>Ga0335074_10002101_pt1 | contig 27095 bp, 19 predicted proteins | sample Lox_Sample_23_FD_206715 | JGI IMG/M metagenome (GOLD analysis project Ga0335074, IMG submission 206715) | Soil microbial communities from Loxahatchee National Wildlife Refuge, Florida, United States - Lox_Sample_2.3 | ecosystem: Environmental > Terrestrial > Soil > Wetlands | place: USA...
CGCGCTGCGCCCTGCGCAAGGCGCGGAAGAATTTGCGCAAATCCTCCGGATCGGGATCGCCGTGGATCATGGTGCCGATCATGAACGTGGTGTCGATCACTTTGCGAAAGCCGAGCTGCTCGGCGAAGTAATAAGGGCCGCTGAACAGGTTGACCGCCTGGGCCTGGCCTTCGAACAGCTGTTCCATGCGCGCGAACAGCATGCCGTCGGCGAATTTCAGATTGATTCGTTGGGGCTCCAGATATGCTTCAAGCGCCTGGACGGTGGCGTAATGGCTGCCGGACTGGTAGCCGACCGAGATCGGAACGCCGGCGAGATCGGCGGGAGTTTTGACGGCCGAGTCGGGGGGCACAAAAATTCCCGCCGGCGCCACCGAGTAGACGTCGGCGTACATGCGGCCGTGACCGTTGGCGGCGGCGACGTTGACCGTCCAGTGGCAGGCGCAGCTGACGCTCGACTTGCGCCCCTCCTCGAACGATTGAAAGGCGCCGACCTTGTCGCCCTTATCGTGAATTTTTCCGCCGCTCGCTCGCACCAGCTCGCGAAATTCGTAGTCGAGACCTTCGGCGCGGAAGTAGCCTTTCTCTTCGGCCACCCATTCCTGCAGGCGAAAATGCGGTTCGATCACGAAATTTGCCATGGGCGGTCTCCGGGCTCGTCGGTTGCGCGAACGATAGTCCTTTCGTCAGCCTTTGTGGACCGGAAAATGGACGCGCCAATGATCGGCGATGTCCTTGCCGGTGGCGAACCAGACATCGCGGAACCCGCGCATATAGTCGAGCAGATCGATCAAGCCCTTGCAGCGGCCGGGGCGGCCGATCAGGCGGTCATGCAGGCCGATAGAAAGAAGTTTCGGCGAGCCGCGCCGGCCTTCGCCGTGCAGCACGTCGAATGCGTCGCGCATGTAGCTGAAGAAATCGCCGGCGGTCGAAAAGCCCGAGTTCTCGTTGAAGCGGTTATCGTTGGCTTCGTACGAGTAGGGGATGACGAGGTGTGGGCGGGCGGCGACCTCTAGCCAATAGGGCAGTTCGTCGGCAAGCGAATCGCGATCGTACAAAAAGCCGCCGTGCTCGACCAGAAGCCGCCGCGTATTGGGGCCGGGGCGCCCCGTCATCCAGCCGACCGGAGGCGCGCCGGCGAGCTCACCGAGAATCTCGACCGCGCGCCGAATGTGCTCGCGCTCGACGTCCTCGCTCACCGCGCCATAATCGATCCAGCGGTAGCCGTGGCTGACGATTTCGTGGCCGCGCGCCACGCAGGCTTTCGCCAAGTCCGGATTTTGCTGCAGCGCGCGGGCGACGCCGAGGATGCTGATCTTGACGCCGAATTCGCCGAACGCGTCGAGCACGCGCCAGGCGCCGCGGCGGCTGCCGTACTCGAACACCGATTCGACCAGCGGCACCCGCACGCCGCGCTGCGCCGGCACGCCGATGTCGTTGAGCATGCCTTCGGACACTTCGTCGCCGTTGAACAGGGTCGCTTCGCCGCCGCCTTCGATGTTGAGATTGAAGTTGACCGCGATCGCGGCGCCGCCGGGCCAATGCGGATTCGGCGGCCTCTCGCCATAGCCGACGAGATCGCGTGCCATCATTGGATCGGGTCTTGCGTCAGGCATTGTCGGCCCGGTCATGGTGGGGCGGCGAGCGGAGCGGTACAGGCATCATAGCAATAGAACCAATCGGTGTCGGTCGGGTCGCGCATCCAGGTATTGGCGATCGAGATGTCCTGCACTTTCGCCACGCGCGGAATGCGCGTTGTCTCATAACAGCGGAACGCCTGCGCCGGATCGTCGAACTTTTCCAGGCAGCGGCTCAGGATCGCGGCATCCTCGACCGCCATGGCGCCGCCCGCGGCCATGAACGGCCGCATCGGATGGCAGGCATCGCCGAGCAGAACGACGCGGCCGCCACTCCAGCGATCGTCACGCGGGCGGTCGAAGATCGGCCACAGCGTGACGGTCTCCACCGCTTCGAGCACGCGTTGCAGATCGGGATGAAAGCCGGCGAACGATTGCAGATAGTGTTCGCGCGTGGTTGGCAGCGAAGGTTCCTCGCTGTCCCAGCTTGACGCCGGCACGACGCCGATCGCGTAGACTTCGTCGCGCCGGCCGGTGAGGTAATAGGGCAGGCAATGCCGGTCCGCTCCCCACCACTTGGTGCAATCCGGAATGAAAAGGCCGTTGAGCCGCTCGGCGGGAAAGATCGCCCGGTAGGCCGTGGCGCCGACGAATTGCGGCGGCTCCGGCCCGAGCAAACGGTCGCGGACCTTGGAGCGGATGCCGTCGGCGCCGATGACGATGTCGGTTTCGGCGGCGGTGCCATCGGCGAAGACGAGCCGCGTTGATCGGTCGGCCTCCTGCAGATCGGCCAGCTGGCGGTCGAATGAGATCGTTCCGGGCGCCACACCGCGTTCCAGCACCGCGTGCAGATCGCCGCGGTGGATGTGGACGTAGGGGCCGCCGTAGCGCCGCTCGGCTTCGGCGTCGAAGATGAACTCAGCTGTGATCGCGCCGGTATCCCAGGCGCGGCTGACGTAGCTCTTCGATTTGATCCCGGCGGCGATCAACCGGCTTTCAAGTCCAAGCCGGCGCAGCACCTTGGTGACGTTGGCGGACAGGATGATGCCGGCGCCGATGCGCGAGAACGTCGGCGCCTGTTCGTAGACTTTGACCGAAAAGCCGGCGCGCTGCAGAAAGCCGGCGGCGGTCAGGCCGCCCAGTCCCGCGCCGATGACGGCGATGCGGCTGTTTCGCTTCATCAATGCGCGGGTTGCGCCGGCGCCTCGCTCCGCAAAAAGCCGAGCCGCTGCATCATCGGCTCGTCGGTCACGCGCAACATCAGCGCGTCCTCGGCGGCCTCGTGGAAATGCGGCCGCCAGGCCGGCGCTGCGATCACGTCGCCGCGACTCCACTCGAAACGTTCGCCGTCGATGGTGGTCACGCCGGTGCCCTTGACGATGGCGTAAATGTTATTGGCCGTGGTCCGGTGCGCCGCCGTGCGCAGGCGCGGCGCGAGCCGCATCATGTGCAGGCCGATCGTCTCCATCGCCGGGTTGCCGAGTTCGACGTGAGTGCCGAACGGGCCCGCCGCATCCACCGAAGCGGCGTCGAGTCGCTTGAGCGTGTCGGCTAAGGTGAAGACGAACGGCGAATCTTTGGTCGGCGGCGTGCTGTTCGTGTTCGCCTCCTCTTCGCCTTCGGCCGGCTCGAAGAACATCGGCTCCAGCAGCTGCACCAGCGGCACGTCGAGAAAGTCGAGCCAATAGGCGCAGGCGCGGCTGTCGTTGCCGTGGCCGTGGCTCGACCAGTTCGGCGTGAGCAGCACGTCGCCCGGCTCCATGGCGATCTTGACGCCGTCCACTTCCGTATAGGTGCCGGACTCGGAATCCAGAATAAGCCGCAACGCATTCGGGGTATGGCGGTGTGCGCGTGCCCATTCGCCCGGCATGATCATCTGATAGGCGGCAACCAGGGTGCGCACCGTGCCGTAGTCCCCCACTGGGTTGAAGAGGATGAGATTGCGCCGCTCGGCCAGCTCGGTGTTGATCAGCCGGCCGGCGGCATCCAGCGCGCCGCGCGCCTGCTCGTATTTCCAGTGCGCCGGGACGAACGTCTTCTTCGGCGAGGGCCACAGCGACGGCGTCGCCTTGGCCCAGCCCGGACCGATGCTGATCTGGCCGAGCTTGCCGTAAAGGTCTTCGAGCGTGCCGGACTGGGCGAGTTCCTGGCGGGAGGGGATTTTGTTCATGGCAGTGCCTCGGCGAAATACATAGGGTCAGGCGATCTTATCGGCATTCGCATGTTCCCGCCATGCGGCGGCGTTGGGACCGCTCGCCGCGCCGCGCACGAGATCGATCAGGCGGAGTGACTCCGCCGGCATATGATCGTCGCGCCAGGCGACGTGGCCGTCGGGGCGAACCAGCACGAATTTGCGTTGATAAAGCGCCGCAACATGCGGCTCGTTCAACGGCACGAAGACGAACGGCGCGCGGCGCGCACGCGCCGCTTCGATCAGCGGCTTTGCTTCTTCCGCGTCTGCGCCAAACCCGAGCAACGTGAAGCCGCGGCCGAACAGGTCGAGGGTGGAGCGGCCGTCGGCGAGCCAGGCATGCGGCGCGCGGTGCCCGGGCCGCGCCGTCGGCACATAGGTTCGAGCTTCGTCGGGCGGAGCGGGCGAGCCGTCGGGCCGGCAGATCGGCGACCCCTCGTAGCGGTAGCCGAGATGGATGCCGAGCGTGAACCATTCGCGCCGCATCATCTCGCTGAATTCGCGCCCGACTTTTTTTCGCGTCTCGGCGCCGGCGAGCGTGTCGTCGGCGATCTGCGGATGCGCGCCCACCGAGAGCATGCGGCGCAAATTGCCGCTCGCTTCGGCGACGTTGCGCGCGCCGACCGGCTGCCGCTCGCTGGTGTAGGAATCGAGCAGGCCGCCGCCGCCCCAGCCTTCGAGCACGGCGGCAAGCTTCCACGACAGATCCACCGCGTCGCCGATGCCGGTGTTCATGCCGAAGCCGCCGGTCGGCGACATCGCATGCGCCGCGTCGCCGGCGATGAAGCCGCGACCGTTGCGATAGGTCTCGGCAACCAGTTCGCGCCGTACCCATGGCAGCACGCTTAAAATCTCGAACTCGAAATCGCGACCGACGGCGCGGCGTATCGCGGCCTTGATCTCGTCGACGGTGTATTGCTGTTTCGCAGTGTTGCCGATGATGGAAAAGCGCCACTGGTCGGCCCCGTTGATCGCCACGATGGTCGACCAGGTCCCTTCCGGGCCGATGAAGATGTGGCGATACGCCTTGCCTTTGTCGTGCAGCGACAGAAGATGCGGACAGCGGAAGATCACGTTGGTCGTGTAAGTCAGCACCGGATTGCCTTGCATCTGCAGGCCGAGCGTCTCGCGCACGAGACTGCGGGCGCCGTCGCAGCCGACGATATAGCGCGCGGAAATGTGTTCGCGCGCACCGGTGTCGGCGTTTTCCAGTTCCGCGGTCACGGCATCGGCATTTTGCGCGAAGGACACGAGCCGCGTGCGGTAGCGCAGCGTGACGCGTTTCTGCGCCGCGGCGAATGCGCGCAGGATCGGATCGAACATGTTCTGCGGGCAGCGCTCACGGCGCTGCGGACTTTCCGGCGGCGGCGGTGCCTGCCCGATGCCGGGAAAGCGCTCGCGCCCGAGCTCGTAGCCGGTCAGGCTTGTTAGATAGATGTTGTCCTGCGGATAGTCGCGCGGATAAGGCGAAGCCTCGACCGCGGCAACCAGACCCCAGCGCCGGCAGAATTCCATGGTGCGGATGCCGACCAGGTCCATGCGCGGCTGATAGATCGAGCCGTCGGTCTGTTCGGTCAGCACGCAATCGACGCCGCGGCAGCCGAGATCGCCGGCCAGCGCCAGCCCCACCGGTCCGCCGCCGACGATGAGAACGGGAACGATGTCTTTCTGCACGGTCTTGTACTTCGGCCCTTACGCCGATGATACGCGGCCGGCCCGGCAAATAAAACGATCGCGCGAAAATTGGGACACTACCCAATGTGCCAAGCAATTGACGGGAGGTCGCCGGCCAATCATGCTTGTCGCATAGCAGACCATCTCATCATCCAGGCGGTACCGCGCCATGCCCAAACTCTATGAGGCCCTCGCCGAAGCCTTCCGTGCGGAGGGTGTCGACACGCAGTTCGTCCTCATGGGCGACGGCAACATGCACTGGTCCACCGCCTTCGCCAAACTGCCGGGCGTGCATACCGTCCACGTGCGGCACGAGCATGTGACTGTCGCGGCGGCGACCGCCTACAACGTGGCCACCGGCAAGCTCGCCGTCGCCTCGGTCACCTGCGGTCCCGGCGTGACTCAACTGATGACGGCGCTGCCGGCCGCGGTGCGCGCCCGCCTGCCGATGGTGGTGTTCGCCGGCGAGTCGCCGATCAACGCCAAGTTCTACAACCAGTACATCGACCAGGCGCCTTTGGTGACGGCGACCGGAGCGCATTACATCGCCGCGCACAGCGTGCCGCGCATGATGGACTACGTGCGTGAGGCCTTCCACGTCGCCAAATACGAGCGGCAACCTGTGGTACTCGGCATTCCCTACGACCTGCAGAAGGTCGAATACATGACCAACCAGCCCTACGAGACCTCGGAGATGTATCAGCCCAAGGTCGGGCGAATGCACCCCGATCCCGCTCTGGTGGCCGAGGCGGTCGAGAAGCTCGCCGCGGCCAAGCGGCCGATCGTCTTCGGCGGCCGCGGCGTGCTGTGGTCGTCCGCGCGCGATGCGGCGATCAAGCTCGCCGATCGCTGCGGCGCGCTGCTTTCCAATACGCTGCCGGCGCGCGGCCTGTTCCACGATCATCCGTTCCAACTCGGCATCGCCGGCAGCTACTTCTCGGCGCTCGGCCGGGAGATGTACGAAAGCGCCGACGTCGTGCTCGCGGTCGGCACCAGCCTGTCCTACTACACCGGTGCTGGGCACTTCTGGCCACAGGCCTTCAAGATCCAGTTGGACGATGCCCCGCGCGGCTTGCGCGATGGGATGAAGGCCGCCGACCTTTACGTCAAATCGGATGCGCTCGTCGGCATCGAGGCGATCCTTGCCGGCCTCGACAAGAAGCTCGGCGCCGGCAACCCGACGGCGGCCGCGATCCGCACCAAAGAGCTGGCGCATCGCATCGCCACCGAGCCATCGGACTCGATGGAGTTCGACGTCGCTCCCGGGGTGCTCGATCCGCGCAAGGTGATCGAGGCGCTCGACGTAGTCATCCCAAAGGACTGGGACATCGTCATCGGCGGCGGTCACCAGTCCTATTTCAACAGCCAGATGCGCGGCCGGCCGGCGGAACGCTACACCACGATCCGCGAATTCGGCGCCGTCGGCAACGGCCTGTCCTATGCGCTCGGCGTCGCGGCGGCGCGCCGGCAAGGCCGCGACGGCAAGATCGTACTGTTCGAAGGTGATGGCGGATTCCTGTTCCATATCCAGGAGCTCGAGACGCTCAAGCGGCAAGGCTTTCGCATTCTGATGTGCATCATCAACGACGGCGGATACGGCTCGGAGTTTCACAAGCTTCGCTCCGATGGCCTGGACGACAGGTGGGCCCTATTCGGCCGGCCGGCGTTCGAGAACATCGCCCGTGGCTTCGGCCTGCGCGGCAACGAGATTCGCGATGTGTCGGTGATCCCGAGGCTGTTCGCCGACTTCACCGCGCAGGGCGAAAGCGAAATCTGGAACATCCAGGTTTCGGATCAGGTCACGGCGCCGGTGATGCGGGCGACCGTCAAGCGCGGGCATGGCAATATGTGAGGGGTTCTAACGGTAAAAGATGTAGGCTGGGCTGAGCGCCAGCGAAGCCCGCGCAGATTTTCGTCGTTTATCAGAACGCGTGGGCACGGCGCTTCGCACCTTTGCCCACCCTTGTCATAGCGAAGCCAATTATCGTCGATCCTGCCCCCAAAGCTTTATTCCTCAATCGGTGCTATATTAGGGTGCGGACCCAATAAAACTGTTGTCGTTTGAATCGGTTGCTGATTCGCTCTGGGTATTGATTCGGAGCGAGGGCGGGCGATGCGATCCAACCTTTTCTGGCTAAGCGATGAACAGTGGTGCTCGATACAGCCGCTTCTGCCGATGGACGTACGTGGCAAGGCGCGTGTGGACGATCGGCGGGTAATCAGCGGCATCGTGTTTGTCATCAAGAGCGGCTGCCGGTGGTGCGATTGTCCGCCGGAATATGGCCCAGCGAAGACGATCTACAATCGGTTTGTTCGCTGGGCGGAACGCGGAGTGTGGGAGCGATTGTTCCGCGCGCTTGCAAGGCGCGGCCGCGCCACAGCGGTGCAGATGATCGATGCCACGCACGTCAAGGCCCACCGCTCGGCCTCGGGCGCAAAAAGGGGGAGCACAAGCAGGCTATTGGACGCTCGCGCGGCGGGCGCAACACGAAAATCCACGCAATCGCAGATGCTAAGGGCCGTCTTCTTGCCCTCCTTCTGACCGGTGGAGAGGCGCACGATTGTCCGCCGGCGCAGCGATTGATCCGACGTACAAGATCGGCCAAAAAGCTGCTCGGCGATCGCGCTTACGACAGTGCCGACCTGCGCGGCTGGCTCCATGAGCGCGGTACCACGCCCGTCATCCCGAACAAATCCAACCGAAAGCTTCCCTTCCGCTTCAACAAGCAGGCATACAAATGGCGCCATCGCATCGAGAACGCCTTCTGCCGGCTCAAGGACTTCCGCAGGATCGCAACTCGCTACGACAGGCTGGCAAGAAACTATCTCGCTTCCGTTTGCCTCATAGCCGCTATCATATGGTGGATTTAATGGTTCTTGGCCCTAGTTATGGGTTTGCGAGACCATCAGGCATTACGGCCAATTCTCGAGCCGACGAGGAGATCGCATGAAGATTGATGGACGCTGCCACTGTGGACAGATTACCTTCGAGGCAGAGGTTGATCCCACCGCGATGCTTATTTGTCACTGCACCGACTGCCAAACGCTTACTGGGTCCGCATTTCGTGCTGTCGTTACCGCTCCGGCGGCGGACTTTGTTCTGCGTACCGGTAAGCCAAAGAGTTATGTAAAGACTGCCGAGAGCGGGAACAAACGCCGCCACGCCTTCTGCGACAATTGCGGCACGCCCATCTACGCCTGCGCAGTTGAAAATCCTCAGAGCTACACTCTGCGCATTGGTGCGATCACGCAGCGCGCGACCTTTCGCCCGCAGCGGCAGATTTGGCGACGTTCCGCCTTCAATTGGGTGGATACGCTCACCGCTGTGCCGGCCAACGAGAAGGGATTTGGCGGTCATTAGCAAGCGTAGGGTGGGCATCGCGCTGGCAAAGCGTCACGCGTGGGCAAAACCTGTCCCCGGCCCCGATCGGGGATCGTTCGAGCGCGATGCCCACGCGGCACCAATATCGCAGACGATTTTGCCCACCCTACTGATAAGGAGGATTCCTTTGGCGCGGCGAAAGGACTTCCGGCGGATCGGCTTGCTGCTGCCATCCTCAAGCTCGGTGCAGGAGCGGGATATCGGCAGAGCACTGCCGGACGACATCACGCTGCACGTGGCGCGAATGCGGTTGAGCAACGTGGACGCGGACTCGACTCTGCGTGTTGTCCAGGAAATCGAAGCCGAGAGCCAGAAACTGGCTGACGTCGACGTCGACGTGATCGTTTTGCCGGCGACGGCTCCCTCGTCGCGCAACGGCCCGGGATACGATCAGGAACTGATCAAACGAATCAGCGCGGCAAGCGGGAAGCCGGCCACCACGGCCTCGACAGCTCTGCTTGAGGCGTTGCGTGTGCTTTCAATCAAACAAATCGTACTCGGCGCGCCCTGGAGCGCTGCGGTCAACCAGAGCGTCGCGGCGTTTCTTGAAGCCAACGGAATAAAAGTCCTCGCGCAAGAGGCGCTGGGCCTGGTCCGCAATCTCGAGATCGGGCTGCTCGATGCGCAAACCGCTTACGACGTCGGGCGCCGCCTGGACCGGCCGGAGGCCGACGCGGTCATGCTGGCCTGCGGCAATTGGAGCACGTTCGGTATCGTCGACCGGCTGGAGCAGGATATCGGAAAACCCGTGCTGACGACCAACCAAGTCAGCCTGTGGCATGCGCTGAAGATCATGGGCGCGCGGCCACTTGACGGGCCCGGCGTTTTGCTGCGCCGGCATCTAGGCAACGACGCTGCGTCACACACAGTTCGCGCGGAAACGTAGACTCATGATCGGACGCGTCGTCTGCTCGCGACCTGCTGCGACAAAATCGTCCCGGCCTTTGACCTCTCCGCAGCCTTGTCAACGAGCGCTTAAATTCTGACAATGGGTCGAAGAAGGCAGGACAATCCGATGACGACGCGAAGATCCCTTTTGCTGGCCGGCGCCGGTTCAATCGCGGCCGCCGCCGCCGGACGAATGCAGGCTTCTGCCGCCCCCTCGCTGAAGAAAGTCAGCGTCATCGTCCCGCTGCAGAGCGCCTTCATCTTGAGTTACATGGGAGCGCGGGACGCCGGCGTGTTCAGCAAGCATGGCATCGACCTCGAAATCGACGCGCGCCCCTATGCCGGATTTCTCGCCAGCCTGCCGAGCAAGGCGGCCATGGTTGGAACGTACTCGGGCCTCAACGCTATCGAGAAAATAAACCAGGGGCTTGATTGGGCGATCATCGGCGGCGGCTTGACGCTGGTGCAGGACGTGATCGTCCGCAACGACTCGCCCTACAAGACGCTCGCCGATTTGCGCGGAAAGAAGATTGGCGTGTTTTCCACCGGCGCCAGCGGGTTCGTGTCGACCCGTGCCGCCATCATGGACGCCTCGGGTCTGGACGTCGCCAAGGACGCCAGCCTGCAGCAGGTGTCCGGGCCGGCTCTCAACGCGCTGCTCGCCCGCGGGCAGGTCGACGCCATGATCCAGCTCAGTTCGCTCACCATGGCGGCCGAGGCGCAGCCGGATCAGTTCCGCGTGCTGTTCTCGCCCAATGCGTATTGGAAGCAGAAGACCGGCTATCCGATCGTATGGGCGTCGCCGCTGGTCGCTTGGCGAAGCTGGGTCGACGAGGATCGGGCGCGGGCGCAAAGTTTCGCGGCGGCGGTCATGGAGTCGTTCCGCTGGCTGCGGCAACCCGACAACCTCGATGCCGCGGCCAAGAAATACGGGGCGATGGCCGCGGCGACCAAGCCGTCGGACGTTGCCGAATACAAACAATGGCTTGGGGAGAAGAAGATCTTCATGGCCAGCTGGAGCCGCAAGGCCGTCGACGCGCAGTGGAAATTCCTCGACGTTTGCCAGCGCATCGGCGTCCTTTCCAAGGTGCCTGCGGAGGACAAATCCGCACTGTTCGTTGACGAACTCGGCGCATAGCGCGTAGAGACCGAACGCACGCATCGCGCCATGTCGCGCATCGGGCAGCAGGCGAAGCTGCTCGAGGTTTATAGATTTGGCCGCGCTTTTCTTCGGAAAACCGGCGTCCGCTTTCCCGGAAATACTCTAGCGTTTACACCGACGCGTGTGCGACGCCGGCGCTGGCCTTGAGGGCGTCGCCGGCAGCTTCATAGAAGTTTGCGCCGTCGGGCAGTACGACCGAAGCCGAGCGCACCGCATGCGTCGACGGATCGAGTCCGTCCGGATCCTGCCCCTTCGCGACCGCGAGTGTTGCCTTGCGCAGCCGTACCCGTGCCATGATGACGCCGTTGTCGGTCGAGACCAGATTCTCCTTGCTGCGATCCTGGATCGGCCCGCAGCTTTCCTGAATCGCGGCATCCTGCATGGCGATGCCGGCGACGCCGCAATACGACTTGTGGTGCTTCTGCGCCACGCGGTCGATCATGTAGTCGTTGTCCTTGTTGACCACCGGACGGAACGAGCCGGGAATGAGGTTGACGTGGATGCCGCCGCCGTTGCGCATGACCTCAAGCTCGTGCGCCGAAAGCGGCCGCGACGGATGGTGCGTGAAGCACCACGACATGCAGTTCTCGTCGTCGATCGGCACGAAGGCGTGGCCGTTGAGCGCGTTGTCGCCGTATGGCGGGATCATGGTGTGGAACGGCATCACCCACTGGGTGATGCGCCAGTACAGATTTCCCGGCGTCGCCGGTCGCCGCACCCCGATCACCATGCCGCCCTTGCTCTCGATGACTTCGAAACGCACGGTGGTCTCGCGGGTGAATTCGGCGCCCTGGCCGGCGTGCAGCGGATCGCTGCGCAGGTCGTGACGGTGGAGGAACGAGACGTGCACCGAATCGATGCCGCCTTCGAGCGCCTGCAGCCAGTTGCATTCCTGGGTGCGCTTGGACACGAAACGCGACGCCGCCGGCACCGTCGCCCATTCGAAATTCGGCTCGGGCGGCTTTCTCTCCGGCGGGCCCATATAGACCCAGATGACATCGCCCAGTTCCACGCTTGGATACGAAGCGAGCTTGACCTTCTTGCAGAAGCCGCTCTCGAGCGGCTCGGAGGGAACTTCGACGCATTGGCCGGTCACATCGTATTTCCAGCCGTGATAGGGGCAGCGCAGTCCATATTCCTCGTTCCTGCCGAACCACAGCGAGACGCCGCGATGGGCGCAGAACTCGTCCATGACGCCGACGCGGCCGGCCGTATCGCGAACCGCGATCAGCCGCTCGCCGAGCAGTTTCAGCCGCACCGGCGGGCAATCGGGTTCGGGAATTTCCGAAGACAGCAGCGCCGGAATCCAGTAGCGCCGCATCAGCGCGCCCATCGGCGTGCCGGCGCCGCTGCGGGCGAGGAAGTCATTCTGTTCGCGTGTGGTCATAGCGCTTATTTCCCAGGCTGCGCCTAAAATTGTCCTTCCCGGGGAGGCTGTCAATTTGCGGCGCGGTATTGCGGTGTACGCCACACCGCAGCAATGCATAATGTGCTAGCCTATGGCGCCGTTGAGAGCCGACGCCATGAAGAGAAAGCTCGTCCGCAACCACTCCCATTGGGGCGCCTTTCTGGCCGAGGTCGAGGATGGCCGCATCGTCGGCGTCAAGCCGTTCGAGCGCGATCCCGATCCGTCGCCGATCATCGAGGCGATGCCCGACGCGGTGCATTCCAAGACGCGTATCGCGCAACCGTTCGTGCGCGAGGGCTGGCTTAAGAATGGCCCGGGCGGCGGCGAAGGGCGCGGCCGTGAGCCGTTCGTGCCGGTTCCGTGGGAGCGCGCGCTCGACCTCGTCGCCGCCGAACTCGACCGCGTCAAGCGCGACCACGGGCCCACCGCCATCATGGCCGGCTCGCAGGGCTGGGGCTCGGCCGGAATTTTTCATGAGGCGCGCGGACAGTTGCGGCGTTTCATGGCGGTGTCTGGCGGCTTCATCGACCAGGTCTCCAATTACAGCTTCGGCACCGCTTTGGTTTTCCTGCCGCACGTGCTCGGCAGCGCCCAAGCTTGCACCGGGCCGCTCACCTCGTGGTCGTCGATCGCGCGCCACGCCAAACTGATGGTGCTGTTTGGCGGCGCCAATCCGAAGAACATGCAGGTGTCCAAGGGTGGCAGCGGCGCCCATGTCATCGGTGCGTCGCTGGCCGCGCTCGCCCGCGCCGGCGTGAAGGTCGTCAATGTCAGCCCGATCCGCGAGGACGGGCCGGAGAGCGTCACGCCCGAGTGGATTCCGATTCGGCCCGGGACCGACACGGCGATGTTGCTGGCGCTGACCCATACTTTGATTGCGGAAGGACTCCACGATCAAGAATTTCTTGCGCGCTACTGCACCGGCTTTGAGCGCGTGCTGCCCTACGTCATGGGCGAACGTGACGGCCAGCCGAAGGATGCCGACTGGGCTGCCGCCATCACCGGCGTTCCCGCCGCAACCATCCGCGCGTTGGCGCGCGAGATGGCGGCAAAGCGCACCATGATCGGCGCATCTTGGTCGCTACAGCGCGCCGACCACGGCGAGCAGCCGTACTGGGCGGTGCTGCTGCTCGCTTCATGTCTCGGCCAGATCGGCTTGCCCGGCGGCGGCTTCGGCTTCGGCTACGGCTCGACCACCGGCATTGCCGAACCGCCGCCGGCCTTCCGCGCGCCCGGTATGGAAGCGGCGCCCAATCCGCTTAGTAACCGCGCTATCCCGGCGGCGCGGATCGCGCAATGCCTGCTGCATCCTGGCGAGCCGTACGATTTCAACGGCCGCCGCAACACTTATCCGGATATCAAGGTGGTGTACTGGGCGGGCGGCAATCCGTTCCACCATCATCAGGACACCAATCGTCTGCGCGCCGCGTTCCGCCGGCCGCAGACTGTCGTCGTGCATGAGCCGTGGTGGACGGCGACCGCGCGCCACGCCGATATCGTGCTGCCGGCGACAACAACGCTGGAGAGAAACGATATCGGTTCGGCGCAGCGCGATCCGTTCGTGATCGCCATGCAGAAGGCGATCGAACCGGTCGGCGAAGCGCGCAACGATTACGATATTTTCGTCGCGCTCGCGGCGCGGCTCCAATGCGAGAGCGCGTTCAGCAGGGGCCGCGATGAGATGGCCTGGCTGCGCCACATCTACGACAGCTGGCGTGACAGTACCCGCAGCAATGCGGCCTCGATCCCGGATTTCGACCGCTTCTGGGCGGACGGTTATCTGGAAATCCCGAAAGGCGCCGACGAATACGTAATGCTCGACAAATTCCGGGCCGATCCGGCGGCGCATAAGCTTACCACGCCGTCGGGCCGCATCGAGCTTTACTCGGAACGGATCGCAGGCTTCGGCTATGACAATTGCCCACCGCACGCGACCTGGATCGAGCCATCGGAATGGAGCGGTAGCGCGGCGGCGAAAAACTATCCGCTGCATCTTGTCTCCAGTCAGCCGCGCCACAAGCTGCATAGCCAGATGGATGCCGGCCCGATCAGCGCGCGCGGCAAGGTCGCCGGCCGCGAGGCGGTGGCGATGAATCCGGAAGATGCGCGGCGGCGCGGCATCAAGGACGGCGATGTGGTGCGCATTCACAACGCGCGCGGCGCCTGCCTGGCGGGGGCGGTGTTGAGCGATGCGCTGTCGCCGGGAGTCGCCAAGTTGTCGTGCGGCGCCTGGTACGATCCGGCCGTCGCCGAAGACGGCGCGGTGTGCGCGCACGGCAATGCCAACGTGCTCACCCACGACCGCGGCACCTCGAAATTGAGCCAGGGGCCGTCGACCGGCACTAACATGGTCGAGATCGAGCGCTGGACCGGACCGCTGCCGCCGGTGCGAGCGTTCGAACTGCCGGAGGTTGTCGGAGCCGCGAGCTGAACAAGGCCGTCGTCATCCGCGAAAGGCGACGACGGCGTACCAATTGTTACGGCAGCACCCGCAAAGGCTTGCCGTCGAGGAAGCCGCGAATGTCCTCCACCACGCCGGCGAAATAATGCCGGTAATTCTGCTCGGACACGTAACCGAGATGCGGGGTGATGACGACATTATCCATCTTGCGCAGCGGATGATCGAGCGGCAGCGGCTCGATATCGAATACATCGAGCCCGGCGCCGGCGATTTTCTTTTCGCGCAGCGCCGCGATCATGGCCGCCTCGTCGACGATCGGGCCGCGCGATGTATTGATAAGGAAGGCGCTCGGCTTCATCAGGGCGATCTCGCGTGCGCCGACCAGGCCGCGCGACCGAGCTGACAGCACGATGTGGATGGTGATGAAATCGGCTTGCCGGAACAGGTCGTCCTTGCCCACGTAGGTGACGCCGACCTCCGCGCATTTCTCCGGTGTCAGGTTCTGGCTCCAGGCGATCACCTTCATGCCGAACGCCTTGGCGATTTGGGCGGTGCGGGTGCCAAGCTTGCCTAGGCCCAAAATACCCAGCGTCATGCCTTCGAGATCCGGTCCGATGGTGCTCTGCCAAGCGGCGCCAGCATGGAGGCGGGAATTCTCGTAGCCGATGTGGCGGGTGAGCTCGAGCATCAATCCGACGGCGATAGCGGACGTCGGGCTGCCAAACGTGCCGGTGCCGCATACGGTGACGTCGCGCGCCTTCGCCGCCGCGGTGTCAATCGAGGCGTTGCGGGCACCGGTGGTGATCAGGAGCTTGAGGTTCGGCAGCGCCTCGATCACTGTCTTGGGAAAGCCGGTGCGCTCGCGCATCGCGACCACGATCTCGAAATTCTGCAGTGCGGCGATAACCTTGTCCGGGCCGCCGAGATGCGCGTTGAAGATTTTGAATTCGACGTCGCCTCGAAGCTTCGACCAATCGGCGCTTTTGAGCGCCACATTTTGGTAATCGTCGAGAATCGCGCAGCGTAACGCCATGATGTTCCACCCCTGAAAATCCGGAGGTGGTTCTAGAGCATGGCGGCGGAGAAAAGAAGCTGGCTAGGCCTTTCGGAGCGCGGCAAAGCGGCAAGCCCGCAACCCATAGTCACGGATCGCGCAGAACACGGATCGCCAGTGATTATGGTTTCCGGGTTCCTCGCGGACGCTCGGTCCCGGTACGACGGATCGTGACTTAAGCGTGCCGTTCGGAGGCGTTGTGCAGCGCCCGGCTGGTGATGTTCGCGGTCGGCATCGGCTTCGGGGCCAGATGGCCGTACTTGGCGTGCCATTTCGGTCCGGGGCCGCGCATATAGTGCAGATCAGGCCGGTACGAAGTCCCGCCCTCGCTGAGACTGCGCTGCAGTTCGCGAACCGCTTTGGTAAAATTCCGCCACATCTAACGCTCCCACTCGCCCTGGTTATGGGTTTCCGCCCGCCCCGGGCTTCACTCCCTGGTTATACGCCCGTTCCATTTTCAAACGCGCGTTTGACGATAATTGTCGGCGAGAAATCATTAAAATTTGGTGCGATTGCGGCGGCCGGAAGTTCCAAAAGCGGATCAGCGTTGAGAAATGCTTAGCGCCGCGCGGCGGCGCGAAGTCCCCGCCATTGCCGCGAAACCGCCTCCGGCGCGGTGCCGCGGCGCTTGCCGCAGGCGCGCGGCGTCGCTACATCAGCCCCGGATTTCCCCACCTTGCGTCGTTGCGGACACGCCCATCCGGGCGTGAAAGCATCAGCGGCGCCGCCAGAGAGGGCGCCGCATGGCCCGTCAATTCATCTATCACATGCAAGGCCTGTCCAAGACCTATCCGGGCAACCGCAAGGTCCTGGAAAACATCAATCTGTCGTTCTATCCCGATGCCAAGATCGGCGTCCTCGGCGTCAACGGCGCCGGCAAGTCGACGCTCCTGCGCATCATGGCCGGCCTCGACAAGGAATTTACCGGCGAGGCGTGGGCGGCCGATGGCGCGCGCGTCGGCTATCTGCAGCAGGAGCCGCAGCTCGACGCGAATAAGTCGGTGCGCGGCAATGTCATGGACGGGGTCGCGCCGCAGAAGGCGATCCTCGACCGCTACAACGAACTCGCCGCCAATTATTCCGACGAAACCGCCGACGAGATGACCAAGCTGCAGGACGAGATCGATGCCAAGGGGCTGTGGGACCTCGATTCCAAGGTCGACCAGGCGATGGACGCGTTGCGCTGCCCGGCCGACGATGCCGAGGTGGAAAAACTCTCGGGCGGCGAACGGCGCCGCGTGGCGCTCTGCCGGCTCTTGCTCGAACAGCCTGAGCTCCTTCTGCTCGACGAGCCGACCAATCACCTCGATGCCGAGTCTGTCTTGTGGCTCGAAGGCCATTTGCGCAATTATCCGGGCGCCATCCTCATCGTTACCCACGACCGTTACTTCCTCGACAACGTCACCGGCTGGATTCTCGAACTCGATCGCGGCCGCGGCATTCCCTACGAGGGCAATTACTCATCGTGGCTGGGCCAGAAGCAGAAGCGGCTGCAGCAGGAAGGCCGCGAAGAGGAGGCGCGCCAGCGTACGCTGGCCCGCGAGCAGGAATGGATCGCGGCCTCGCCGCGCGCCCGCCAGGCCAAGTCGAAGGCGCGCTACGAGCGCTATGAGGAGTTGCTGAAGCAAGCCGGCGACAACCAGACCCAGACCGCGCAGATCGTGATCCCGGTGGCCGAGCGGCTCGGCCAGAACGTGGTCGATATCGAGCACCTGCGCAAAGGCTACGGCAACAATCTGTTGATCGACGATCTGACTTTCAAGCTGCCGCCCGGCGGCATCGTCGGCATCATCGGCCCGAACGGCGCCGGCAAGACCACTCTCCTACGCATGATCACGGGTGCGGAGAAGCCTGACGGCGGCTCGATCAAGATCGGCGAGTCGGTGCATCTGGGCTATGTCGACCAGTCGCGCGATTCGCTCGACGGCAAAAAAACCGTGTGGGAGGAAATTTCGGGCGGCCTCGACCAGCTCCAGCTCGGCAAGCGCGAGGTGAATTCGCGCGCCTATTGCTCGGCGTTCAATTTCAAGGGCGCCGACCAGCAGAAGAAGGTCGGCGCACTTTCCGGCGGCGAACGCAACCGCGTGCATCTCGCCAAGATGCTCAAATCCGGCGCCAACGTGCTCTTGCTCGACGAGCCGACCAACGATCTCGACGTCGACACGCTGCGCGCGCTGGAACAGGCGCTGGAGGATTTCGCCGGCTGCGCGGTCATAACCAGCCACGACCGCTGGCTGTTGGACCGCATCGCCACCCACATCCTCGCCTTCGAGGGCGACAGCCGGGTCGAATGGTTCGAGGGCAATTTCCAGGACTACGAGAAGGACAAGATGCGCCGGTTTGGCACCGACACGGTGCTGCCGCAGCGGATCAAGTACAAGAAGTTCACGCGCTAAATTCTTTCGTCAAGCGCGGGCTTGACCCGCGCATCCATGCTGCATGTCAGCGGGCGCCGTTCGCAGCGCCGCACAAGCGTGACCGCTCAGGATTGCCGGGCACACCAAGCCCGGCGACGACGATGCCGTTATTCCGCCGCAGCCATCACCTGCGCGTCGCGCCCGGCGCGCACCAGACGGCCGGGCAGCGCACCAGTGTGCTCGCCCTTCTCGAAGATCGGCGTGCCGGCGGCGATGGTCATCTCGTAGCCGTCGACCTTTTGCACGAAGCGGCGGCCGTTGGCCGGCATGTCGTGGATGAGAATCGGCTTCTGCACCTGCAGCCTATTGTAATCGATGATGTTGACGTCGGCGCGCAACCCGGGCGCGAGGCGGCCGCGGTCGGCAAGGCCGAAGAAGTCGGCGGTCTCGCGGGTCTGCCGCTTGATCAGCTGCTCGATCGGCAGCTTCGGCCCGCGACTGCGGTCGCGGCTCCAATGCGTGAGCATGTAAGTCGGCACGCCGGAATCGACGATTGAAGTACAGTGAGCGCCGCCGTCGCTTAAGCCGAGCAGGCATGCCGGATCGTTGAGCATTTCGCGGATCGGCTCGTGATCGCCGGTGACGTAATTCACCACCGGGAAATACAAATACTGGCCGTCTTCGAGAATGTAATCGTAGGCGACTTCCTCCGGCGTGCGGCCTTCGCGCTCGGCGATCGCCGCCACGGACTTTTCCGGACCCGGCTCGTAGTCCGGCGGATTGCCCATGACGAAGAATTTATCGAAAGCCTTGGCGACCACCTGGCGGAATTGCGCAAGCTTTTCGATTTCGGCATTCGACGGCGTCTCGGCCAGGATCTGCCGCCGCAACGCGGGATCGCGCAGCCGCCTGCGTTGCTCCTCGATGGGCAGGTCGAGCAGCTTTCTGTAACTCGGCCGCACGGTGAACGGATTGAGCGCGGTGCCGATGCCCATCATCACGCCGATCGGACGGCCCGCCATCTGCGCGGTCACCGGCAGACCCTGGGCGCGCATTTCGTGCACCGCCTTGATCAGGCGCCGCCAGCGCTGCGGGTCGTTGTAGCGGTCGGTGAGCAGGAACCAGACCGGCCGCCCGGTTTCGCGCGCCTGCTTGCGGATCCAGCGCAGCTCGAACTCCTCGTCATCGAAATCGCTGTTCATGCCGAATGCGCCGGTGCCGGTGACGCCGAGCGCCGAGCCGATGCCAAGGAGTTCGTGATCGTCGGCGTCTCGCGAGGGCACCAGTTCGCCGTCCGGCGTCTTGTGCGAATCGGTGCGCGAGGTGGTGAAACCGAAGGCGCCGGCCTGCAGCGCTTCGATGGTCAGTCTGCGCATTTCGGCAATGTCGTCGGCCGTCGCCGGTTCGCGGCGAATGGCGCGATCGCCCATGACGTAGACACGGGTCGGCAGATGCGCCGCTTGCGCGCAGATGTCGATGGCGCGCGGCCGCCGCTCTAGTTCGTCCATGAATTGCGGAAAAGTCTCCCATTCCCAGTTCAGGCCGGCGGCTAATACCGGATTGGGAATTTCCTCGACGCCTTCCATCAGGTCCATCAGCGCGCCACGATGCTCCTTCTTCACCGGCGCGAAGCCGACGCCGCAATTGCCGAACATCACCGTGGTGACGCCATGCCAACAGGAGGGCGAAATCAGCGGATCCCACATCGCCTGGCCGTCGTAATGGGTGTGCACGTCGACCCAGCCGGGCGTGACCAGCAGCCCCTTGGCGTCGATTTCGCGCTTGCCGGGGCCTTGCTTGCCGCCGACGGCGGCGATGCGGTCGCCGTTGATCGCCAGATCGCCGGTGAACGATGCCTTGCCGGTGCCGTCGACGATGGTGCCGCCGCGAATGACGATGTCGTGCATGGAGCCGCTCCTTGGGTGGCGACTGGACGCTGCAATTTAGCGAATGATGCACCCGGCTTAAAGCCGATGCAACGCCTGACCGTACGCCGTACGAAAACAAAGCGATATGCGGGATTAGGGTGCTGTTTCGACGTCAATCCCGGATTTCGCTTCGCTCGTCCGGGTTACAATCCTTCTATTTCGCCAACAGCCCGTTGAGCACTAGATCGAAGTGAGCGTCGAAATAGGTCTTTAGATCGAGCGGCTGGCGTTCGTCGAACATCATCATCCACAGATCGACCAGTGCGATCGGTGCGATCACCACCTGCGGCGAATCGACAATGGCGGATCGGCGAATTTCGCCGCGGTCGACGCCGCGCTGAATTGCCTGTTTAAGCATTTCGAGGCAAGGGCGCAAAATCTCGTCGTAGTAGCGATCGGCAAGCTTCGGAAAACGCGAGGCCTCCGCGATCAGCATGCGCACAACTTCGCGCCGGCGCCGGTCTTCGACGATGTGTTGATAGATGAAGCTGAACTGGGCGCGCAAAAGTTCGACAGTCGAGCCCTCGTGGGTTTCGTACATCTCCTGCACGGTTTCGTGCGCGGCCTTGGTGAACTCCTGCACCATCGAGATGAACAGGTGTTCCTTGTTCTCGAAGTAAACGTAGATCGTGCCCTTAGTAACACCCGCGCGCTCGGCGATCCGCTCGAGCGTGGTCGTGGCGTAGCCGTTGCGCGAAAACTCGGCGAACGCGGCCTCGAGAATTTCCTGCGGGCGCTCCGCCTTGCGGCGGCGCCGCGTTTCCGGTCGCGTCGCGAGCATATCGGTCATGGGCGCCAGCCTAAGCACGTGCCGCGCAAAGTCAAGTTATTGACTAACCGGATAGTAAATAACTATTCTTGCGCGATTGAGGTGCTTTGGTGGGTCGGTCCGATCGCTTCAAACGGTCTTGGCGAGCCGGTGCGCCAACCAACACGGTGCAGGGGTTCGGCCCTCACGGGATCCGAACTGCGGCCGTGCCCGCTTTGCTCGTGCTGTTGGCCTCCTGCGCCGTCGGGCCTGACTTCAAGGTGCCGCCAGCGCCGGCGGCGAGCGGCTATACGCCGGAGGCTCGCCCCGCCACCACCGCGACCGTCGATGTCGCGGGCGGGGCATCGCAACGGTTCGACGAGGCGCGCGATATTCCGGGCGAATGGTGGGCGCTTTTTCATTCGAAGGAACTCGACGCATTGATCACACAAGCCCTTCAAACCAACCCCAGCCTGCAAGCGGCGCAGGCCGCGTTGTGGCAGGCAAAAGAAAATTTGTATGCCCAAAAGGGCAAGCTCTTGCCCACGTTCAATGCCAACGGGTCGGCGACGCGGGAGCAGTTCTCGCCGGCGGAGGTCGGGGGAACCGGCTCGCCGTTTATCTTCAACCTGTTCGAGGCGACGGTGAATGTCGCGTACGCGCCCGACGTGTTCGGCGGCCAGCGACGGCAGATCGAGTCCGTGGCGGCGGTCGCGGAGTATCAGCGCTTCGAACTGGAAGCGACCTATCTGACGCTTACCTCGAATGTCGTGACGGCGGCTGTCGCCGAAGCCTCGCTGCGCGGCCAGATCGCCGCCACGCGCGACATCATCAAGACGGAGAGCGACCAGCTCGACGTGGTGCGCAACCAATTCAATGTCGGCGCCGCGACACGGACCGACGTATTGAGCCAGCAATCGGAAGTGGCGACGACCGAGGCGACATTGCCGCCGTTGCAAAAGCAACTGGAGCAGCAGCGTCATGTTCTTTTGGCGCTGACCGGCCGTTTTCCCAACGCCCGCGGAATGGATCATCTGACGCTGGCGTCGCTGCGGCTGCCGACCGATCTGCCGCTGAGCCTGCCTTCGCAACTGGTCGAGCAACGGCCTGACGTGCGGGCGGCGCAGGCGCAACTCCATCAGGCCAGCGCGCAGATCGGCGTCGCCATCGCCAACAGGCTGCCGCAATTCAATCTCAGCGGAGAATATGGCGTGGCCGGATCGGTAGCGGCCACGCTGTTTTCGCCGAGCAACATTGTCTGGACCGCCGCGGCGAGCGGCACGCAGAGTTTATTTGATGGATTTACGCTGCTGCATCAGGAACGCGCCGCCAAGGCGGCCTATGACATGACCGAAGCTCAATACCGCAACACGGTGCTCGCGGCATTTCAGAACGTCGCCGACGCGCTGCGCGCGCTGCAATTGGATGCCGCCACCTTGCAGGCGCAATATGCCGCGCTGCGCGCGGCATCGGCGACGCTCGATCTCGCTCGCGGCCAATATCGCCTGGGCGCCATCGCCTATCTGACGCTGCTCAACTCACAGCGCAGTTACGCGCAGGCGCGGCTTGCGCTGGTACAGGCGCAGGCGACGCGGTTCGCCGACACCGCTGCTTTGTTTGCTGCTCTCGGCGGCGGCTGGTGGAATCGCGTCGACGTGGAGACCAATCCGTTCAGTCCGGAACGCCCCGGCGCGGCGTCGACGACCGATCTGGCCGCCGGCGCGCGGGGCGTGGCGACGGGGCCGAGGCCATGACCAAACGCATGGTGATCATGCTCGCCGCCGCCGCAATCGTGTTCGGCGGGATTTTCGGGTTCCAGGCATTTAAGGCGGCCATGATCAAGAAGTTCATGAAATCGATGAGCGCGCCGCCGCAGACCGTCTCCGCCGCCAAGGCCGAGTACAGCCCGTGGCAGCCGCAGATCGAGGCGGTGGGCAGTCTGCGCGCGGTCAAGGGCGCCGATCTTTCGCTCGAAGTCTCCGGCGTGGTCGACTCGATTTCGTTCAATTCCGGCGACGACGTCAAACAGGGCGCGGTGTTGCTCAAGCTGCGCTCCGACGACGATGCCGCCAAGCTGGTTTCCCTGCAGGCCACCGCGCAGCTGAACGAGCTGACCTATGAGCGCGATCTGAAGCAGTTCAAGATCCAGGCGGTCAGCCAGGCCACCTTGGACACCGACGTGGCGAATCTGAAGAACGCGAAGGCGCAGGTCGCCGAGCAGCAGGCGGTGCTCGACAAGAAAACGCTGCGCGCCCCGTTCGACGGACATCTCGGCATTCGTGCCGTCGATCTCGGGCAATATCTTGGCGCCGGGACAATGATCGTCACGCTGCAGGCGCTCGATCCGATTTTCGTGGATTTCTTCGTGCCGCAGCAATCCGTCGATCAGGTTCGCCTCGGCCAGGACGTGACCGTGCGAGTCGATGCGTTCAAGGACCGGACGTTCGGCGGTAAGATTTCCGCGATCAACCCGAAGGTCGATTCCAGCACGCGTAACGTGCAGGTGCGCGCGACGTTGGACAATCCGGACCATAAGCTCTTGCCCGGCATGTATGCGACGGTCGATATCGCCACCGGCGCGCCGCAAGACCTGGTCACGCTGCCGCAGACGGCGATCACCTACAACCCGTATGGCGACACGGTTTACGTGGTCGACGGCACGGGTGGCCAATCCGCCGGCAAGACGCAGCTGATCGCGCGCCAGACCTTCGTCACCACCGGCCCGACGCGCGGCGACCAGGTCGCTGTGCTCAAGGGTGTCGAGCCGGGCGAAATGGTTGTCACCGCCGGCCAGATCAAGCTGCATAACGGCTCGCCGGTATTGATCAACAATTCGATCAGGCCGACGGCGGACGCGGCGCCGGTCGTTCCGCTCGACCGTTAGGCATCGGCGGTGAATCACTTTACCGATATTTTCATCCGACGGCCGGTGCTCGCCTCAGTCGTGAGCCTGCTCATTCTTGTGCTGGGCTTGCGCGCCTACACGGTGCTGCCGATCCTGCAATATCCGCGCACCGAGAATGCGGTGGTGACGGTGACCACGATCTATTACGGCGCCGATCCCGACGTGGTCGCCGGATTCATCACCACGCCGTTGGAAAACGCGATCGCGCAAGCCAACGGCATCGACTACATGAGTTCGACCAGCCAAAGCGGCACCAGCACGATTACCGTTTACCTGCGGCTCAATTACGATCCCGACAAGGCGCTCACCGAGATAAACACCAAGGTCAATTCTGTTCTCAATCAGCTTCCCCCGGGAACGCTGCAGCCGACGCTCACCGTCAAGATCGGCCAGACTATCGACGCCATGTATATCGGCTTTAACAGCGATACGCTGGCGCCGAACCAGATCACCGATTACCTCGTGCGCGTGGTGCAGCCGAAGCTGCAGGCTGTGCCCGGAGTGCAGACCGCGGAACTGCTCGGACAAAAAGTCTTTGCCTTGCGCGCCTGGCTCGATCCTAGGAAGCTTGCGGCGTACGGGCTCACCGCCGCCGACGTCAGCGCTGCGCTGACCGCCAACGATTACATATCGGGCATCGGCACCACCAAGGGTCAGATGGTGCAGGTCAACTTGACCGCCTCGACCAGCCTGCATTCCGCCGAGCAATTCCGCGATCTCGTGCTCAAGCAGAGCGGCGGCGCGCTGGTGCGATTAAAGGACGTAGCCAACGTCACACTCGGCGCCGAGGATTACGAAACCGAAGTCGGCTTCGACGGCAAGCAAGCGGTCTATATCGGCATCCAGGTGGCGCCGACGGCCAATCTGCTCGACGTCATTGCCGGCGTGCACAAGGTTTTTCCCCAGATCCAGGCGCTGCTGCCGCACGGGCTCAACGGCCAGATCATCTACGACTCGACCGAATTCGTGAACAGTTCAATCCACGAGGTGATCCGCAGCCTGGTCGAAGCGCTGCTCATCGTGACTGCGGTGGTCTTCGTTTTCCTCGGTTCGCTGCGTTCATCGGTCATTCCAACGGTCGCGATTCCGCTGTCGCTGATCGGCACGTTTGTCGTGCTGCTGTCGCTCGGCTACTCGATCAATCTGCTTACGCTGTTGGCGCTGGTGCTGGCGATCGGACTTGTCGTCGATGATGCCATCATCGTGGTCGAAAACGTCAACCGCCATCTCGAGGAAGGAATGCCGCCGCTCGATGCCGCGATCGCCGCTGCGCGCGAACTCGGCGGTCCGATTATCGCTATGACGGTGGTGTTGGCCGCGGTCTATGTGCCGATCGGCTTTCAGAGCGGATTGACCGGTGCGCTGTTTTCCGAATTTGCCTTCGCCCTGGTCGGCGCCGTCACCGTATCCGGCATCGTGGCGCTGACGCTGTCGCCCATGCTGTGCTCGCGGCTGCTCAAGGCCCCGGACCCCGAGCACCGCGGTTGGGAGGCCAAGCTCACCTTCTTCATCGATCGCAGTTTCTCGAGGCTGCGCGCCGGCTACGAGCGACGGCTGCACGGCAGCCTCAATACCTTGCCGGTCACCCTGATCTTTGCTGCGATCGTGCTCGGCAGCATCTATTTTCTGTTCAGCTCCGCCAAGACCGAGTTGGCGCCCACCGAGGATCAGGGCGTCATCATCACGCAATCCATCGCGGCGCCCAATTCCACCCTGCAGCAGCGCCAGCTCTACTCGCGGCAGGTCTACAAGATCTTTGCCAGCTATCCGGAGACCGAGCACGTTTTTCAGCTCGACGTGCCTGGCCAGTCGATTGCCGGCATGGTGTTCAAGCCTTGGGATCAGCGCGAAAAGACCACAAACGAGCTTCAGCCGATCCTGCAACAGCAATTGAACAAAATCGCCGGTGTGCGCGTCGCCGCCTTCCAGCCGCCGGCGCTGCCGGGCAGCTTCGGGCTGCCGGTTCAGTTTGTCATCGTGAGTACCGATCCATTCACGCGGATCAATGAGGTGGCCCAGCAATTTCTGCAACAAGCGTTGGCGAGCGGAATGTTCATCTTTCTCGATTGCGATCTGAAATTCGACAATCCGCAATCCGACATCGTCATCGACCGCGACAAGACGGCGCAACTGGGATTGCGGATGAGCGACGTGGGCGGATCGCTCGCCGCGATGCTTGGCGGCGGTTACGTCAACTATTTCAGCATCAGCGGGCGCTCCTACAAGGTCATCCCGCAGGTGCAGCAGCGGTACCGTCTCAACTCCCAACAATTGCTCAACTATTACATCCGCACCGCCGACGGATCCCTGGTGCCGTTGTCGACGGTCGCCAGCATCAAGACAGACACGGTGCCGGAATCGCTCAATCATTTCCAGCAGCTCAACAGCGCCACCATCCAAGGCGTGACCATGCCCGGGGTGGCGCAGGGCGACGCGTTGTCGTTTCTGCAGGATCTGGCCAGGCGTACGCTGCCGGCGGGCTATTCGGTCGATTACGGCGGACTGAGCCGCCAATACATTCAGGAGACCAGCGGCTTCATCACCACCTTCGGCTTCGCGCTGATCATCATCTTTCTGGCGCTTGCCGCGCTGTTTGAAAGCTTCCGCGATCCGATCATCATTCTGGTCTCGGTGCCGATGTCGATTGCCGGCGCGCTGGTGTTCGTCAGCCTGGGTTTCGGCGGCATGTCACTCAATATCTATACCGAGGTCGGCCTGGTCACGTTGATGGGACTGATCAGCAAGCACGGCATCCTGATCGTGCAATTTGCCAATCATCTCCAGCAGCAGGGCCGCTCGAAGCGCGAGGCGATCGAAGAGGCGGCGGGGATCCGGTTGCGGCCGATCCTGATGACGACCGCCGCCATGGTGCTCGGCGTGACGCCGCTGATCACCGCGACCGGCGCCGGCGCGGTTTCGCGGTTCCAGATGGGCGTCGTCATCGGCTCCGGGCTGTCGATCGGCACGCTGTTTACCTTGTTCGTCGTGCCGGCGGTCTACCTTGCGTTGGCGGCGGACCACCATACCGCCGCCGCGAACGCCAACCAGCCGCTCCCGCCGGCGGAAACCTAACGACGGGCGGAGCGCGCCTTCCCACCGGCGCTCCTGCCAGTGCGGGAGCGGCCTCCGTTTCGCGGCTTGATTATTTGCCGGGCGCAGGCGCGGCGGGCGCAGGAGCCGCAGCGGGAGCTGTCGTGGGCGCGGCTGCCGGAGGGGGAGCCGAGCCTGGCTTTGGCAGTCCGTTGTAGACGTCGGCCGGCAGCACCGTCATGACGAATACAGTCGGCTTTTGCGTCGGACCGAATGGGCCGGCCACCTGATGCTGCACCGGCGGCAGGCTCTGGAGATAGGCGGCGACCGCCTGGGCGTCCGACTTCGTCAGATGAGAGAAGGCTCGCCACGGCATGATCGGCGCGAGTGT
>Ga0335074_10002102_pt1 | contig 27092 bp, 14 predicted proteins | sample Lox_Sample_23_FD_206715 | JGI IMG/M metagenome (GOLD analysis project Ga0335074, IMG submission 206715) | Soil microbial communities from Loxahatchee National Wildlife Refuge, Florida, United States - Lox_Sample_2.3 | ecosystem: Environmental > Terrestrial > Soil > Wetlands | place: USA...
GGCGGGGCCGGTGACACCGCCGCCAACGTCACCCTGCTGGAAAGCCTCGACGAGCTGGTCGCCGAAATCGTCGACGATCTGTATCTGGCCCACTTCGGTCAGCAACGCGACGATCCGGTGCTGCAGTACGGCGCTGCACTGACATTGGCGCGCGAGGTGGTCAACAACCCGGCGACCGAGCTGCGGCCCCGCGAACCGGAGCCCAATTCGGAGGCCGCCGTCCGGGTCGACTTCGCGAAAGATGTTCTGGCCGAAGTGGAAATCCGGAAACGGCGGCTCGGCGTCCTGGGCTATGACGACCTGCTGAGCCGGCTGGCCGCCGCGCTGGAGGCCGACGACTCACCAGCCCAGGTGCGGATGTACCAGCGCTGGCCGATCGTCATGGTCGACGAATTCCAGGACACCGATCGAGTGCAATGGCAGGTGATCGACCGTGCCTTCAGCGGACGCTCAACGGTGATCCTGATCGGCGATCCGAAGCAGGCGATCTACGCGTTCCGCGGCGGCGACATCGTCACGTATCTGGAGGCCGCCAAGACCGCCGGCGAGCGAAAGACGTTGGGCACCAACTGGCGCTGTGACGCGGCGCTGCTGGACCGGCTGCAGGTGGTGCTGCGCGGCGCCGAACTCGGTGACGCCGCGATCGTTGTGGAGGATGTCGAGGCCTCCCACCGGGGTCACCGGCTCGCGGGCGCCCCGCATAACGACCCGTTCCGGTTGCGGGTCGTGCAGCGACCGACGTTGGGCCGCAGCGGTACTGCGAACCTGCCGATCGACGAGCTGCGCGACCACATCGGCGCCGACCTGGCCGCCGATATCCGCGCGCTGCTGGCCAGCGGAGCGACGTTCGACGGCAAGCGGCTGCGGGCCCGCGACATCGCGGTGATCGTGGAACGGCACAAGGATGCCGCCGCCTGTTTCACGGCGCTGTGCGACGCGGGCATTCCGGCGGTGTACACCGGCAACTCCGACGTGTTCAGTTCGGAGGCCGCCGAAGACTGGCTCTGCCTGCTGGAGGCCTTCGACCAACCGCACCGGCCCGGGATGGTGCGCGCCGCGGCGGCGACGATGTTCTTCGGCGAGACCGCGGAATCGCTTGCGGTAGGCGGTGACTCGCTGACCGATCGGGTGGCCGACACGTTACGGGAATGGTCCGCGCATGCCCGGGAGCGGGGGGTGGCGGCCATCTACGAGGCCGCGCAGCTGCGCGGTATGGGTGATCGGGTGCTGTCCTGGGCGGACGGCGAGCGGCACATGACCGACCTGGCGCACGTCACGCAGTTGCTGCAGGACGTCGCGCATCGCGAACGGTTGGGTTTGCCCGGGCTGCGTGACTGGCTGCGCAGGCAACGCGAGGAACGCAGCGGTGCCACCGAACGCAACCGCCGGTTGGACAGCGACGCCACTGCCGTGCAGGTGATGACGGTGTACGTGGCCAAGGGGCTGCAGTACCCAATCGTGTATGTGCCGTTCGCGTTCCACCGCAGTCCCTTCGACAGCGAGATGGTGTTGTTCCACGACGACGCCGGGGCGCGCTGCCTGCACATCGGCGGCAAGGGCAGTCCGGACTTCACTGCCGCCCAGGCGGCGGGTCGCGCGGAGGACGCCAGCGACGACAGCCGGATGATGTACGTCGCGTTGACCCGTGCGCAGGCGCAGGTGGTGGCGTGGTGGTCGCCCGCCTATTACGAGCCCAACGGCGGCCTGTCCCGGCTGCTGCGCGGTCGCCGGCCCGGCGAGCCGTGCGTGCCGGAGCGCTGCACGCCGCCGAAGATCTCCGACGACGACGCGATGGTTGTGCTGCGCGAGTGGGAGGCCGCCGGCGGGCCGGTGATCGAGCCGTCGGTGGTGGCCGCGGCCCCGCCGGTGCCGGCCAAGGTGGTGCCGTCGGACCTGGACAGCCGCCACTTCCACCGCAGTATCGACACCGGGTGGCGGCGCACCTCGTACTCCAGCCTCGTGCGGGTCGCCGAGGCCACCGGGGTCACCAGCGAGCCCGAGGTCACCGAGCTGGACGACGAGGCCGGCGAAATCCCGTTGACCGAGAACGCATCCGGACCGGACATGCCGTCGCCGATGGCGGCGTTGCCGTCGGGTGCGACGTTCGGCTCGCTGGTGCACGCAGTGTTGGAGACCGCAGATCCCGGCGCTGCGGACTTCGCCGCCGAACTCGAGACCCAGGCGCGACGGCAGCTGCGGTGGTGGTCGGTGGATGTGACGGCCGCCGAGCTGGCCGCCGCGTTGGTGCCGATGAACGAGACGTCGTTGGGCCCGCTCGCCGGTGACTTGACGTTGCGGCAGATCGGTCTGCGCGATCGGTTGCGGGAATTGGACTTCGAGATCCCACTGGCCGGTGGCGACGTGCGCGGCGCTGCCCCCAATGTGTCGCTGACTGATGTGGGTGAGTTGCTGCGCGCGCATCTGCCCTTGGGCGATCCTTTGGTGCCTTATGCCGACCGGCTGACGTCGGCCGCGCTGGGTAACCAGTCGCTACGCGGATACCTGTCGGGCTCGATCGACGCGGTGCTGCGCTTGCCCGACGATCGCTTCCTGGTGGTGGATTACAAGACCAACTACCTGGGCTACACCGCCGCGGACTACAGCCATGCGCGGTTGGCCGAGGCAATGCTGCATTCGGACTATCCGCTGCAAGCGCTGTTGTACATTGTTGTGCTGCATCGATTTCTGCGGTGGCGGGTGTCGGATTATGACCCGACACGACATCTCGGCGGAGTGCTGTACCTGTTCGTGCGCGGCATGTGCGGTGCCGGCACGCCGGTGGTCGACGGGCAGCCGTGCGGGGTGTTCAGTTGGCAACCGCCGGCCGACTTGGTGGTTGCACTCTCGGATCTGCTCGACGAGGGAAGGCAGGCGGCGTGACGGTCACCGATGTGGAGCTGGCCGTCGGTGCGAGCGGCTTGTTGCAAACGTTCAATGCGGCTGGTGTGCTCGACGTCGCAGATGTGCGGGTAGCCGAGCGGATTTGCTTCCTGGTGAAGGAGACTGACGAGCGGGTGGCGTTGGCGGTGGCGCTGCTGGTGCGTGGGCTGCGCAGCGGGTCGGTGTGCATTGAGTTGGCCTCTGTTGCCTCGGCGGTCGGGGTCGAGGACGTGCCGTGGCCCGAGCCGGAGGGGTGGCTGGCGGCGGTGCGGGCCAGCGCGTTGCTCGGTGAGCCGCCGGTGCTGCATCTCTACGACGATCGGCTGCTCTATCTTGACCGGTACTGGCGCGAGGAAAAGCAGGTGTGCGACGACCTTTTGGCGTTACGGGTTTCCGAGCCGACCGGCGATGTGCCCGCCTTCGAGCGACTTTTCCCGGCTGGTTTCGAGGAGCAGCGGGAGGCCGCTGAATTCGCTTTGGCGCAAGCGCTTACGGTGCTCACCGGCGGCCCGGGTACCGGGAAGACCACCACGGTTGCGCGGCTGTTGGCCCTGCTGGCCGAACAGGCGGGGACGTCGCGACTGCGGATCGCGTTGGCGGCGCCGACCGGCAAGGCGGCAGCACGACTGCAGGAAGCCGTGCAGCATGAGGTGGCCAAGCTGGACGCGGCCGATCGGTCCCGGCTCGGTGAGCTGCAGGCGATGACATTGCATCGGCTGCTGGGTAGTCGGCCGGACTCGTCGTCGCGGTTTCGGCACGATCGCGGAAACCGGTTGCCGCACGACGTGATTGTGGTCGACGAGACGTCAATGGTATCGCTGACGATGATGGCGCGGCTGTTGGAGGCGGTGCGACCAGATGCCCGGCTGATCTTGGTGGGCGACGCGGATCAGTTGGCGTCAGTCGAAGCCGGTGCCGTGCTAGCCGACTTAGTGGACGGCCTGTCGGCGCGCGCCGATATACGGGTGGCGGCGCTGCGGACGTCGCACCGCTTCGGCGAGGCGATTGGTTTCCTTGCCGACGCGATCCGGGTCGGCGACGCGGATCGGGCACTGGCGCTGTTGCGGTCGGGCGACGAGCACATCGAGTTCATCGAAGACGACGCTTCCGATGCGATGCGCCCGATCTTGTTGCCTCACGCATTGCGGCTGCGCGAAGCGGCATTGTGCGGCGCCGACGACGTCGCGTTGGCGACGCTGCATGAGCATCGGCTGCTGTGCGCGCACCGGGAAGGTCCCTACGGTGTGCGGCACTGGAACCGACAGGTCGAAAAATGGCTGTCCGAGGAGACCGGCCAGCCGCCGTGGTCGGAGTGGTATCCGGGCCGGCCGTTACTGGTGACCGCCAACGACTACGGGCTGCGTGTCTACAACGGCGACACCGGCGTCGTCATCGCCGGCCGCGACGGTCTGCGGGCCGTCATCGCCGGAGCCGGCGGGCCGCTCGACTTCGCGACCAGCCGGCTGTCCGACGTCGAGACCATGCACGCGATGACGATCCACAAATCCCAGGGCAGCCAGGCCGATGAGGTGACAGTGCTGATGCCCACGGAGGATTCGCGGCTGTTAACGCGGGAGTTGTTGTATACCGCGGTGACTCGTGCGAAACAAAAGGTGCGAGTGGTCGGGTCTGACGCTTCCGCGCGGGCTGCGATCGGGCGGCGGGCGGTGCGAGCGAGCGGGTTAGCACGCCGGCTGCAGGTCACACCGCCCACTAGATGAATGCAGCCGGCGGATGCGCGTACACCACCGGTTCGCATGAAGCGTCCAGTGAAACCTTGTCGACCGCGGTCCATGCGATGGGATGAAACTGCTCGCACTAAGCGCGGACTGCCCGCTACATTGACACCCATCAACGAACCTTTGGGCGAAAGCGCCCGTTAAGCGTTGATGTCTAGCCCACGGAATATTCGACCACTGGCTCGAAAAATGTCTCGCCGCCGGAAGCGATTGTTAGGCCATTGGTGCGTACCTGCCCTCCCTGGCAATAATGCGTGGTGCAGTTCCACCCCGCCAGGCTGACATCGAGGGTGCACCGTGGACGGTGACGCGGCCGACCCGCTCCTGCTTGGGCAGCGTGTGGTCGCGGTCCTCGAGACCGGCCTGCGCACGGCGACGACAAGCTCGCCACGTTGATGGCATTGATCGAGTACTGCATCGAGAACGTGCCTGAGCGGCCCGGCGATGTGCTGCGGGTGCCGATTCCCGATCTGGCGCATCGGGTGCTGGAGATCTACTGGCTGCAGGTGCGCCCATCGAGCAGATTGCACCTTTCCGCGAAGGTGTCGAATTGCTGCCACTTGTGCCGCTGCTTGACGCCTTTCCGAATAAGTTTGCATGGTCCATGTGGCTGCGCCGACCCCTGCTTGGGCTTTCAGCGAAGGATGCCCGACTCGTGGCCCGCAAATTGCAGGCAGCAACCGGGCCACCTGACGAAATGGTGCCGGCCTACCTCGACTGGATCCAAGCACGCGCGGGCCAACGACCCCCGAGCTAACGACTGGTCCACTGAAAGCGATCAGCCGGGGGTACTTACCCGCGCGCTGTCGATCATCCGCTGAACGCTAACGGGCTGATCGAGCGCTTAGAGCGTAGTGCCATCGGCCGCGGCAGCTCGCCCGGACCGCGCGTCCGGGCGGCCGCCAGGATCATTGCCTTCCGCGCGCCCGCCTGGTGGCATCGAGGAAGAGAGAAAAAGAGACGATCACGCGAAGGCGGTCAGACTGCTGACAATGTCGCGCACTTCAGCATGGAGAGTATTGATTTCATGCCGGTCGATCGCATCCAGAGCCGAGGGGACGTCGAGACCAGCGCCAGCGATCCACGCCGCCGTGGGGCCCACGATCGGCTTAATAGACAGACACGGGCCGCTCACGGTCGACGCGGTCGGATAAATCACGCCTGCCCTCCTCGGCAAGTGATCCGTCCCATGTGCGTAGGCGTAAAAAAAGAGCTGATAGATGTCACTGGTCGATAGCTTCTTGTCGGCGTACAGCTTGTATTTGATGTCGACTGGGACGGCATGGCCTGTCGTAGCTTCTTCGATTACGAGGTCGGGTTTGACGGTGCTGTAGGTGCGGCCTGTCTCGTCGTTGCGGATCACCGCCCGTAGCCGTGGCTGCGCCGAAGCCCAAAGGTCTGTTCCATCGAGCGCATTTTGGATGAGGCGTGTGACGAAACGCTCGAAGACCAAGTTCATGTCAAACATGAATGCGTTGACGTGTCCGGCCGAGGTGTCGTAGAGATCTTCAAAAGCGAAGCCGCGAAGGATCAGCTTCGACAGCTCATGGACCGATCGGTAGCGGGCGTTTCGGCGTCCGTACACAATCTTCTTCTCGTACCAGTCGGCGTCCCTGGTAGGCGGCTCGCATACTTCGCTGATGATCGCGGCTTGCCTGAGCGCAGCAGCCCGCACGTCCGGTTCGTGCACGCGCCGGCATGCCACTTGAAGTGCAGCGGCAACGAGCTGGTTGTCTGGTACATCCCCGTCGTACTCATCGAAATTGCATTCCAATTGGTGTAGCTGCCCGAAGCGCCGCAGGTATTGATCGCGGAGGTTTAGCCTTCCCCGCAGCGCCGTCAGGCTGTCGTCGACAGGGCGGTAGTCTCGTAGGAGGCCATCCTGGATTAGAGTTTTCGTGGCCTCCGCCAGGAACAGCGCCGTGAGGTCCAACAGGTTAGTTTTCACTGCCGCCAAAGGCCGTTCGCTTGGCAGACGTCGGATCAGCTCTATCCCTGCTGCGTATTGAAGCATCCGCAGCACGCCTAGCTGACCGCCAACCAGTTTGGGTACCACGTGGACATCAACGTGGGAAAACCGGATCACTCCGACCCACGAAGTCGCGCTGATGTCGATCTCACCAGTGGACAACCACCGAATTATGATCTTCGGCTCGAGCACCTCACTCGACAACTGTTCTGCCAGTTGAACATCCGCGTGCGTCGGCGGGGATACGCGTTCGCGTTTGGACTGGTACTCGTTCAGGACTATCTGCGTGAACACTGCTAGCCAGACGCGTTGGCGTTCAACTGATTTGCCAGTGCCTCGCAGAGCGCTTCAGGATCACCCACCACGGGCGACAACCGCTCGGCCTCTGTGTCAATCACCGGTCCGAGCAGTACCGCGAGCTGTTTGTAGTCCTCGTACAGATATTCCTGCAGCAGAGGCAACAGCTCGTGGCGGAACACGGCAGCGAAACCTTCCGCGGTGTCGATGACCTCACCGTTGTTGTCGAAGAACATCGCATGCCCGACCTGCTTTTCGCGTCCCACTCGTTGGCGGATGCGGTCGTTGAGGTTGTCCAGGAACACATCCAGAGCGAGGGGTCCTGCGGTAGAGCCGGCGAGGAGCTCGCCGTCAGGCAGGAGCTCAATGAAGGAAAACCGCCGTCGCAGCGCTGTGTCGAGCAGGTGAATACTGCGGTCGGCGGTGTTCATGGTGCCGATAATGAGCAGATTGGCCGGCACTGCGAACTCGTCGCCGCTTTGTGGAAGTTGAACCGTCAGCGCACGTTTGTCGCGCTCGATCAGTGTAATGAGCTCACCGAAGATTTTCGGGATGTTGCCGCGGTTAATTTCGTCGATCAGCACGACATAGCGGCGGCCCGGGTCGGCGCTGGCCGCTTTGCATACCCGCTTGAAAATACCGTCTGTTAGGGCCAGTTCGAGCATCCCGGTGCTCGTTCGGGTGGGACGGAAGCCCTCAATGAAGTCCTCATAGGTGTAGGACGGATGGAACGTAATCCGCGTCAGCGGCTGTACGCTTGGCTCGGCGAAAGACGCAATTTTCGGATCGCGCTCGGCAAGCAGTGCAAGCATCCGATCTGCTTCGGCTGTGGTTAGCTTGAACAGTGTTCCCTGGCAACGGAACCTGGCCGGTTCACTGGCTGAGAGCACTGGGTCGTTGTGCAGTTCGTCGTAGGTCACGCCGTCGTTCACCGGCGCGATGGGTTCCAGTGCGAAAGCGGATTCCGGAGGTGAATCGGGCTCATACTCATTGGTTACCCGCGCAAGAGCGACGACGCGCTTGGTTGGAGTGGACTCATACCCCACTACGAGGTCTCCGGCCCGCACGTCGGGGTAGTTTCGCTGCAATCTGCGCAGCGCGAATTCGACGGAACCAGTGTGGAATAATGCGTTCCAAGCCCATTCTGTCGGGTTGGCGACGACAAACCAAACCTGGCGAGTAAGCGATCGCCCTGTGCTGAGTTGGCGTTCTCGCCGGTCGAAAAGGCCAGGATCCTCGAGCGTTTCGGCCGCGGATGTGCTAGCGCTGCCACCCTCGAGAAGCCAGACGGCGGTCCGACGAGCTATATAGGTCTTGCCCGTCCCGGGTGGCCCGTAAACGATCACTTGGCCGCGGCGGTCCAGCGCTTCCTCGACCTCAAGGTAGATTGGGTCGACATCGATAGTCCGCAGCGGCACCACGTGGCCGATGATCCTGCGGTACAGCAATATTGACACATCTGAGACGGTACTGGTGCGCCATGCTCGGACGGGTTCGATGGTCTGGGCTTTCGAAGTATCCCAGTCGACCCCGACCGTGTGCTTGTCATGGGCACGTTCTGGGCGCCATCTGTATCCGGCGTCATTGACGTTGCCCACGGCGAGCACTTCGGAGACGCCGCGGTTGGCAACAACCTTGTCGCCGGGCTGCAGCTCCATCAGTTTCCACAGTGCGTCGGATTGCTTCGCGGATTGTGTTTCGTTCCCGTCATAGGGGTAGTACTCGCGAAACGTTTCGCGAAACGCCTCCTTGCTCTCGAACCGCGTCAGGTCGCCCACGTCGTCCCAGCCCACGCAGACGTAGCCGCCCTCCACACTGGCGTCCCAGTCCTCTGCCTGGTCCCCCACAGCGACCTGAATTACGTGAACTGAGGGGTCGGCCCAGTCATAGAGAAAGTCCATGAGCTTGAGCGTGCTAACGCTCGACGCTTCCGGAATGGCGCGGAGTGTGGCCAGAAGTTCGCGATTGGCGCGAATCGGAGACAAACCGGAGGTAGGGCGTCCGAGCGCACGCAGAAAATGATCGACGTGGGCCTTCGACAGGATCGGCAGCAGCTGGTCCGGAAAGTAGAGATAGAGCACCTTTGCCCGCAGCATGGCGGCGGTGGCCAGCGCCTCCACGCGGTCCGTTTCGTCAAACATTTCCTTGCTCGCCAAGTCGAGCATCTCGACAAACCCTGCTCGGATCGTCTCCCAGGCTTGTTCCACGGAGTTGTACTGCGATGGGTAGTACCAGGTGCCGTCAGACTTGCGAAAGATCAAGTGCTTCTTGGCGGTACCACCGCCCATGCTCGCGAGCGACCGGGTGCCGTATTCGAGCCACCAACACATGGTGCCCTCAATGTGTTGACCGAGCGCGTACTTATCGAGGGGCAGATCGTTCCAGCCTGTGATCGGGAACGCTGCAACGAACTGCGTGCGTAGGCTCTCCGCGTCCTCATAACGTTGTGCCCGGACGGTGCTTAGCCAAGACGCAAGTGCGGACTGGACGCGCTTCGCGATGGAATCGTCAGTCACCGTGGTTCCCTCCCTCTCCTAAACACCAACGCTTCCGGTCAATCCCCCGCGACCTTAGCCGTGCCCACCCGAGTAGCCAGTGGTCCTCATCATTCGCGGCGATCGAACTACGCGGGGCCGATCGCGCGATTTGCGTCGGTTTCCGGCAAGGTGACAATGGACGGCATTGTCACGTGAGCCGCTACGCAAGTGCCGTAGACACCGCATCGTCTGCAGCAATGCGGAGCCGGTTTACGGCCAGATCGTCTTGCCGAAATAACGGCTCGGCTCGATGCCGATGACTGCCTTCTGCCGCAGTAACCTCGGCGTCGAATTGTTGGTCTGAAGCCACCCGCGCACGGCAGCGACCGGATCGGCGTCGGGTGGGACTTGCAGAGCCCGCCCGAGCAGATCCACGGCACGGCCCACAAAACGCTTTCCTCTGACGCGTTCGTCAGCCGGATGCCATCCCAACTCGGAAGGCCCAAAATCCGCTACACCACGGCGACGATACGGCCACGCAAAATCTGGGTGCTCGGCATAGAAGGTGTAAACATCAAGGTCCTTCACACCGTTGACGCCGTCGAGGTAGTGGAGCGCCGCACCCTGGCCTAGCGCGACGAGAAGTATCCGGTCTCGATAGACCGCAAGATGCGGGTTTCGTGCGAAGAGGCCCTCTCGGTCTTTGTGCGCTATTTTCCCAAGACGCTTCAGGTGGTCTTCCGTTAATGGCGCGTTCGCCCGTTCCGATGGTGTGCCAATTGATGCCATCTTTGCAGCATAGGAGTTCTCTCGACTTCGACGATGTTGTCGGCGCCGACCATCAATCCGAACGAGCTCTCGAACGGATGGCTGATCGCACCTGCGGGCAGCCAACCGATGACAACGTGCCCATCCGCGGCGATGCACGGTCCGCGTTGGACTCCCTGTTGGGGCTGGCTGACTACGCCAGTCGGTACGTCGGCCAAGTGCAGCTCGCCCATCCCGACCATGCGTTCAAGACCGGCAATTCACATGTCCACTAACGAGACTGCCTCGCGCTGACGAAATGGCAGTCGGTCAGTGCCCAGAATTGTCGCCGTGATCCGCTAACGTTCGGTACGTGCATAGGGGGATTTACGAGTCGCTGCTCACGGATCAGCTCAATCAGCAGCTCGAGCAAGAAGACGATCTCCAGGCCGAGTACGGCACTGTTGATGAGGCCGAGCAGGCGCTGACAATCGCGCGCCATCTTGCGCCGATCATCGAACGCGCCATGCGTGGCGCCAGCGCCGCTGAGGACCGCGTAGAGCTCGTTCGGCGGATCCTGGAGGTCCTGCCAGACGCTCACACTGTCGGCGAGGCGCTCCATCAGGTCGAACCAGGCAAGATCACTCGGCTCGACGAGGTGGCGAGCGCGGGCGGCCTTGCTAAGCCTCGTCTCCCTCGACCCGCCACTCCGTTCTCCGACGCCGCGCTCATGACAAACGCGCGCAACGAACCCACCCTGGCCGCCGAGCTTCGCGCCGAGCTCGTGAGCGCCGACCACGTCGACCTTCTATGTGCTTTCGTCAAATGGCAGGGCCTGCGGCTGCTCGAGGATCAGCTCAGCGAACTGCGTCGGCGCGGCATTCCGCTCCGCGTCATCACGACGACCTATCTCGGCGCCACGGATCCTCGGGCTCTCGATGCGCTAGTCAACGAGTTCGGGGCCGAAGTCCGCATTAATTACGAAACCGACCGCACCCGCCTGCACGCCAAAGCTTGGCTACTTCGCCGCAACACTGGTTTCCACACCGCCTACGTCGGGTCCAGCAATCTGTCCCACGCGGCGCTTGTGGATGGGTTGGAATGGAATGTCCGTCTGTCCGCGGTATCGACACCGCACCTCCTCGAGAAGTTTCGGGCCACGTTCGACTCTTACTGGGAAAACAGGGAATTCGAGTTGTACAGGCCATCGGAGGACGGCGGCCGCTTGCGAGCGGCGCTCGAGACCGCATCGGGAAATCGAGTTCGTGATGGGATCACCGTCACCTTGTCTGGCCTCGAGGTTCACCCCAAGCCGTTCCAAGCCGAGATGCTCGAAGAACTTGACGCCGAGCGCACGATTCACGACCGCCATCGCAACCTGATCGTCGCGGCGACCGGAACCGGGAAGACCGTCATCGCAGCCTTGGACTACCGCCGACTCATTCGCGACACCCACGGCCATGACCTCACACTGCTGTTCGTGGCCCACCGCAAGGAGATTCTGCTGCAAGCGCGGCGAATGTATCAAGAAGTCCTCACTGAGCCCACTTTTGGTGAGTTGCTGGTCGACGGACAGGAACCGGCCAACTGGCGCCATGTATTTGCAAGTATCCAATCCCTCTCGCAAGCGAGGCTTTCCAGCATCGCACCGGATCACTTTGACATTGTGGTGATCGACGAGTTCCACCATGCCGAGGCAGCGTCGTACCGGCGGTTGCTTGACCACGTGCGTCCAATCGAACTGCTAGGGCTTACCGCCACCCCCGAGCGCGCCGATGGCGTCGACGTCCGGGACTTTTTCGGCGGTCGTGTTGCTGCCGAGCTGCGTTTGTGGGAAGCGCTGGAGCAGAACCTGCTGTGCCCGTTCCACTACTTTGGCATTCACGACGGGACAGATCTTGAGCCCATTCAGTGGCGGCGTGGCGGCTACGATTTGACAGCTCTGAGCGGCGTCTATACGGGAAATGACGCCCGCACCCGCATAGTGCTAAAAGAGCTTGGCGCTAAGGTGGCAGACGTTGAGGCGATGCGCGCTCTAGGATTCTGTGTCAGCGTTGAGCACGCCCGCTATATGGCTCAGCAGTTCGATGGAGCCGGTATTCCTGCCCGTGCGGTATCGGCCGAGACTTCAGCGGCAGACCGTCGCGACGCACTCACCGCTCTGCGCAACCGTGACATCAACATCCTCTTTGCGGTCGACCTCTTTAACGAAGGTCTCGACATTCCCGAAGTCGATACGGTTCTATTCCTGCGCCCTACAGAGAGCGCGACTGTCTTCCTTCAGCAGCTGGGGCGTGGTCTGCGGCTTACCAGAGGTAAGACTGTCCTGACCGCGCTGGATTTTGTCGGGCATCAACGCCGCGAGTTCCGATTCGATCAACGTTTTCGAGCGATGACTGGACTTGGCGGAAAGGCACTACAGCGTCAGGTGGAGGAGGGCTTCCCGTTCCTGCCGTCGGGTAGTCAGATCGTCCTCGACTCAGTCGCGCAGGATCTCGTATTGGAGAACATCCGGCAGCAGGTTGCCCCGAGATGGGCCGCGCTGGTATCCGAAGTTCGTGCGCGTCCTGACAATCGGCTAGCCTCCTACCTCGATGCCTCAGGACGTCGCCTCGAAGACGTGCTAAAGAACAATCGATCGTGGACGTCGCTGTGCCGCGGTGCCGGCAAGCTCGATTCGGCCATCGGGCCTCGCGAGGCAGAGCTGGTCAAGCGTGTTCGGGCTGTCGCACACGTTGACGATCGTCGGCGGTGGACGGCGTATCGGTCGATCCTCGACGGAATCGTTCACATGGATAGTCCAGACGAGCGGCGCCTTGCCGAGATGCTGTTCTATTCGTTGAACCCCAATGGCGGTGGATTCGGCAGCGCTGCAGCAGGATTAGATACGCTCCGAGGCGAACCGATTGTTGAAGAACTGCGCCAGGTGATCGACATCGCATTCGACAGTGCACGCCGCAGCACCTACCACTTGGGAGACCTCGTCCCTGAACTGGCCCACGTACCGCTCGAGGTTCATGCAAGTTATTCCCGCGAAGAGATCCTTTCTGCTTTGGGTTTCGCTTCCCTACGCCGCACGCCCAGCACTATGCGGGAAGGGGTCGCCTGGTGCGAGGAAGTCGGCGCCGATGCGTTCCTGATCACGTTGAAGAAGTCCGACACCGACTACTCGCCGACGACTATGTATCGCGACTTCGCCCTCAGTCCAGACTTGTTTCACTGGGAATCGCAGTCCACTACTTCGTCTAGCTCACCGACTGGGCAGCGATACATCCATCATCGCGAACGGGGTTCCCACATCCTGCTTTTCGTGCGGCAAGCAAAGACCAACGCTCTTGGCACTGCGCCATATGTGTTTCTGGGTCCGGCTGCCTACGTATCGCACGAAGGGGACCGGCCGATGGCGATCACCTGGCGGTTGCGTCAACCGATGCCGACAGAGGTATACCAAGCATCCACGGTGGCTGTGGCATGAGCAGCGTCGAGCCCGTCGCAGAGGTCCACATCGTGTTGGTGACATGTGTGAAATCTAAAGGGACTCGGCCGACGGCAGCGAAGGACCTATATACCTCAGCGCTTTTCCGAAAGGAGCGCGCATACGCGGAGAGTGTCGGAGTTCCGTGGTTCATTCTGTCGGCAGAGCACGGGTTGGTCGCGCCGGACGAATGGTTGGCACCGTACGAGCGCTACTTGGCCGACACCAGCGCGTCCTATCGGTCGGCGTGGGGAGCGTGGGCCGCTGCTCGACTCGACTTACTCGCCGGGCCGCTTGGAGATAAGGTCGTCGAGATTCATTCAGGTTCAACATATCTCGACGCTCTACGCCCTCACCTGGAAAGGCTCGGCGCCCGCATCGTGGACCCATTGCACGGCCTATCCATGGGGCAACGACTCGCCTGGTATGGGTTGATCGATCAGGATCCAGCCGACGAACCCAATGACGTCGACAAATTCGTTGAGGCTCTTGAGGACAACAGCTCGGCTGTTTCACTCGACGCGTTCGCTGGTCGAGGCAAAGCTACCGTCGACCAGCCCGGCCTCTACAGCTGGTGGGTTGATCAAACCGGCGCAAAGGATTTGACCCGCGGCCTCGGATTGCCCGTCGAGTGCGGCCTCATCTACGCGGGTCTTGCCGGCGCCACTCGCTGGCCTAGCGGTAAGCGGTCGAACAACACACTGTGGTCTCGATGCATCTCGGCGGGAATCACGAATTCTCTACGTTTCGACGCACTTTGGGCGCCATTCTCGCTGAGGCCGCTGGCGTTGCATACATCGACGAAACACGACTCACACAGTGGATGAAAGACCACCTGCGGATCGTCACGTTTCCTTTCAACGACAGAGATGCCCTGGGGCGTCTGGAACGAGATGTGCTTGAACAGCTCGATCCGCCACTCAACTTACAGAGCATGCGACTCACGCCGGCACGCCGCCGACTAAAGGAGCTGAGGCGCTCGATCGTGAATCCGCCTCCGCGCACTTCGGAAGAAAGATGATGTATTGGGTAGATGCGTGTTGCTGACAGCAGGTTCTTCGACTCGACTCAGACGCGGCCCGAACGAGCAATCAGGTGCCGCCTGATCGAGCGGTATAACTCTTCCAGGCAGCACGAACGCGACTTCCGAGTCCGAATAAGGCGCGTTCGATGTCGTCAGATCGGCACTCGTGCTCGACTGCCTGCCGTTGGCACCACTGAACGTAAAAGTCGTAAAGGTCGGGGCTGTAACGACTATCCCAGGCGCCCTGGAGAGCCCAGAGCGACCAAGCAGTGTTGACGTCGGTAATCAACGGTCCGGTGCGCGCTGGTCGGTCGTAGCAAGCGAAGTAGGCGACCTTGCTTGCAAACGCGGGCCCTAGACCCCGGATTTTCCCGTCACCCAACGTCCATGCCCGCGCTACGCCCGAAAAACCCTCCCGGAGATACGCGGTACGGTAGGCCCTGACGACGGCCGCTACCCTTTGCTCGCCGTCCCGGCCGCCGGAGTTGATGATCTCCGCGGTGCGCCACCATCCGTACCCGACTGTTCCATAGCCCCACGCCATGGCGGCGAGGAAGAGGTCGATCGCATCCCCAGCGCGGTCGAATACGTCTTCCCGCCGGATCTGCAGGTGACGTCCATCGCTTGTCGGCTCCAGCTCGGAGCGCAGCCTGTTAAGGCGCGCCCGGGTGTCCCTGTGCCATCGGGGCTTACTCATCCAGTTATCTGCATCCCAGCGGATGGGCTGGCCGTCGGTTTCGGGTGGGTCGAGGGATCTCACGGCATTCGCGAGGATGGCCAACCCTCTGGGATCATCACCTGCGATCGCCTTCCGGTGTCGGTCTGCTACCAGCTCCTCAAGTTCGGGCTCCGCCACCATTATCTAGTTACCAGGCCTTGCAGTGTCGACGATGCTTGGCAATAGCGACGCAACCAGGGCGCACAGGTGCTCGATCTCGGCTGTCGAGGGTTGCATCTCGTAGGCGTGCACATGGCAGGCGTTGCTGAGACGGTTCCAGGCCCACGAGGCCTGGTCGGCGGCCTCGACAGTATCCAGTGATCGAAGAACCAAAAGCCGGCTTCGCGCCGTCGCCCGTGGAGCCGACACACCCAAGTCAGCGCAGCGACGATCGATGATCTCCTCTAGTGCCTGGCGGGCGACGAAGGCCGCGAGCCGCGACGACAATCCTTCGAGGTCGGAAGCGGTCAAGAGGCGCCGGGCCTGGCCGAGCAGTTCTGCAGCGCTCACCGCAGAGCCAGCACTTCCCCGACAGTCCGTTCCAGGTCGCGTGCGTCGTTGATGGAGACCGCGCCGGCATTCCCGTGTACCGCGTTGCTGATCCTCAGCGTTCGCCGGCGCGCGGGTCTGCTGTCGAGCCAACTCGTCAGGTCAGCGGACGAGTCACCGTGGACGACCAGCGCCAGCCGGGTCACAGTCTTCTTGGCTAACAACCACCTCGACTCTGATTCCGTCCTCGGCTGACCCGCCAGCGCCCGCTTCGTGTAGTAAGCCTGCTTCGCGGCGGACTCAAGCGCCATCCGGAACAGCCCGGGCGCTACGCGGTTTTTGACGTGCTCAGGCATGCGATCATCCTTGATCAGCGCAAAGACGTCACTCACATGCCGAAGAGCTGGATTGATGTTGTCGCGCAATGTGACTCGCGACCGGGTTTCACGGACGACCTCGACCATGCGGGCGTCCACACCCGTTTCCCGAATCACCGAGGCGAGCCGGTCATCATGGGAGAACACGATGACCTGATGGGTTTCGCCAATTTTAGAAAGCACTTGGACGAAGCCGTCGATTTTGGCAGGGTCCATCGCCTGGATCGGGTCGTCGAGAACGACAAATCGAAACGGGCTTTTAAGTGCGGTCGCCCGCGGGAGGAAAAGTGCTAGGGCCAGGGCGTGCAACTCACCTTGACTCATAACCGACAGCGCTTTGGTGGGTTTGCCGTCAACTAATCCACCCAGTTGTGCGCGTCGCCGCGTCGCCGTCCCTTCCAGCGTGATGTCACCCAGGTCGACGTTGCTTTCCTGTCGGAGTTGACTCCAGATCTGTCGCGCTTGTGCTGCAATGGGTTTCAGTCGGAGGTTGCGGAACGAGCCCGCGTGATCGGTCACCCACTTTTTGGCTGCTGTCATGGTCTTGACACTGCTGTCCAGCTCGCGGGCTTCCTCTTCGAGCCGCACCCAGCCGCCTAGCTGAGCGGCTAATGGCGCCCAGGTGCTCTCCCGACACGCCAAGGCGTCGGCCGCCTCCCCGCGCAGCCTCTCCGCGGCAAGAACAACGGTTGTCGACACCGAGTCGAGGTGGGCCGCAAGCGCGTTGTCATCGGTTGGAACTTTCTGTGCGGACGCAACAGCGCGGTTGTATTCAGCAACCGCGGGAAGGTCGACAGTGGGGACTTCGCTGACCGACCGCAGATCCGCCAGTAGAGCTGTCGCCGCCGAGCGCGCCGCTGTAAGTTCTTTTGCTGCGCTGCGGTATTCGGCTAGTTCGTCTTGGCTGCTGGCTATGTTGTGACGTGTTCGCACAGCCCAATGCGCGTCGAGTTGACCTTGCCCGCAGACCGGGCATTCGGCGTCTCCAGCGTGGTCGTGAAAGCGCAGCGCGGCCTGCAGTAGTTCGACACGCTGATGGGTGAGGTCGATGATAGTCGTTGCCGTCGTGGCCGCCGTCTCCACGGCCGAACGCAATCGCGTGGCGGCACCTTGAATGTCCTCGATTGCCGGGGTCTCGAGTTGAGTCAAGGCGCGCAGCACGGGCACTACCTGCAGTTGGCCTTCTCCAGCTCCAGTTACGAGGGCCAGCACGTCATGAATGGCAACGCCGCGCTTCTGCAGCAGCTTGATCGCATGCTGGGCGCGTTCATCGGTGTGCTCGGCGAGTACCGCAAGCAACCGCTTGCGTTCGTGCTCGGCGCGATCGCGCGTGCTCTTGATGTCCTTCACCGTCGCGGTGAGCAATTTCTCGGTGTCGGCGAGAACCTCCAACCCAAGTAGTTTGGCCAGCGCGTCGTAGAGCGCTGACGGTCCGCCGTCGAACAAGCGGCCGAGCTCCTCGTAGGACAACAGGGGACGGTAGACCTCGAGCGGGCGTGACCACCCGAGGCCGTCGGTGCCCTCGACCCGTTTCTCAGCGCCGACCTGAGTCCAAGCCGTGCGAGCGGAAAGTGTCTCCCCTGGTCCCCATTCCATGCCGACGGTAAACGGACCCCTACCCTCACGAGTAAACCCAATCCGGATCTCGCAGGGACTGGGGTGGTGCAAGTTTTGCCATGTTTCGGCCCAGAGAGTCTCCTTGTTGCGCCACCGATAGCTGGTGCCGGTCAGCGCCAATTCCAGCGCCTCGGCGAAGCTTGACTTGCCGGACCCGTTGCGTCCGCTGACCACCATGAGGCCGGGCGCCGGGTAGAGATCCAGCCGTGCCGCAGGCCCCACACCGCGGAAGCCCTCGACTGAAATTGCAGTTAGGAATGTTCCGGCCGAGTCGCCCTCGGCTGACCCGCCTGACTGCCCAACAACCTCGGCAAGAGCTTCCAGCACAACATCTTTGACCGCGCTGTCGAGTTTGGGATCGTCGTCGAGCAGCCCGAAGATGACGTCTTGAACAGACTGTTCGGACTGTTCAGCCGCCGTTGGCGAACTCAAGTTGCCCCTCCTCCAACGAAAATGAGCCCAGCGTCAGACTGCCTTAGCAAGCCCCCTGATACAGCGCGCTTAAGTGCCGCGTCCAGCCGTTCTTTGATGTCCTGCGTTATCCTGCGACCCCCCAGCAGATTGAGCGCCTCGCGCTTCAACTCTTCGGCCTCGATCCCACCGGCCTGCTCTGCGGCCACTATCATCGCGTTCCCGATCTCGATCAAAGGGACATCTTGAATGGGACGACTCGTACCGTCGCCCGGGCGGCGCACCACCCGCCAGGTCTCCGGATTAATACCGTTCGGCCAATAGCACTCATCCGTATTACGCCGAAACTCCGTCGGAACCAATCGTTGGATAGCTCGGCGGCGATCAGTGCTGACCCTGTTCAGACCAAACGAGCTTGCAACGAGCTTCGCAAGCCGGTCGGGCAGGATCGGTCCCTCAGCTTCCACCACCGTGGCAATTGCAGCTCTGACACGGGGAGACGCCGACGGCGGCGCGTAAACCGATATCTGGTCTAAAGCGCTGATGTCGCCCAGCGTCCGCGGAACCCACGGGCGGTAGGTTTGGATCATCGGATGCCGCCTCTGCTGTGACGGCGAAGACGGCGCCGCTGCAATCTTGCTGAAAGTGAACGGCTCCGGCGCCGACTCAGCCTCCGCAGGTTTCCGACGCTCCGGCGCCCGACGCGCAGGATTGGGCTCGACTTCTTGCCGTAGGAGTCGTTGCTTTGCTTCGTCTACCGTCTCTCGCATCCGGGCGATGACGGACTCCCGGTCGCGCAACCATCCCGGCAGCCAAATCCGTTCTACCGCGGGCCAATGCATAAGATTTTTCAGGACATCGACTGGCAACCCATCACGGTCGGCGACGGTCTTTCGCGAGTGCCAGTTCGGCCCGTCGAGCAGAACGGCGACCAGAGGCTGTTCAGGTGCATCCAGGTCCGCGATGACGATATCGACCCTGAAGTCCGATAGTCCGACATCTGTTCGTACCCGAAGCCCCTCGGCGCGCAGCGCATCGGCGATGTCATCGCGATGCCGGTCAATCACCGGGAGCCGCCGCCCGCCTTCGGCCACCGCCTCCACACCACGGGCTGCTATTTCGAGATAAGCCTTGAGGTGCTTAGTGCCCACCTGCGTCGTCTCTTCGGCGCGCAGCGCCTCGGGGTCGAAACTCGAATACAACACGACCTCGCGACGCGCACGCGTGACGGCAACGTTGAGCCGGCGTTCGCCGCCCGGCTTCGACAACGGACCGAAGTTTAGTGGCACCACACCTTTGTCGTTGGCGCTAAACGCAACCGAGAACAGGATCGTGTCCCGCTCGTCGCCCTGCACGTTTTCCAGGTTCTTGACGAACAACCCGTCGGGCTCGTCGAGCGCCTGCAACAGACGTTCATTACCGTTGTCCCGCAGCATGTTTTCTATCATGTCGCGCTGCTGGGCGTTGAACGTAATGACTCCCAATGAGGGCGCGACATCAGGCGACGCCTCAAACCGCTGCCGAATGTCCTCCAGGATTTGCTCTGCCTCGACCCGGTTGGTCCTCAGTGTCTTTCCGCGGCCGGCCCGGTCGAACACCCCATTGACCCGGACCAGGGAAATGCCATGCCCGGCAACAGCAGACGTGGTCCTGCCCAACGGCGCCGGAAATGAGGCCAGCCGGCCCTCGTAGTACTGCCGGTTGCTGAATGCGATCAGCGACTCGTCTTGGCTGCGGTAGTGCCACGACAGCCATTGCCGCGGGACCCGGGCTTGGACACACTCAGTCAGGATGGACTCCTCGTCGAACACGATGTCGGGGTTGTACTCATCGTCTTCCTCGAGGCTGGCGTTCGCTTCAGCGAAACTGGTTGGTGGCATCTGCTTGCTATCCCCGACAACGACAACCGAATTCGAGCGCCCCATCGCCCCGACGGCGTCGGCGACTCTGATCTGCGATGCTTCGTCGAAAACCACGACGTCGAAGATTCCCTGCTTCGCCGGAAAGAAGCGAGCTACCGAATCGGGGCTCATCAGCGTGCACGGCAAGATCTGGGTAATCAGCTCGCCGTAGTTCTCGATCAGAAGTCGCACGCTCATCCCGCCGCGACGACGTTCCAACTGGCGCCGCAAACCACCGATTTGACCGCTGGCCGCATTGGCGTCAAAACGCCGCATACCCAGGAGGCAACCCGGGATGGCATTGGGCAATTCGCTGCGTATTGCGCTGATGCTCTCGGTGAACCGTCGGATTGTCTTGCCGTGCGCTTCCACGTCGAAATCGCACAGCGCAGTCGCTTCCAGCCGCTCTGACACCGACGCGATCGCCGTGCCGCGGTCGAATGCCAGCGCCGCGTCTTCAGCGGCAACTTTTCCTTTCAGGATGGCCGTTCGGGCGGACTCCATTCCAAAACTTCGCAGCGGCTCCACGTGTCGGAGCAGATCGATCCACCGTTCGGCCGTGGCGACGGTCTCCAGCCGGCGCTGTGGTCGAGTACCCCACCACTGAGCGATGAACGCCTGTCCGTTGCCCCATGCGCGTTGTCGCCTGACCGATGCTGCAGTTGCCTCCTCTAGCGCACGCCAGGCAGAGCCGAGCCGCGCAAGCGGCTGAGCCAACGTTCCGGCCGGCGTCTCCGCGTAATACGCTCTGAGATCACGAACGTGTGGGTCCTCCGGGGCCGAGCACAAGGTCGAGACGGTCCAGCCGACCGACTGCAACTCATTCCTGAGGTGCGTGGCTTGCTCCCCAATCAACGGATTCCAGGCGTGGTCTTCCACAAGCGTCACCGGCAAGTTGGCGACGCAGGATCGCAAATGAGATACCACAGCATGTGTTTCGACCATGTCGGCTGTCGTCGAGGACAGTGCTTTCAGCGGAACAGTCTTGGGCTCCACCGTCATCACATTCGTCAATTGCTCGCGGACTGCTTTGCGTCGTTTCTTTCGGCCGAAGAAGTTCGACTGATCGGCCGCCACCGCCGCGCTGTGGATCCCCGGCACGTCGAGATCCATCGCTGCGGGGCTTGCGACACCCAACCAGCCGGGCCGCATCTCGGCGGCGTCCTTCATCGCCTGTCGGAGAGCCTTCAATGCGTTTTGCCAAGCCTCGTTGTGCAGCGTGTCGATGCCTGCCAGGGGGTAGCGTGGCGCGCTCGCGAGCTTGGCCCACTCCACGATTGCCGCCGAGGTTTCGGCTCGACTCAGTTCGTCGAGTTCGACTCCATGCTGCAGCAAGTCTTCCAACGCTCTGTCGAATTCCACTGCAGCGGCGTGAATCTTCGCCGCATCTAGTTCATGGTCAGATTGAAAATCGATGAATCCCCAGGGATGGTCTTCACTAGGGCGGGCCAAGTCCGCTTTCTCGGGCAGCCCGCGAAGAACGTGGCTGAGCGCCTCAAACGTTTCAGGCGTGCCGGTGGCCACAAGGCTCTGCGGAACATCGAGTGGTGGGACTTCTTGATCGGCCGCCAGCTGCGAGCCCCGCGCCGTATACAGTGACTGTCCCGCCGCGTTCAGTTCATGCAGCCGGTCCGCATAGCGTGCGAGGCTCCGGCGAGCCGACCCGGCCGTCTCTCGCTGGGTCCGTAGGAGATCTGTGTCGTGGCTGACCCGAAGGTCGAGGGCCTCTTTGATTTGCGCGCGCACCGACGCCGGCCGCGCGGACTTGTCGTGCAGGTTGAGCGAAAGCTCGCCCAAACCCACGGCTTCTAGGCGCTTTTTGACGACATCCAGCGCCGCCTTCTTCTCGGCGACGAAGAGCACCCGTCGCCCAGACAACATCGCGTGGGCCAGCAGATTAGTAATCGTCTGCGATTTTCCGGTCCCCGGCGGGCCCTCGAGAACGAACGTTCGCCCGCCGACCGCTTCAGCGACAGCTCCGAGCTGCGATGAGTCGGCCGGCACCGGAAGCGCCGAACCTAGTTCATCGAGGTCGACCTCAGCAACCTCAGGCACCGGATCGGCATAAGGCTCGAGCGGAGTATCGATGAGATGGGCCACCAAGCTGTTGCCCGACAGCACTTTCCAAGATTCGTCGACATCTTTCCACAACGGGAATTTGGCGAACTGAAGTATCGCCAGGTGAACTGATTCCTCTACCCGAAAGTGCAAGCCTGCCTCGGCGATGGCGCGGCGAACCGCGTTGAAGGCTTCGCCGAGATCGATGCCCGATCCGTCCTCGGATGGGTTTGCCAGACCCGGGATCTCCAAACCATATGCCACACGGAGCTTTTCAATGAGGCAGTAGTTGGGGGTCGATGCGCCCGCCTCGTCAATCGTGAGCAGGTACTTCTCACCACGGTTCGTGGTTGACAACGAAACTGGCACCAGTACCAGTGGTGAGCGCAGGTCGCGGTCGTTGAACCGCCAGCTCAACATCCCGAACGCGAGATACAGGTTGTTCGAGCCGGTTTCCTCGACGATTGTCTTGGCTTTGTAGGCCAAGTAGCGCAGCTTGCTCTTGTACGCCGCGCCGCTGACATCAATGTAAGCGCTGTGTTTGTCGGCGAGAAGCAGCTCGCGTTCCCGCTCGGGCAAGTCTCGCCCATAGCGAATGCCCCGCGCGACATCGATTTCGTTGACAGCGTCCGATGCCAGGAGAGCGATGCGCGATGACGCGCTAACAGCATCTTCGAACCTGCCGAGCGCGGGCCCAGGCACGTCGAGGCGGTATCCGGAGCGTTCCGTGTAGTTGATCAACTTGTTACGAAGGCTGAGGTCGAGTAGTGCGTTTTTCCATTGGCTCACTCGTGCGGGCACAACTTCAGTACCCGCGTCCCGCTTTTCGCCTTCCGGTCGGGTGTACGGCTCAATCGGTCTTCCGGGGCCGGGCTGGTATCGAGTGACAACAACATTCCCGTCCCCGCCTACCGTTCTGCTCGGTAAGGGGAATATCTGGGCCTGCCGCGCCTGGCGTATGCCGGTGACGCCAACAATCGAGGACAGGTCATCCGAGAGGTGTCTGACCCGGGGCGCGTTGACGGCGTCAGTAAACGACTGCGGCTCTTGACTTCCGGTGACCATCGTGGTCTCGATGAGACGAATATTTCCGAGGTCGACCAGATTGACCGCACCGACAACGTCGGTGGTGGAAACAGTGGCGAGGGTTGAATCGATGCGCCAGTAGCCCAGGAAAGCATGGTTTTTCAGCACCCAGATGTTGGAGTTGATGCCAGCCTCTTCGAGCGCCGCCGCCATCGTCAGCGTTGTGTCCAGACATGTTCCGAGCCGACCGTCAAGGACTTCGGCGGGTGTCCGGATCTTCTGGCCATCGAGACCCCAGCTCGCGGGCGGTTCGGCATAGCGGATATCCCGCGCCTGCATCGCTTCGAAAACTGCCTGCGCGATGGCGTCGACCCTTTCGGGATTCTCACTCTGATATCCATCGATCGCTGACCGGCCGGTCAGCGCTTGCAAGCGGTCGGATACGGCCGTCATCAGGGCGGCTATCGCCGGGGAGTTGGGCTGGACATGTGCAGCCAACATCTCGAGCGCAAGTTGCGGAGGCGTTGCCTTCCACTGATTAGCGGCCAGGATCTTGACGTCTTTCCGAGCTTCCGCCAACACCTTTCGCGCTGCGTCGCGCAGGACCACTCGAACGGCACCCGGCTGTTGTTCGCCGACCCCCAGCATTGACGCGGGATCGAGGACTAGATCAACGTCGCGCAGGATGGTCGGCTTGTGGGCAGCGAGGTCGAGGTACACCTCTCGGGGCCCACCGTGGGAGCCGGCAGTGCTGACGACATCGACCTCGACGACGGCCCCGTGAACCTCGTTCCCCGTGTTGTCGACGGTGATGTGATCGATGACGGGGACCCGGCAGTGCGCCATCGCGTAACTCAAGTCGGAAACGGCGTGAATTTCGATGCGTGGCGCGGGCGTTTGGGGTTGCGGTGGTGACGCCTCTGCTGGCGGTGCCTGGTCCGTGTCAACCGTTCCTTCGTTGGGTTGCGCCGCGGTGACTAGCGGTTTTGCGACCCCGCGCTCTTCCCGGTTCGGAGCGACGGAGGCCTTCAGCAGTGCAGCTCGACTTGCCGCCGTCTCAGCACCGACTGCACGCAGGAGCAATTCGGCCGTCTCGACCGCGCGATACGCCTCGGCAGGAGTGAACGTCTCGTTGTGCGCCCATCGGTTGCGCACATCGCGCAGCTCACTGGCGTAGTTCTGCCCCTGTCGCGACAAATATTGACTGAACGGATAACCAAGGTCACCGAGCCGTTCAGTCGTCACGCGCAGTATCAAAGACAGGTCGCGGCTTCGATAGTTGCCGACGCGGCGTCCCGAAGCTAGGTCTTTCCGGCGAAGAAGCTCGGTCCACTCCGCTCCAGGTGGCAATACCTGTGCGAAGACTCGCTCGACGAACGGCGTCAAACCTTGGATGACAATCCCTAGCGCATCCCCTACTGCCGAGTGATAGTCAACCCCGTCCATCGCATACTCCCTGCTGATTTTTCCTGCAACCATCCGCGGTGCCGAGCAGCTGAGCAGCATAAATCGCGGCACCGACAGTTTGGGGCGCGCTACGTAAGCACGATCGTGTCGACTTCACTGCGGGTTCCTACGTCGGTACGAGTAGGGACGCCAACACAGTGCAAGCGCTAAGCGCCGGACGAAATGCTCTACTAGCGGTCTCAGCCAGCTCACAGCTAAATCGCGAACGAGGCCGGGTTTGACCTCAATTACGCTTGCGTCCTGTGGACAAGAGAAGAAGGTGAACACCCCTCACGCTCATTCTTCATCGCAGTACTCGCCAAGCAAACAGGGCGGCACCTGAAGGGCCGCCACCGTCACTACTGGAAGTACCCTCTGGGCTGTCCATCCAATCCACTTGTCACATTCCCGCTCCAGCTGTCCGTCATCGTCGAATTGCGCCGCCGGATTACCCATCGCGACAAGGCCGTCCGCGAGGACGGCGGCTAGGGCTAGGAGTTCTTCGACGCCTAAGGTTTTCGAGTCGACGCGCTCGAGGATGGCGAGCAATTACACGTCAGCATGTTGCACGTCCCGTTTGGCCCTTGGCAACGCGCAACAGCAAACTCACAGCGACGCGTCTAGTAATTACCTTTGTACCAACGACTGGCAGGCTCGGATTTCAACGCCCGACTCGTCGGAGTAGTGAGGTACGGTCCTGACCGGGCCCAAGAGATTCGCTCGTACGCGTCCGAACGTGAAGGACCGGCAACCGCGCCCCCGGCGCACGATGCCCTTCGGAGAAGGCCCGGGCCTGCCGCAAAACCGCTGCGGGTCAAGACGGGACACCGCTGAATGCCGCCCTGAGGGCAGGAGCAACCATGTCCATACTCGACCCCAGTGACCCGCCGTACCGTCATTACTGGCGCAGCCTCTACCCTCAGTACGCCGATCCTGAGGCAACGGCGCATTGGTACGGCAAATGAAAAACAGCTGATAGCTGCATGAATCTCTTCGCGGAGAGGCAGCGGCTCCGCGACGAGTGGTTCGCGAATCACTCGTGGCGAAAAGGCGATCCCCGTGTCACCGCAATTGCCACAGCCCATGCATCGCTGGTGCGGTCAATCACCGCGAAAGTCTGCCTGCATTGCCTGTGGGTCTCTCGAGACCTCCACGCGGAGCATCCGGAGCATTAGCTGAGGTTTTGTCCTGCTTACTCCGTCACACAATTCATTGCGCCACAAGAGAAATCGGCGCCGTCCGAACCGGTGGACGCGGGCCGAAATCAAGGCAACCACCAACATTAGGTATCGGCGCCACCCTTCCCAACAACGGCGGCCGCGATTTCAGCGCGGGCTGTGGCGCGAGAGCGCTACGGTGGTCCCAATCTCGTTGGAGAGGTCGGGGTCTGAGCCGATGGACCTGCTGGAGCCGTTGGACGTGGCGATGATGACCGCCGAGCTGCTGTCCGACCCGATGCACGCCGCCGCGCTGCTGATCCTGTCGCCGCCCGCCGAGGCGGGCCCGGGGTATGTCGACGAGCTGTACCGCGATGCGCTGACCAGCACCGCTGAGCTCGATCCGCGATTTCGCCGGCGCCCGCACGTCGGCGTCGACACCGCAGGCGTCTGGATGTGGCGCAGCGATAACAACATCGACATGCGCGACCACATCCAGCGCCGCACGCTGCCTGCGAGCGCCGATCGCGACGCGCTGGGGAAGCTGATCAGCGAGCTGCACAGCGAACGGCTCGACCGGTCGCGACCGATGTGGATTGCGTATCTGATCGACGGTCTCGAGGACGCTCGATTCGCGTTGTATATCAAGGTGCACCACACCGTGGTCGACGGCGTCGCCGGACTCAAGATGATCGCCGACGCGATGACCACCGACCCCGATCGCCGGTCGATGCCGCCGCTGTACGCTGTCGCGCCGGGGCGACCAGCCGAGCGTGCCGCTGCCTCACGCGGACTGATCCCCAACCCGTTGTCGCTGGTGCGCTCGGCGGTCAACGTCGCCGCGTCGGGCCTGGGTTTTGTCCGCCAACTCGCCCTCGGCGAAATATCGACGGTGGTCGCCAGCCTAGCGGCGCGAAATACCGTGCTGCCGTTCGGCGCCCCCTACACGAGGTTCAACGGGCGGCTCGGCCGCGAGCACGCCTTCGCGGGGGCCAGCTGGCCCAAGTCGCGCATCCGGGCCGTGCAGAACGCGGCCGGGGTGACCGGCAACGATGTGGTGACCGCTGTGGTGGCGGGGGTGTTGCGGGAGTGGCTCACCGCGCACGACGAGCTGCCCCGCAAGTCGCTGGTGGCCATCTGCCCGGTAACGGTGCGCAGCCGCGAGCGCGCCAGCGACGAGGACCAGCACGGGAACTTGTTCGGTCTGGAGTTGTGCCCGTTGGGCACCGACTCGGCCGACCCGGCCGAGCGACTGGCCCACATCCACCGGGCGATGACGTGGGC
>Ga0335074_10002103_pt1 | contig 27089 bp, 25 predicted proteins | sample Lox_Sample_23_FD_206715 | JGI IMG/M metagenome (GOLD analysis project Ga0335074, IMG submission 206715) | Soil microbial communities from Loxahatchee National Wildlife Refuge, Florida, United States - Lox_Sample_2.3 | ecosystem: Environmental > Terrestrial > Soil > Wetlands | place: USA...
AATATGTCGACATTGCCGTCAAGCTCGCCGGCGATCTGCCGCGCCTCAAAGAACTTCGCACCACGCTCCGGCAGCGCATGGAAAACTCGCCGTTAATGGACGCCAAACGATTTACGAGTAACGTCGAAGCGGCGTATCGGAATATGTGGAAAAAATGGTGCAATGACGCGGCATCCCGCGCGGATATCAGGTAATCGGAAGAACCGTTATTTTGTTTTTTGTCTTTTGCCTGTTTACTTCATCGCAATCCATGGTTCACATCCATTTTTAACTTTCTATTTCGTCTGTCTATAATTATTTACATGGCATGGAGAGTTCTTAGCGCTGTCCTGGTTCTCGCCGGCATTTGCGGCTGCACCAGCGCTCCTGTATCCCCGTCCGCGAATTATCCCATGGCCCGCCAGCACAACGAGGGCTACAGCCTTCTTTATAAACTTATGAGCGATGAAAGCAATGTCGGACAAATCTTCATTCTCCAGAGCGCCAATGACTCACTCGTCAACCTTGTCCGCAACATCGGCGCCACTTGCCAGGCCGCCAAAAATCGCATGGACGACTTTGCCAGGGCCGATCCGAGCCTCCAATATGATGTCCCCGATCTGCCTTATCTTGAAGAGATGGGCCGCAATCTGCAGACCAGCGACGACACGAATGCCCTGCTTTTTTCCAGCGGCGAGGAGTTTGAGGTCCGCCTGATTTTCACCCAGGCCGAAGCGATGAACTACGCCACGCAATTGTGCCGGGCGCTGGGCAAAGAAGAAACAGATCCCACGCGTAAAACTTTCCTGACCAACCTGGCCCACCAATGCGCCAATTACCATGATCAGTTGATGCAAATGCTCGCTTTTTGCCCACCCCATTAAATCGCGCCCACGGTGCAGCTCTTTTGCCTTATTGCTTTATCAACCCCTGAACCTGATGCAGCCACAGTTCTTTTCCCGTATACTTCGTCGAAATGTTCATCCCACGGCATTACATATTATTTGCAGCGCTCATCTGCGGCATGCTGATGCTGCCGGCCTGCACCAATCTTTCCGGTGTACCCGGCATGTCCTGGGCGGCGCCTCCGCCTCCGCCGTCCCCCGGCCCGATTTCGCCCACCTCGTCCTGGGTGCTTAAAAACGGCGTTTGGGTGCCCGTGGTGGTTGCCAATCCTTATACGCCCGAAGGCCAGGTGGCCACGATGATCTGGGATTTAAACCACCAGCAGTACGAACGTGTGATCAAAGAATCCAAGGAATGGCTCAAAGTCCATCAACATGATCCACTCGTGCCGCAGGTCCTGCTGCTGCGTGGAGATGCCCTTGACGCCAGCGGCGATAAATATGGCGCTTTGTATCCCTATGAAGATCTTTTGAACAATTTCCCCAACAGCCCGCTTTACGGCCCATGTCTGACGCGGGAATACGACATCGCTATTGCACTGCTTAACGGTTACAAGCGCAAATTTCTGGGCATGCAGATACTCACAGCCAAAGACGACGCGGTCCGCCTTCTGGAGCGCATCCAGGACCGCCAGCGTGGTTCGCCGCTTGCGGAACTCGCGGGTATTCAAATCGCCGATTACCAATACCGCTCCGGCGATTTTTCCAGCGCGCTGGAGTCCTATCAGGACTTTGTCAACCGGTATCCGTACAGCCAGTTTGTCGCCAAGGCGAACTTGCGGCAGATTGAATGTTTGCTCGGCGAGTTCAGGGGGGTAAAATTTGATCTTACGCCGCTGCAAAACGCCCAGGCCATGCTACAGACGTTTCAACAGAATTATCCCGAGCTCGCCAGCGAGATACAGGTTACCTCGCTTCAGGAGCGCATCTATCAGCTCGAAGGCGAAAACGAACTGCTGATCGCCGAATTTTACTGGCGTTTCAGCCAGCCCTCGGCCAGCGAGTTTTATTATCAACGCGTGATCAATGGCTGGCCGGATACCATATGGGCCCAGCAGGCCGAGGATGAATTGACACAGCATTTTGGAAAAAGAGGAAGCTGATGTTCAGTCGGACCTCTGGTTTTTGCTTACGCAGGGCGCTACCCACGCTGTTTTTGGCCGCGCTGTTTAGTTTGGCGGGTTGCGGCTATCAAAGTGAAGGGCTTTACCCAACGGGCATCGACACGATATCCGTCCCCATGTGGAATAATCACAGCTACTATCGCGATCTGGAATTTCAATTGACGGAGGCCATAGACAAAAACATTGAATCGCGCACGCCGTACCGGCTGGCTTCTGAAGACGAAGCGGACACGGAATTAACCGGGACAATCACCGGCGTTCAACAAAACGTACTCAGCTACAATTTCGAGACGAACCTGCCGCAGGAAACGCAGGTGACGATCGTTGTGGATTTTACCTGGCGCGATTTAAGGAGTGGAAAAATTATTTTACAACGGGCGTCTTTCGCCCGTTCGAGCACGTATATTCCCTCCATCGCCTCGCAATTGCCCGACGCGGAAAATGAAGCGATCGACAACCTGGCCCGGGCAATCGTCATGGAGATGGCCAACGATCAGTTTTAACCGGGGCAATGGGCCACGGGCACTCGAGTCATAACAGGGCTGTAAATGAGCCTGTATGCTTTTAGACAATAACCTTGGGCTGTAAATACCGGGAAAAAAGCTTTATTTTGTTCGAGGCTCTTATACGACTATAATATTTCATGTGCACGGGGTTGCGGTATATTGACCGTTCACCGGGCATTTGAAACAGAGGTATACATGCCAGACAGCCAACAGAACCCCTCCGGCGGCAAACAAGCACCGGAAAACGGTTCCTCCAATTCGCCGCGCGGCTCTAAACCCGGCCGCGACAACAACAACATGCAGTTCAGCCGCAGCATGATGACCTGGCTGTTTTTTCTCGGCTTGATCGTGGTTGGTTTGCTGGTGTTGCACCCGCCGGGCGGTTCGCCGCAGCGGGTCGATTACAGCGACTATCAACGCCAGCTGGAACAGACCAACGTCAACAAAGTGACATTCAACCCCAGCGGCGACATTAACTTTACCACCATAAAACCGTTGCCGGGAGACCCCGCCAATACTTCCACGGATTTGGTTACCTCGCAGCCGCCAAACGCCCTTACCGGCGACGGGTGGGCGTTGCTGACGCAAGAGATGGAAAAGTATGGCGTGCATTCCTGGAGTTACAACGACAACGACGAAAGTTATTTCTGGAACATACTCTTCCAGGTCGCCATCTGGGTTGGCGTGATTCTGGTGATTTATTTCCTGATGTTCCGGCAGATCAAATCGGCCGGCGGCGGCATCGGCATGCTCGGCAGTTTCGGCCGCTCGCGTCACCGGCTTTTGTCCAAGGAACATACCAATATCACGTTTAACGACGTTGCCGGTATTGATGAAGCCAAGGAGGAATTGTCGGAGATCGTCGAATTCCTCAAAAATCCACGCAAGTTTCAGCGCCTCGGCGGACGCATTCCCCGCGGCGTGCTGCTGATAGGCGCGCCGGGCGTCGGCAAAACTCTGCTGGCCAAGGCCATCGCCGGTGAAGCGGATGTCCCGTTCTTTTCCATCAGCGGTTCGGATTTCGTGGAAATGTTCGTCGGCGTGGGCGCGTCGCGCGTGCGCGACTTGTTTAAAACCGCCAAGGAAAGTTCCCCGTGCATCGTATTCCTCGATGAAATTGACGCGGTGGGGCGCCGCCGGGGCAACGGATTTTCCAGCGGCGGCCACGATGAACGCGAACAAACGCTCAACGCCATCCTCGTGGAAATGGATGGTTTCGACACCAACGACCAGGTCATCGTCGTCGCGGCCACCAACCGCTCGGACATCCTCGACCCCGCGCTGACGCGCCCGGGCCGTTTCGACCGGCAGGTCACTGTGCCGCTGCCGGACATCAAGGGACGTTATGAAATACTCAAAGTCCACGCGCGCAAGGTGAAATTAGCGCCGGATGTGGACATGCTGCGGCTGGCGCGGCAGACGCCGATGTTCAGCGGCGCCGATCTGGCGGCGATTATCAATGAATCGGCGCTGATTGCCACGATGCTCAACCGCGAAGCGATTGAAATGTCCGATCTGGAAGAAGCTCGGGATAAGATCCGTTTCGGCAAAGCCCGGCGGAGCAGGGCCGTCGACGAAGAAGAAAAGCTGCTTACCGCCTGGCACGAAGCCGGCCACGCGGTGGTGCAGTTCTTCTCGCCCAGCGCCGATCCGATTCATAAGGTCACCATTATTCCGCGCGGTCCTTACGGCGGCGCGACTTTTTCCCTGCCTGAAAAAGACCGGCTCACGTACAGCCGCAAGTATCTGCTGGCTGAATTGCGGACGCTTTTCGGCGGGCGCGTGGCAGAGGAGCTTTATCTGGGAGAAATTTCCAGCGGCGCCAGCATGGATATCAAACAGGCCAGCGTAATCGCCCGGGAAATGGTCTGCAATTACGGCATGAGTGAAGCGCTCGGCCCGATCCGTTTCGGTCATGAGGAAAATGCGCCGTGGTTTGAAGGTCAGCGCGAATACAGCGAAAAAACCGCCGAGCTTATTGACAGCGAAGTTCACAGGCTTATTTCCACCGCCTACACCGAAGCGCGAAATATTCTTATTGAGAAAAAGCAGGAGTTGGCCACCCTCAAGGATGCGCTGCTCAAATATGAAACGCTCGACATCGAAGACGTCAAACGCATTATGTCCGGTCAGGCGCTCACCAAGCCGACCGTAGGCGACATCCTCGCCGCCGAACAACGACGTACGCCTGAAATACGTCCGGGGCCGCAACCTCATACCGAAGGTCCGACGATCAGTCCATTTCCGCAACCAGGATGATGCAATTCAATATTATCGGCTGTGCGTTGCGGGTCGGTGCACAGAAAATTAAAAATAAAAACTTTGCATTATTGGACAGGCCATCACGCATTAACCATTTGTTAACGCTACACTTACAGTTGCATAACTCTTTGTTGTTACAACAGTTACATGGATATGTTACGCCAATATCGCCAGAAGCTCGCGCCGCCGGCCAATGGCGATGCTGCAGCAACTGAAGCGGTCAATGGTACCAGCGGCCCTTTAAGCCGCTGGGCTCCGCGCCGGCCGGATCCGGATAACCAGTCGAACGATGACGAAAGATTACCGCTCTTTGATCATCGTTCGATGGAACTCGACGCGGTCATCATTTCTGATATTCATCTGGGGTGCGAAAACTGCCAGGCGAAACTACTGAGTACTTTTCTGGAAGGCATGCTTTCCGGCAAGCTCAAAAGCCGGCGTCTGATCATCAACGGCGACGTTTTTGATTCAATCGATTTCCGGCGGCTCAAAAAAACACACTGGAAAGTGCTTTCCATGATCCGGCATCTTTCCGACAAAATCGAAGTAATCTGGACCTGCGGCAATCACGACGGGCCGGCGGAAATTGTTTCCCATCTCCTGGGCGTCGAGGTTCACGATGAATATACATTCGTCAGCGGAGAGAGGAATTTTCTCGTGATGCACGGGCACGTGTTTGACGATTTCATCGATGATCACCCGATCATGACCTGGTTCGGGGACTTGTTATACAACACGCTGCAAAAACTCGACCGGCGGCATTATGTGGCCCGTCTGGCCAAGGCGCGTTCGAAAATATTTTTACACTGCGTTGAAAAGGTCAAGGACAAGTCCATCGCCCAGGCGCATCGCCGGCAATGCGACGTGGTGATCTGCGGGCATACACATCAGTCCGGATCGGCCAATGAGCAAGGCGTCGAATATTTTAACAGCGGCTGCTGGACCGAACTGCCGGCGACCTGGCTGGCAGTCAGAAACGGCGCCGTGCGTCTGTGTAAATTCCACGCGGCAAGTCTTACCGTCGATTCCCAGCCTAAAAAAGCAGACGCGGTGGCTACATAGATTCGGCTCTTTACATCTTTTGTTCGGCGCCGAGCGTTTTGATGATTTCCTTCATCAGCCGGTCGATCTTGAACGGCTTGAAGAGCACGGCCGCCAGCCCTTCCTGCGACGCGCGCACGATGCTGTGATTCTGGTCGTAACCGAATCCCGTCATCAGGATCACCGGCGGATGGTGCCCGAGTTTCTGTGCCGCGCAAAATATTTCATAGCCGCTTTTATGAGGCATCTTGATGTCTGAAATAACCAGGTCATAACGCGGTTCCGACGCGAGTTTGGCACAGGCCTGGGCGCCGTCTTCGGCCAGGTCGATCGCGCACCCGCAGCGGCTCAAAACGTCATGGAGCGTCCGGCGGATGTGATACTCATCATCAGCCACGAGAATCCGTTTGCCTTTCAGCACGGCGCGCTCTTCCGGCAATGGCTGATCGTCCCTGACCCCAAGGATCATCTGCGGCCCTTCGCAGACCGCTTTGACCGAACGGCGGATGTTTTCAATGTTGGCCACAATGTCCGTCAGCCGCCGCTGTGTGTCATGGTCGTCCATGTGCTGTTCATTGATCGCGACGGCGTCGGTGAGAATGTCATTAAGCGGTCCGGCGATTTCGCCGGCCAGATTGCGCACCAGGTCGCCGCCGGAGGTGGAGCGTTCCACGCGCAAAAGGTCCAGTATGTTCAGCGCCAAAGCGACGTAGCGCCCGAAAATTTCGGCGAACTGCCGGTCGTCCTCGGTGAAAAAAGCGTATTGGTCGGATTCGATGTTAAATACGCCGATGGTCTGATCGCGGAGCATCAGCGGCACGGTCAGACTGCTCTTGGCCCTGTCCAGCCCGGGAAGGTAGCGCGAATCACGGGCGACGTCAGGCGAAATATACGAACGCCCCGTCGCCGCCACATAGCCGGATATCCCGTTGCCTTCGGTGCTGCAGAACAATTCGATTTGCGCCGCCTCCGGCGGCATGCCTACGCTGATGACCGGCTCGAGCTTATTGGTGGCCCGGTCCACAAGACGGATATTGAAATGGTCGAATTGCATGAGCTGGCGGCAAAACTTGATGATCTTCTCCTCCAGTAATGCCAGCCGTTCAATCACGTTGAGTTTGGTGATCGCGGCGCTTTCCAAACGGACGAGTTCATTTCCGGCCTGATCAATCGCGTCGAGTTTCTTTTGCAGCCGCCGTATGTGCGTGGCATCCCAGCAAATGGCCGCCACCTGGCAGACTTTGCCGCCCAGGTCCAATACGGGCGAGCATACGAGTTCAAAAAAACGGTTGTCGTCGGTGTTGATGGAAAATTTTCTGGAACGCAGGGAAATATCCGGAGTTGATTCTTTGCCGGCTTCACCGGCGGTCGGTGCGGAGAAAACTTTAAAAGCCTCGTAACACACCTGACGGATTCGTTCGATGATGTCGCTGGTCCAAAGTCGCATTCGTTTATTCGCCCACAGAATGCGCCCGGCCGGACTGACCATGCAGACGCCTTCTCCAAGCGTATCCAGAACCAGGCTCGATTGCAGCGAAGCCGCGGAGCGCTCCAGCGGAAGAAAATCACTGCACTGGGCGAGAATGGCGTCAAAACCGCCGCCGCGCAGCGCGTTAATCGCGTCATCGATGGTCTGAACCATCACGACTTCGTTGTTCAGTTTGAGTTGTTCGATCGTTTCACTGCTGGAGAGGGTCGGAGCGCCCAAAGCAAGTATGCGCTGCAGTTTGATTGCAGTTTCCATCTTTAGCCCGAGAATAACCCCCCGGCTCCGTCGCGAACTCACCTGCCTCCGCCGGTCCGATGACGAAACCTAAAATCATCATAACGATATTTTTTCGTCAAACAACAGAAATTTTCCGCTTCCGGTTCCACTCCGGCGGCAATTTGCCGCTCCCGATGACCGCTCGTACAATCATCATGGACCTTGGGAGCGTTCATGCAGTTATCTAAGCGTACACAATATGGAATACGCGCCCTGATCTGTTTGTCTGAATCCTATGCACGGGGCTATCTGCAGACGCGCCAAATCGCCTCGCGTGAAGGAATTCCATCCAAATTTCTCGAATCGATCCTTTCGGCGCTGGCCCGGGGGAAATTTCTGGTTTCCAAAATCGGCGCCATGGGCGGATACCGTTTATCGCGGCATCCTCGGGAAATTCTCATCGGTGACGTGATCGCCCGGCTGGAAGGTAAAAAACTTGCCCAGGAAGACAATGAACCTCTCGATGATCCCAGGCCCGGCGAACTGGCGGTGGAAATGCTGCACCATGCGCTTTCCGCCGCTCTGACGGAAATATTGACGACGACCACCCTGGCGGCGCTGGTGGAGCAGGTAAGTCAAAAGAGCCGCGGAGGCCAGATGTACTATATATGACCGATATCGATGCCCAAAATTCCGCTCCGTCGATTTCTCCTTCCGCCGCTCCTGCGACGAAGGCCAAATCCGGCGGCTTTTCCGCGCACCTCAAATCGGTGTTTATCGGCGGCCTGATCGCGCTGGTGCCGTTTCTGATCACCATATGGATCATCAATATCTTCTTCGGAATCGCCGAGTCGATTTCCGGCCAGGCGGCGAGCCTCCTGGTGAGCTTCAAATTTATTCAGGATTTTACGCATTTAAATAATCATATAGCACAAACGTACGTGGCGCCGGTGTTGGCCGTGATCATGACCGTCGTATTTGTTTATCTGGTTGGCGTGCTGACCACGCTGGTGCTCGGGCGCAAACTGCTCGATGCGGTGGATCATTTCGTCGAACACCTGCCGCTGCTCAAGGGCATTTATGGAACCACCAAACAGGTGATCAGCGTATTCCGGCAGGGTGGCGGCGGCGCCGGCTTTCAAAGGGTCGTTCTGGTGGCCTTCCCCGGGCCGGGCATGTGGACGATAGCGTTTGTTACCAATGAAATCACCGATAGTTCCTGCGCGCATCGTTATGTATCGGTCTTTATTCCCATGACTCCCAACCCTACATGCGGTTTTTTCCAGTTGATCCCGGAGGAGCAGGTCCGCAACACGGATTGGACCGTGGATCAGGCGATTAAAATTGTCCTCAGCGGCGGTTTGCTGGCGCCGTCACATCTGAATTTTGGCGAAAAAACGACGGCGGATCAGGCCGCCCCGGACGGTGCTGGGCGCGGGATTTAAATGCCGATAAAGTCCAACAGAGCTTAGATTCTCTGGTCTTACAGGGTCAGCAGAGCGCGCCTGAATCCCAATGGAGTTCTGCACGATATGAGCAATCTTTGCCTGGGTCTGGACCTGGGTGGAACCAACATCAAGGCCGGCGTGATTGCTGGAAATTCAAAACTGATCGGCAAAGTGTCCGTCAGTACCGGCGTCGGTCCGGATGCGGTCATTGCCAACATGATCCAGGCGGCCAAAGAAGCGGTAAAAACCGCTCGGGTAGCCATGGACGCAATCGCCGCCGTGGGAATTGCTTCGCCCGGCCCGCTTTCCTCCAAACGCGGCGTGGTGTTTCGCAGCGCCAATCTGCCGGGCTGGCTCAATGTACCGCTGCGCGAACGGATCAGCGGCGCTTTGAGCAAACCCGCGATTCTCGAAAACGACGCCAAAGCCGCGGCCTACGGCGAATACCGCGCCGGCGCCGGACGGGACCGAGCGATTAATGATTTTGTCATGATCACCCTGGGCACAGGTGTCGGCGGCGGAGTCGTGCAGGACGGCAAACTTGTTCACGGATCTTTTGATTCCGCAGGCGAATTTGGTCACATGATTATGGTTCCCGGCGGCGACCTGTGCGGCTGCGGCCAGCACGGATGCCTGGAGGTTTATGCCGCCGCCAGCCGCACTGGCCAGCATGCGATGCGGATGCTCAGAGAGCACCCGGAGCGCCCATCGAGCCTGCGCCAGGTTATGCAAACGGTTGGTCAGGTTACAGCTCGCGATGTGGAACAGAGCGCCCAGGCGGGGGATTCGGTCGCTTTGGAGATTTGGGAAAAAACGTGCGAGTTTCTCGGTCTCGCGTGCGTCAATATCGTCCACGCGTATGACCCGCAGATGATCGTTCTGGCCGGCGGCATGGCGGCCGCGGGTGATTTTTTGCTTACGCGCGTTCGTCAGGCGTTTATGGAACAGTTCTGGAAAATGGACGCGCCGCATGTGGAAATCGGCCTGGCGGAACTCGGCAACGATGCGGGTATGATCGGCGCCGCGGAACTGGCGCGGGAAGCGTTCATTCATTGATTTGTTAGAGGCTCTTAGGAAGGGTTTTTACATGCAGGAATCCGGCAAAGTGCTTGCGGTGCTCTCGGTTCAGGGGCGCGATCAAAAGGGCGTCGTGGCGCGTTTCGCCACCTACGTTGCCGAGCATGGCATCAACATCGAAGACACGGAACAACGTGTTGTTCAGGGCGTATTCGTCATGGATATGCTCGTGGACCTTAAGGAAATGACCCTCTCACTGGATCAGTTGATCACGGGTTTGTTGGATCAGGGCCGGCAGATCGGCATGGAAGTCCGGATCACGCTGCAAAAGTCGCGCAAGCCGAAAAAAATCGTTCTCCTGACCAGCCGCGAACCGCACTGCCTGCGTAAACTCATCGAATTATCCAATCACGGCGAGTTGTCCGGCGTCTTCACCGCAGTGCTCTCCAACCATCCCACGCTTGAACCTGAAGCGCGAACGGCGGGGCTTCATTTTGAATATAAACCCTCCGGTCCCGGCGAAACGGAAAAAGCTGCTCACATGAACTGGCTCTTCGAGCGTTTGCGCGCCCTGGAGCCGGATTTGATCGTCCTGGCTCGATACATGCAGATTCTTTCCTCGCCAATCGTCCAAAAATGGCGGTGGAAAATCATCAATATTCATCCATCGCTGTTGCCGCATTTTCCTGGGGCCAGTCCTTATCGTCAGGCTTTTGAAAGCGGCGTGCGCGTAACCGGCTGCACCGCTCATTTTGTAACCGAAGAACTCGACCAGGGGCCGATCATCCTGCAGGACGTGTTTCACATCAATGTGGGCGTCGATCAGGCTCAGGACGTCCGCGAACGCGGGCTCGAACTCGAAGCCGTTACGCTCGGCAAAGCGGTCAAATTTTTCCTCAATGAAGAACTGGTCGTCGTTGAAGATAAGGTGGTCTTTAAACCGGGAATCAGCAGCTTCGCCCGTCCCATCGGCGGGTGATCTGAAATAATTTTCCAGGCGGGCTTCTACTGACCCGCCGCGGCCGGCTGCTCCTGCGGCATCTGGTAAGTGATTCCATAATCGTGCATGGGAAAGCGCAGCGAATCGATCCATTGAATCATCTGTTCAACATTAAAAACTTGCTGCTGCGGCCCCGTTTTTCCGGGATGTGCATATATGGCCGTGTCCGGCGGAAGCATATATTGAAGGATCAGTGAATGACGCGGATTGTTTCGATCGATCAGGTGCATTCCGTTAAAGGTATACGTTGAGAGAATATAAAAATTAGTATAGGTCTCGGCTCTGTCCGGTGAGCCGCCATCGGCAAAAAGTGTGAACCCTTTAAAGGTCTGATCGCGATGGCAGCCGACCGTCGCGCAACTTTGCAATATAAACGGCTGAATGGAAGAGCGAAAAGTAATCATCACTTGCGGGTCGTTGTCGATTTGAATTTTGTCCCAGTAGCTTGGATCGCCGAATTCCAGCATTAAACGCACCTGGTTGACAAGATTATTGGGGCTGATGAATGATTCGTAATCCTGTTGCGTCAGGTCCATATTTTGATAATCAGGGTTTTTTAGTATCACCGAGGTCCAGAATTGATGCAGTGTTTGCTCGCGGTCCAGAATCGTTCCCTGTAGCGGCGTCGAATCCGGAAAAGTCATTTCCCACAACCGGATTTTACTGATGTCGCTCGGACTCAATACGTCACTTTGCGGTTGTGGCGAAGGAGTTGCCTGTTGGGCGCTGGTCAAAGAAACGCGGCCGGTCATCAGCACCGCGGCCAAAACCATACATGCGGTCGGTATGACCAGCCAGCTCGATTTGCCCAACCGCGATATCGGCATCATCGTGAGTCCTTTCAGGCGGTAAACACGTACTCCGCCGAAGCACTATAATGCTTTAACTTCAGGTTCACGGCAAGGAAAAAAGATGCGGCGATCTGATGCCAGTATATCCACTGTATCCACGTCACAGGGAACCCACCCGCTGGAAAGCCTCTGCGGCAGGGTGGTCATTCTGGACACGCCTGGTCCGCTCATCTACATCGGTACGCTCAAGTCTGTGCATGTGGACGTTCTGGTCCTCGAAGAAGCGGACGTACACGATACCAACGACAGCCGTTCCACCAAGGATTATTACATTTCCCAGACGCGCGACCTGGGCGTGCGCGCCAACCGTTCGATGGTAATGGTTCACCGTGGTTATGTTATATCCGTAAGTTTGCTGGAAGACGTTTTGACTTAAATTTATCCACTGCGTTCATGAATGAGCGGCACAAACCGGCACGATATTAATTTTTCCGAATGAAATTGATCACCGCGTCTTTCAATCACCGTTAGCATCTGCAGGTCGCTTTGGCCAAGCGGAATGATCAGTTTGCCGCCGTCCGAGAGTTGATCCAGCAACGATTGCGGTGCCTTGGCCGAAGCCGCGGTAACCAGAATGCGATCAAAAGGCGCATGTTCCGGCCATCCGGATGTACCATCGCCGATGCGATAAAAGATATTGGTAAAACCCAACCCGGTCAGAACGGACTGAGCGCCTTTGGACAATTCTTCGATTCGTTCGACAGTATATACCTCATGGGCCAATAAAGCCAGTATCGCCGTCTGGTAGCCGCTGCCGGTCCCGATTTCCAGAACCCGATGCCGCGGTTTTATGTCTGCCTGGTCGGACATCAGCGCCACGATGTACGGCTGGCTGATGGTTTGCTGATGCTCTATCGGCAGGGCCTGGTCCTGATAGGCTTCGGCGCGCTGGTCGGGATTAACAAATAAATGCCGCGGAACTCGGGACATCGCGCCCAGAACGCGCGGGTTTCGGATCGATCGGGCGACGATCTGCTGCTGGATCATCTGTTCGCGCCGTCTGTGATCTTCCGGCGTGTCGTCGATATGGGCAAACGGCGGATAAATCGCATCGCGGTGGGGTGCTGGTGTGGATTTGTCAGGGCCGAAATGCAACATACTTTGATTATAATCCACCGCTGCCTGAACCGGGTGTCGTCAAAATCAGAAACGGAGAAATATGGGGAACAACCCATCCACCGAGGAACTTCTTGAATGGGATCGCCAATATATCTGGCATCCATTTACGCCAATGAAGGCCTGGATGGCCAAACAAGACGTTCCGGTGATCACCCATGGACAGGATGAATTTCTCTTCGACACCGAAGGCCGCCGCTACATCGACGGCGTTTCGTCTCTGTGGTGTAACATCCACGGCCATCGCGTACCGGAAATTGACGAGGCGGTAAAAAAACAGCTTGAGCAAATTGCTCACTCGACTCTGCTGGGTTTGTGTAATGTCCCAAGCATTATTCTTGCCAAACGTCTTGTTCAAATCATGCCGCCGGGTTTAACACGCGTATTTTATTCCGACGATGGCTCGACCGCGGTGGAAGCCGCCTGCAAATTGGCCTGCCAGTTCTGGGCCAATCAGGGAAAACCCCAGCGCAGCCGGTTTATTTGTTTCGATGAAGCCTATCACGGCGACACCGTCGGCGCGGTCTCGCTTGGCGGAATCCCCATGTTTCATGAAGCCTACCGGCGGCTCTGTTTTCCGGTGGACCGCGTCAAGCCGCCGCTCTTGCCGGCGTTCGCCCCATTGGATGCCGCGGTTACGCCGCCGGCGCCCGCCGCCGTTCGGGATTTAAACTGGATTGCTTCAATCGAAAAGCTATTAGTGGAAAATCCGGACCAATACGCCGGTATTTTTATTGAACCCGTTGTTCAGGGCGCCGGCGGAATGTTGATGCATCCGCCCGGAACGCTTCGCGCGCTGCGCGAATTGGCTGATCGGCATGATTTGCTTCTTATTTTTGACGAAGTCATGACCGGTTTTGGCCGCACCGGACGCATGTTCGCCTGTGAGCACGAAAAGGTCTCGCCGGATTTGCTTTGTCTCTCCAAAGGTCTTACCGCAGGCTATATGCCGTTGGGCGCCACACTGGTTAATGATCGCGTATTCAATGCGTTTTATGCCGACCCGCGCGAAGGAAAAACCTTTTATCACGGTCATACATTCACCGGTCATCCGCTGGCCTGCGCCGCGGCGATTGCCTCGCTGGATTTATTTGATAGCCGCCGTTTGCTTGAGCACGTCGCGGCGCTCAAAACAATTCTGGCCGCGGAACTTGCCCCGCTGCGCCGTCATCCCAATGTCGGCGACGTGCGCCAGGTTGGACTGATCGCCGCCGTCGACATTGTCCAAGACAGAACAACCGGTGAGAAATTTGATTATCAGCGCCGCGTCGGCGGCGCCTTGTGCACCATGATGCGCTCGCGCGGCGTTTTTTTGCGTCCATTGGGCGACGTGCTGGTTGTAATGCCGCCTCTGGCAACCAGACCGGATAACATTCGAATTCTCGCTCAGGCCGTGGTAAAGTCGCTTGAGGATGATTTGCCGGTTGTTCTTCGAAATTAACAATGGGAGAACCTGATCGGCATGAACCGCAAAAAAACACAACCTCAGGCATCCTTTGATCCTCGAAAACTGCTTCGTGCTTATCGCAAGCCGGGTTTGTTCGTTGTGGGAATTAACACCGACATCGGTAAAACCACGGTAACCGCCGCTCTCGCCGCGGCCTTCAGCCGTCTGGGCATTCACGTCGGCATCTGCAAACCTGTTGCTTCTGGTTGTCCTAAGCGTCCGGATCGGGGCGAACCGGAAGGATTGACTGATGACGACATGCTTTCGCCCGACGCCGCACGAGTTATGAATATGATCGGTCTGGATCCGGCGGATTCAGAGCTTCTCAAATTTACCAGTCCGATTCGTTTTGCCGCTCCCGTGTCACCGCATCTGGCGGCCCGAATTGAACGGCGCAGATTGGATTGGCGCCGGGTTACGGCGGCCATGGATTACTGGCGAAAGCATTGTGATTTTTTGCTCGTCGAATCCGCCGGCGGATGGATGACTCCGCTCGACGATCAACCAGGCCTGTTTACAGTTGCGGATTTGGCGGCGATTTTAAAATTGCCTGTTGTGATTGTTACGGGAACCTATCTGGGGGCTTTCGCCCATACGCTTATTGTGATCGAGTCCATTCGCGCGCGAAAATTACCGCTTGCCGGAATGGTGGTTAATCGAGTCGGCGCCTCGCGTGATTTGGCTGAGGTTACCGCGCTGGAAGAATTGCCCCGGATTACCGGCTTACCTGTTATCGCCGCGCTGCCGCAAAGAGAACAGCTTATCGAAAGCAGAATCCCGGAAGAATTTGTCGAAAAAATGACGCCATTTGCTAAGTATTATTACGGAACGCTTTTTTCCAGTAGTCGCCGTCGCGGCTCTGGCAGATTGTAAAGCAGGTTTTATGCGCATCATTGCCGGCACATTTCGCGGTCGATTACTGCTTTCACCGGTTTCAAATACCACCCGTCCCATAACCGACCGTGCCAAACAATCCCTCTTTGATGCACTGACTGTAAACACTGAAATTCCAGATAGTTATGTTCTGGATTGCTTCTGTGGCACCGGCTCAATGGGGCTTGAAACCCTCTCACGCGGGGCTGCGGGCGTGGTTTTTGTCGAACGCGACCGAGGCGCTTTGGAAAATTTACGCAACAATATAGCCCGTTTAAGCGTGGTACACCTATGCCGGGTGGTTGCGGCAGACGCATATAGAATGGCAGGGAGTCCGGCGGGGTTCCTCGCAACGCAACAGCGATTTCGCATAGCGTTCGTGGACCCGCCGTACAGCCATTTCGATAATCCCCAGGGCCGTGACAAAATAGATAACCTTGTTTTATCCATTGCCCAGTCTTCCATGGAGCCGGAGGGGATTATCGTTTTGCGCCATCCCGAAAGCACTTCCCTGGATTCCATGCAGCTTGCTTCCCGTGTTGTCCGTAAGTTTAAATATGGTTCGATGGCCATTACCTGGTTGGCCACGGCAGTGGAGTCGTCCTGATGCGTACGAGCCAGTATCGATTTTTCAAACCTTCACACGCCGCCCAGTTGCGCCGCATGGAACTGACCGTTCGCGGCGTAGTCGAAGGCGTCTTTGCCGGTCTGCATAAAAGCCCGCACAAAGGTTTTTCCATCGAATTCGCCGAGCACCGTGAATATGTCCCCGGCGATGAAATTAAACACCTCGACTGGACCGTCCTTGCCCGCACCGATCGCTATTACATCAAACAATATGAACAGGAGACCAATCTTCGCGCCACTATTTGTCTGGATGTTTCCGGTTCCATGCGTTTCGGCACCGCCCTGGCGCCTGATTCAAAAAGTTCCAGTCCGCGAACCATCAGCAAGTTTGAATACGGTGCGGTACTCGCGGCGTCTCTGGCTTTCATGCTTTCCAATCAGCAGGACATGGTTGGACTCATGGCGTTCGACAACGGCATTCGCCTGGAAATTCCGCAGGGAAACGGCCCTTCGCACATGGACCAGATTTTTATCAACCTCGAAAAACTTACCCCCGGACGCGACACCGATATTTCCGGCACGCTGCATCTATTGGCCAATAAACTTCCGCGCCGCGGACTGGTCATCGTGATTAGCGATTTGTTTGACGAACCTGAAAAACTCATCAGCGCTCTGGAACATCTGCGCCACGCCCGCCATCATCTATTGCTCATTCAGGTGCTGGATCGCGGCGAAATCGAACTGGGTTACAATCGCCCCGTGACCTTTGAAGACATGGAGGATGGTTCGCGGTTGCAAATCGATCCTAAACTGATTCGCGAACAATACCGCCGGGAAGTGCAGGCATTCCTGGATTTAATTAAGAAAAATTGCGGCCAATCGCGAATTGACTATGTCACCGCGTTTACCGATGTGCCCTGGGATATGCAGATAAGGGAAATACTCTCCCGGACTTCCCGGCGCTAGAGCATTTCCACTCCAGATATGGCATCTGCGTTGGTGTAGACGGGGTTGGCCGCAAGGAAGAGCGACAAGGCGGGTTTGCAAAACCCCGTCGCTCAGCGATGACGCAGCGGACGACCCTGTCTGTGCCAACCCGAAGGGTCGCTTCAAGCGACGCAGACGCTATAGCTGGAGTGGAACTGCTCTAAAGGTTTAAAAATGGATGGTCAATCCTTAAATCTATTCCCTGTCACCTATCACCTATCCCCTGCATCATTTATGCCTTTGGCCGCTCTTACCTTCGCCGCTCCGCTCATGCTCATCGGCTTATTGGCCGCGGGCATTCCGGTGCTGCTGCATTTACTTAACCGCATCCGTTCGCCGATTGTCCAGTTTCCCACGTTGCGGTTTTTACGCATCACCGCGCAGAAAACATCGCGACGCCGGCAGCTCCAGCAATTCCTGCTTTTGCTTATGCGCATGGCGGTCTTTGCCGTTCTGGCCATGGCCATCGCCGGCCCGCTGATTCATGGCGGCCGGCCCGCCCTGGCTTATGGTATGTTTTTTATGTTCCTCGCGGGCATTGCAATCGTGGCGATTGGCGCGGTTGTTTTCGCCAACAGCATCGATCAAATGAAAAGCACGCCTGCGCAGTCGCCTAAAGATGATCTATCAACTCGTTCGGTCGCCGCGGAGCAAAAGCTAAAGCAGCGCCGTCCGGGAATTTTGCTTCCCGCGTTCGTGCTGCTGGCCGGCCTTATCGCCGCAGGTGTGGCCTTGTTTGGTCTGGGAAACGATACCTGGTTCCCCGGCTCCGGCGGTCAGTTTGACGGCTCTCGGGTGGCCTGCGCTATCATTTTGGACAATTCACAATCCATGCTCGTCCACGACGGTTCGGAAACACGCCTTGATGCTTCAGTGCAACTCGCCCGCGAATTGCTCACCGATACGCTCCAGCCGGCGCAATCGATGGTGCTGCTAACCAACCCCAGCGCCAGTCAGGTGCAGAGCCGCCTTGATCCCAATCGCGTTGCGGTGCTCGGTTCACTCGATAGCGTCACCAGCCAGGGGCGCGCCGTACCGATGCGGCAACTAATTGCGCATGCCGCGTCACTTTTGGAAAATTCCGACCTGCCCAATCGCATGCTCATCGTCATTTCCGATTTTGCCGGTCCCGCATCGTCCGATGCCGATATGTTTCAGCCACTGGAACAAAATCCGGGAATTCAATTGGTGCTGATGCCTCAGTCCGCAGCCAATCAGCCCGATGATGTGGGTATCGCTTCGTTCGACATTACCGCCGGACAGGCCGTAATCGGAAGCAATGTGACTTTCAAGGCCGCCGTTATTAACAACGGTCAGACCGCCGTTGTTCCGCGCTTCGGTTTGGCCATCGACGACCAGCGCGCCCTTGGCGTGGAAAATCAGGTCCAGCTCGGCCCGGCCGGAACCGGCCAAAGCCGCGGCTCACTGGAACTTCACTACCAGCTTCCGTCAGCGGGTTATCATTTATTTACTCTTCAGGAACTCCAGTCCAGTCAGGCCATGCCCTGGGCCGATCAGCGCAGCCTTGTGCTTAACATTGCCAAGGAAATTCCCGTCTTGGTCGTGGGCAATCAACCCGCGCTCGGCGGCGATTCCGCCGCGTTTTATGTCGATGCCGCGCTCGAACCGTTCAGCGGTGGTGTGGGCGCCGGCAATCAGCAGATCTGGAGCATTTCCACTTCGTATCGCGGCTATACCAATCTGGCTGATATTCAGCCCGGTGATTACGACGCCATCTTCATGTGCGATGTCCCGCGGGTAAGCGCGGACTTTGCCGATCGCCTGGAAAATTTCGTCAAGCAGGGCGGGCGTTTGTGCTGGCTTCTTGGCCCGTCGGTCGATCCGCAGGCGTACAACGCAATTCTGGCGGGGAACCGGCAACTTCTCCCTGGTACTATTTCCGGGCCGATTACCACGCTAAACGGCAGCCCGGTCGATTGGGTGGACCTTCAGAGTAATGTCTTCGCCGATCTTTTTGAATCTCAGGACCCGTTCCGCCGTATCGTCGTGGTGGGGCGGTGGGCTTTTTCCGGCAATTCCCCCGGCATAGGTAACACTCTTTCCCGCCTGCAGGATGAATCACTTTTTCTGGTGCAGCATAGTCTCGGCGGCGAAAACGGCTCCAGCGGCTCCATCTATACCTTTCTCACCGCGCCCAGCGGCGGCTGGACCAACATGGCCGACACTTCCGCATTCCTGCCCATGATCGTTCGCATCGCCATGGGCGACGTCGCCGCGCTTACCGGCGCAACCAGCTTTGAACCCGGCCAGCCCGTGAACGTCAAAATTCCCGGAGCCAATTCAGGCGAAAATCTCGAAGTCGATCCGCCCGGCAATCAGCTCCCGATCAACGTCGTTCCCACAAGCGATTCATCCGGGCGGCCAATATGGACTTTTTATGATGCTGCCCAGAGCGGCGTATACCACTGGCATACTACAGACGGGCGTTTTGACGGCATGTTTGTGGTTAATCCGCCCGCCGAAGAGGTCGATCTGTATTCGACCGAGCCTGCGGTTCTTTCCGCGGAGCTTCCCAAAAATCAGCCGGTCTGGTTCGCATCCACCGCCGATCAGCTTTTTGCGCTTCTGCTCAAGAGTTCTCAGGGCAATTCGCTTATGCCCGGCATACTGTCGCTGGTTTTAATTATGGCGGTTCTCGAAGCGCTTTTGGCCAACCGCCATCGGCCCACGCCTGACGAATCGCGCCAGATTTCTCGCCCCAGCGACCGGCGCGAAACCACCCGCTCCGCGGCGTAACTCTTGTAAATCTGCAGATAATAAAACTTGGTGACCGCAAGCTTTTGTGGTTAAATGCATCTTTCTCCGCATTCAGTTCTGAGGACAGAAACTAATTCATGCAAAAAATCTTAGCTATCTTCGCAGGTATGGCGGCAATAGTTTTAGCACTATTCTTCATTTTTCTGCTCCTTGGCATCATAAAAATCAGCTCGACTTCGCCACCTGTTGAGACACAAAATACCGCTGCCAATTCCTCATCTGCGTCTTCAGTCGCGTCGCCGCTCTATACCCAGCCGTTTACGGTCGGCATTAATGCCGCATGGGAAAAGGCCGGCGCTGATTCCAGCTGGATGACCCTGACGCCACGTATTTTTATGATGTTCGGGCTCAGTCCGTTCGACGAAAGATATGTTATGCCATGGAATAGATTCGTATACGGTCGGCAAGGAGATATTCCAGCGTTTGCCATATGGGGATGGAGACCGTGGAAGTCCGGTGTAATCTCACGATTACCTGCGCCGAATCAGGGTTTTGGTTTGGATCTAATGTTTTCAGCTATAACCGATTCTAGTCTTGAGGAATTATCCAAGTTCACACAATTGCAGGCATTGAACCTCGCCGGCACCAGGGTGACTGATGCGGGCCTGAAGGAATTATCCGCTCTAACGCAACTTCGGGTGCTGGATCTCAGCAACACTCAAATAACGGACGCAGGTTTGCAGGAACTGGCGAGCCTCAGGCAGTTACAGGCCTTAAACTTGGCTGGTACTAAGATAACGGATGTAGGCCTGAAGACTCTGGCGGGCTATACGCAGTTGCAGACGCTGGATATTAGCTGGACGCACGTGACGGACGCGGGTTTGAAGCAAATGTCGGATCTCACGCAGTGGCAGGCGTTGAATCTCGAAGGCGTTCAGATAACGGATGCAGGTATGCAGGAATTAACGAGTATGACACAATTGCAGGCACTTGGCTTAAGCAACACCCGTATAACAGATGTGGGCTTGAAGCAATTAGCCAATCTCACTCAATTGCAATCATTGGACCTCAGTAATGTCTGGCTGACAAAAAAGAGTTTGAAAGCATTGGGCGCCCTCACGCAGTTAAGAACGCTGAATCTCTGGAATACTCCCGTGACGGACGCGGGCCTGAAAGAATTGGCTGGTCTTACGGAGTTACGGGAACTGGACCTCGGCGGAGGTCCCTCCGTGACGGACGCAGGTTTGCGGGTAGTGGCGGGTTTCACGCATTTGCATGATCTGGATCTCTGGAATACAGACGTAACAGATGCAGGCCTGTCGGAATTGGCCGGTCTGACGCAGTTGCAGTATCTGAATCTTGAAAACACCAAAGTAACGGATGCTGGGCTAAAGACTCTGGCGGGCTTCACGCAATTGCGGGGTCTAGATGTTGAACGTACCCAGGTGACGGATGAGGGCATGCAGCAGTTGGGACAAGTGCTGCGGAATACGGATATTAGGTAATAATCACCCGAAATAAAATATTAAAAACTATCCGCGTTCTCTGCGCTGCCTTTGCATAATCCCCGTTAAAAAACGTTGTGTCGTCGTCTCGTCGTGGTAAAAATTAATTAATATCTTTGCGTCCTTTGTGCCTTCGCGGTAAAAAAAATTAAAAGTTTCTCTGCGTCCTCTGCGTTAAAAACCGTTGTGCCGTCGTGGTAAAATCTTCGCACCGCTCATCAGCTTCCCGCATGTGCCGCTTCCACCGTTAGCTTCAATCCAATGGCGTGCATTACCGCCACGAGCGTCGAGAGCCGCGGATTGCCGCGAGCCGACAGTGCACGGTGCAGGCTTTCACGTTCAATCCCCGCCGCCTTGGCTACCTTCGTGAAACCACCCCTCGCCGCGGTGATGCGCCGCAGCGCGATCAGCAACACTTTCGGCTCCTCCGTATCTTCCAGGGCTGCCCTAAGATACTCGGCGGCAAATTCCGGATCTTCACGAAGATGCCGAATGACCGCTTCGTCGTGTGAAATGCTTGGTTTGTGTTTCATGGCTTTTCCATCCTTCGTTTGTAATCTCTCCAATAACTGACTGCACGGTCGATGTCCGCTGCCTGTTTGCGTTTATCACCGCCGCACAACAACAGCACGCATGTTCGTCCTGCCATGGCATAGTAGACGCGATAGCCGGGTCCATAGTCGATCCGCAATTCACACACGCCTTCGCGCAAGGGTTGCCAATCGCCGAAGTTTCCTTCAGCCAGCCGATCCATGCGTATAACAATCCTGGCTGCCGCGCGGCGATCGCGCAGTTCGTCAAGCCAATGCCGCACCATATCCCGGCCTGACTCGTTGACATAGTGCAGCACTTCGATCATTGGTATATAGTAACTTATAAATCACTGTTAGTCAAGTTTCTTTTTTTAATCTGTGGCCTGTTCCCTGTCACCTATGCCCTTCTCTGTGCATCCTTCGTGTCCCCTGTGTACTCTATGGTGCATAGGTGGTAAAAATCATCGTTATGTCTAAGAAAAACTCCTCTCGCCCGTCTCCTGACTCCCGTCTCCCTACTCGGTCCAGCCGCCACTCCCGTCTCCCGTCTCCCGTCTCCCGACGCGGCACCCATGGTGCCGGCCCCGACCCCCGTCTCGGCGGCGGTGCCGCCGCCGCCGACTGGTCCCACGTCGCCGACTGGTACGACGAGCTTATTGGCGAACAGGGTTCCTCCCATCAGCAAAAGACCATTATCCCCGGCGTACTGCGCGTCCTTGACCTCAAGCCCGGCCAAAAAGTCCTCGATATCGCCTGCGGCCAAGGCGTCCTGTGCCGGGCCTTAGCTCAGAAAGGAATTTCAACTGTCGGCATAGATCTGGCCGGCACGCTCATTGATGCCGCCCGTCAGCGGCAAACCAATCCGACGCTTGAGCAATACCACGTCGCCGACGCCCGCAAACTCCAGACCTATCAATTCATTTCTCCCGGCTCCTTCGATGCCGCCGTCTGCATATTGGCCATACAGAACATGACGCCGCTCTCACCCATCTGGCAAGGCGTCCGCCACGCGCTAAAACCGTCTGGTTCGCTGGTCATCGTGATGATGCATCCCTGTTTCCGCATTCCGCAAAAAAGCTCCTGGCAATGGGACAATGTGTCGCAGAGCCAGTACCGGCGTATCGATTCCTATTTAAGCTCGGAAAAAATTCCCATCGCCATGCATCCAGGCAGCAACCCCGATCAGACTACGCTAACTTTTCATCGCCCGCTTCAGGCGTACATCAATACCCTTGGCTCCGCCGGTCTATGGATCGATCACGTTGAGGAATGGATCAGCCATAAGCAGCCGCCTGAAGGAAAGAAATTTGCAGCATTGGAAAAAACCCGGCGTGAAATTCCGTTGTTCTTGGCTTTGCGGACCAAAACGACTACGCCGAGATAAATTTTTACCACAAAGTTCGCGAAGAGCTCGAAGATAGGGATAAGAACAGGGCGGAAATTGGCGACGATTCCTAACTGTTTATATTTTAAGCTAGGGATTGGAAACTAAGGGAAGCCACCCAGTACGTTCGAATTTTCCTCGGATATTTTCATAGTGGTAGCCAGTCTCAATCTTGTAGGTGCGTTTTGCAGTCTTGATAAGAGACCACTGCCATCTTGCAATATGGACCTCTTTTACTGCTGCGCGGGGGATAACTATGACATCTTGGTCCGCAGAAATATCACGCATAGACTCATGCTGCTGAATTTCCTGCGGGAGGTCTTTGAATGGGATTTTGTTTTCCTTCCGCGTGTTTATATTTCCTATTATTGCATTCATTTTTAAAATCAATACGGTTCCGAATGCTATCACTAGAAATGTCAGGGTAGATATAGCAAAGAAGTAGTGGGCGATAAAGAAGGCTACCAATGCTCCAAACAACATTCCAAAGTACAGCCGCTTGTTATTTCTAGTAGGGGGTTCCAAGAAAATAGCATCTGGCGTGAGCAATGCCGCCCCCGTGAAAGCCGCCATACCAATTGTATAACTGACTGACAAAAATTCGACATCCAGTTTAGGCCTATCAGTAACGCTATGAAACTCGTCGCCGCACTTTTGTTTTTGATCTGTTTCAGTATTCATTTGTGTTTGATCTTCATAATCTCAGTGCCGAAAGTATCTTGCAAGCGAGGCGAATAACAGCAGGAAAGCTAATCCCCAGAAGGGCAGGGCAAACAAAGGCTGAGGGTAGATTTGATGAACGCCCTTAAACGTCACTGGATGGATCCATTGCAAGTAAACCGCAACAATGCCGAAAGCAATCCCCAGTGACGCCGCAACCCATGGCCACTCGAGAATAAAATCTAATATTTCCTCAAAAATGTCCGAATCTCTTTGTCCCACGCCACAATTCCCGTAAATCGTATATCTATAAATAGTATAACGGATGAGTGAAACGCTACCCCGGCGGCAACCTCTGCGTTAAAACGTCGTGTCGTTGTGGTGAAAAATTTCTCTCTGAGTCCTATTTGGAGGGGTTAGAGCCTATTGTGTTGATGATTTTCTGTGCCTTAAGGTCAACGACGGCAATACTCAGGTCCTTATTCAGAACATAGGCGATGGCGCCATGCTGTCCGAAAACAATCGCCTGTCGTGGTTCATTGAAGCCGGTGATCGTCCCAATCGGCTTGTTGTCGCTGGTATCAATGATGGTGAGTGAGTTATCGAGTTTGTTGCCGGAATAGACCCGGCTGCCATCGGGACTCAGGGCCGCCCCATAGGGATCATTTCCAACGGGCACAAACGTGCGAATCGTGTAGGTTTTAAGATCAACCACGGCGATTGAATTTGTGTCGCTGCTGGCGGCGTACAAAGTGTTGCCGTCAGCGGTGATGGAAATGGCGCGTATACCTTTGATACCGATGATTTCGTGGACAGGCATGAGGGTCGCAGTGTCGATGACCACGATCTTGTCGCCGGCGAAATTGGTGACGAAAAGCAGATTTCCCGCTGGGTTGAGCTTCACTCCCTGGCGAGGCTGAGAGAAACCCGTAAGCACAGCAATGGTCTGCCGGCTGGCAAGGTCAACGACGGTAACCGTATCTGCGGCTTCGTTGTTGACGTAGAGACGTTTGCCCTGAACATCGAGTGCAGTCCCGAACGCGCCGGCGCCGATGGGAATTGTGGCCACGTCCTTGAACGTTTTCGCGTCCACGATGACCACAACGCCGCAGGTGGAATCGGATATGAGAATCTGTTTGCCGTCGGGGGTGAAGAGAATATTCCGGGGAGTGATGAAGCCGGAGAGCGTCGTCACGAGGCTTCCGTCCTGTAAGTTGTACACCTTGACGCCGGGATCTGGGCTGTAACTTGCGACGGCGAGGCGTTCATCGGGACTCACCGCAAGAGAGTTGTTCTCAATGTTAGCATCGAATTTATATGGCGCAGTCGCAACCGGCTGATCATTGATGTGGGTGGCATAGACGAAAGACGCTGTAAAAGACACTGCGATAGTAAATGCGGTCGTAACAAATATTAATCTCATCGTCGATACCTCTTCAAATAACGATTTAGGGTATTCCTAAGCCAGAAAGTCGCGTTGATCGGTTAATTGCCACAATTTAGCTAAATACCGAAAAGCACGAAAACGTCTTGAACTGCCGGAATATTGTGTCGCGCCCGATAGATTTTTGTCAACGGTAAATTTTCTGGAGTGCCGTAGTGCTCGGCCAATAACGGCGCATTCTGTGTTAAGAAAGTAGAGAGAAGAGAAGGGAGTGAAACGGGGACGCAGTTAGTAAATCTCGCTTGATCGCAAAATTGCGAATGCTCGGTCTGGGGTATGAAGAAATAGGTGGCTGTCATTAGCCATTTTAACTCTAGTACCGCGCGAGAGGGATGGCTAATAAAAATTCTGTGAACTTTCACTCGATGTATTCCAATGTAAAAGTTATGGCATCATTAAACTACCGCAAGGTTAGATTCGATAGATTGAACCCTCTAAACATCAATGCTCCACCTTATATATTCATTTTGGCAGTCCATCGATTCCATAAAGCGAGAAAACTGATTCATCTATAAGTTTCTCATGTGCATCAACGGCGGCCTCGAACTGGTTCTTTTCTCGATCGGACAGTTTTGAGGCGCAGAGAGCAACCTTGGCATCAATGATGGTGCGAGCGCTTGCGGTAATCTGCATAGCAAACTTTCTTTCCTCGGAGTTAGTGGGAATCTTGATAGGAAGATTGCGAATGAATCTGATTTCGCAATTCAAATAACCCCGCCAATCGCGATACGCGCTCCATTCTCACAGAAAAGGGGAGATGAAAAGTCTATTAAGGGTAGGTGGCGGCGTTGCCGCGCCGTGGGGGGTTGATTGTCCTATTCAGTATTTAGGACAGGTCGGTTGCGGAAAAACTGTCCCCTGTAATCTGTCACCTATAACCTATGGTGCTCTATGAGCAATATTTTTACTCTCAAAGCCGTACAAATCAGCCGCCAGTCGTGGGCCGTAATCCTGCGCCATGATGAGACTAGTTTTATTCATCAAATTAATCTGCGCGATGCTAAGGCGCGTGAGGATTATATAAACCGCATCAAAATCAAGTTCCTGCATATCCCACGTGACGAATTGTCCGTACAATTAAATAAGCTCGCCGTTGAACTCTCATTGCCGGAAATTCCAATTAAACCCATCCCCATTGCCAATATCCCCGGCAAAAGCCTTGATCTGCCCGCGCCTGAACCGTGGCCGGAACCTGTGAACAGTGCGGATATTATCAACGAAATATCCCAGACGATGTCTCAATTTGTGGCGCTGCCGAACGGCGCCGCTGACGCGATTGCCCTCTGGACGGCGCACACGCACTGTTTCCAGGCCTTTTCTCATACGCCAAGACTCCATATAACCTCTCCCCAAAAGCAATGTGGAAAGACCACCTTGCTGAATATCCTGGGGTGTTTGGTTCCCAAATCGCTTCGCGTTGAGAATGTCAGCCTTGAGGCGCTTTTTTGCGTTATTGATAAATGGTGCCCTGTTATTTTAATAGATCAGGACGACTCTATTTTCTTCAATAACGACGATCTGTGTAGCGTTCTGATCGCCGGACATGAGCACGGCAGGCGTATGATCCGCGATGGTGGTGATGAAAACGAACTTCGGGCATTTGACGTTTTTACCCCGGCGGTTATCTCAAGCATCAGCGCCATTCCTGGCACATTACAGGATCGGTCTATTCCTGTTCGACTTTTCCGCGCCAAACCCGGCGAGCTGCGCCAAAGGTTCGATTCAATGCAAACGGAGCATGAAGAAAACCTGCGGCGAAAACTCTCACGCTTCGCGGCGGATAATTTTCAGCGGATTAAAGATTGCGCCCCGACCTTGCCGCCCGGCGCTTACAACCGTTTAGCCGACAATTGGCGGCCGCTTTTTGCTATTGCTGAAATTGCCGGCGGGGACTGGCCGGACCGCGCCCGAGCCGCATTCACGGCATTGGCCGATCAACGTGATCAGGATGCACAAGATATCGGCGTTATGCTGCTAACGGATATTCGCCGGATTTTCACCGAGCAGCGCATCGAAC
>Ga0335074_10002104_pt1 | contig 27086 bp, 20 predicted proteins | sample Lox_Sample_23_FD_206715 | JGI IMG/M metagenome (GOLD analysis project Ga0335074, IMG submission 206715) | Soil microbial communities from Loxahatchee National Wildlife Refuge, Florida, United States - Lox_Sample_2.3 | ecosystem: Environmental > Terrestrial > Soil > Wetlands | place: USA...
CTGCCGTAGTGGGCGACGGAGATGGATCGGAATCCGAAGGGGCCACGCGACTCGATGTCCTCGATGTCGAGGGGCATCCACGGCGGATTCTCGATGTGGAAGTGGAAGCCGGGAGGAAGAATCCCGGCCTCCGTGATGATGAGAGCCACGGTGCGCATCAGGCCACCTCCGCAACGGTCTCGCTTTCGGTGGTCGGGACTTCGATCTGAATGGCCCCCAGGATGACGGCGGAGGTGCGCTGCACAACTTCAAGGCTTTCGGCCAGAAGCGCGGCATTGCCCGCGTACATCTGGATGTAGTCCGACGATGCGCGGCCCATCTCAAGGCCGATGCCTTGGCCCACGATGAACGCCACGGCCTCAGCTTCCGTTTCCCGTACCGTCGCCGTGGTCTTGGTGCGCCGGTCGGTCTTATGTAGAAGCTCGTGCGCGACCTCGTGAACCAGCGTCACGAACTCCTCGGCCTTCGACTGGCCCGGAAGCAAGGCGATCTTGCCGCCGTAGCTCACCCCGAGAGCGGGCGCGATATTCTCGCTGTATTCAAGCGCGATATTCTGCGCCGCGAGAAATGCCATGAGCCGGTCCCGATGCCCGCCCACGTCGCCGCTGACGTTGTGCTCGAACTCGGGCAGGTCCGCGCCCTCGGTCTGCGCCACATCGAAGACGTACACGGTTCGAAAGCCGATAAGAACGGGCACGGGCCTGGCGTCGTCCTGTGTGCTGCTCCGGTCTGAGCCGTCCTTCCTCCGCCGGTGGCCCATCATCGGGGCGAGAATCTGGATGCCTTTCTCGCCTCGCTTGACGAACCGGCCCAACTCTTTCCATGTCGAAAACCCGGCTACGCGGGTCGCCGTCGGGCGCTGCCGCGCAATGGCGAGAATGTTCCCGAAGGAATAGGAATGGAACCGGGCCATGGCCGCTAGATACGCGGTCAAGGTTTCGCTCTTGCCCGCCGCAAGCTGCTGGAGCAGGAAGTCCACGGCCTGCTTGATCAGTTGCTGTGTGGGGTTGTCTTTCTGAGTAGTGCGCTGCTGGTAGGGCGATTGGTTGGGGAGCGCCGCATTTTTCCTGTACGGCGCGCTGCTGGCGGTTGTGCTGCTGACTGCGTAAGGCATGATGTTTGCTCTCCTGTCGCTGCCCGCGAGGGGCGGAATCTGAAGGAGGGCGTCTGCCTCAACCCAAATTTCTTTGTTTGAGTGCCCCCGCTTCATGGCTCTTGCGGCACGGCAGGGGCGAGGAGGGTTCTGTCACAGGTCGCCGCAGGCGCCGCCCCGGCGGCCGGAGCGAAGCGGAAGGACCTTGACAGGTTCCGACCGGCTCTGCCAAAAAGCCGCCTGAAGCGGGGGCACGTGAACAGAGAAGAAATTTAGGAACCCTTCCGCATGGTTTTCGGGGACGGGCGTTGCGGGGATGGAACGGTCCGCCATGAATGTGGAGCGGAAAGCGCTGGCATGATCGGCGGTTGCAGCGGGGGAAGGGCGGAGCACCCTTCCCATACCTGGTCATGCGGTCACAGGATCGTTCACGCTGGGCGTGTAGGGAGGACGGCCTGAATGGGGACGGAATCTTGAGCTGCGTCGGTGTTGGGCGCTAAGCTTGAATAGACCATCGTGGAAGCGCAAGAGGAAATGCAGAACGGAGAGAAGGCCGTTCTTAATTGCAGCTTATCTCCTGTTTCCAAAAAATGGCCTCTGACCTAGGCCGGTTTGTTGACCAGCGTGCAGATTTGCGCTACGCCTTCGAGTTCCAGTTTGCGTTCCGTGGCCGCAGCCGAGTTCGAGGCCATATGGTGTTCGACCAGATGTCGATCCCCGTGGTGTGTCCTGCGCCTCTTTTGCGCCGCAATCCGCTTTGCCCCACCCGCAAGTAAGAGCCCGCGCCCGCAGCCCATGTCGAGCACGCACGCATAGCTCTGCCATTCGTCCATCCCCAGCATGAAATCTCGATGACAGAATTTCCCAAATTTTACATAGAGGAGAAAGAGCAGTCCCTCAGCGATGAAAAAGCTGACAGGCCAGAAGAAACTACCCGTCTCAACTTTCGCTGAGCCGATGCGAAGGAGGTGCGGCGCGAAAGCGGCGAACAGCAGACATGCGAAGCCGATCAGGAAGAAGGTTTGCATGACGCCGGGGGTGTCCGCGCCATAGTCGGGTGTGGTCTGCATACGACGAAATCATCGCAAATCCGGAAGCGTCGCAGAATTGCTATCGGCCGTCAAGAAGCCATCACTTCGACGTCGGCGTGTCAGGACCCGACGGCCGCGGAACCTCTCGGACGCGCGCCTCGTACAGTCTACAGTTGAATCGGATCATGCTATATGACGTCATCTTGCGCGGGCAGCGGTCGCTAAGAGTTCTGCCGACCGATTTCCAAGTGATGTCCGATCAGCCTGCCCGCCAGTAGAAGAGGATATCGGGGTGCTCCCTATCGGCATCCTCCCGTTGGTAGGGAGCCTGCATAACTTCAATGGTTCCTTCCACTCCGGTGTTATTCGGAAGCGGTTCCCTCGACGACAAGACCCCATAAGGTCCAACCCTGTAAGCAATCGAACTCTCGTCAAAGGATTTATTCCAGCGCACAGTATGAGAGGCCGGAAATCCATCTGATGTATGAAACGACTGCCGACGATATTTGGGATCAGCGATGCCAGATGTGGATGGAGAAGAAACCGCCGAACCGAAGAGATGCGGCTGCGGGTACTGCAACATCGACTTCAGCTTAGCCTGGTCTCCTTTGGTTCTGCGGAAGCAGAGTAGACCAGCAGCGGCGATGCCGGGATAAGCAGAGGCCAGCCTGAACACCGTTGCTTCACGGGAACTCCCGAACTCGCCTGTGAGACGATCGACCGACTTCATGCTCCAATCTAGTGCCACTGATGCCTGAAACTCCTCTTTGGGCATCAAGACCTCAGCCGCTCCCAGGTCACAAAGCCTCTCAAGCTCGTCCATTTCTTGAGAATCAGTAGCCGTCATCTCCCTGAATCGCGCGCCTCCCGATGTGGAGGGGAAAAAGGTGTGCGCAATCTCATGTGCGATTGAAAAGGCCTGACGGCCTACTGGCCGGTCGGGATTATAGAGAATTTGCCCACGATTTCCCTTGTCCGATCCGTTTAGGATGACGACGGCATCGCGGCGCTCATGCCGTGACCGCTCCACATTCATCGGCGCCAAGGTCAGCCCTTGAAGAGAGGCAATAAACTTCAAGCGCTCCAACGGAGTGTTACCGGAACTCTCGAAACGGCGATAGCTAGCATTCAGCTTTCTCGCTTGCGTCAGGACGAGCGAACGCGCGTCGCTAAGCCCTCCGGCTGCGTCAACGAGGGCAACGACATCAGGATCGCGTCTTCTTGCCGTTCGACCACGCCCCATAGAAGATTTATTTCTGATTCGGTCTCTGACTCACCATGCGCAATGCTTCGAGTAGAAATCTCCAGCCTTCCTTGTCCCGCGGACGATGCCCGCGAAAGTTCATATCAGCCAGCAGCTCAACGTCTTCGGTCGTAAGGTCGAGTTCTTGCTGCAATTCTAGAAGACCAGGTGGTAGATCTTCACTCTTGCGCTTTTCAACCCGATGGGCTTTGGGTTTTGACTCTCCGAGCAGCTCATCCAGGGTCACCTCCAGAGCCGTGGCAACAGAGTAGACATACTGGATGTTTGGCTTGCCAGCATTGCCATTCTCTAAATCTGAGATATAGGCCTTCGATACGCCGCTTTTCTCCGCCAGCTCCGAAAGGCTCCAGCCTTTTCCGAGTCGAAGTGAGCGGATCGTTTGCCCGAGTCTCACCAGATCAAGTGTCTTATTGTCGGCCATTAGCAACCGGTTGTAAAAAAGTGTTGACTCGCGTCTCGGAGACAGGTACGCTTGTCGTGTACTCGCAACCCGTCTGCTATAGACAACACTACGACAGGGCCGCGGGAAAGGCAATAGGAAAAAGGAGAGCGCCCCGGCCATGGCACGTTCGCACGTTTCGCACAGCGATCTCGTCCAGTTTGCGGATGATCGCGTCAATTTGAAGAAGGACGACGCAGTTGACCTCCGACGGCAAGCGAATATGCTCCGGGATCGCCTGGAAGCATATTTGGCTGAACATCCGGACTTCGAGCTGCGCAAGATGCTGCTCTCAGGGAGCCTCGCTAAGGGAACTGCTTTAAAGTCGATCAGCGACATCGACGTCGCCTGCTACATCAGTTGCGACGCGGCGCCGCATAAAGTTTCTGAGTTGATACCTTGGCTCGCCTCGAAGTTGGAGAAGGCCTTTCCCAACTTTAAGCCCGAACAGGTAACCCGGAAGACCTATTCAGTCGGCGTGAAGTTCATGACGACGGGTAATGAAGTTGACATCGTACCAATTCTCTACTCCGGCGACCCGGAATGGCGTGGGTCATTGATCTCGAAGGACACCGGCGAAGAGCTGATGACCAGCGTTCCGCTTCACCTTCAGTTCATCCGCAAACGGAAGGATGAGAACAAGATCCACTTCGCGCAAGTCGTCCGGCTGGTGAAGTATTGGGCAAAGCTGCAGAAGCAGAATGAGGACTTCCGCTTCAAGTCATTCATGACGGAGCTGATCGTGGCGCACCTCGCCGACACGGGTACCGCGCTGAACGATTACCCCGAGGCACTTGCAGGCTTTTTCAATTTTCTTGCCTCGGACGGTTTTCGAACGACGATTGCGTTCTCTGACTATTACAAGCCATCCGACTGCAAGACTACGTCGGACCCGATCCGCATCTGGGACCCGGTCAACTGCCAGAACAATGTTGCCAAGCTTTACAACAAGAAGAATCGTGACCTTGTGATTCAGGCCGCACTCGATGCCGGTGATGCGATTGATGCTGCGTTGCGGGCGACCACCAAGGCGGAGACGGTTCGTTATTGGCAGAAGGTCTTCGGCCCTGCTTTCAGCGCTTAGGAGGAACGATGAGTACAAGTTTTTCGGTGAGTGGTTCTGAATCCTTCAGCGTGACCGAGGCGCGGAAGATCGCTGCGAAAGTCTCGACGGATCTGAAGCGTCTCCAGCGCCTGTATGCTCGGCCTTACGATCCCACTGATGAACGAATCGACGAGTTCGAACAAGAGCTCATTCATCTGCTCAAGCACGATGTCGTCGGTTCGATAGTGTACGGCTATCAGCGCAACGGACAGTGGACGAAAGCCTCGGTCCGCTATACGGCTTCAGCTGGCCAACTACACGCCGACGACGACCCAGGAAAAATATTACCTGGTCATGACATCGAGGGAGCCACGTTCACGTCCTTCCTCTCGTATAACGGGAACTGGTCGAATCTCAGTGCAACACAGCAGGCGGAGATCAAACGAACCAGCCCACTTCAACGCAGCTCCGCCAGTACTCCACCGCTCGAGACCGGATATTGGAGTGACGATCTCACCTACGCCCCCGGCGGTCGTGGCGTTGTTCGCAGCACTGTGAAAGGTTAGGGCCATGACTCATGCGGATTTAGATTCCCTCTTCGATCGGCGTATCGACTTTCCTGACCTCGCAGCAGCGAAGCGACTGCACCGCCTGGTTGGGCTGGACGAGGTAAAGTCCAGGCTTACCAAGACCCTGGGCGTCTTGGTGAACCATCACGGCCCGCAGAACTGGGCGAAACAACATCACCCGAATGCGTCCGTTCTCCTCGACTACCTCGGTCGGCGGCCACCTTTGGTTATCTTCGCCGGTGATGTCGGCACGGGGAAGACGGAGTTGGCTGAAGTGATCGGGGATGCCGTCGCTCGGCAAGAATATATTCCTATAACGCTCTTTCCGCTGAGTCTTTCCACCCGTGGTAGCGGCAGAGTTGGAGAGATGACGCAGTTGCTGACACAGGCGTTTGATGTAGTCGTGCAACAGGCGTCGCGCCTGAAAGGAAGAGCATCGGCTAAGACGGGAGGCGCCATCATCATGCTCGTGGACGAAGGAGATGCTCTCACGCAGAGCCGTGAAGCGACTCAGATGCATCATGAGGATCGTGCGGGTGTGAATGCATTCATTCGCGGGGTGGATCGCCTGGCTGAACAGCATCTGCCAGTCGTGGTCATCCTTTGCACGAATCGCCTATCCGCGATCGATCCGGCAGTTCAGCGCCGGGCTGCCGATATCTTCCATTTTTCCCGACCGAATGACGTGCAACGCCGCGCTGTCCTCGAAGCCCCGTTGACCGAAGTTGGATTCACTGAAACTGAGATTAACAAATTGGTGAAACTGACGGGGGCCGCAAATGGAACTGGTATAGGCTTCACATTTTCGGACTTGACGCAGAGGCTTTTACCTGCACTTATCCTAGATGCCTATCCCGACAAGCCCATCACCTTCCACCGAGCGACTGAATTGCTTGGAACGATCGCGGCGACGCCGCAGTTTGTGGAGAAATAGGGACGCCTCATGACGCAAGCTGCAGCAACCCGAAGAGATGGGGATCGGTTTCAGGCGCGCCTGTTCTGGAAGAAGGCTGCGAGGATGTTGATTGCTAACTCCAATATTGCTCGCGTCGGGTTCGAGGTGGGTCCGAAGAGCTTCGATGACATCTGGGTCGACTATCTCGGTTATGGAGGGCCGACCGACTACGAAGGGCTGCCCATTATCAGGGATCACTACCAATGCAAATGGCACGTCACGCTTGGGCAGTACGGCTATCGCGATCTGATTCTGCCGGAATTTATCAACGCGGAAGCACACTCCTTGTTGCAGCGAGCTCGGCAAGCACAGCTACTGCATGCCCCACAGGGTACCGGTTGCCGTTTTCATCTCTATACCAACTGGAGGATCGATCACGAGGATCCTTTGCGCGAGATGGTCCATCGGCGCGCCAACAACCTGCGGCTCGACAGGCTCTTCGCTGGTGCGACTACACAGAGCGCTTCCGGCCTCTTGAGAAAGACCTGGCGTGAACACCTGGATATTTCTGATGAGGCTCTGCGCATGCTCGCCCGTACATTAGCATTCAGTGAGACGTCTGAGTCCCTTGAGGAGATTCGTGATGGCTTAAATGATTTGTTTGTATTTGCTGGACTGAAGCCGGCTCCAGCGAACGAGAGCGCCTTCATCTACGACGAGGTGGTTTTTCAATGGATGGCGCAAGGGAGGACGCACTTCGATCGTTCCTCTTTCTACGCCGCCTGTAAAGATGAAGGACTTCTCGACAAAAGTAGTCCTAACCCAGTTGTGTTTGGCGTTAAATCCTTCCAACACCCCACAGACCCTTTAGAAGAACGATGTACAGCAGTGCTCAATCTGCTTCCGAAGTTTTATGACCGGCAAATTCGGCCAGAAGCTGACTGGACAAAGCATCTCTATCCCGAACTCAGGACCTTCCTTCTGCAAGCAGCGCAGGCAACTCCGAATCTCCGTCTCGCGCTCGACGCCCATGTCACCCTGGCTGTGGCGGCGGGAACTATTTTAAACGTCAAGAGCGGTCGGCATATAGAGATCGAGCAGCGCACGAACGGTCGTCGCATCTGGTCGGCGGACGATCAGGAACCAGAGGCCAAGTGGGACTCGCTGGCATTTGCGGCGGAAGACATAGCTCCCGGCGAAGCAGATATGGTTGTTACGGTCGGCCTGACTCATGATCCCTGGCCAATGGTGAAGTCGTATATCGCAAAAGTCGGAATCATACCGCATACTCGGCTATCGGCCCTTCCTTCCACCGCTCCTGGTTCAGCAAGCGTTCAATGTGGTCGTCACGCTGTACAACTCGCAGAACAGGCGATCAGCAGCATCGCCGAGCACCGCGCACAGCTGGGATTTGACGGCGTCATCCACCTGTTCTTGGCGGTACCAAATGCCTTCGCGTTTTTCCTGGGTCAAAGACTTAGCCGGATCGGCAAGGTAAAGCTCTACGAGTACGACTTCGAAGGTCAGCATGGCGGATTGTATGAAGCTTCATTAGAATTGCCCTTGGGTGGAAGCTAGCTGCATCAGATTGAAACCTTATAAGGCCCCAAATATGGCGAGAAGACTCTGCGCACGATTTCGGTGCGGGAAGCAAAGGGAGGAATCAACATGCCCATCGAAATTGACGGTATCGACTTCAGCGGCTTCCCTGGGCGTGATTTCCAGAAACTCGGAGGTCTCACATTTGAAGGAAGGGTCGCTTGGGTAGAGTATCGATTCCGAGCCTTCTTTTTGGACACATTTGATCGCCTTGTCTCCTTAGAAGACGAGAGCTACATTTGGTTGTGCGTCGTCAACCTGCTCACCTCTGCCGTTGAGGCCCTCGCGCATTTCGAGTTCAACGATCGTTCCGGCCAAATTCGCTTTGCCCAGTTTGTCAGACGATATTTTGATCCCGCCTTCAGCGCCCCTATGCGGCTCGATGAACCGCACAATACCGAAGGTCGCGCCGCTCCGACGAGTGCTGACCAGTTCTATAAGTATTTCCGTTCGGGATTGGCGCACAGCTTCTGTATCGAATGGGGTGGGCTTCTGCATAAAGAGGATGGCGCACCTGCTTATCTCTTTGAAACGCCACAAGGACATCACGGTGAACGCGCATTAGCGATCGCCCCGAGAGAACTCGTCAACGACTTTCGGCAGGCGGCTAAGCGCTACTTTGCCGCCGTTCGAGTGCGTCACCCCCACGAGCCGGAGTATATCCAATTCAACCAGCGGTTCGACGAGGTCTATCACAACAAGATGGCTCCGCCTCTTCCGTGAAGGCGGAATCTCTCTCAAGCTGCGGGCATTCAACTGCACTATTATCATTACGGTAAGAATGTCTTCCTCGAACAAAAGCGCGCGTTTCCCCGGACTTGCCTTCGATCGCTCGGGGACAAGGCAGACCCTACGCCGCGTGTTCGCAAATCTCCTTGCAACCGCACGTCCACACTCTATTAGGTCGCCCGGCGACTTCACAGTAAGTGATGAATTCCTCCTCAGACTTCTTCAGTCAGTGGATTTCGTTCACATCGGAACCCTGACAAACGCTAAACGCGAGTACGAACAGCGGATGCGGCCTGGGGCGCCTTCCTTCGAGGACTTGAAATCGCAGGGCTGGATTCAAGTCGTCCGAGAGCGAGTCGTCATTCCCGTTGAATACCTGCGCCCGTTTCAACAAGCGCACCTGGGTCTTGCTGAAGCTTTTGAGTGGCTCCAGAAGAACCAGTACGCGATCCATTATGTGCCACGGATTCCGGTCGATTCAGACATTGGAAGCGTTAAAGCGGCGCTTGACACCGGACGCCTATCGCTAGACGAGCTTCGTAGTCCACGGCCCGACTGGGTTGCGGTTCGACGCTGGGAGCAGCTTTGTTCTGAGCTTCCTCCGAACGCCGCTCTTGGTCGGTGGCTGGAAGACTGGAAGCTACTGCACTGGCCCACCTTTATCCCACAACGAACATGGAGCGCCTACGCCCTTGAGCGATTCCGTTCGGCGGTATTCGCTTGGATCGAGGCTGAGCCGCTTGCAGGGTGGGACGGGATTCATGAACAAGTTGCCATCTACATGGCCCATCAGCAGAGAGCGAGTATTGAGCTCGCGCGCAAGAATCTGTTTGCGGTGCCTTCCACGCTTGTCGAGCGGTACATCTGGTCGATTTCTTATGGACTCGAACGCTACTTTCAGGCACGCATCTGGCCTCTTGAAGGCCTAACGGCTCTAATCTCCCTCCTGATTCGAGATATTCAAGACACTGAGAACAGCCCTGCTCCTCATCCGCTGTGGACGCGTCTCTATCCACTCATCGCACGAAAGGCAGAATTACTCTTCTTTTTCGGGCTGCAGGCTTCTGCGCGATCTTTGCCAGTCGCAGACATGTTGTCGCACGGATCGTCTACCGTCTTGACATGCCTCCTCCTATGGCAATGGTCGCTCCCCGGAGACGCTCTGGCAGGAAATGAACTTAAGGACTCCAGCGAAAGGCTTAAAGAAGAAGCTTTTCTCGATGCCACTGAGGTTCTTCGCTATCTAGTCGACAACGACGAAGTTCAAGTGGCAGAGGTTGCAGCGCTCATTCGTGCCATCTTCGGCGATGGGATCGCCCAGACGGGATCGTCGGAAGAGAGCTCCGAGCGCATGCGGCAGACACTAGTCCAGGCGCTCTCGGAACTCAGCCGTCCCAAGTTGATCTCGATCCTTGAGGCCGCAACACAAGCCGGGCTCGGTGGGCCGGCTGACGGGATGTTCACGGGGCTGCTCTCCATGGTGGATGCCTCCGGCGACGTGAATGGCATCAATGGTGCGCCATTCGTAACTGCCTATGATAACGCCGTGGCTGCTGGTGATTTCCGACTCTCCGCACGGCAAATGGAGAAGGGGCAGTCGATAAGCCTTTACAATTTGACTCGACAAGCGGGAACCACGTCCGTTTTCAGCTTCTTTGCCCCTCTGAGCCTCGAGTCGCGCTTTGCGACCATATCGGCAGATCCCAACTCCGTCGAAGCGCTGCAAACTCTGGATTCCATCAAACGCTCGATTCGAGTTCACGTTCGGGTGCTTTCCCGCATTGTCGCGGGGCTTGACACTGAAGTCCCGCAGGATCTAGTTGCGGCCCTTATCTCAGCCGTGAGATCAGGATCTGCGAATCGAGTGGATCGGAAACAGGTGGATGCCTTCGCGGCTGGCTTCGACGCTGACCGGCCTGGGAAGGACAGAGATCGACCGATCAGCGCTGACCTTGGCGAGGCACTAACCGCGTTGAGCGACGAACAGCGGCAACAGCTTCTCGCTGCAATCCTCACGATTGAGGAGCCCGCGACGTTGGCCCAACTTCTCTCATTCGTGCCATCGGTTCTCCACACCGCGATTCGAGAGCGAATCAGAATCCTAACTCCGGGCTATTCGAGCAGTCTCTTAATGCTCACAGAGGAACAAACTCGTATCGAACATCTTCTCAACGCGGGAGTGACGGATGTCGCGGCGCTCTTTCTGGATGAAGAGAACAAGCTCGAAACATTGGGCAAGGTTCCTGGGCGCTCATTGCAACGTCTGCGATTTCGCCTGCGTTTGCTGCTCCAGACCGAGCGATGGGACGAACTCGACAACTTAGCGGTTCCAAGCGATATTTCGGATTCGGACAAAGCTGCGGCACAAGATGCATTCGAATTCTATCGGGGACTCTCACTTCTCGCGCGCCGACGGCCCGGTGACGCAGTCGATATCTTCGAACGTCTTCATGTTCGTCATCGAGATATACCAGCCTATTTCGCGAATCTCCATGCCGCAAAAGCGCTGACTCTCGTCATTGATAACAACTTTGGATTTCTCGATTCCGATCAACACGAAAAAGCAAGGGAGCTAATCGCCGACGGTCGGCTTCAGGTGAACTCGCACCGTAACCTTGCCGAGACTGATCGAACGCCGATCCTCCTGAACAGCGCTCTTCTCTCGCTGGCCATTCGACGTCCAAAGCAGGCTCTCGCTCTCTTATCTGCAGTAAAGAGTGAGCGGCCAAGTGAGACCCTGTATGCCTATAAGGCACTTGCCTTGCATCGCCTGGGAAATTCCGGTGCTGCCCGAGCCACCCTTCAGGAGGCCGAAAACAGAATCGGCAAGACGCAACTCATCGAAGCCGTAGCAAGCCAAATCGATACCGGCGCCCCGTTCTTTGGGCCAATCAGTAGCTCGATGGACGAGGACCCGGTGCGATGGATACGGAGAGCGAACGAAAAGTTATTAGCGCTGGACGCTATCGATCAAGCGCGAGCGCTCAGCCCCGTGGACGCTACGGTCGGTGATTTCCTTTTGGGGCATCTGCGAGAGGCATCTTCGGGAGTCATGCAAATGAGACCGATGATGCGCAATCTCGGTCTCGACTCTTCGGAAGACGATGTCACTGTCGTGTTGCAGGGGATATTGAACGCTAGGCTCCGACTCGTAAGTTGGGCATTGGGTGATCAGTCTAAAGGTGGATGGACCGCGGAAGAAAATCCGGGTGAGCGAGACTTAGTGATTAGACGTGACACAGCGATCCTCTCGGTTATTGAGGCAATCATGGTCCGAAATCCCACTACGCACCAAGCCGTCCGTAACGACCTCACGCTCCATTTCAAAAAGCTCTTCGCATACGCAAGCTGCAAAGTGTATTTCCATGTGAGCTATGTGATGATCCCAAATCCTGGCACCGTGCTGGAGCACCTCAACGCCGCAGCGCGGTCAACTGCTCCGTTGGGAATTGAATTCGTGAAGATTAAGCCCTTGGTGGTCGACGATTCGGGGCCGATGGGTTTTTCCGCTGTGTATTCCAGCGAAATCGGCGAGCGTCACGTTCATTTCTTGGTGCTAGATCTTCACCAGGGCGTGGAAAAGAACGCCGCGAAAGAAGCGCAGAGCCTCAGGCCCAAGCCGGCAAAGAGCGGCGCTTAGAAGCAGGCCGTAGCCAAGAAGAAGACGGTTGCGAAGAAAGTAGCTTCCAGACTGCCTTAGCAAGAACGCCGGACAACACACCTCCGGCCCAGCAGGCGAATTGAAGACTTTAAGCATGGGGCATAAACCGCGGGCTGAGACAGACGATTCGGTTCTTCGCGGAATGGATGAGCGTCTATTCGTCTGGGGTGGCGAGAATGTCGTTAAGGTAGTCAGACTGATGGCCTTGCGTGCAACATATTCTTGCTCAGTTACTTACGGATGATGGCTTCAGTGGATAATCGGGCGATGGGTCTTCGGCTGCGGAGCGGCTTTGGCAGGTTCACCGGAATGGTGTAGTGTGGTGAACAGGTTTCAATTTAAGACACTGTGAATGCAGCCAAGGAAGACCCGAAAAAGAGCAAGGCCGAAAGCGGCTCTGCCGTTCGGGCGTCGATCAGTTTTCCGCCCGAAATGTACGAAACGCTCGAAGCCATCGCGAAGGAAAAAAAGGTCTCGCTGGCATGGGTTGTCCGCGAGGCGGCTGAGAGATATATCGGGGAGAAGTGGCCCCTTTTTGGTAAGCGGATGTGAGAGAACGGAATGTCGATCGAACAAAACTACAGCATCCGGTTCATCGCGTCGCTTGCGCTGCGTGAGAAGCAGATTCAGCAGAACTATCGTCCCATCATTGCCGTCCATAAATGGTTTGCGCGTCGTCCGGGGACACTCTTTCGGGGGCTGCTCCTGTCGGAGTTCGGAGACGGGCCTGTCGAAGACCTGTACTACCGGTCGAACAGCTTTGAGGGCGTGACGGTCGCGGATCCGTTCATGGGCGGCGGGACACCTCTGCTCGAAGCCAACAGGCTCGGATGCAACGTCATCGGCCTAGACATTAACCCGATGGCGGCATGGGTCGTTCGCGAGGAAATCGACGCGCTTGATCTCAAGGCCTATCGCCGGAAGGCAGACGAGCTGCTCGATCATCTCACCGATGAGGTCGGGCGTTTCTATAAGACGCGATGCCCGATCACCGGGCGGAAGGACGCGGATGCCAAATACTTCTTGTGGGTGAAGACCGGCGTCTGCGGTGAGTGCCGCAAGGCGTTCGATCTTTTCCCCGGTTATACGTTGGCCGGAGATGCGCGGCATACATCGTATGTGCTGGTGTGTCCGTCCTGTGGCGATTTGAACGAAGTCCATGATCCGCATCATCCGGGCTCCTGTGTCTGCGGCGCTGGGTTGACGACGGAAGGCCCCGTGCGCCGCAACAAATGCTCCTGTCCTCATTGCGGGCATGTCAACAGCGCGCCTTTCGATGGGGAGGGTCCCCCGTCACATCGCTTGTTCGCTATTGAATACTACAATCCCGATCTGAAGGACCGTCCGGGGCGGCTGTTTAAGAAGCCCGACCGGGACGATCTGAAACGTGTCAAGGAAGCCGAGAGCGTTTGGGAGGAAGTCGCCGCGCGCTTTGTGCCGGACGACCTTATTCCCGAAGGCGACGAATCGTCGCGCCTGCATCGCTGGGGTTACGAGCGCTTCCGTCAACTGTTCAATGCCCGTCAGCTCCTCGGAATCGAGACCAGTGCGCGGATGATTTCGAGAGTAAAGGATCTGCGCGTGCGGCGCGCTTTGGCGACGAATCTCTCCGACCTGCTGCGATACCAGAATATGCTGTGCCGGTATGACACGATGGCGCTTAAATCGCTCGATGTGTTCTCGATCCACGGCTTCCCTGTGGGGTACATCCAGGTTGAATCGAACCTGCTCGGCCTTCGTAACGGGAACGCGCTGCCGGTCGGTTCGGGCGGGTGGATCAACATCGTCGAAAAATACACGAAGGCCAAACGCTATTGCACGGAGCCCTTCGAGGTTGCATTCAGGGGCAAGAAGAAAACGACGGTGCCGATGACCGGCGAATGGATAGGTGATACCAACCCCCTTCATCCCGCTGCGCATAAACGCGAAATCGATATCCGCTGCGCGTCGGCCACGACGGTCAAGCTCAAGCCCGCCAGCCTCGATGGCGTTTTCACGGACCCGCCTTACTTCGGAATGGTTCAATACGGCGAGCTGATGCACTTCTGTTATGTATGGCTGCGAAAGCTGCTGGGCAGAGAGTTTCCGGGCCTCGAACAGGTTTCAACGCGGCACGCCGAAGAACTGACCGGTAACGACACGGCCGAGCGAAACCTCGCCCACTTCGCGGAAGGGCTCGCGAATGTCTACACGCGCATGGCGCGGGCGCTGAAACCGGGCGCTCCTCTCGTCTTCACCTATCATCACAACCGGCAGGAAGCGTATCTGGCTGTCGGCGTGGCGATCCTCGATGCCGGGCTCACATGCTCGGCATCGCTGCCGTGCCCGGCGGAAATGGGCGGCTCGATCCACATCCACGGAACCGCGTCATCCATCTTGGACACGGTGTTCGTATGCCGTCATAGCGGGGCGACGCCGCGTGCGCGGTTATTCGAAGATGCAAGGGGCCTTGCCGTCATCATGGGAGAAGAGTTGCGGGAACTGCGGGGGGCAGGGATGAAGCCGACGGCCGGCGATACTCGTTGCGCGGCGCTCGGACATATCACGCGGATGGCCGTTTGGCAGATGCGGGCGTCCTGGGACGCGACACGACCGATTGACGAAAAGCTGTCCATATTTCGCGCCGCGATGAATTCCATTGCGACCGCGGAGGACGTAGCGGAACGGCTGAACGGATTGACGGTCAAGCCCTTCATCATGAGTGGCGATCTCTTTGCCGAGCAGGAAACGAGGGACCTGGTCGATGCCGTTGCGTTTTGAAGCCGATTACCGGGATCAACAATTATCGTTCGAGCCTCTGGTCGATGAGGTGTTTGCGGAACTGAAGTCCAGCTTTTTGGAGCTGCCGCGCGGCGAAGGCTTCATCGACTATGCGACATTCGAGCGAGGCTATCAGACGCTGAAGCGTGCGACCGTTGATTTCACGCAGGTGACAGCCGCCGCGGTCGAACTGGCTGTGGCGGATGCGCCGATTGCCTTTATCGTTTTTCGCTCCATTCTCGGATTCACGCCGCCGGAATGGGCCTACATCACGACCGAAATGACCGGCGTCAGCGTGGATCAGGGCGCGGCGCGAGCTATCGATCGGAACATGCGGTTGAATCCGCTCACGCCGCGTCCGCTCGGCTCGATCCTGACGGATCAGCGCATCCGCGCCATGATCGAAGCCGGAGTGAGGACCCTGATCGATGGTGCCAAGACTGAAACGCCGAGCCTTCTTCATCGCCTGGACAAGGCGGATACGAAGGAAGGAATGAAGAGCCTGCAGCCGGTCGCCGACCTCGGCGTTCCTTACCCCGTGCTTCTGTACGAGCGCTTTCTCGGACGGCCATTCGCCTCGCATCGGGATTCAGTGAGCGAGTTGGTCGGCGAAGTCGTGGAGGCGGCCGTCAAGAACGTTCTGACGGAGGCGAGAGTGAGTTTCCGGGAAACCAAGCGGGCGGAACGCATCACGGGATTCGATCAGGCTCCGGACTTTATAATTCCTGACGAATTCAACCCTGTGGCACTTATCGAAGCGAAGCTGACGGAAGACGATGGCACGGCCCGCGACAAGGTTGCGCGTGTGCAGCGTCTGCGGACGCTCAGGGACCAGACCGGCCATACCTACGACGTTATTGCCTGCATTGCAGGAAGGGGATTCAAGGTGCGCCGCGAGGATATGCGCCGCCTGCTTCAAGCAACGGACGGGAAGGTATTCACCTTGAGCACCATGCATCTGCTGATTGATCAGACGCGTATCCGGGAGTACCGGACCCGATAGCGAAGAGGCAACGCCACATGAACGATGGCTTTATGGAGGTACCGCCTCCGCCCAATCCGCCGGTCCAGGTAACTGCCGATCAGGTGCTGCATGGCCCCTCGATTCCACCTCAGCAGCGAATACAGCTGTACTCGGCCGAGGAATGGGAGGGCTTCGTACAAGAGTGGGCTCATTTCTGCCTGAAGGCTCGGTATTTACAGGTGCAACGCTTCTCGGGCGCGGGTGACCGGGGCATCGATATCGCCGGTTTCGCGGATGATGCGAAGCTCCTCGGTGTCTGGGACAACTATCAATGCAAAAGATTCCTCAACCGCCCGATCTATCCGAGCGATGCGTGGCCGGAGCTCGGCAAGATCCTCTGGTACAGCTTCAAAGGCGATTACCGTGCGCCCCGCCGGTACTACTTTGTAGCTCCGCGCGGCGTTGGGACGACGCTTGCGGGGTATCTGGCCAACGCGTCCAAGTTGAAGAGCGCCCTGATTGAAAATTGGGACAAGTTTGTGCGAAGCGCCGTAACGGAGACCGGGGAAATTCCGCTGGAAGGGGCTTTTCTCGCATATGTCCAGAATTTCGATTTCTCGATTTTCGACTCGAAGACAGCGTTACAACTCATCGAAGACCATCGCGGATGCCCTCACCATGCGGCGCGGTTTGGCGGCGGCCTTCCCGGCAGGCCCGACGTTCCGCCCCCGCCTGAGACGATTACACCGGATGAAAGCCGTTATATCGAGCAGCTGCTCGGAGCGTATGGCGAACATTTGAAACAGTCGGTTGCAAACCCTACGGTGCTGAAAACCTGGCCGAAGCTCGATAGTCACTTCAATAGGCAGCGTGAGGCGTTCTATCATGCGGAGTCATTGCGGGTCTTCGCGCGCGATAGCGTCCCGGCGGGGACGTTTCAGACGCTTCAAAACGACATACATACGGGCGTGGTTGATGTTTGCGATTCGGACCATGCAGATGGGTTCGAACGCGTCAAACGGGTGACGCAAGCGGCGCGGGAGCTTCAGTTGACTGCGAATGCCCTATTGGCGTGTACCAAGCCCAAGGATCGCGACGGCATATGCCATCAGCTCGCAAACGAGGATCGGTTGATATGGACGAAGTCGTAACGCAAATCCGGAAGCCGGTGACCTTCAACGGGCCGCTCGAAGCGGGTCTGCGCGCGGTCGCCATCCTCGGATCTGCGCATCCGCGATCGTTCGATCTCCAAAGGCTCGTCGCGTTCGACTATATGCTCGTGCACACCGGGGATATCGGCGGACCGGCCAGCCTGCATCCGCCGACGCCTTTGCAGTCCGCTGAATTGCTCGTCCGCCGAAAACTGGTGGAGCGGGCGCTGCTTCTCATGATGACCCGCGACCTGGTCGAGCGCGAATTCGTGTCCGACGGCATTCGCTACCGGGCTGGTGAAAACGCCGTTCCGTTTCTTTCTTCGCTGGCCTCCGACTACCTGCGCCAATTGATACAACGCGCCGCATGGCTCGTCCGGGAACTCGGCGACAAGAGCGAAGCGGATTTTCGCGCCGTGATGCGGCGCTTCTTCGAGAAATGGGTCGAAGAATTTCAGGCGGCAGAGCTAAGTTTGGGGGCCGAATGACGAACGCCTCCGGGTTGCGCTTGCGCCACATCGCTTTTCACGGCCCCGACAGACCGCTCGCGAGTCTCGCCTTCGGTCCGGGCCTCAACGTCATCTATGGTTCTTCGGAGGCGGGCAAGTCGTTTGTCGTCGAGGCTGTCGATTTCATGCTTGGGGGCAGGGGGCCATTGCGTGAAATCCCCGAGCGTGTTGGGTACGATCGCGTGCTGCTTGGAGTCGAGACTCTCGACGGGGCGCAATTCACGCTTCTTCGAAGTGCGGAGGGCGGCGCTTTTCGGGCGTATGACGGGTTGCATCTTGAGCCGCCGGCGGAAACTGTCGAGTCCGTCGAGCTTGCCGAACAGCACAGCGACAAAAACGAAACAAATCTTTCCACGTACCTCTTACAGAAATGTGCGCTCGGCGGAATGCGCGTGCGGAAGAACAAGTATAACGACACGGTGAGCCTGAGTTTCCGTAACTTGGCCCGCCTCATTATTGTCGACGAAACTGAAATTATGGCGCGGCGATCGCCGCTCTCCGACGGCAATCCGGTGGCGGACACGCCTAACTTCGCCACGTTCAAGCTGCTGTTAACAGGAGTCGATGATTCCGCGCTCGTGCCGAGCAAGCCCAGAGGGCCGGAAGAGCAGTCGCGGGAAGTGCAGCTGGAGTTATTGGATCAGCTGCTCGACGATTACCGGGTGCGGCTCAAGGCGCTTGCGAAGAATCCAGACGAACTCCAAGATCAATTGCAGCGCCTGGAAGGCACGCTTTCGAAGCACGGGGAGCAGCTCGCGACGACGGAATCCCAATACAGGACGCTCATCGATCGGCGCCGCGACCTGCGCAAGAAACTTGAAGAGGGCAGGGATCGCAGATCGGAGATTGACGGGTTACTCGAACGCTTCGCGTTGCTCGACGAGCACTATGTTTCCGATATGGCGCGCCTGAAGGGTATCGAGGAGGGCGGAACGCTCTTTCAGGTCCTCGGTCAAACACCATGTCCGTTGTGTGGAGCGGCCCCGGAGCATCACAATCGAGATGCCGAATGCGATGGAAACATCGAAGCCGTGGTCGCGTCCGCGCGAAGTGAGACGGCCAAGATCGAGCTTCTGAGGAAAGAGCTCGCCGACACAGTCAGGGAACTGAATCGGGAAGGTCGCGGGTTTGACCGTCGGTTGCCGAAAATCGGCGAAGAGCTTCAGTCGATCTCGCGAGGGCTCGAACAGATGGTGGCTCCAGCGTTGACGAAACTGCGGGCAAACTATGCGTCTCTTGCCGACAAACGCGGCGAAGTGCGGGAGGCACTCGCGATTTATACGTCGATCCAGGATATCGAGGCGAGGAGAGCCAAGATTGAGGCCGCCGGAGATGAGCAGAGCGAAAGCTCGAAGACTGAGGGCGACCTGCCGGCATCGGTGAGCGACGCGTTCGCGCAATCCGTCGAGACAATATTGAAGGCTTGGCATTTCCCTGAAGCGGACAGGGTCTTCTTCGACTCCAAGAGCCGCGATTTGATTATTGCCGGCAAGCCCCGCACGGCGCGCGGTAAGGGCCTTCGCGCGATCACACATGGAGCCTTTACCATCGGGCTGCTCCAGTTTTGCAAGACAAAGGGAAATCCCCACCCGGGGCTGGTCATATTGGATACGCCCCTTCGCGCCTACCGTGAGCCGGACGGCGACGAGGATGACCTTTCCGGGACGGATCTGGACGTGCAATTCTACGATTTCCTCCAAGGGTTGCCGAATGACAGGCAGGTCATCATCGTCGAGAACACGACACCGCCCAAGGCCATCGCTGACTTGCCCCAGGCCGTTATGTTTACCAAGAACCCGTACCAGGGGCGCTACGGATTCTTCCCTGTATCGGTGGCGCCCGCAGCATCCGCAGCACCTGAAAACGAAAATAATACGGACAGAAACGCGACATCGGAACCCGGCACCATCGGAACCGACCGTGAGATTGATTCTGACAGCCGATTCTGACAGCCGCTAACCCCATGATTCTAAAGAATAGACTGGCGCGGGAAAGATACGCTGCTTCATGGACGTATTTGAAACCTCTGTGGAGCAAAACATCTTATAATCAGCGGTTTACACGAAAATACGACTTTGCGTGCAAGAGATCGCCGGGTCCTTTTCAGACTTCATGCCATGATTTTGTTCGGCATTTGATTCAGAGCGCCAAGCCAAGTCCCGCCGCCGGCCTTTTTTTTACTGCTGCGGCTTCTTCGAATCCACCAGTCGATAGAGGAACCCGATTCTCACCGAATTCCATCGCCGACGCCTTGGATATATTGCGGCTCAGGCTCTCCGCGAGGTTGCCCGCGTCATCAGTGAAAACCTGCGCCTCGTGCGAAGCGCGCGAAATCGAAACATATGCAAAACGGCTGTTTATCAATTTGGGGGGAACTTTGGAATCCATATTCACTAACACGCGCTCGGCGGTGAGGCCCTGCGAGCTGTGCGAGGTTACGGCGTATCCGTGATCGAAGTGCCGCATCTCGTGCGGGTCGAAGTTGATGGTCTTCTTTTTGTCACCATCCATGTGGACGGTCACCCTGCCGTCTTCACCGATCTGCTGAATGGTGCCGAGGTCACGGTTGGCAACGCCCAGGCCCCGGTTCGGTGCTGTTAGCTGTATCCGATCTCCAATCGCAAACTCACGTTCGATCTCGTGGTACGCGGAGATGCCGCGCAATCGCGCAGGATTGTAGGTCACTTGCTCCCCGTTCTCTTTCCGCACCGTGACAAGATTCTCCTTGGGATCGGTCGCAACCACCTGGGCATAGCTCCCGCCCTCGATACCATGCTCCTTGCTGCCGCGAACGTAATGCAGCACGTCCCCGACCTCATAGCGAGCGGCCCACGCACGATCTGCGCCGGTCATATCGGAGCGTGGCGTGAGCAGGCGCATGGCACGGTCTTGTTTATCGAGGGAACCCAGCGCCTGTAATTCCTTGCGCACGGCCTGATTGATGGCACGGCGCGAGGCATTATCGGGAGAAACGATAATCGTGTTTTCCGGATGGGCCGCGTAAGCCTTGGCGATGGCCGCGATGCGCTCCTGCGGGTCTACGATCTCCGTCACCCGGCCCTGCAGCTGGAGCATCTGAACGCCAATCTCCGTTTCGTTCTTCGCCAGATGCTCGACGGCCTTCAAGAGCTGGGGATCTCGCTGGCGCACAATCTTATCGAGTTTGGGGGTCTGCATCCCGGCCTGCTGCAACTGCTCGAAGGGCTTTCCAGCATCGACCCCCTGATGCTGGCGAATATCCCCAATGAGCAGAACCTTATCCTGCGGGCCACTCTTGCGAAGAAACTCCCGCATCTGCTGGGTCGATGCCAAAGACGATTCATCGACCATATAGAGATGTTTCACAGCCGGGCACGTAGCCCGGCTCCGGGCAAGGAAGCCCTGCAACGTGTCGGCGGCAATGCCCGCGTCGCGGAGCTGGCGGGCGGCGCGGCTGGTAGGGGCGAAGCCCTCGACCGCATAGCCGCTTTGCTCCGCGCCCTGCCGGATACTCGCCAAAGTCGTGGTCTTCCCCCCGCCTGCAACCCCCTGCAATCCCTGTATTCGGTCGCGCGATGTAAGCACCTGCTCGATGGCTGCACGCTGCGAGTGATTGAGTTGCGGACGCGCTTCGGTGAGCGGGATCGCCTGCTCCACGGACATGAGTTGCGGTGCACGGCCCTGGCCGTCCAGCATCGCCTTCACGATCTCGCGCTCCGCTCGAATCGTCTCGGCCGTGGTGAATTGGCGGCCTGTCCCATGCTTCTCTCCGGCAACAACACGGAACTCGCCGGAGGCAACGCGCGCCTCGAAGCTGGCGCGGACCTCCGGGTACGTTGTCTCCCCCATCCCCCGGCGCATGGCATCGACAAAGATGGCACGCTCGTCCATAACGGCCTCCCGTTCAAAGCTGCGGTCGCGGGCAAAGGTCACGGCGGCGTGCGCCTGCTGTTGCCGTTCGTCCGCCGGTCGCGCGTGCACTTGGCTCTGCCGGCGCGCGAGTGCTTCGGCTACCACCTTGTCGGCCTGATTGCCGAACTCGGCGGCAACCTGCCGGTGCGCGGCCATCACCTCGGCGGGAGAAAGAATCTGCTTGCCGTCGCGGGTATTGTGGGCGGCAATCTGCGCGGCCTCCGGCCCGCTGAATCCGCTCCGGGCAACGGCTTCCGCGATCTGCTGGCGGCGCGGGCTGGAGGCATCAAGATACTCCTGCGAGTAGCCTTTGATCTCCGGCGCGCCGCTTTTGCCCGGCTCGATCTCGTAACCGAGGCCGCGGAGCTGCCAGGTGAGATGGGACTGATAGATCGCGGTCGCGTAGTTCTGCGACTCGAAGAAACTGCGCTCCTGAAGTGCCCGCATCTGCCCATTCTCCCGCTCGGTCATGTTAAAGATGACGACGTGCGTATGGAGCTGCGGCGCGGCGTAGCCGTCCACCGGGCGAGCCGTATCATGCTGGAACTTGGCGGCGAGAAACTGTCCCGTCATCTCGGCAGGGCAATTGCCGCCGATGCGGGCTTGTGTGTACCGCTCCAGTTCATTGAGGGCGGCATTTACTGCCTGCTGATGGGCCTCGCGCACGCGCTCATCGCCGCCGACGAGCGCAGTCAGGGAGACCGATTTGGGAGCGCTGAACGTGGCATCCCATCCGGCTCGATGCTCCACCGGAGCAACCGTCTTCCCGTCCTCCGTCTTGTACTCATGCACCTTGCGGTGTCGAACCAACTGCTCACCGGTCTCCGGATGCTGGCCTTCCGAGAGGCGGGCGAACTCCGCGGCATCAACGCTGCCGGCGAGGCCGAACCTCTCGGCCAGACGGCCGTGCCATTCTCCTTGAATGGTGTCGTTCTGCTTCCAATAGTTCTGTTCGGCGGCGGTGAACTCTTTGGCGTGGTAGGTCTGCGCCTGGGCCGCAGAGAGCGGCTTCGAAATGGTCAGCATTGCGTTACCTCATCCGCGCAGAATCAGGTTTTGTGTGTCCTCGGTATCAGGTGGAATCGCGGGCTCCGGCTCGATCTGTTGGATCGCGGCGATTCCATCGGTTTGCAGCGGAGTGGAGGCCTCCGGCTCCTGCTTCAGTTCCACAGGCGACTCTTCCACAGCCCGTACTCGTTTCGGATCGTAGGGGAGTTTGTCATCGGGCCGCTCCCGCAGTTCGAAACCGCTGGCGACAACCGGCATATCGAAGTACGGGAATGAAAACCGGGTGACGTAGTTCTGATACTTCATATAGGCGTGAAGGTCGGCAAGGCCGGAGATTTCAGACTCCAGCACCAGCGGTTCCACCTGCCGGTCGAGCGCGAAGTTTCGGCCTGAGCGTGTCCCATCAAAGTGCGTCTCGCGCAGCCGTTCCACCTCGACCTTGCCGATGAATTCGCTCACCCACTGGCCCGCCTTCGGCTCCTTGGTGGTGAGCCAGATGCTCGTGGCAGGCTGCGAGAGCATCACTTCTGCCAGATGCCCATACAGGTACTCAAGCTGGGCCTTTCCCTGAAAGCCAAGCACGACTGGATTCCGGCTCTTGCGGGCTTCCGTGATGGCCGTATGAAGCTGCGGAAGCTTCTGTAAACTGGCCAGTTCGTCAATCACAAACCAGACACGTTTCTGCGCCTCGGTCGGTTCATTGAGCAGGCGCAACACCAGCCAATCGATCCATAGGCTCTGCAACGGACGAAGGGCTTCCCGCTCTGCGGGGAGCGAGGTAAGGAAGATCCAGCCCTGGCGTTTCTCGGCCCACTCGGTCGCCGTCCATTCGCCGTTGCCTTCGTCTTTCTTCGGCAGCAATCGCAGGCTGTCGGCAACCAGGCCGAGCGAAGCCAGAACACCGGCGCGTTGCTGGTGGGCGCGCGGATCGATCAGGTGCGCATGTTCCGTGCCCTGAAGCCTGCGATCGATCTCCGCTGGATTCGACATCCACTCGACAAGCTGATCCGGCGTCGGACCATAGGCCATCAGAAAAGCAAAGATCTTCTGAGGCGATTCGATGAAGAATTCACCTTTCTTGTCCTGCGGCGGCTGGAATAAAGATGCGGCCAGGGCCTTCGCTTCGGAACGGCTGCGCAACTCCTCGGCCGGCCCCCAGTAGGGGCACCGCTTGTCGAGCGGATTGAGGATGACGTCGCCGCGCTCGGGGCTATAGAACCGCTTCACATACTCGCGAGCAGGGTCATAAACGATGGCCGAATCTCCCCGGCTCTGGACTTGCCGAAGCACCTGCGAAAGCAGAGCGGACTTGCCGGCCCCCGTGTCGCCAATGACCTGCATGTGCTGGGCCTCGGCTCGCAGCGGAATACGAAGCATGTCCTTCATACCGTCCGTCTTGAAGCCGATGCCATCGCCTCTGACGGCCCGATTGAACTGCCTGGGCGTCAGCATCTCAGGACCTTTCAAACGCCGTCCGTACCTGAGCCGCTTTTGCCGCTCCACATCCATCCTGACTGTGAACGGCAACACGAGGACGAACAATATCAGGCCGCCGACGAGCGGTGGCCGGAAGAAACCGAAGAGACTGCTTCCGCCATACGCCACTTCTCTCAGGAAGTCGCGCAAGCGCGCATCGACGTAGCTGCGCTTCACGCCACGGAAGAGCAGAGAGTAACCCTGTTGCTGCGCCTGGGTCGAAAGTGCCAGGGGGAGCGATTTGCCGCCCGGCTCCGGCGTTCTGCCCAAGACCACATCCCCGCTCATCGCCGGCCTCAGCGACGCCTTGCGCCCGCTGACAAAAAGCATCTGGTAGGTGCTGCGGTGCCTCGCAGTAAACGCGCCGATCGCGGATGTCCTCTCGTAGACCGGGAGGTAATATCGCTGCAACGGTGAGGCGAGATGAATGCGAATGCATACGGCAACAAAGGTCAGCACGACCACGGTGAATGCGAGTCCGTAAGTGTGAACCGGCATGTGGCGCGGCCAGATGATCGTCTCTTTTCGTCCCCAGGGTGTCTTTGCCATCGCGTTACCTCCCGCGCTCAGACATGAGTTTTTCTGCCAGATCGTGCTTGGCTGTGCTGATTTCGTTGAGCAATTTGTCGAAGGCTTCCGGTGTGAGCTTCTGGCCTGCGGCGATTGGACGAAGCACGTTGACTAGGAGCAACCGGACGCCAAGGATCTCCGTGAAAGATGCATCGCTCATTGGGGCTGACCGTAGCTCTCGCAGGATCACCTCGCGCATCCACTCGCTGCGCGGAACGCCTTTGGCGTTGGCGATTTCGTCCAGCAAGCGAGCCTCCTCTTCGGTCAGCTTGAGGCAGCGCGTCGTCTTGCGGAAGACGGTCTTGTTCAACCCGTTTCGTGATAGCAGCAGTGCCATGTATGTGTCTCCGCATCGGTATACCCGGGTATACCGGCATCAGCGTATGTGCTTCTCTATGTGCGGGTTTACCTTGGTATACCTGCACGACCCTGCTAGGGATGGAGTGTCAAAATTCTTCCGGTGCGAAGCACCGTTGTGGCACTGCCGCCACTCTTGAGGGCGAATCATGCTCTCGATCCCGCCACGGATGCCGCCAAAGTGCTGCCATTGGCAGCACCGTTTGCAGACTTCCTCGGCGGCTGCTCTGCAGCGTCGGAAGCAGCTACTCGACGGACGCGCAATGTCGGGGTGATCTTCTTCGCTTCGGCTGACTTCAGGAACTCCTGAAAGTCGCGGTCTTTCGAGAAGACATACGCGAGTGCCTGCTCCACGACTTCATCGGCAGTAGCGTGGATGAACGCGGCATACTGATCGACCTGCGCCGCTGTTGTATCGGTGAGCCGAATCGAGGCGCTGAGGTGACGGGTTTGGATGACTTCAAGCAGTGGCATTGTGTTCTCCTTTAGAACTGGAATCAGGCCGTCTTTTTGCGGGCAATCATGCGCCCTGCCGTCGCTGCAATCTCTCGCGCACGGGCAGAGCAAAGCGTGCTGGAAATCTCGAAGCGGCGCCGGCTTTCGAGCATGGTGATGACGTCCTCGATGGGGATTCCTTCGAGTAACCAGAGGCGGGCAGAGGCAACATCGACAGTGCGCTGGGCGTAGTAAATCGGGTTGGGCTTGTCGGAGCGACGCGAAGCCAACTCTCGTGTCAGTTTTTCGGCTTCTTTACCCTGGGCGAGCTGATCGCAGATCCAGGCCCAGTCGTTCTCTGAATGGCTGTGCTTGCGGGCCTGCCTGCATCTGCCGTCCACAGAAGGCAATGCTTTGGTTTTCACGGCGGGAAGCAGGAGCCGGAAGTCGGAGGGAATGCGGACGGAGTCGTCCGGATACTCGACGGCAACGCGACAGGCAGGATCGTACTTTCGGTTCAGGAATCCCGGGATGCGGAGCACCCGGTTGCAGTCAGTGCAGGCAGGATCGCCGCCGAAGACAATAGCGAGCAGCTTGAGTGTTTGTTCCTGCCGGTCGAAGTCGAAGCCCTCGACCCGCCATAGCACCTGGTACTTGCCGGGGGAAGTCGAGAGGATCGCAGTGGGCGGGGGCACGGAATCTGATGTCCTGAGAGCGGCGAGCCGCGTATCTCCGTCTGAGTCAATGTCCAGATAAAGATGGCGGACGGAAGCTATGCTCTGTTTCGTCCGTTTCCGGCTGCCAGGACGGAGCGGATTGGCCGCTACGTAGACATTGGCTCCCGTGCAGTTCTCGTAGGTGAGCCACGCCTGATACCGAGCCTCGAGAGCGCGCTCCAGCCGCACCACGCGTTGCGTGACGGAAACGGGATTTTCCCTGCGCAGCAGGAGGGCAATGGTTTCCTCCGGCAGAAAACAATGGCTCAGGAATCTTTTGGCGATCTCGCTCATGGTGATACTCCCGGCGTCATACGGGCTATAGCAGCAGGAGAGCCCGGTTCTCACCGGGCTTCCGCTCAGTTGAGGAAGGGGCCTATGCGGCCTCTTCCTCGGTGGAGTCAACGTCTTCCGCCGCCGCTTTCGCGGCACGGTCGAGCTTCAGGATCGAGTTCACCCGGATCTCCCAGATGGTCTGCTCCGAGTTCGTCTTCTTGCTGTCATACTTCCGGCTGCGCAACTCGCCTTCTGCCTGGATATGCGCGCCCTTCTTCAGCGTGGCGGCGAACTCCCCGAGCTTGCCGAAGACGACGCAGCGGTGCCATTCGGTGTGCTCGATGTACTTGCCGTCCCTCTTGTAGGAGGACTTGGTTGCCAGCGAGAGAGTGGTGAGGCTGCGGTCGTTGTTGGTGCGAACTTCGGCGTCGCTGCCAAGGAATCCGATGAGGGTGACTTTGTTCTGGTACATGGTGGTGATCTCCGTTTCGTTGAATTTCCCGTATCCTGCTCGGGTCACCCTTCGCGAAGCGAGCGAGTGGGCCCGGCTCCCAAGTGCCAAGGAGTGCTTTCTCGGAGGGGCCCGGAAGAAGTTTGGGCGGCGTTCTCTGCCGCGGCTTTCAAACTTGTTCTGGGAGGTTCCGAGAC
>Ga0335074_10002106_pt1 | contig 27084 bp, 23 predicted proteins | sample Lox_Sample_23_FD_206715 | JGI IMG/M metagenome (GOLD analysis project Ga0335074, IMG submission 206715) | Soil microbial communities from Loxahatchee National Wildlife Refuge, Florida, United States - Lox_Sample_2.3 | ecosystem: Environmental > Terrestrial > Soil > Wetlands | place: USA...
GACGCCGACGGCAACGTGCTTGATTTCGAGGGTCAGATCCATGAGGGGGACCGGATCATCCAGCTCGCCGCGGTCCGCCACCGGTTCCGCTACCACCCCGGCTCCCGCCGGCTGTCCGCCGGCGAGTACACCTTGACCGACATCGACGGCGTCAAGCGCGACTACCGATTCGACGTGGTCTGCGAGGGCGTCCATGTACAGGGGTTCGGGTACAACCAGGGGTGGTTCGATGCCAAGGGGCCGGGCAACTGGCGAGGGGCGTACGCCGAGGAATCGGACTGCTTCGACGTCACCAACCCCAACACCTCAGACGGCGCTCGCCACCTGCCGTCGTCAAGGCGACTGGGGGCCACGGAATTCGCCGCCAGCCTGGAGGGCCCGGGGGGTCAGCGCGGCATGGGCATGGTGGAGCACGCCATCTACGGCACGTACCGACCGTATGGCATCGAGGGTCCCAACCGGTATTGACCACCGGTTTCCGCGAGATTCCGCGGACCAGTCATTACTTTGACTTCAAATTATATGAGCCGTGTGGTATTTTCCTGCCGGCGGGTTCGCGACCCCGACGTGAGGATGAGGAGAGAGAGCCGTGATCAAGATTTTCGGTCCGACGAATCGCAACGACCGTATGAGTCGTGACGACTACGCGCCGTATTACACCCAGCAGCAGACTGGGATTGCGCGGCAGATCCCGGGGCTGCGCAAGTACCTGGCAAACGTATGCCTGAGGGCCGCCAACGGCGGAGAGCCGGCGTGGGACTCGGTGGCGGAGATGTACTGGGAGAGCGTCGAGAGCGCAGCTCACGACTTCACGACAGAGCAATGGAACGCGGCCCGCGCTGACCATCTCAACGGGATTTCCGGCCGGTTCATGTGGGCCGCTGAGGAGACCGAGTTCCTGCCGGAGCAACGCAACACGGTCCCGGACGGGGCGATCCGTTACCTCGCGTTCCTCAATCGTAAGGACCAGATGTCTCGGGAGGACTTCAAGACATACTGGTTCGAGAAGCACGTCCCGCTCGCCCTCCGGACCCCCGGCCTGCGCCGTTACCGGGCCAGCGTCAGCTGCGGCAGCTTCAACGGGGACTCCCCCGATCGGGGGGCGGTTGACCCGGCTCCGTTCGATGGAGCGGTGGAGATGTGGTTCGACGGTATTGACGCGTTCGACTCGTCCTTCTCCGATCCGTTCTGGGACAAGCTGCGCGTCGATTACTACACGGGCTTCGCGATGGGGCGTATGCAGGTTCTGATCCGCGATAACGTCGTCTTCGACTCGACCGCGGAGTAGAACTGCGGCCCGAGCTCTCTCATTTTGCGGCCCTGTTGCGCGACGGTGTGTCGCCCGGTAGGACGGCGCTCGTCGGCCAGGACGGCTCGGTTTCCTACGCGGAGCTTGAGTCCGTGTCTGATGCGCTGGCCGAGCACCTGCTCGGGCTGGGGTTGAAGGCCGGCGACCGCGTCTCGTTCATGCTGGGCAACGGTCCGGAGATCGTCTGCTGCTATCTCGCCGCCGCCAAGGCGCGGCTGGTGGCGGTCCCGCTCTCCCGGCGCGTCACCGAATCCGAGCTGCGCCAGATCGTCCACGACGCCGGCTCGCGTTGGATCCTGTTCGCGCCCGAGCACGCGGACCGGATGCAGGCCGCCGGGCTTGATCGCGACGTGTGGCTCGAGCCGCTCACTGGTCTTGATCAGTGGCCGGCCGCTCGCTCTCAGCGCGAGGATCCTTCGCCTGGCGACGCGTTCTGCGCGATGTTCACGGGAGGGACGACCGGCGTCCCCAAGGCCGCTGTGCAGACGCACGCGGCGTGGGCCAGTTGCGTGGAGGACGTCATCGAGCAATGGTCGCTGACCGCCGAGGACCGTCACGTCGTCGTTCTGCCCATGTCGCACGTGTCGTGGTTCACAACCGCGGCCCATCTGCGAGCCGGCGCGACGATCTGGCTGATCGATCGCTGGGACCCCGACGTTGTTCTGGACACGGCGATCGCCCAGCGTGCCACGACCATCAACATGATTCCGACGATGCTCGGCGATCTCGTCGCCGCCGCCGAACGCCGGGATGCGCTGGACCTCGAACTCCGGCTCCTGACCGTCGCCGGCTCCGCGCTGCCTGAGGCCGTCTTCGAGCGGGCGCTCGCCGTGTTCGGTCCCATCATCGGCAACATCTATGGCATGACAGAGACCTCAGGTCCTGTCACCTACCTGCTGCCGCACGACATGACCGGCAGCCGCAGGACATCGGCCGGCCGGCCGGGTCGCCGGGTCGATGTCGCGATCCTCGACGATGACGGCCGCCCGGTCGCCGACCACCAGGTCGGTGAGGTCGCCCTCGCCGGGGCACAGATCACAACCGAGTACCTCGGCCGGCCCGAGGAGACCGCCAGGGCGGTGCGTGACGGCCGGCTGCTCACGGGCGACATCGGCCGCATCGACGACGACGGCTTCCTCTACATCCTCGATCGCAAGAAGGACATGATCAAGAGCGGCGGCTACAACGTCTACCCAAAGGAAATCGAGGAAGCTCTCTATGTCCACCCCGACATCGTCGAGGCCGCCGTGGTCGCCGCACCCGACCCGCGATGGATCGAAGCAGTACACGCGTTCGTCGTCACCCGTCCCGGCGTCCCGCTCGACCACGACGAGCTCGACCGCTATTGCCGGGAACGCCTGGCCGGCTTCAAGGTTCCCAAGCAGTTCCACGAGATCGACAAGATCCCGAGGACAGAGATCGGCAAATTCGACAAAAAAGAACTCCGGGCCCGCCTGTCAGTGACGGCGTCACTTGACCAATGACGGCTTGCCTTCCCCGACCATATTTGGTGATCCAATGACAGCAGAGATCAGCCAACCTCGAGCGGATGCCGGTCCGGGCCGCCCTCCGGCACGCGGCAACGCGGCGGGGACGTACGACCCGCAGCAGTACCCGGTCGCACCGTCAACGCAGACGGCGGCGTCCTATCGGGACGCCGCGATGTACGAGCGCGAGGTCGACCAGGTGCTCCTGCGGTCTTGGCTGGTCGCATGCCCGTCCGATCGCGTGAAGGAGCCGCGGGACTTCTTCGTCTGGTCGCAGCTCGGGCAGTCGGTCATGATCGTCCGCACCGACGACAGGCGGCTGGTCGCGTGGCACAACGTCTGTCAGCACCGTGGATCGATCATCGTCAGCGAGGAGTCCGGCCGGTGCTCGCTAGGGGCGTTCAAATGCCCGTGGCACGGGTTTGCCTACGACCTCGAGGGTCGACTCGTGCACACTCCTTTCAAGGAGGCGTTCGACCCAGATCAGCTTCGGGGGCTGCGAACCCCGACCGTCCGCGTCGAGGAGTGGAGCGGTTTCCTGTGGATCTGCCTCGATGACAGCGCACCGAGCCTGCGTGAGTCATTGGGCGACTTCGCGTCGCAGGTCGAGTGGTACGGGTTCGACAGCTGGGACCCCGACTACTCGGGAACGTGGCAGATCGATGCGAACTGGAAGGTCGCACTCGATGCCTTCAACGAGACCTGGCACGTCCCGTTCGCGCACCGCAACACCGTCCGCGGTGGTCTGCTGTGGAAGGACGCGACGATCGAGATCCATCGGCCCCACTCACTCATCTCAATCCCGCTGCGCCGGTACCCGGGCCCGCACGCGCCGGAGCTCGATCGCCGGGACGTGACGTTGTGCCACTTCTTCATCTTTCCGAACACGATCTTCAACTGTTTCCCGACTCTGGCGCAGTGCTTCTCCGCCTGGCCGACCGGGCCGCGCTCGACGACGCTGACCGCTTGGAGCATGTCGCCTCCGAGACCCGCCGATGTCGACGAGGCGGAGTGGCGGCGGCGGGCTGATCGCAGCTGGGAGAACTTCTGCGAAGTCGTCGACGAGGACCGCGCCGTGCTCGCGGCGGCGGGACGCGTGCACGGTTCAAAGGGGTACAGCCGGAACATCTTCAACGCCGCCGAGGGCCGGCTGACGGCGTTTCATCGCGAGATCGCCGAGCGCGTGGGCGAGCCCGGCTGAGGTGACCATGACACTTCATCTCAGCATCGATCGCGAGGCGTGCCAGGGCTACGGGAACTGCGTGCTGATCGCCGACGACATCTTCCTGGTCGCCGACGACGGCCGTGCCGAACTGAAGGTGGACGTCGTCGACGAGTCACGCCTGACATCGGTGCAGGCCGCCGAGTACGACTGCCCCACAGGGGCGATCAGCTTCGAGCGGGAAAACGGCGATGCCGGTAGCGGATGAGGTCCTGATCGCCGGTGGAGGGATCGCCGCGGCGCGGACGGCTCAGGCCCTGAGGCTGTTCGGATTCACGGGACCGGTGACGATCTTCTCGGAGGAATCGCTCCTCCCGTACAACCGGCCGCCGCTGTCCAAGGAGTACCTGGTGGAGCGGCGGGACGGTCGACCCGAGCCGATCCTCACGGGTGAGGAGCTCGACGAGCTCGGGATCGCGATCGAGCTCGAGCGGCGCGCTACCGGTGTGAACACCACAGCTCGGTGGCTCGTACTCGACGAACAGGAAACGGTGCCTTACGACGCGCTCGTCCTGGCCACGGGGGCCACACCGCACCGCCTCCCTGTCCTACGGGACTGTGGGCAGTGCTACAGCCTGCGGTCATTCGACGATGCGCGCGCGATCTCCGCCCGGCTCGAGCCCGGGTCGCACATCGTGATCGTCGGCGCGGGGTTCATCGGACTTGAAGCCGCGGCCGCGGCCCGCATGAACGGGTGTGAGGTGACCGTGGTTGAAATGCGTGCGGTCCCGTTCGGCGACGTCGCCGGCCCGTGGCTCGGCGGAGAGTTGCAACGGTGGCACGAGCGGCACGGAGTCCGCTTCGTGTGCGGGGCCTCAGTCGCGAGCGCCGCCCCCCGTGACAGCGGGTGCAGGCTCACCCTGAGCGACGGCGCGACCGTGGAGGCAGACGTCGTCATCGAGGGAGTCGGAGTGCGCCCGGCGGTCGACTGGCTACGCCAGACCCCCGAGCTCGAGATCGACACCGGCGTCGTGTGTGACGCTCACGGGCAGACGTCGGTCCCGTGGATCTACGCCGTCGGCGACGTGGCCCAGAGAATGGATGGCGACCGCCGCCTGGGGACCGGGCACTGGACCGGCGCAAGCGAACAGGCGATGTGCGCCGCGGCGACGATGCTCGGCAGGTTCAGCGAACGACGGGAGCCGGATAAGACGTACTTCTGGTCCGAGCAGTACGGATCGCGGATCCAGTGCGTCGGATGCTTTCCGGCGCACGGCGACGTCAGGGTCGATAGCGGATCGCTCGACGAGTGGTCGTTTCTGGCGACCTGCCGTGTCGACGGTCGGGCCGTCGGGGCGTTCGCCGTCGATCTGCCAGGCCCGTTCGTTCAGGCTCGCGCGGCTCTGCGGGGGTCGATAGATGGACGGGGAAACGACACGTGAGCGACGGACAACAACGACAGGAGGAACGATGACGGACACGAGGACGCTGCCGGGGTATGTCGACTACGGTCCGATCCGGCGCTGGATCGCCACGCAAGAGGCCGACGGCGCCGGTGACGCCGCTTGGCGGCGGGTGGAGCGCTGGCGCGAGATGGTCGAGGAGCACGGCGTCGTCAACACGTCCGTGCAGGACCGCGTCGGTTGGATCGAGCTCTGCTACCCGCCCAAGGCCAACGCGCTCGTCCCACCGATGTACGGCCTCCTCATCGACGCGCTGGAGCGCCACGCCGCAGACGATGACGTCTGGGTGATCGTCATTACCGGCGCGGGCCGGACCTTTTCGAGCGGCGGCTACGTCGGAGGCGACGCATTCTACGCGGGCCTGGACGCCGGCCACGATGGAGCGAAGGGAGAACCGATTCGCCGTACGTTCGTCGAGCTCTTCCAGCGCATTCCCCTGTCGATCGCCAACAGCGAGAAGCCGGTGATCGCCGCCGTCAACGGGCCCGTAATGGCCGAATCGCTGGACATCGCGCTCACCGCAGACCTGCGCACCGGCAACCCCAACACGGAGTTCCGCTTCTCGTTCGTCGCCACGGGCAACACCGCCTACACCGGCGCCGCATGGTCGCTGCCGCGCCTGATTGGCGAGTCGCGGGCCAAGCAGTTCTTGCTCGGGGCAGAACGGGTTGGCGCCCGGCAGGCATATGATGCCGGCCTGCTGAACTACCTCTTCGAAGCCGACGAGTTCCGCGAGCGGACCACCGAGATCGCCCAGCGGCTCGCCGGTCTGCCGCCGATCACGATGCGGCTCGTGAAGAAGGAGATCTCGCTCGGACGAGGCATCGACTCTTTCGCCGCAGCCCTGGATACCTACAGCATGATCGAACCGATCGTACAGTCGACCGAAGACCACATGGACGCCGAGAACGCCGTCATCGAAAAGCGCCCACCGGTCGTCCTAGGACGCTGATCATTCCGGCATCACAGGACGACGAGCCGCTACCCGACCCGATTGATGAGGCTGTGCGCCAATGGGAGGCGCACGGTCACGGTGCTGTGCGACATATGGAGGTCACCACTGCGATTAATCGCATGTCCCACCTCCTGGCGGGGGGCATCGCACGCCAACTCCAGCCCTTCCGGATCACGTTCCCTCAGTACGAAGCCCTCGTCCTTCTCGCGTTCTCGCAGGACGGAGTGCTGCCGCTCGGGTCCATGCGCCACCGTCTCATGATCCACCCCGCGACGGTCACCAACACGATCAACCAGCTTGAGTCAAAGGGGCTCGTGGAACGGCTACGCGACAACGGCGACCGGAGGGTCGTGTTCGCCAAGCTGACGCCCGAGGGTCGAGAGGTGGCGGTGGCCGCCTCCGAAACGCTCGTCGCGTCGAAGTTCGGGCTGTCGGACATGACCGACGCGCAAGCGGATGCCATCGCATCGGCGCTCGCCAGCTACAGGCGCCGGCCGCCCCACGGGTGATCGTGCGGGCGTGGGCTCGAGGAGCTAAGACGTACCCGTCGGTCTAGTGCTTCTTCTTGACAGTGAACTTCTTCTTGACGGTCACGGTCTTCGAGTTCTTCGGCCTGAACGTCCCGACCGCGGTCAGGTTGAGCTTCTTGGAGTGCTTGAGGAGTTTCCTACCCGCGCTCGTGAGCTTGATCTTCAGCTTGCCGGTGCCTGCCTTAGAGAACGAATGCGTGCCGATGGCGACAATTATCGGCTTGAGTTTCTTATGCGCATTGGCCACCGTTGCTCCGGCGGGAACGTCGTACCAAGTGATGGTTACCGTGCCACCCTCGGGCGCGTCGAATGTCGCCACGTATCCGCCATTGGTAAGGATCATGTTGATGCTTGCCGAGTTGCCCAACGGGGTCAGCGTCTTGGTTATCGCACCCGTGACCTCACCGAGTGGCGCGGGGACAACGTTCGTTGCGGCGGAGACTGCCGACCCGTGTCCGGCGGCGTTGTGCGCCGTTACGAGCACACGGATGGTGTCGCCGAGGTCGGAGCTGCCGAGGTTGTACGTCGAGCCCGTGGCGCCGGGAATCGCTATGCAGTCGGCCCCGGACGGGTTGCAGTCGGCCCACTGGTAGGTGAAGCTCGTCGGGCTGTTCGTCCAGTGTCCCGGCCCCGCGGTCAGCGTGCCGCCGACGGTCAATGACCCTGAGATGGTCGGCGGCGAGGTGTTCGTCGGGGCGCCCGAGGAGCTGGTCGTCGTCGTGTAGGCGAGGTCGTAATTCTCAGCGCCCCGAGCCCCCGCGGCCGTGCCCTCGCCGACCAGGAATCCACCGACCAACAGTGATCCTCCGATCAGGCAACCGACAAGTCGAACGTAGAAGTAGCCTCTGTCACCGCGATTGTTCACGACACACCCTCCACTAGAAGCCCCAGGTGATTTCGCCCCGGTGCAACGGCCCCGACGCATTCATACCAGGCAGGGATACCACGGTCAACCGCGCCGCGAATGAGAACCGGCAACCGGGGCAGAAGTTCGGCGCCAGCGTTGCCACAAGTGTCATAGGCGTGACACTCGCCGCCGCGGTGGCTGCGCCTTCGCTGGATCGCGGTGGCTTTACGACCGGCGGTCAGAACCTCCTGCTGACCCTCGCTGCCATTGCGCTTGTCGAAACCGTCCTGTTCATGCCGGGCACGCTATCGGAGTCAATCCGAGCACCGGTGGCGCCCGTTCTGCTCCTGCTGGGTGTCCTGGCCATAGTGAGTGCCGCATGGACGATCGGCCCGGCTGGTGCGGCAGCCCATTGGGGCCTGGTGATCGTCGCCTACGGAGTGATCGCCGTGTGCGGTTACGTCTTCGCGTCGCACGCAGGTCTTTGGCCTATTGCAATCGGTATCGCCTTGCTGGCGGCGCTCGAGGCCGTGCTCGGCCTCGGGTCGGCCGCCCTCCACGAGAGGCCCTGGGCTGAGCTGATCGGGGGAAGCTGGCGTCCCGGCGGGACCTTCGAGTATTCGGCCGCCCTCGGACTTCTCCAGGTCTGCACCCTCCCCGTCGCCCTTCGAGCGGCGTCGTCGGCCTCTCCCCGCGTCACCTACGTGGGCGCGCTGGCGCTCGTCCTGGTCGGCGCGACACTCGGGTGTGCCGACAGCCGTACTGATCTGGGCCTGGCTGCCGTGACGTTGATCTTCCTGGGCACCTTCGGCGACCGGCGACAGCTCCCCCCGCGCGTCGCGCTGGCTTCAACCGGACTACTTGCCGTGGCAATCGTCGCTGGGGCGCTGCTGCTTGGGCGCCACACCCAGGCCAACGCAAACGGCGGAGGCATTGGACGGGTGCTCGGCACGGCGATTGCATGCTTCGCCCTGGCCATGGTCTGGCCGGCGCTCCGGGCGCTGACATTCAGGCTCGAGCTCCGGCGAGCGGCGGTCCTCACTGTGGTCGCGATCGTCGGTGGCGGGGCGATCTGGCTAGCGATCGGATATGGCAGCACCTTGGTCTCCACCGGCAATGGACTTGACCACGGGCGCATCAGCTACTGGACAGCAGCCGTCGATGCATGGCGGCACCGCCCGATCCTGGGCTCGGGCGCGAGCACGTTCGCGAAGGCCTCGGCGCGCTACCAGGCAAGTGGCGACCGCACCCTGTTCGCGCACAACCTCCCCTTGGAGCTGGCGGCCGAACTCGGCGTGCTCGGATTCCTTACGGGCCTTTGGCTATATGCCGCCACCGCGCGGACGCTTCTACGAACGATCAGCGCGCCGAACGCTTGGCTGCTCGCGCCGACCGTCGGATGCTTCCTGCTGGCAAACCTGGTCGACTGGCCATGGCATCTTGTTGGGATGGGGGCCTTTTGGGCCGCGGCCGCCGGCGGACTCGGGGCCTGCTCACCCAGCAGCGATCGAAGCCGCGCCGGCGCTCCTCGCTAACCCGATCCGTTCGAGAAGAGCCACCAGCGTTTTCTGGTCGGCCTCGGTCAGTGCGGCAACTGACGCCCTGTGTACACGCTCGACCGCGAGCCGGGCACTTCGGAGCTGAACGCTCCCCGCGCCCGTGATCCGGAGGAGGGTGACTCGACGGTCCTGTGGATGCGTGCCGCGCTCGACAAGCCCGCGCTTCTCGAGTCCGTCGATGATGTCGGTGACGGTCCGGGGAGCGACCCACAGAGCCTCGCTCAGAGCGCGCATGGAGCACGGCTCGATCTCCAGCGCGCGGAGCGCCTTGTAGCTCGACAGCGACAGGCCCAGCGTGCGCAGCTCCGCATCGGCCGCTTGGCGGACGCGGTGCGCGGCGTGCAGGACGGCGTCGACGGTGGCGCTGCCAGTATCGGGTTTGAGCGGTTTCACGATATACTGAGGATACTCATTATGTGGTGCCTCCGGTAAGAGTCCTCGCCAAAAGACGGATACCCAACGAGATCGATGCAGAGACGAATCAGCGACAAGGTGGCCGTGAGCGTGGTGTTCGTGGCGGCGATGTTCATGAGCATCATGGACATCACGATCGTGAACGTCGCGCTGCCGACTATCGGCCGTGACTTCCACACCACCCCCACTGCGGTTGACGGCATCTCGATCGCTTTCCTCGTCTCGCTGGCGATCTTCATTCCCGCCTCCGGTTGGCTCGGCGACCGGTTCGGAGGCAAACGGGTGCTGCTCACCGCGATCGTCGTCTTCACCAGCGCCTCCGCGCTGTGCGGCCTCGCCTCCTCCCTCGGCGAGCTTGTCGTCTTTCGCATCCTTCAAGGAGTCGGCGGAGGCATGCTCGCCCCCGTCGGCATGGCGATGCTCTTCCGGGCGTTTCCTCCCGAAGAGCGGATCCGCGCCTCCTCGATTCTCGTCGTCCCCACCGCCTTCGCCCCGGCCCTAGGTCCCGTCCTCGGCGGCCTGCTCGTTACCAACCTCTCGTGGCGCTGGGTGTTTTTCGTCAATGTGCCGATCGGCATCGCCGCACTCACCTTCGGGTTGTTCTTCCTCCGCCAGCACAGCGAGGTCAAGCGCACGAGCTTCGATCTGCCCGGCTTCCTCCTCTCGGGCCTCGGCCTCGGCGCGTTCATGTACGGCTTCTCCGAAGGTCCGATCGCCGGTTGGGGCTCGGCTCAGGTGCTCGCGACGCTTGCCGTTGGGCTCGTCCTGCTCACCCTGATGGTCCGCCTCGAGCTCCGTACGAAGGATCCGATCGTCGCATTACGCCTCCTGGGCAACCGTCTCTTCCGTTCCGCCAACGCCATCATGGTGCTGGCCTCAATCGGCTTCCTCGGAGTCCTCTATGCGGTCTCCCTCTACTACCAGGACGGTCGCGGACTGAGCGCTCTCGGGTCCGGGCTTTCGACGTTCCCGGAGGCGGTCGGCGTGATGTGCGGCTCGCAGATCGGAACGCGCTTCCTGTACCGGCGCCTCGGTCCACGCCGCCACATCATCAGCGGCCTCGTCGGCGTCTCTGTGTCAATCGCCCTGCTCAGCCTGCTCGGCGCCGGCACGTCGCTTTGGTGGGCGCGGGCGCTCATGTTCACCATGGGGCTCGCGATGTCAAATGTGTTCGTCCCGGTTCAAGCAATCTCCTTCGCAACCATCTCGTCAGCCGAGACGGGCAAAGGCTCCACCATGTTCAACGCGATGCGCCAGCTGGGCGGCGCCCTTGGCGTCGCACTACTGACGACGGCGGTTGTGATCGTGGGCCCGACGCACATCGTCTCCGGCCACCTGGCAGCAAACCTCACCGCTTACCGAGCTGCCTTCATCGTGGCTGCTCTCGTCGTCCTGTCAGCAGTCGTGCCGGCATGGGCGATCAGTGATGCCGAGGCCGCCCACACGATCCCGAGTCGCTCGGGCCGTCGCGCGCGAACCGGCGGCGTCGCGGACGAGCCAGCGGCAATCGAGCTCGCCGCCTAAACCTGGGGCCCCGTATCGGCTCCGGCCCCGTCGAGCGCGCAGCGCGCCGACCCCACCCGGGTCAGATCAGAGCCGAACCCCGACAGACACCGGCGGGTCCGGAACCTCGTCCTCCTCCTCCGGCGGCGTCAGTACAGCCCGCAGGGTCCAGTGGGTTTTGGGGCGGGACATCAGGTAGACCACGTAATAGATCGCCGCACCGCCGATGATGCAGCCCACGATGACGAGGTCCGACCCCTTCTGCTTGCTGAGCGTCAGGCCCACGCCGACGAGGGCGACAAGCACGGGAACAGGCCACATCGGCATCTTGTATGGACGCGACAGGTTGCGCTGGGTAAAGCGACTGACCAGCGCCGAAATCCCGATCAGCGCATAGAGCACGCAGAGCACCACACTCACGAATGTCACCAGCGTCGCGATGTTGGACAGGGCGGTCAGGACCGTGCACGCGACGCCGATGACGATCGTCGCGATCCATGGCGTTCTGAACCGGGGATGGATCGATGCCAGCCAGCCGTTGAGCGGCTGGGGCCAAGCGTTGTCGCGCGCCGAGCTATAGAGAACACGTCCCATGGCAAGAAGGGAAGCGATGATCGCGTTGAACAGTGCTAGCGCGACTCCGATGCTGACGATGTCGGTCAGTGTGCTGCCGGAGTCGGCGTTGAGGACGTAGCTGATCGGGGCCGACGCCGTGGCCATCTTCGACAGCGACGGGGCTCCCAGGATGATCGCGGCGACGGCCACCAGTTCGGCCACGACGGCGATCCCGCACGCGGTCATCACCGAGCGACCGATGTTTCGTCTCACGCCGGCGGTCTCCTCCGAGAAGACGACGGCCGTATCGAAGCCGTTGTAGGCGAACAGGGCGATCGCAATTCCTGCGATCACGCCGCCGGTCCCGACGGGCAACGCATGCCCCGCGGCGTTGTAGGTGTGCAGGCGGAACAGAGTCCCCACCGACTGATGGGCATTGGCCAAGCCGACGATCACGACAACGGCGATGACGACCAACTCGAGTGCGAGGAAGGCGCCGGTCACACGAGCGTTGAACCGGATCCCGAACACGCTGATCACGGTCGAGATGACGATCATGATGCAGGCGACGAGGGTGATGTTGACGCTGTGCCAGACCGGCTGGAGGTAGACACCAAAGATCAGCGCTCCCGCGCTGATGGTGAACACAACCAGGGTCAGGAAGAGGACGAAGGAGATGAAGCCGAAGGGGCGCCCGAGGACCCGCATAACGATCGAGTACTGACCGCCGACGACCGGGAACGAGGAACCGAGCTCAGCGAAGCACCAGGCAGCCGCAATGGCCGCTATTGCTGCGAGCGCGAAGCTGAGGAACGTCGCGGTTCCGTTGATCGCCAGCAGTACCGAGGCGGTCAGGAACAGCGACACCGTCGGAGTGATGAAGGACAGCGTGATCGACAGGTTCCCGAGGAACCCGAGCTTCCTCTCGAGCTGGGGCTCATGTGTGTCGGGCGGTCGCGAAGCCATGCCTTTTCCCCTCGTTTGAAAACTGCCGGGCAAAACGATCGATTACGTGTTGTGCACTATACATGAGCCATAGGTCCGCAGGCAACCAACGCCCACGGAACCCAATCCGGCGTCGTGACGGGCCGCCCCTAGTCCCCGAGTTCGACCAGCGGGAGCAGCAGAGCTGAAGGGTGATCGCGGTCGTGGAACACGCGCTGTACCGCAACACGAAAGTCGGAGAAGCGGGCGTTGTTCGGATGCACACGCGAATTCGCGTTGCGGCTGTAGCGAGGGAAGCTGCTGCTGCTCACCTCGAGCCGCAGACGGTGTCCCGGCGCAAAGCGCCAGCTGGCGGATCCGAGGTTGAGCTCGAACCGGTAGATCGCGTCGGGCTCGAGCAGGACTTCGGGGCCGCCGGGCTCTCGGTGCCTGGCCCTGACGATGCCATCGACAACATTGAGAGCTCTGCCGTCGGGATGCACATCCACGAGCTTTCCGGTGAAGTCCGTATCGACGGCGGAGCTTGCCGCCCAGATGACGAGGGTCACTCCCCCCCGAACCTCGATCCCTTCCTCGAGCGGCGCAGAGCTGTAAACGAGCACGTCGCGGCGTCCTTCCACCGGGCGCTGATCGAAGACCCCAATCGGAGCCAAAGTGGGATCGCAGCACGAGCGCCCGCCGAGACTCGGAGCCGGGTTCTTGGGCTCGAACACGAACGTGTCGCACTCCTCGTAGGCAGGTAACTCCAACGTGAGCGTGCCATCGCCGAAGCGAGTGTTCGCCCGTCCGATGCTGTGCAGATACCAGGGCGTCGCCTCGGCCGACTGCGGCCAAGCCGGGAGATTCGTCCAACGCTCCGCCCCCATCGTGAACACCCAAACCGGGTCGGCAGGCTCCCCCGGCTGCGAATCATCCGGCTTGAGCCAGCGATCGAACCACTCCAGCTGAAGGCGATCGACATCGCCGAAACCGGCCGCGTCGTCGCCCTCGGGCACGATCCATGGCGTCCACGGCATGTGCATCCACGGGCCGACGACGAGCCTTTGTTCGGCCACATCTGCGGACGCCAGGGTCGAGAAGTTGCGCAGCGTTCCGTCTACGAACACATCCATCCATCCGCCGATGTGTAGCGCCGGCAACTCCACCGCGGCGAGGATGGCCTCCGCATCGAGTTGCTCCCAGAACTCGTCGCGACCCGGATGGGCCAGCCAATCGTGGAAATACGGAGCCGCGCGTGACGGGAGGTCGGGGAATTCGGCGATCGGCAGATGCCAGTAGGAGTCTGGGAGACGCCGCGCGGAAGTGCTGAGCTGCTCCTCGAGTGCCGCGTCCCCAAACCGGCGGGCGGACTCGGCCGCGAAATCCCCCGGGCACCAGCTCGCGAGGAACGCCCAGGAAAGCGCGCCGCCCGGATAGATCCAATCTGCGTAGAGATCCAGGCTCGCGAACGCCGGCACGATCGTGCGAAGGTGCGGTGGTCGCAGGGCGGCAGCCTGCAGCTGCAGCGTCCCGGCGTAGGAGAAGCCGTACATGCCCACATGTCCGTTCGCGTCAGGCAGCGAGGCGGCCCACTCGACGGTGTCGTACCCGTCAACTCCCTCGTGGTGCCACGGCTCGAACTCTCCTTCGGAGGCATGCCGCCCGCGAGTGTCCTGGACGACCACGATATACCCACGCGCCGCATACCAGTGCGGGTGCGCGAAGGCGATCGTCTGGGCGTGCGCCTTCGAGTACGGCACCCGGATGACGATGACCGGGTGGGGGCCTGGGCGGTTGGGCCGGTAGACGTCAGCCGACAGCCGAACGCCGTCTCGCATCGGAACGAGCACGTCGCGGCTGACCGTCGTCCGTCCGAGATTCGGCTCTCTGGCCCCCCGCGTCCGTGTCGGGCCGTAAGCCAGGCCTACACCTCGAGCGCGACGACTTCGCCCGCCCAGACATCGATCAGACCGAGAGAGCAGATCTTCAACCGTCCAATCACGACCGGCAAGCCGAGGAAGGCAAGCGTGTGAAACGGCGCCGATAGCTCGCTGCCCAGTGAATGCACAGCCCCGATCGCTGCCTCGATCTGTTCGACCAATTCAGCAGCCGAGCGATCCGACAGTAGGCCGTAGAGCGGAAGCGGCACCGAGGCCAGGACCTCTCCATCGCGGGCCACCGCGAATCCGCCGCCCATGTCCGCAACGCAGCCGGCCGCGACGGCCATGTCGTGGTCGTCGGCGCCGACAACGATCAGATGCTGGCAGTGGGGGTTGTAGGTAGAGGCGACCGCGCCGGCCTTCAGGCCATAACCGGCCACGAAACCGAGCCCGACCGAGCCCGTGCGGCCGTGCCGCTCGAACGACGCCACCTTGTTCACCCCGGCCGCCGGATCGGCGACATACGCGCCGTCCTCGACGGCAAGCTCGAGGTGCAGTTCGTTGGTGATCAACGAGCCGTCGCTGACCTCGATCACCCTGACACGGGACGACTCACCCACCGCCGGGATTCGGAAAGACTCAACGCTCGGACGTGCTGCGAGCTTGACCGTGGACCGGACGCTCGCCGGGTAGTCCAAGTTCGCCTTGGGGCCGCAGTAGGTCGAGCCGGTCACCACCACCTTGCCCTTGGCGATCACGTCCGTGATGACGAACTCCTCCAGCGGAGCATCCACGAGACACAGATCGGCCTGCTTGCCGGGCACAACCGCGCCCAGCCGGTTGCTCAATCCGAGCGTCTCGGCGGCGTTGAGCGATCCCATCCGGATCGCCTCGATCACGGGCACACCCGCATCGATGGCCAACCGCACGCAGTAGTTGATGTCGCCGCGGCGCACCAGATCCACAGGCGACAGGAGATCCGAGCAGAAGCAGAAACGGCGCGAGTCGATCCCGGCACCCGTGATCGCCGGCAGGCAGTTGGCGACATCCGAAACTCCAGATCCCTCTCGGAGCACGACCCTAACCCCCGCTCGTGCCTTTTCCAGCACCTCGTCTGGATCGACGCATTCGTGATCGTCGAGGTAACCCCCGAAGGCCGCCCACGCCGCTGCCTGTGCTCCGCGGACCTCAGACGCATGGCCGCACAGGATCTTGCCCAGACGGCGTGCCTCCTCCATCAGCTCGAGCATCACCTCGTCGCCGGCCAGCACCAGGCCGGCGAAGCATTCGTTGATGCCGATGCATTCTGGCCAGGCGAGCATCTCGCGCATGTCGTCGGCCGTAAGCGAGCCGGTATGCAGATACGGCTCGTCCTGGTACAGCGCGGGCATGGGCAGGGTCCAGACCACGTTCATCGGGAGGTTCCGGGTCCGCCCGAGCTGTACTTCGATTGCGTCGCGGCCGGCGACCACGGCCTCACCGTAGAAGTCGGTGGCGATCGTCGTCACACCGTTGACAAGCATCGCCGGCGCGAGCGCACCCGGCGTCAGATGGGTCTCGTAGGTGTGGAGGTGCTCGTCGATCAGGCCCGGCACGATGTACTTACCCCGTGCGTCGAGCGCAGCCGTGTCCGGCCCGATCATCTCCTCGACGGATCCCGTTACAGCGATCGTGTCGCCGACGATGGCCACGTCGGCCGGGTAGATCTCGTTCGTAAGCACGTTGACGAGCTCTCCGCCTCGCACGACGACGTCGGCTGGGCTGCGACCGAGCGCCACGTCGAGGACAGCCCGCCTATCCACGCGCGTCCTTCGCGGAGAGGACGCCTGGCACCTCTAGCCCGAACAGCTCGGCGGGATTGACGGCGGCGATCTGATGCGCGACGGTTGAGCCGACGCTCCGCTCGATGCACAGGAGTGGATCGCGGAGTGCCATGTCAAAGGGCAGATCAGTTCCGAGGACGACGCGGTCAGCACCCACTCGTGAGACCAGGTAAGCCAACGCCTGCTCGTCGTGAGTGATCACGTCGAACCAGAGCTGGTTGACGAACGTCCACGGATCAGGTGGCGAGTCGGCGAGCTCAGGGCGAACCGTTGCGGCGTGCTTCAGGCGGCCCCCCTGGTAGGGGAAGTAGCCGCCGCCGTGAACGAGCAGCACGCGCAGATCCGGATGCCGGCTGAACACGCCGGCCGCGATCAACCGCTCGACGGTGATCGTCGTCTCGAGCGGCATCCCGATCACGTTACCGAGGTAGTACGGCTTGATCGCCTCAAGTGCCGTGTAGGTCAGATCGGGATGGATCATCACCGGTAACGAGAGCTCCTCGGCCGCATCCCAGAAGGGCTCGAACTCGAGCTCGTCCAGCCGCCGGCCGGCAATCGATGATCCGATCTCGACTCCTACGCATCCGTCTTCGACCGCCGCGGCCTCCAGCATGCGCACCGCGTTGCTCGGAGATTGCATCGGAACGTGTGCCATCCACAGGAGCCGATCGGGAGCGGCGGCGTGGAACTCTCGCAGCCCACGATTCACCGCCTCACACAGCGGCTCGGCGAGGTCGATCCCGAGCTCGTAGTAGAACAAAGGTGGGGCGGCGGAAAGCACAGCGCGGTCGATCTCGTTCTCGTCCAGCTCCGCGAGCTTCGCATCGACGCCGAGGAACGCCGGGTTCAGATCGAAGTCGACATGGTTGCCACCCTGCCAGCGGTCATTCCGGATCTCGACGTCAAAGGCCGGGAAGTCTCCGAACAGCTCCAGCACGGGCGGCGGGATCACGTGGTTGTGAACATCAGTTCGTATGGCCGGCCCGGGCGTGATCACCAGCCGGCGGTCACGATTGGAGGAGTCAACCGGTCCAGACATCTATGTGGAATATACAATGTATTAGGCACGGCCGCAAGACCGGCCGCTGCCGGCGAACCGCCCGGATGAGCACCAGCGGTCCCTACCCTCAGCCGTCGGCAGCGCTGGCCTCGAGCTCATCGATGAGCTCCAGGATCTCGCGCATCGATGCCTCGAGATGCACGCGTGCGGCAGCGCGCGCGCGCACGACGTCGCGGCTGCGACACGCCTCGAGGATCGCGGAGTGCTGCTCGTTCATCTCTTCCCGCTGGAGCTCATGGCTCACGTGCATCCGTATGTACATCGAGCAGGCGTCGCGCTGGGCCGCGATCAGTGCGGACAGGCGATCGTTCCCGTTGCACTCATACAGCCCCAAGTGGAACTTGTCGTTCAGCTGCATCCACCGCTCGACGTCATCGGTTGTCCTCATCTCGGTGAGCACGCCGGCGAGCTCGTCCAGCTTCTCTTGGGTCAGCTTTGGCGTGGCCTTCTCGATCGCGAGCATCTCGAGCGTCTCGCGGATCTCGTAGGCGTTCTGGAGATCCTCACGCGTCGGCATGAACACGACGGCACCGCGATAGCGGTCGATTCGCAGGAGCCCCTCGGCGGCGAGCAGCGCCAGGGCCTCCCGGACGGGGGTGGTGCTGACGCCGAACCGCTTCGCCACCTCGTTCTGCCGCAATGGCGTGCCGGGCGGCTGGCGTCCGGACTGAATCTCGAAGCGAAGTCGTGCGGCGACAGCTTCGGTCGCGGTACGCGTGTGAAGAAGATCAACGTCTGCGGACATCGGTGGCTCATACATTATGCCTAATCTCCGTGCGGCCCCGGCGGGGCGTGATTCCAGTCCAGCGCACCTCGACCCCAGAGGGTTCCGGCCCGCAGGTGTTCGTGGAGGGCTTCGACCTCCGTCCACGGCGCGACCTCGCTGACGATGGGTATGACCTTCTGGCTCTCCACATATTCAGCGGCAGTCTGAACCTCGTCCCGGCTGGCATAGCGCGAACCGAGCACCGTGATCTCCTCCAGCACGGCAGCGCGCTGCGAGAGCGCGAACTCCACATCCCGGAACGTGGTAAGCAGCACGAGCCGGCCGCCTCGGTCCAGGACCGTCGCCGCCCACCCAGAGCTCTCGCTCGTCCCGAGCAGGTCGACGACCACATCCGCCCGCCCGTGCCAGCTCCCCGGCAGCCGAATCTCGGAGAAATCCGTGGAATCGACCGCGCTGATGTCAAACTCACGCTCGAGCGCCTCGAGCTTCGACTGCTTGGCCTCGAGACCCGCGACGAGCGCTCCGTGCAACAGGGCCACCTGAACCATGTGTACGCCGACACCGCCCGCTGCAGCGATCACCACGACGCGCTCCCCCGGCGCGAGGCCGGCCCGGCGGGCGACGTGGACAGGAGTCGCGATCGCGTCGGGGATCGCCGTGGCGAGCACCGGATCGAGCGCATCGGAGACTCGTACGGCGTTGCGTACCGGCACGGTTACAAGCTCTGCATAGCCGCCGTCGCGTTGCACTCCCATATAGCCGGCGAGCTGCGTGCACAGCGCTTCACGCCCCTTCTGGCATTCCTGACACGTCCCGCAGAAGAGGTAAAAGAAGACGACCACGCGCTGCCCGAGCCACCCGCGAGCGACTCCCGGCCCGGCGCCGATCACCACTCCGACGATCTCGTGGCCCGGCACCCGAGGCAGATCACTCGCTTCGTGGCCGAGATCGCCGCGTATGCAGTTGAGGACCGTGAGCCCGACCCCGCACGCCTCTACCCGTAGCAGCAGCTCTCCCTGGGCAGGACTTGCGTCGGGCCGCTCGCCGCACTGCAATGCCCCTCCCCAGCTCTCAATCCACCGTGCCCTCATCGTGGCAGCCGCGGAACCGATCGCTCAGTTGAGGCGCGTCTGTCCGTCCGTCTCATACCAGCCCATCGGCTGCTCCTCGAGCGGCACCCAGACGCTCTTGACCTCGGTGAACATGCTCAGCGCTTCCCGGCCGTTCTCGCGCCCGTAGCCGGACAGGCCGAAGCCTCCCCAGGGTGAGGCAGGATCGATGCGGTGGTAGTCGTTGATCCAGGTGACGCCGGCCCGCAACTCCGCGGCGACCCGGTGTGCTCGCGTCACGTCTCGAGTCCAGACGGCAGCTCCAAGTCCGAATGCCACGGAGTTGGCGATCTCGATCGCGTGGCGCTCACTGTCGAATGGGATCACCGTGACAACAGGTCCGAAGATCTCCTCCTGCGCTGCCCGGATACCCGGGTCCTCGGTCCACAACAGAGTGGGTGAGACGAACCCGGCCGGGTCGAGCCCGTCTCCCAGGGCGGGCGCCTCGGCCCCACCGGTCAACAACCTGGCGCCAGTCGCAACGGCCTCATTGATATGGGAGCGGATCCGATCAGCCGCAGCAGGAGTTATCACGGGACCCATCTGGGTGCTCAACTCAAGCGGGTCGCCGACCCGGATCGAGCCTACGAGCCTCGCCACCTGCGCCGCGAGCTCTGCAGCGACTGAACGCTCGACGAGCAGCCGGCTTCCCGCGACGCACGACTGGCCCTGGGCAATGTAGCCGGCAAACACCGCCCCAGCGGCCGCACGATTCAGATCGGCGTCGGCGAAGACCAGATTTGCGGCTTTGCCGCCGAGCTCGAACCCGAGCCGCTTCACGGTGGTGGCCGCGGCGGTCGCGACCGCGACGCCGGTCGACGTTGAACCCGTGACATCGATGCGGTCGACGCCGGGGTGGGCGGCCAGCGCCGCGCCGGCGGCTCGAGCGCCGGTGACGATGTTCAGGACTCCGGGCGGAAAGCCGGCCTCCCTCGTCAGCTGGCCCAGCTCCAGCACCGAGAGCGGCGCCAGTTCCGACGGCTTGACCACCACGGTGTTACCGCACGCGAGCGCGGGCGCGATCTTTTTCGTCGTGATCAGCATCGGATGGTTCCACGGGGTGATGGCAGCGCACACGCCAACTGGGACCCTGCGGGTGTAGTTCAGGTATGGCCCCTCAACGGGGATCGTCTCGCCCTCGAGCTTGTCGGCCCACCCAGCGAAATAGCGGAACCACTTCGCCACGATCCGCGCCTGTGAGCCCGTCTCACGCAGTGGCCTGCCGTTGTCGGAGGACTCCAGCGGGCCGATGCGAGCCGATGCTTCGTCGAGGCGATCGGCCAAGCGGTTCATCAGCCGTCCGCGCTCGGCACCACCGATCTTCCACCACCCCGGCAGCGCTTCCCGAGCGCGTTGCACCGCACGATCTACGTCTTCGCTGCCGGACTCGGGAAGCGTCGCCAGCACGGCGCCGGTGGCGGGCGAGCGGTCCTCGAATCGCTCCGTCGATGCTGCCGGCACCCACTCCCCGCCGATCAGCAGGCCGTGACTGGCGCCGTCAGTCCCTGCCGAGCTGGTGGCGCTCACAGCATCACCCGTCCACCGGCGATATCGAGGGTCACGCCGGTCAACCATCCACTCGAATCAGAGGCGAGGAACAGCGTGGCGAGCGCACAGTCCTCGGGGGTGCCGATCCGCCCGAGCGGCGACAGGGCGGCCGTCCGCGCCGTGGCCTCCTCGTCCATCAGTCGCTTGGAGCGATCCGACAAGACGGTCGCCGGCGCGATCGCGTTGACGCGGATGCCGTGCGGTCCGAGCTCGATCGCGATGTGCCGCGTGAACTGGATCACGCCCGCCTTCGCCGCGGCGTAGGAGGCGGTCAGAAGCTTGTCGAGCAGGCGCCCCCCGTTCGATGCCATCGTGACGATGCTCCCGGAACCCCGCTCGACCATGTCGGGGAGGAACGCCTGCACGGTGAGAAAGGTGGAGGTCAGGTTCGACTCGATCACCTCGCGCCATTCCTCCTCGGAGATCGACGTGATGGGAGTCATCGACTCGAATCCGCCAGCGTAGGCCAGCAGCACGTCGGGCGGACCAAACGCCGCCTTCACCTCGTCCCGCATCCTTGCCAGCGCCGAAGCATCGCAGCAATCAGCAGCGATCCCGATCGCGTCCCCGCCCGCCGCCTGCAGTTCCGTGAGCAGAGCGTCGATCCCATCCTGCGCCCGGGCGTTCACCACCACTCGGACACCGTTGGCCACGAGCATCCGGCAGCAGGCCGCCCCGATGCCCTTGGAGCCGCCCGTGACCACGGCGACCTTGCCCTCCAGATCGGGATAGGTCGGGATGGGCCGTGCCAGGGCAGTGACGGTCACGCTGGGTTTCACTGTAGGACCATCGCGTTGACCGGGCACTCGGGCGCCTCGCCCCGCAGAACGTGGGCCACTTCCTGTGCTGCCCGGCGCTGCAGCTCGGCCTGCGCCTCGATCGAGTAGAAGGCGACGTGGGGAGTGACGACCGCGAGCGGATGCGTGCGCAGTGGATGAGCCTCGGGCAGCGGCTCTACCTCGGTTACATCGAGACCTAGTCCCGAGAGACGGCCCGACTCGAGAGCGCTGATAGCGGCATCGAGGTCCACAAGGCCGCCGCGAGCCGTGTTGATCAGGATCGGCGATCGGCCCATCACCTCAAAGGCGTCGGTGTCGATGATGTGCTCGGTTTCGGTCGTCAGCGGCACATGCAGGGACACAAAGTCGGCCTGTGCGATCGCCTCCTCGAGCGTGCCCGCCGCCCGGATGTGCTCGAGGTCAGCGAAGTCGGCATACGGGTCGAAGGCGGTGACCTCGAGTCCGAAGGCCAGCGCGCGTGTGGCCACAGCACGGCCGATGGTGCCCAGCCCGACCAGGGCGAGCGTCCGACCCCTCAGGCGGTGGATGTTCCTCCGCGGCAGCGACCACGCCCCCGTTCGCACGGCATCCAGCCCGGCCACTACCTGGCGCGCGAGCGAGAGAAGCACGGCCATCGTGTGGTCGGCCACCTCCTCGATGCAGTAGTCCGGAACGTTGGTGACGACGATGCGCTCGCGGGTGGCTGCTTCCACATCGACGTTGTCGTAGCCGATGCCGTAACGGGCGATCACCGCGCAGCCGCCAGCCGCGGCGCTGGCTACAACGCGCTCGGTCACGCTCGCGAAACAGACCAGCAGCGCATCGCTGTCCCGGACGGCCTCCACGAGCTGTTGCTCGGTCGTACCTGGCGCCTGGGTGAGCTCGACCCCTAGCGGTGCCAGCACGGCTTGCTCGACGTCGAGCGAGTCGAAGACGTGGTCAGTGATAGTGACCTTGAGCGGCCTACCGGAGCGCGTACTCGTAGAACGGATGCTTCGTGAAGACAATCGGACCGTCCTTCGTGACGAGTAGGTTCTCCTCGAGCCGGACCGTCTGCTCGAGGCGGGGGTGGCCGGCAAACGTCTCGGCGGCGAAGTACATGCCCTCCTGGAGCTCGACCGGATACTCCAGTGAGTAGGCACGTGAGATCCACATGCCTTCGTAGAGCGACAGTCCAATCGAGTGCGCGAACTGCTGGAGAGTGACCGTGCCGTACTTGTCGTCGGCGTACTCGGGCAGCTTGGAGGCGACGTCAGCCGTGGTGTTGCCCGCTTTCATCATCTCGATCGCGGCGTACATCGACTCGTAGCACTCCTTGTAGAGATCCTTCTCCCGAGGAGTGAGCTCCGCGTCGACTTTGAAGCAGCGCACGAAATCCACGAAGTAGCCGCCCGGCCCGACGGCGTTCTGGTCGATGATCACCAGATCACCCTGGCGGATCACCTTGTCCGTGTGCCATCGGCGGTAGGGACTCGTGTTGCCGCCGGAGGCGACGATGATGTCGTAGACGAAGTCGAACCCGTGCTCGTACAGGTACTCGTTGACCTTGGCGGTGATGAAGCTCTCCCGCACGCCCGGCTTGAGCCACTCGTGCTCGATCTTCCAGAACGACGTGTCGCCGATAGCGCTCGAGATCTTGAGACACTCGATCTCGTCGGGGGTCTTGACCACGCGCGCGCCGGACATGACCGGCCAGGCGCTCACTGTGTTGAGTCCGGCGCGCTGGAAGGCAGCCGCGGCGGACGGATCGTAGATGTCGATGCCGATCTGCTCGTTCTCGACACCTGCGTCACGGAGAACCTCTGAGACCGAGGCCACCATCTTGTCGGCCATCATCTCCTCGGCCGTCTCGGCCCACTTCCACGTCATCGCAGGCCGAATGTTCCCGTTCAGCCACGGTGCGTCGATCTTCGCGCATTCCAGGTCCGATCCGGCGGTCTCGAAGAGGACCGGATCCCCGCCGCGCGGCAGAACGCAGTAGCGGATGAAGATGTTGTTCTTCCAGTTCCCCTGGAACACGCCGGTCAGATAGCGCACGTTCTCGCCGACGAAGCAGACGAGCGCTCCGAGATCGTGCTCCTCCATCTTCAGCCTCGCGCGGGCCAGACGGTCACGCCGCAGCCGGTCGAAGTCGACGCGCGCTTGCCAGTCCGTGGACGTCGTGCTGTACACCCGCCGCGGGTCGTGCTCGTGCGGCTTGCCGAGGAAACTCAGGTCCAGGCCCTTGCCTGGGGGGGTGATCTCGTGAACGCCTGTTGGTTGCTCTCCCATCGAGTCTCTCCTCTGCGAGCGGCGGGCGGTGGCTCGAACATAATACATAGTGCACGACAACCGGGTCTCCGGCGAACACGCTGTGGCCCCGGCGAACACCCACAACTGGTCCCGAGAACCAGCTCGAGCGCCTCTCTACGCATAATGTATAATCCACCGGTCGGACCGGCCCGACCCAACTGACACAGGAGCCCAGATGCCTGAGACCACCAATTCGTCCCACTTCCAGATCCATGTCGATGATGTCGCCCCTGCGCCCGTCCTCGTCGAGGATGGGTGGAATCACGTCGACATCAGGTGGGTCGTGGGCAACGACAAGGCGGGCTCGGAAGCCGGCTCAGACCACATCTGCTTCTGGCGCACGGTCTTCCCTCCCGGCGCGGCACACGCCCGCCACATCCACCCCAACGCATACGAAGCGTTCTTCATCATCCGGGGCCGGGGCGCGGCTGGCACCAACGATGAGGAGCATGAGGTCGGCCCGGGCACCGCCCTCTACGTGCCGGCCGGTGTCGTTCACTGGTTCCGCAACGTCGGCGACGAGGAGCTCGAGCTTGTCGGTTGCTACGCGCCGGCGGGCAGCCTGGAAGACGCCGGCTACGAGTATGTGGGCGAGGTCACCGACGAGTACCGCCAGGTCCACTAGACGATCGGATCTCGCGACGGGACTGCAGATGACTCCTGTAGACCCCCCAGCCACGTTGGTTTAGGCTGACCGCGAATGGCCGTCCCTTCTGTAGACCCCGAGGGCATCGAGACTTCGTCCTGGGTGCAAGGCGGCGTTAGCGTTACCTTCTGGGCTCGGCTGTCGCGTCTATTTGGGCGGGCGAGGGCGTACCTGAAGTGGCCCTGCGGGGGCGATGGCTCGCCCCACTGGCCGTCGGGCTGCTAGCGCTGTTGCCCGGAAGGGCCCGCCGGGCTCGTACCAGCTCCGGCGGGCACCGACTGAGCTGAAGGGCTCGCGCTCAGCCCACCGGGCGACGGCGTGTCAGCGCGGGAAGTGCTCGTGGACCGGGAACTCCTTGATGTCCGGCGCCCCGTTCATCTCGACACCCGCGGCCTCGACGGAGCTCTGGATCCGGTTCTGGAACGCGTCGAAGTCCTCGCGTGACTCCCAGAAGTCGATGACGCCCCAGCCGCTGTCGATCGGACCCGATGCGTGGAACAAGAGGCCCTTGGGCGGGTTGCTGTCGGGGTCAACGTGCTTGTTGACCTCATCGAACTCGGCTTGGCTCAGACCAGCGAACTGGATGCGAATTCCTACGGCCATGCTCTCTCTCCTTTGGGTAGTTGCCCAGGCCCCTGGACCCATCCCGACGAGGCAGAACCCTAGACGAGCGGGCGTGCGCCCGCCTGCACGCCCGAGTACCGGTCGGCCTCGACGGTCCGGAGCGTCCGGAGGATCTCTTCAGCCCCGCGCAGACTTTGGTTCAGCGTCACCGACCACCCGAAGGTGTCGTTTGGTTGGCACCGATTGAGCGAGAATGATCGCTGCGTCGAGGTCGAGCTCGCGCCCAGCGGTGTAAGCCGGCGCGAACGCGGGTCCGAGCGCGGTGCGCAGGGCGGCAAGGTCCTGTTCCTGGAGGCGAGATTCGAGCGCGTCGACGGCGTGGCCGAGGGATTCGAAGATCGCGCTGGTTGCGCCGTGCAGCTTGGCGGCCAGCTCATGCTCACGCTCGCCGGTGGCGCACAAGGCGAGACCAAGGAGCGCGTAGACGACCTCGCCCTGCATGCCGCTACGCCTGGCGTGCGCAAGCCTGGCGTGGCAATGAGCGACGGCTTCTTGAAAGTCCCCATCGAGGATCGCCGCGAATCCGAGATTGCCAAGGATGAATGGCAATACATCGTCAGCATGTGGGGTTTCGATCGCGATCTGGTAGGCCTCCTGGAGGTACGCGCGGGCAGCCGGGAGATTTCGCGCTTCCATCTCGATGCTCGCCACGTTTCCCAACTGGAACGCGATGTTCGACCGGTCACCGGCTTGGCGGTACAACCTAAGCGACTCCATGCCGTCGGCTTGGGCGGCAACCCGGTCGCCGTGTAGACGATGGCACCACGCGCGCGCTGTCAGCCCGTGGGCGAGGAGCAGCTGGTCGCCGACGCGCTCGGCGGTCTCCACACTCTCCGCCCCGTACGCCTCAGCGGTCGCCAGGTCACCGCGGTTCATGAGCTGCCAAGCCAAGAGCGAGGCGCTCTCGGCGACCAGCCGGTCGTCGGCGATCTCCTTGGCGATCGAGATTCCCTCGCGTAGCGCTGCTATCGCTCCCGGGTCGGCGGTCTCATACATGAGCGAGCCGGCCGCGCAGAGCGCCCGAGCACGCAGCGCGTCGCGGGCCTGGACATCAGATCGTGCCAGGGCCGCGGCGAGGAGGTCTACTCCCTCGACCATCCCTCCCCGGCGTTCCCAGAACCGTGCCAAGGCCCGCCCGAGACGCAGCGCGTCGGTGCCTCCGTCGGGATGCTCGAGGAAGTAGGCGAAGGCGAGGCGCAGGTTCGCCCGCTCGTCCTCGAGGCGGTCGCTCCACGCCTCCTGCTCGGAGCCCCGCAGCCACCCGGCAGCCTCCTCGGATAAATCGAGGAAGTACCTGGCGTGACGAGCGCGCGCGTCCGCGTCAGCGCCGGACTCGGCGAGCCGCTCCGCGCCGTACTGGCGGATCGTCTCGAGCATCGAGAAGCGCACGACATCCCCGGACGTTTCGGCCTGCAGGAGCGACTTGTCGACCAACGATGCGAGCACGTCGGCGCTTTCCCAGCCGTCCAATCGCTCCGCGCATACCGCCTCGGCGGCCTCCAGCCCGAACCCGCCAGCGAACACCGACAGTGCCCCCAGCGCCCAGCGCTCCTGCCCGGACAGCAGCTGATATGACCAATCGACCGTCGCGCGGAGCGTCTGTTGACGCGCCGGCGCCGTTCGCGTGGAGCCCACGAGGAGCCGAAAGCGCTCGTCAAGCCGCGCGCGAACCTGACCGAGCGACATGCTTCGCAGCCGCGCCGTCGCCAGCTCGATCGCTAGCGGCATCCCATCCAGCTCCCGACACAACGCCACCACGTCCGCCGCGGTGGACCCGTCCAGCACGAACCCCGGCCTCTGTAAGGACGCACGCTCGACGAACAGCCGGACCGCTCCATAGCCCTGCAACTCCCCCGGATCAGACACCCCCGCGGGCGCCAGCGCCAGC
>Ga0335074_10002107_pt1 | contig 27077 bp, 21 predicted proteins | sample Lox_Sample_23_FD_206715 | JGI IMG/M metagenome (GOLD analysis project Ga0335074, IMG submission 206715) | Soil microbial communities from Loxahatchee National Wildlife Refuge, Florida, United States - Lox_Sample_2.3 | ecosystem: Environmental > Terrestrial > Soil > Wetlands | place: USA...
TTGACATCCGAACCTGCGGATCCCGGCCCGCGGGCACGTGCGGATCCCTGCTCCCCCGTGGCAGGGATCCGCACGTTGGCTGGAGCCGGGATCCGCAGCCGCGCGGGCCTGCCTCGCTAAGTCAGCGACCTGATGCTGTGCGGCGGGCGAGCCAGGGGCGTTTTCCCGGACGATCTCGGCCACTGTGGCCGGCACCGGGTCCGGCTACCCGGACCGGTCACTAGGATGACTCGGACCACGACTCGGCCGGCACCGGGTCCGGCTACCCGGACCGGTCACTAGGATGAAGGGCATCCCAGCCACCCGGACACGGAACGTGAGATGAGCGACGAGAAGTTCGGCCCGCCCGCCCTGACCTTCGACGACGTTCTCCTGCTGCCAGCGCATTCCGCGATAATGCCGGGCGAAGCAGACACAACGGCCCGGCTTACGCGGCGCCTGGTGCTGCAGATCCCGATCGTCTCCGCTGCCATGGATACCGTCACCGAAGCACGGATGGCGGTCGCCATGGCCCGCCAGGGTGGTGCCGGGGTACTGCACCGGAATATGTCGATTGAGGAGCAAGCACAGCAAGTCGACATGGTCAAGCGGTCTGAGGCCGGCATGATCACCAATCCGGTGACCTGCGGGCCTGACGCCACGCTCGCCGAAGTCGACGAACTGTGCGAACGCTTCCGGATCTCCGGAGTTCCGGTCACTGACGCCGACGGCATTCTGGTCGGCATCGTGACTAACCGCGACATCAGGTTTGAATCGGATCATCGCCGCCGGGTCGCCGAGATCATGACGCCGATGCCACTGGTAACCGCACCGGTCGGCGTTGACAGGGCCGAGGCCCTGCGGCTGCTGAGCACCAACAAGGTGGAAAAGCTGCCGCTGGTGGACCAGGCCGGGCGGCTTCGCGGCCTGATCACGGTCAAGGACTTCACCAAGAGCGAGCAATTCCCGAACGCGACGAAGGACGGCGAGGGCCGGCTCGTCGTGGGAGCGGCAGTCGGCGTGGGCGAGGACGCCAAGCGGCGGGCGCATGCGCTGATCGAGACCGGGGTGGACTTCCTGGTCGTGGACAGCTCGCACGGCCATGCCCAGGGTGTCATCGACATGGTGGCCCAGGTCAAGGCCAACTCGCGGGTCGAGGTCATCGGCGGGAACGTCGCCACCAGGGCCGGGGCGCAGGCGCTCGTCGAAGCCGGCGCTGACGCAGTCAAGGTCGGTGTCGGCCCCGGCGCGATCTGCACCACGCGGGTGGTCACCGGGGTAGGCGTTCCGCAGATCACCGCGATTTACGAGGCCTCGCTCGCCGCCAGGGAGGCTGGTGTGCCGGTGATCGGCGATGGGGGTATCCAGTACTCCGGCGACATCGCCAAGGCCATCGCCGCAGGCGCCGACACGGTCATGCTCGGCAAGCTGCTTGCTGGCTGCGAGGAAGGCCCCGGCGAGATGGTCTTTGTCAACGGCAAGCAGTTCAAGCTGTTCCGCGGCATGGGATCGCTCGGCGCTATGCGTAACGTGAACCGGGGCGGCTCCTACTCCAAGGACCGCTACTTCCAGGACGACGTCCTCCGCGAGGACAAGCTCGTGCCCCAGGGCGTGGAGGCACAGGTGCCCTACCGCGGCCCGCTGGAGGCGGTAGCGCATCAACTGACCGGCGGCCTGCGGGCGGCGATGGGGTTCTGCGGTGCCCGGACGATCGCCGAGCTGCAGGAGGCGCAGTTCACCCAGATCACCGGTGCTGGACTGGTGGAGAGCCACCCGCATGATATCCAGATGGTCGCCGAGGCGCCGAACTACGGCGGCCGGCGAAGCTAAGCCCTGGCACGCTAATCCTGGCAGCCAGGCCTGTGCGCGCACGCAGGATCGGGAGAGAGCCTGCGGGGGCGGGAGAGCAACGTGAGCGTGGTAGAGATCGGGCGGGGTAAGAGCGGCCGGCGGGCGTACGCGCTCGACGAGATCGGTATCGTTCCGTCCCGCCGGACCCGGCACCCGGAAGAGGTCTCGATTGCCTGGCAGATCGACGCCTACCGGTTCGAGCTGCCGATGGTCGTGGCGCCAATGGACAGTGTCGTGTCGCCAGCCACGGCAATTGCGATCGGGAAGCTAGGCGGCCTCGCCGCGCTGGACCTTGAAGGGCTGTGGACCCGGTTCGACGACCCGGAATCGCTGCTAGCCGAGGCCGCTGAACTGGGCGACGAGGCGGCTACCAGGCGCCTGCAGCAGATCTACGCGGAGCCGATCAAGGAAGAGCTGATCGGCAGGCGCATCGAGGAGATCCGGGCCGCGGGCATCATCACGGCGGCACGGCTGTCGCCGCAGCGCACCGTGCGCCTCTACAAGGCCGTCATCGACGCCGGCGTGGACATCTTCGTGATCCGCGGCACGACGGTATCGGCTGAGCACGTCTCCAGCCAGGCTGAGCCGCTGAACCTCAAGCAGTTCATCTATGAGCTGGACGTTCCGGTCATCGTCGGCGGTTGCGCGACCTATACCGCGGCGTTGCACCTGATGCGGACCGGCGCCGCCGGCGTCCTGGCCGGATTCGGCGGCGGATCCGGGCACACGACGGCAGCGGTGCTCGGTGTCGCGGTGCCGATGGCCACCGCGATCGCCGACGTCGCGGCCGCCCGCCGGGACTACCTGGACGAGTCCGGCGGACGGTACGTGCATGTCATCGCCGACGGAGGCATGACCCGCAGCGGTGACATCGCCAAGGCGCTGGCGCTCGGCGCGGACGCGGTCATGGTGGGATCCCCGTTCGCCCGCGCCAGTCAGGCGCCCGGCCACGGCTACCACTGGGGCAGCGAGGCGCACCATCCGGACCTGCCTCGCGGCGCCCGCCTGAAGGTTGGCACGGTCGGCACGCTGGAGCAGATCCTGCACGGGCCCTCCACGGTTCCCGACGGTTCCATGAACCTGATGGGCGCGCTGCGCCGGACCATGGCCACATCTGGCTACTCCGACCTCAAGGAGTTCCAGCGGGTCGAAGTCGTGGTGACGCCAAATGCCCCGCCGCGCTGACATCCGGGTCTGGCCTGGCAACCGCGCCGGCGGCCAGCAGACTGCGAACGGGCACGTGCCCAGTACCGACCCCGCGCTCGCCACGACACGACTCGGCCCGGCTGAACGCGCTGCTGCCCTCGATGCGCTGGCAAGCAAGGAACTGCAGGTGCTGGTGGTCGGCGGCGGAGTGGTCGGCTCCGGAGTGGCCCTGGACGCGGTCACCCGCGGGCTCACGACCGGCCTCGTGGAAGCCAGGGACTTCGGCTCGGGCACCTCGTCGCGGTCCAGCAAGCTCATCCACGGCGGCCTCCGCTACCTCGAGCAGCTCAACGTGGGCCTGGTGCGCGAGGCACTGAGCGAGCGCTCGCTGCTGCTGCAGCGGCTCGCGCCGCACCTGGTCCGCCCGGTGTCTTTTTTGTTCCCGTTCACCCATCATGGCTGGGAACGCGCCTACGTGGGCGCGGGAGTCACGGCCTACGACTCGCTCGGCTTCTCTCTCGGCCAGACCCGTGGCCTGCCCGGCCACCGCCAGCTGACCAGGCGTGGCGCGCTCCGGCTGGCGCCGGCCCTGAACCGCAAGGCGCTGACCGGGGCGCTGGTCTACTGGGACGCGCAGGTCGATGACGCCCGCTACGTCGTGACGCTGGTGCGCACGGCGGCCAGCTTCGGCGCCCACATCGCCTCCAGGACCCAGGTCACCGGTTTCCTGCGCGAAGGCGAACGCGTGACCGGGGTGCGGGCGACCGACCTTGAGACCGGGAACGAGTTTGAGATCCGTGCGCAGCAAGTCGTCAACGCCACGGGAGTCTGGACTGATGAGATCCAGGAGATGGTTGGCGGCCGGGGCAGCATCAACGTCAGGGCGTCCAAAGGCGTCCACCTGGTCGTGCCACGCGACCGCATCCACTCCACAACCGGGATCATCCTGCGGACGCCGGTAAGCGTGCTGTTCGTGATCCCGTGGGGCCGGCACTGGATCATCGGCACTACCGACACTGACTGGTCACTGGACAAGGCACACCCGGCAGCGAGCCGCGCTGACATCGACTACGTGCTGCGACAGCTCAACAAGGTCCTCGCCGTCCCGCTCAGCCAGGATGACGTCGAGGGCGTGTACGCGGGCCTGCGGCCGCTGCTGGCGGGCGAGTCCGAGTCCACCTCCAAGCTGTCCCGTGAACACACTGTCGTGCACCCGGTTCCCGGCCTGGTCATGATCGCCGGCGGCAAATACACGACGTACCGGATCATGGCCAAAGATGCCGTCGACGCGGTGGCGCACGGCCTGGACGGCAAGGTCGCGCCATCGTGCACTGACAGCGTCCCGCTGGCCGGCGCGGATGGCTTCATCGCGCTGTGGAACTCCCGGCATGCCATGGCCAGGGCGTCCGGCCTGCATGTCGCCAGGATCGAGCACCTGCTGCAACGGTATGGCTCCATGGTCGGCGAGGTGCTGGCGCTCATTGCCGCCGATCCGGGCCTCGGCAAGCCGCTAGCCGGCGCGGACGACTACCTGCGCGCCGAGATCGTCTACGCGGCGTCGCATGAAGGCGCCCGCCACCTGGACGACGTGCTGGCGCGCCGAACGCACGTCTCGATCGAGACCTGGGACCGCGGCCTGTCCACGGCCGAGGAAGCGGCCAGCCTGATGGCCGGGCCGATGAAGTGGAAATCCCGGCAGATCGCCAGGGAACTGGAGAACTACCAGGCCAGGGTGGCTGCCGAACGGGCCTCCCAGGAGGCTGACACCGACCAGGACGCCGATGCGATCCGGCTCGGCGCACCCGACATCGTGCCGGTACTGCAAGGCGACGGCGTTACGGCCTGACGACACTTGCGGGTAGCCCGGCGAAGGGGGGGTTATGGAGCAGAAGGTGCTCGTCCGGGCGGTAGCGGAGCGAACCACGTTGTCACGTGAGGAATCAGCGGATGTCACCAGGGCGGTGCTGGAAGGGCTGGCCGACCAGCTGAGCGACGGCGAGGCGAGGCGCCTCGCCGCAGATCTCCCCGACGAGCTGGCGCAGCAGGTGCAGCTACCGCGGCGCCGCAGAAAAGGGGCCCACCCAGTCGCGGCCGACGACTTCGTCCGCCAGCTCAGCGAACGTGCGGGGTTGACCGAGGACGACGCGCGGGCGGGCGCCGGGGCGGTCCTGGCCGCACTGCGGGAGGCGCTGAGCGAGGAGGGCTACCGCCACCTTGTCGGCCAGCTCCCGGCCGGCTACACCGAGCTGGAGGCGGCTGTCGGCTGACCGCCCTTCTGGCGGGAGCAGAGCCCACGAGTACGGCGTGCCGGAGCGGGCCAGTAGCAGCAAGAACGACCCGGGCGCCAGGACCGCGCTGCGCGGCGACCTTTCATCGATCTTGCCCGCGACATGGCCTAGTTTGTCCACGTTAGCGCGACCAAAATCCGTGAAAGGTGGTGCGTGGCGTGGACGAGGGGGCACACTCGGGCCGGCAATGCGGCTCGGGTGGGCAAGCGGGTCGGGTGGGCGAGGCGGGACGGTCGGCCGAGCTCGGCCGGAAATCGTAGCCGGAATCGTCTGTTCGGCTGAGCGGCTTACCGCGGCCGCTCAGTAGGGTGCTGCGGTAGCCGAGCCCGGGGGACCGCAATGCTACTTCGGCCGAGCATCGAGCCTGCCCGCCAGCGGCAGCCGATGGTGCTCATGTATCACTCGGTGGCGCCGGACCGTCAGGACCCGTACCAGGTAACGGTCAGCCCGCGCCGGTTCGAGCAGCAGATGCGCTGGCTGGACCAGCGCGGCCTGCGCGGGGTGTCGATGTCTGAACTTCTGAGAGCCCAGCGCAGGCAGTGCGATGCCGGACTTGTCGGGCTCACCTTCGATGACGGGTACGAAGACTTCCTTCGCTATGCGCTGCCCGTCCTGCAACGGCACGGATTCAGCGCGACCGCGTTCGTGATCGCCGGACGGCTCGGCGGGGTCAACACCTGGGATCGGCTAGGGCCGCGCAAGCAGTTGATGACAGCAAGCCAGGTGCGGACGGTGGCGGCGGCCGGCATCGAGATCGGCTCGCACGGGTTGCGACATGTCAGCCTGAATCAGACAACCGACCCTGCGCTGAGCAGAGAGCAACGGCTCAGCCGGCAGATTCTCCAGGACATAACGGGCTCGGCTATCAGCGGCTTCTGCTACCCCTACGGACATCACAGCCGCCGGGTTATCAGCGGCACGCAGGCGGCGGGGTACGACTACGCGTGCGCGACCTGCGCCAGCGGTCTGACCGGCCGCTACGCCATGGCTCGCGTCTTCGTGGGGGACTCCGACGGCGGGGCACGACTGCGAGCCAAGTGGCTGACACATCGGCTGACCAGCGCAAACGCTGGCTCCGCCGGAACGCGTGAGTTCGGGCTACGCAGTACTGCGTAAGCAGATTACGACGTCTAGCTGAGCAGCCGCTACGGCATCTCGAGCAAGCTTCTGAACAGGGCTTCGCAACGGGAGAAACGTCGTAATGACCGAGCACCAGCTTGGCCTCGCGGTCAACGGCCGCGAGCATCAGTTGCGCCGACGGCTCGTCTCGTTTCCGCTACCTGAGGATGCAGGCGGGAACGGGCATGTCGACGACAACAGCCAGGGGAGCGATACGCTCCGCGTGGCAATCGTGGGCCTTGGCTACGTCGGGTTGCCGACGGCTATCGCGCTCGCGCCACGCTGCCGCGAGGTTATCGGCATCGACATCAGCCCCGAGCGGCTTGCCGTCGTGGCGGCTGGCGAAGCTGATGTCGCCGGAAGCGCTCGGCCGCGCCTGGTCGCAGCGCTTGCTGCCGGACAGCTTCGGCTGAGCGCGGACCCTGCGGCCCTGGTGTCGGCAGACGCCGTCATAGTGTGCGTTCCCACCCCGGTGGATTCCCGGCGAGTGCCCGAGCTTTCGGCGCTCAGCGCCGCGTGCGCTGACGTGGTGAAGCATGCCAGGGCCGGCCAGACGATCATCCTCTCGTCAACCACGTATGCGGGAACGACGACTGAGCTGCTGGCAGGTCCGCTAAGCCGCCGCGGCCTCGAGCCGGGCAGGGACGTCTTCGTGGCGTTCAGCCCGGAGCGCATCGACCCCGGCAATCCTGACCATCAGCAGGACGAAACACCGCGCGTCGTGGGCGGCGTGACCAGAGAGTGCGCGCTCAGGGCAGCCCAGGTCATCAGCCTGCTCACGAGCGATGTCTACCTGGTCAGCTCGCCCGAAGCGGCCGAGGCGAGCAAGCTCTACGAGAACATTTTCCGGGCCGTGAGCCTGGCGCTGGCCAACGAGTTCGCCGATGCGTGCGGTGCCTTGCGCCTGGACCCGATCGAAGTAACGCTGGCCGCAGCGACCAAGCCGTACGGCTTCCTCGCGGCGTTCCCCGGCCCTGGTGTCGGCGGCCACTGCATCCCGTGCGATCCGCACTACTTGCTCTGGCAGCTGAGCACGCAGGGCCGCAGCGCCCCGCTGATCGAGCAGGCGATGCGGTCGATCCAGCAGCGCCCGGAGCGCGTCATCGAGCGCGCCCGCGAGGTACTGGCCGCCCAGGGTCTGCAACTGGCCGGGGCCCGGCTCATCGTCGTCGGCGCCAGCTACAAAGCGGGCGTTTCTGACCTGCGCGAATCGTCGGCCGTTCCGCTGATCGCCGGCTTGCTGCGCGAGTCAGCGGACGTGCGCTACTACGACCCGCTCGTGCCCACACTGACCGTGCCGGGCGGCCGCACGCTGAACAGCGAGCCGGACCCGGGCACGGACTGGGATCTGGTCATCGTGCACACGACGCATCCGGACGTCGATTACGCCTGGGCGCGCAAGTGCCACGTGCTGGACGCTACCTACCAGTTTGACGACGCGCCCGAGCGAGTCGTGGTGTGAGCGCAGCCATTGCGACAACGGCCGCCGGAGAAGCAGTGGGGGGAACACCGGTGCCGGCGGCGGACGTGACCACGCCCGCGGTCCTGCTGAAGTTTGACCCGAACGTGATGCACCACGGCGCTCTCGGCGCAATCAGAAGCCTGGGCCGGATGGGCGTACCGGTGTACGCCGTGCAGGAGTCTGGCTGGGCTCCCGCGGGTCACTCGCGCTACCTGCGCGGGAAAGTGCTGTGGCGGCCCGCGGCACTGCCGGCCGGCCGGGTGCAGGCCGGGCTGCTTCACCTGGCCGAGCTGATCGGCAGGCCGGCGGTGCTGATCCCGACCGACGACGCCGGCGCCATCTTCCTCGCCGAGCATGGCGAGGTCTTGCGTGGCTTGTTCCTTTTCGCCGCTCCGCCTGCGAGCCTGCCGCGACAGCTCGCGGCTAAGCAGTCACTGCACATGCTGTGCGCCGATCTCGGCTTCCCGAGCCCGCGCTCGTGCCTGGCATCCTCGCTTGAGGAGGCAGCACGAGCGGCGGCGGACTACGGGTACCCGGTCGCCTGCAAGCTGGCCTGGCCGTGGGAGTCCGGATCCAGGGCGCTCAGCACGCAGATCATTCGCGACCGGGCCGGCCTGGATGCCGCGTGGCAGGCCGCCGAGTGCAGCCACCTGCACGGCGGGGCCGGCCTCATGGTGCAGGAGTACATCCCGGCAGCACCTGGTCACGACTGGTTCTTTCACGGCTACGTGGGCGCCGACGGCGCCTGCCGCCCGGCATCTACCGGCGTCAAGGACAGGTCGTACCCGGCAGACGCCGGACTGACCAGCTTCGGCCGGTGCGTACCGAACCCGGCACTCCGCGCTAGCGTGACCGGCCTGCTGACCCGGCTGCACTACCGGGGTATCGCCGACCTGGACCTCCGGCTCGATGACCGGGACGGTCAGTACAAGCTGCTGGATTTCAACCCGCGGCTCGGCGCGCAGTTCCGGCTCTTCACCGCGCCAGACGGTCTCGATGTCGTGCGCGCGGCTTACCTCGACCTGACGGGACAGCCAGTGCCCGCGTCCGAGGCGGTGACCGGGCGGACGTTCATGGTCGAGAGCTACGACCCGCTGAGCGCGATCAGCTACTGGCGCCGCGGCGAGGTCGGCCTGCGATCGTGGCTGGGCGCGACCCGGGCGGTACACGAGACGGCCTGGTTTGCTCGCGATGACTTGCGCCCGTTCGAGCTGATGTGCCTGCGAATGGGCTTGCGCACGCTGACCAGGCCGCTCGGACGTGTCGCCGGGCGAGGCGCGCGACGGGAGCCGGCGGTTCCCGCCAGTGCAATCCGGCCACGCCTACGGCGCGGCCGGAACAACGCGGGCCGCTGCGGGGCGGATGCCAGCTGATGTGCTGTGTCAGCTGATATGCGGCGACTGACCTGAAGCCAGCCGGGGTAAAGCTGGGCGACCAGTACAAGGGGGGATAAGTAGTGAGCGACGCCGTCGACGTGGCGATCGTGGGCGCGGGACCATACGGTCTCTCGCTTGCCGCGCACCTACGCGCAGCCGGTGTGGAGGTGCGCCAGTTCGGGCAGCCCATGCACTTGTGGCGTGCACAGATGCCGCGCGGGATGTTCCTGAAGTCACAGGGGTTCGCGTCGAACCTCAGCGACAGCCACGGCACCCACACGCTGGCCGCGTTCTGCCGCGCGACCGGCCGGTCCTATGCCGACTACGGCCAGCCTGTGCGGCTCGACGACTTCGTCGCGTACGGGGACTGGTTCGCTGGTGAGCTGGCGAAGGGCCTGGAGCCGACGCTGGTGAGCGGGCTCACCAGCGTCGGCGGGCAGTTCGAGCTCGGACTGGCTGACGGGCAGAAGGCGATGGCCAGGCGCGTGGTGCTTGCTACCGGGGTGGAGCACTTCGCGTACTTGCCGCCCATCTTGTCGGGGCATGATCTGGTGAGCCACAGCTCGACGATGACCGACCCGGCAGCGTTCGCCGGCCTGCGCGTCGCGATCATCGGCAGGGGCCAGTCGGCACTGGAGTCGGCCGCGCTGCTCAGCGAGAACGGGGCTACCGTCGAAATCATTACCCGGTCCCCGGCCGTCGCCTGGAACGGCCCGCCGCTGCTGCCGGACCGGCCGCTCAGCAAGCGGCTGCGGGAGCCGGAGGCCGGCCTCGGCTCGGGCTGGGGCACCTGGTTCTACTCGAAACATCCTGCTCTGTTCCGCCATCTGCCTGAGCAGACGAGGATCTACCGGGCGCGCACCGCACTCGGGCCGGCCGGCGCTGCCTGGCTGCGGCCCCGGATCGAGGGCCGGGTGCCAATCCGCACCAGCGAGCTCGTTCACGAGGTGCGCGACAGTGCGGACGGCGTCACCGTGGGACTCCTCTCACGCCACGGCGAGCGCTCGGAGGTACAGGCGGATCACGTCATCGCGGCCACTGGCTACCGCCCGGACCTGCGGCGCCTGGCGTTCCTGGACGACGCGCTGCGAGCGCGCATTCGCACCGTCGCGAGCACCGCCGCGGTAGACGCGACGTACCAGACGTCCGTCGAGGGCCTTTACCTGATCGGCCCGGCGGTGGCGCCCGTGTTCGGCCCAGTCATGCGCTTCGTCTATGGCACCTCGCACGCGGCCCGGACCGTGGCGCGGCACCTCACGGCTACTGCTGGCACGACGGTGGCAGCGCCAGCCCGCCCGCTGGCGGGAATGGCCGGCAAGTGACGATCACGCGCGGACCGGCCAGCGGGCGCACGGCTGCCCCCGGAGGTCAGCTCCGCCCGCCCGGCCGGCCGGCGCATGCGGGCCGGCGTGCCGGGCCCGCCGGGCGACGGGCCCGTGCGCACGGTGCCTGGATGCTTGCCGGAGGTGACGTGATCGCCGCGACGCTGGCCGCCATTGTCGCGAGCGCCGGTGCAGCCATCGCGGCGTGCTACGCCATCGCAGTCCTGGGGGCTACTGCGGCAGCCGGCCTCTACCGGCCGCGGATCGGCGGCCGCGTCAGCGATCAGGCCGGCCGGCTCACGATGGCCGCCGCGCTTCCGGCGTTCGGACTGCTGTTCTGGACCGGCGACGGCACGGTGATCCGCCTGGCCGTCACCGGGGCCTGCCTGGTGATCGCGACGCGGGTGGCGGTTGCCGCTGGCCAGCGGTCAGCCCGCAGGCGCGGCCTGCTCACGCAGCAGACACTGATCATTGGCATGGGTAAGGCTGGCCGCCTGGTGTGGCGACTGCTGCTCGAGCATCCCGAGTTCGGCCACCGGCCGTGCGGCCCGTTGCCGGACCAGCTGGCCGGAGACGCCAGGGCTGTCGGCGAGATGCTGGTCAGGTTTGACGTGAGCCAGGTGCTGGTATGCGCGCCCGCCGCGATCGCTCCCGAGCATGCCGCGGTGCTCCGGGCCTGCCGCGATCGCGGCGTCAGAGTGAGCGTGCTGCCGCAGCTCCCCGAGCTTGGCCTGGCGGTGCCGAGAGCCTGCCTGGACGAAGTCTGGGGCATTCCGTTCGTGCCGCTCCGGCCCGGCGTGCAGGCTCCCGGGCGCCGCATCGCCACCCGGCTTGTCGACCTTTGTGTCGGCACTATTCTCCTGCTCGCCACGGCACCCCTGACGGTTGTGCTGACGCTCGCGGTGTGGCTGGACCTGCGGCTGCCCCCGCTCTTCCGTCAGGTTCGGGTCGTCGGTCGTGGCCGGCTCGCGACAATCGTCAAGCTTCGGACGTTGCGGCCAGGCGGCGATCCCGACACCACCTGGGCTGTGCCGCCGGGGCAGGCCACGCGGTTCGGCCGGCTTCTGCGCGGCACCCATGCCGACGAGCTGCCGCAACTAGCCAGTGTGCTGCGTGGCGACATGGCGCTGGTCGGTCCCCGGCCCGAGCGCCCGCACTTCGCCCGCCAGCTCCGGCAGAGCATGGCCGGCTACGCCGAACGTGAGCAAGTGCGCAGCGGCCTGACGGGCTGGGCGCAGATACACGGCCTGACCGGCGACAGCTCGCTCGAAGACCGGGCCCGATTCGACAACTTCTACATCGAGTACTGGTCCATCTGGCTAGACCTGCTCATCCTTGCCCGCACCGGACCAGCCGCGCTGTCGGGAGCACTGACCATCGGAGGCGGACGATGAAGGTCCTGCACGTCATCACCGGCCTGGGCGTCGGCGGTGCCGAGCTCCAGTTGCGCGGCATACTGCAGCACACCAGGCACGTCGCGGACGTCGTCACGCTCTACAACCCCGGCCCCGTGGCGGACATGATCCGGGCCGACGGCACCGCCGTACGCAACCTTGACATGCGGTCGAACACGCAGCTGGGCACCCTGCTCTGGCTGCGGCGGATCATCCGGGCTGGTCGCTACGACGTGGTGCATACGCATTTGTACCGGTCGCAGATCTACGGGCGCCCGGCCGCATGGCTCGCGGGCACGCCGGTCATCGTCAGCACCGAGCACTCGATCGGTGAGACGCACCTCGAGCGCAGGCGAATGACGCGCGGAGTCCAGGCGCTCTACCTCGGCACGGAGCTGTTGTCCGACATGACGGTGGCGGTGTCAGCTGCTGTGCGCGAGCGGCTGGCCAACTGGGGAGTCCCGCCGCGCAAGATCACGGTAATCCCGAACGGAGTGGACCTCGGCCGGGTGGCGTTCGATGAGGCCGGCCGTGCCGGGGTGCGGGCCGAGCTTGGCATTGGCGCGGCGGACTACGTGGTGCTCCTGCTCGGGCGTCTCGACCAGAACAAGCGCTTCGACGAGGCCATCGAGGCTGCCGCGCCCAGCCTGTCGCCGACGGTAAAGCTGATGGTGGTCGGGGGTGGTGCAGAGCGCGATCACCTGGCCGATACAGCCCGGCGATGTGGTGTCGCCGACTATGTGATCTTCACGGGTGAACGGCACGATGTCGCTGCCGTCATGTCGGCAGCTGACCTGCTCGTGGCCTCCTCGCGGCAGGAGACATTCGGGCTATGCGTGCTCGAGGCACTCGGCAATGGCCTTCAGGTGCTGTACACGACATGCCCGGCGCTCGATGGCCTGACGGTCGAGACCGCCCGGCAGGTGCCCATCGAGGACATGGGCAAGGCGATCGCGACCGCGGTGGGAGCCGGCCCGGCCGAGCGCGTGCCTGAGGCAGCGGTCGCCCGCGAGTTTGGCATCGCGGCGGTCACCGCTCGCATCGATGACCTGTATGAGCGCCTAGCCGCGCGGCGATCGCTGCGGACGGTGGCTAGCCAGCCCTGGCGCCGCGCCCGGCTCGGTGCTGGATCACATCCGCTGGAGACAGCGACAGGAGGAAAAGAAGACCAATGAAATGTCTCGTCACCGGCGCGGCCGGCTTCATCGGCTCGCATCTGGTCGAGGAACTACTGGCCGCCGGGCACGTCGTCGCCGGCCTCGATGACTTCAGTACCGGCCGCGAGCAGAACCTTGCCGCCGTTGCCAGCCACCGCGACCTGCGGATGGTGCGCGGGTCGGTGCTTGACCGGCAGGTTGTCGACGAGCTGACCGCCGGAGCCGATTGCGTCTTCCACCTCGCCGCGGCCGTCGGCGCGTTCGTCATCCGCGATAAGACCCTGGAGAGCCTGCAGACGAACATTCACGGCACCGAGAACGTCGTCGCCGCGGCGAGCCGCAATGGCGCGCGGTTGCTGCTCGCGTCCACTAGCGAGATCTACGGCAAGAACATGACCATCGGACTGCGCGAGGACGACGACAGGATCATCGGCTCGCCACTGCGCAGCCGCTGGAGCTACGCCGAGGCCAAGGCCATCGATGAGAGCCTCGTCGACGCGTACATGCGCGAGCGTGGTCTGAGAGCGGTGATAGTCCGGCTCTTCAATACCGTCGGCCCGCGCCAGAGCGGCCGCTACGGGATGGTCCTCCCGCGGTTCGTGCGCCAGGCACTAGCCGGCGAGCCGCTGACAGTTTTCGGTACCGGTGAGCAGATCCGGTGCTTCTGCCACGTATCTGATGTGGCACCAGCGCTGATCCGGCTGGCCTGCACCGACCGCGCCAGCGGCCGCGCCGTCAACCTCGGCAGCTCCGAGCAGGTGTCGATCGGTGAGCTAGCGCGGCGGGTGATAGCCGCTACCGGCTCGTCCAGTGACATAGAACATGCCTCCTACCTGGACGCCTACGGTCCTGGCTATGAGGACATGCAGCGGCGGGTGCCGGACTGCGCGCTCGCCGGAGAACTGGTCGGGTTCCGGGCCACCCGGACGCTTGACGAGATAATCCGCTCCGTCATCGCTGACCAGCAGTCAGCGCTGGCTGCCACGGCAGCGGGGTAACGGAGAGTTACCGGTGAGCAGCGAGCAACCGCAAGTCAGCGCGCGCGATGGTCCTCGCGGTCCGCACTGGCGGCGGAATCTGTGGCGCCGTGTTTCCTGGCCTGCGCTGGCGCTAGTCGCATTGGCGCTAGCGGCGTCCAGCCTCGCCACGCATCTCGGGAGCCCGGCCCGGCACTCGCTGGTAGTGGCGTCCATCCCGTACTGGAACATCCAGCACGGCACTCAGGTCGTGCTGGCGAACCGCACAGCGGTAAATGAGGTCTCACCGTGGATATACGGTCTGACAGCGAGCGGGGACATCGTGCCCCAGTACCCGCCCGGCCAGGCCCCGGCAGTCGCCGCAGACATCGCGCGCTTGCGGAAGGCGCATCTGCGCATCGTGCCCAGCATTGCCAACATCACTGGCGGCGCATGGGACTACCGGGCGGTTGCGAACGTGCTGCATAACCCGGTCCGGATGCACCAGCAGATCAACGCCATCGTGGCGCTGGTCCAACGCGAAAAGTACGCCGGCGTCGATATCGACTACGAGGAACTGCACGCCGCCGACCGACAGGCCTTCACCGAGTTCGCCACCGACCTCGCGGCGGCGTTGCATAAGCACGGCAAGGTGCTCTCTGTCGCCGTCTTCCCGCAGACGACGACGCCTGCGCTCGGACAGCCGAGCGCCTCACAGGACTACGCCGCGCTCGGCCGGGTGGCCGACCAGGTGCGCATCATGGCCTACAACTACCACTGGGCCAACTCAGCTCCGGGCGCAACGGCCCCGATCAGCTGGATCCGGTCGGTGATGCAGTACGCCACTAGCCAGATGCCAGCCAGCAAAGTGGTGCTCGGCGTCCCGCTGTTCGGCTACAACTGGCCGGACGGGAAAGCGTCAGCCTCGACCGTGAGCTGGCTGCAGGCGCTGCGGCTATCACGCCAGTACCACGCGTCAGCGAGCTATAGCAAGGCGGCTCAGGCACCCTATTTCCGCTATGTGAGCGGTGGTCGCTCTCATACCGTCTGGTTTGAGAACGCCGAGAGTTCGACGGCGAAGTTCGAGGTCGCCAAGGGAAGCGGCGCTGCCGGGGTCTACCTGTGGATGTACGGGTACGAGGATCCCGGCACCTGGTCGTCGCTGCGTTCGGTACTGCCGCTTTCCGGGCCGAACGCTAGTAGCACCTCGGCGGAGGTGCCGTTATGCCGTGGTGGTTCTTCGCGCTGTTCGTCCTCGGCTTCAACTTCGCCATCTGGGGCACGATCGGCATGATCCGGCTGGCGGAGACATGCGCCGCGAGGCTGACGCGCAAGCGCAGGGGGACGCCCGCGCCGCGCGCGGCCAACTGGGTCGCGCTGCCTATGCGCCCCGGCGCGGCCAGTGCTCGCCAGATCGTCAGGAAGGTGTCGCTGTCCGTCGATGACGTCGCTGTCCTGATTCCGGCGCACAATGAGGCCGCGGTGCTCGGCGCGAGCCTGGATGCCATCACGAAGCTCGTGCCGGTCAGCAATATCCACGTCGTGTCCGACGGGTCCACCGACGACACACCGGAGATTGCCAGGCGAGCGGGCGTGCACGTACATGAGACCGAACGGAACGTCGGCAAAGCGGGTGCCCTACGCGAGGCTATCGACCGATTCGGCCTCATCAACCGGTTTCAGGTGGTTCTTCTCCTGGACGCAGACACGAGGATCCAGCCCGACTATTTCACCGAAGCACTGCCGCTCTTCGGCGACCCGGAGGTCGTCGCGGTGGCCGGTTGCGTCCGGACGGCGCGTGACCGGCAGTTGAGCCTGATCGGCAACATCCTGGTCGGGTACCGGGAGCGGATTTACGCCATCGGGCAGCGGGTGCTCAAGTTCGGCCAGACGTACTCGCGCGTCAATGCCACGCATATCGTCCCTGGCTTCGCCAGCATGTACCGCAGCGAAGTCCTGGCGCGGATCGACCTCAACCCGCCCGGCCTGGTGATCGAGGACTTCAACATGACGTTCGAGGTCTACCAGAAGAGGCTCGGCAAGGTCGCGTTCACCTTGTCGGCGGTCGCGGTCACGCAGGATCCGGTGCGGCTTCGCGACTACATCAAACAGACCAGGCGATGGGCACTCGGCCTGTGGCAGACCGTGCGGCGGCATCCGCCGCAGGCCAACCTGTTCACCGCGATGCTGGCTATCCTGCTGCTGGAGTTCATCACCGCGAGCACAATCTTCGTGATCCTGCCGCTGATCGCCGGGATCCTCGCGATCCCCGACCTGGCTCCGAGCGTGCTGAACTGGGCGCCGATGGCGGATGTGCATACAGCTGTCGCGGCCCACATGAACGTGACAGCCGTCGTGTTCGGTGTCGGGGCGCCGGACTACGTGCTGACCTGCCTGGTCGCGATCCTGCACCGGCGGGCGCGGCTGCTGTTCCTTGGCCTGTTCTTCCCGCTCGTGCGGGTGATCGACTCCGCCATTTCCCTGTCCGCGCTTGCGGTGGCCTGGTTCGCCCGGTCCAACGGGACCTGGAAGAGCCCGCCGCGACGTGCCATCGAGACCCAGCCGGCCCGCCTGCCCGTGCCCGCCAGCGCGCCAGGCGCGACAATGCCGGCAACTCGCCCCGAATCGCCGCTCCCGCCGGACTATGGCAGGGAACGAGGTCATGCATCGTGATGAGGACGACCGGGCGCTGCCACGACACGCTGGTGCCATGAACCCGATCCGGCTGATGCTTGCCGACGACCACTTCATGATCACTGAGGCGCTGGCGGCCCGGCTATCAGCCCCGGACATCTGGGTCGCGGCGCGCTGCGGCGCAACTGACCCGAACCTGTTCGCAATCGTCAAGGGCGTCCGGCCGGACGTGGTCGCTATCGAGGCGGAGTCGTTCGCCAGCGGAGTTGGCGACATGGTCGAGCGGCTGATCGCGAACAGCCCTCAGGCGCGCGTCGTAATCCTGAGTGCCGACCAGAACGTTGCGCATGCGGTCGCCGCGGCCCGGGCGGGCGCAGCAGCCTGGGTGGCCAAAGAGCAGGACGCCGACGAGTTCGAGTCGGTGGTCCGCGGCGTGTGCCGGGGCTACTCGTGGTATCCGCCCGAGATGCTCGGCGAGATCCTGCGGAGCCTGCGGACCGGCGCCAGCCGCGTTGGTAGCGATCTGCATGTGCTCAGCTCGCGCGAGATCGACGTCCTGCAGGCTATGATGACGGGCCGCCGCGGTCGGCAGATCGCAGCCGACCTGCACATTTCAGCCGACACTGTGCGCACCCACACGCAGAACATCTACGCCAAGCTCGACGTGCACAGCCGCGTCGAGGCGGTCAGCGTGGCCAGAGCGGCCGGATTGCCACCCCGCGACCGGACGGCCGGCTCGTGACCACCGTCGCCACGGTCATCACCAGGCTAGAGGGCGGGGCCGGAGTGATGGCGCTCCGCGGCGTGCTGGGCCTGGATCGGTCCGCTTTCGAGCCGCTCATCATTACTGGCAGTGGCGGCAGGCTGACGGAGCTCGCCAGCGCGCATGGCGTCGAGATCGTGGTCGACCCGGTACTGAAGGCGACCATCGACCCGGTTGCCGACGTGCGTGCCGTGCGCTGGCTCTCGTCACTTCTCTCTGACTACAAGCCCGACGTCGTGCACACTCACTGCGCGAAGGCCGGGACAATCGGCCGCCTGGCAGCAAGGCGGGCGGGAACCCGCAGGATCGTGCATACCTACCACGGCTTCCCGTTCCACGAATTTCAGTCCCGCGCCCGGCGGTGCGCTTACATCGCGGTCGAACAGCGGCTCGGCCGGATCACCGATGTTGGACTGTGCGTGGGCACGGGGGTCGCCGTCGAGGCGATCCGGCGCGGGCTTATCGCTCCTGAGCGGGTGCGCACGATCGGCGTGGTGGTCGACGGCCCGACCGGCGCTGACGTGCCGCGGCCCGTGACGACGGAGAGCCGCGCGCAAGCCAGGCGGCTCCTCGGTATCGCCGGGGACCAGTTCGTGGTGGGAGCCGTGGGGCGCCTGGCGTACCAGAAGGCGCCGGACCACTTCGTCGCCGCGATCAGTGCGCTGGGCAGACGCGATGTCGTCGGGGTCTGGGTCGGTGGTGGCGAGCTCGCCAACCGAACGGCACGCCTGTCCAGGAAGGCCGGTCAGCACGTCGTCTTCTGCGGGGAACGCGCTGATGTCGCAGCTGTGCTTCCCGCGTTCGACGTCTTTGCCCTGCCTAGCCGGTACGAAGGCCTGCCGATTGCAGTTGCGGAGGCAATGGCCAGTGGTGTGCCCGTGGTGGCCACCGCAGTGAACGCTGTGGCCGACCTGGTGGAGCCGGGAGTAACAGGCCTTCTCGTCCCGCCGGGCCGCCCGGAGCTGCTGGCGTCGGCTGTTGGCCACCTGCTCGACTCGCCGGCCGAAGCGGCCAGCCTGGCCAGAGCGGCGAGGCGCCGGATCGGTGCCCGCTACCGGCTGCCCGCGCTGCGGTCAGCTCTCGAGGCGGCCTACTCGTCCCGCTAGTAAGCACGTCATACGACTGCTCCGACTGGTCTGTGGGTACCACCTACGCTGACTAGCTAGCTAGACCGGGTACGCAGCGTACGACGAGGCCGGCGCCGCTGTGCTCACTACGGCGTACTGGCGATTTCTCACCACGGCAGTTTTAACCACGGGGGAATGACTTAGCGGTGAATTCATCTTCTCTGGAACTTCAGCTTGCGCGCGATACTCCGGCGCTCGCCGCTGAACGCGACCTGGAAGTCCGCGGTCTCCTGCACGATCTCGGTCATCAGGTGATGACGTTGTCGCTGCTCGCCGACTCCGTGTGCGACGATGGCGCGTTGTCGGCGACTGCCGGTCAGCGAATGAAGATCGTCAAGCAGGAGATATTCCGCATTGTGGAGCTAATCACCGACTCCATGTCGCCCGACGCGGCCTCGGCACGTACGGAAATGATCGACCTCCGGCAGGCTGCCGACGAGGTAGCACAGCTCGTCAGCATGGCTCACGGCACGGCGGTAACGGTCCAGCCAGGCGGTCCGGCGATGATCTCGGTTAGCACCTCACTCTTGTGGCGCGTCCTGCGCAACCTCGTGGACAACGCCGTTCGCGCGGCCGGACCTGGCGGCCAGGTCTCCATCAGAATCGAGCAGAAACCCCAGACGGTCCTGGAGATTACTGACACCGGCCCCGGCTTCGGTTTCGGCCCGTCCGGTGCGACTGGTCTCGGCCTTACGGTCGTCCGCAATCTGCTGCACGCGGCGGGCGGTCGGCTCGACATCGGCGGCGATCCAGAAGGCGGTACCCGCGTACGGGTCACCTTCGGTCCCGGTCCTGGCTACGGAGGGCAACAGCCGGTGCTAGCCGACGCGGCTCCAGCGATCCGGCAGCCCTTCGAGGCGTCCGCGGAGCCGCCCGCGAGGATGACGCTCAGGTGATCGAGCTGGTGATAGGCGACGATCACGCAGTATTCCTGGATGCGCTGGCCGCTGTGCTGAGCGGCGATGGCTGGACGGTGACCAAGGCGAGGACCATCGAGGACACTGTCGCTGCTGTCAGCGTGCGACATCCCGATGTCTGCCTCATGGATCGGCACTTCGCGGCTGGCCGGGATGGCCTGGTAGCGCTGCGCGACCTGGTGGGCGTCTCGCCGCGGACGAAGGTGCTGATCCTCTCCGCCGACGGCAACTCAGACACGATCATGCGGGCGATGCGCGCCGGCGCGGCCGGCTACGTCCACAAGACGCGGAGCGTCACCGTGCTGAAGAAGACGATCGAGCGGGTGCTAGGCGGCGAAGTCGTCGTAGAGGTGCCGGCCGGCCCGGCGATCCATCCCCAGCTGGCTCGCCAGCGCGACGCGATGCGGCTGGCCGGATGCCTCACCGGCCGGGAGAGGCAGTGCCTGGAACTGCTCGTCGCTGGCCAGGACACCGCGGCCATGGTGAGCAGTCTCGGAGTCTCGGCGGCGACAGTTCGGACGCACGTCCAGGCGCTGCTCACGAAGCTCGGAGCTCACTCCAGGCTGGAAGCCGCGGCCTTCGCGGTGCGGACTGGTTTGCTCGACCAGCAGGCCGACGGTCCTGAGCTAGCCAAAAGCGATTCGACTGTGCTCGCGAGGTAAATTCCTCCGCCCTGGACGCGGAAGAATCTTCGTGATCATGGATTGAGGGTCGTGATCCAGGCGACCGGGGTGGTCCAACTAGACTGCGGCGTATGCCTCGACCACGCGTGCTCTCCGGCATCCAGCCGACAGCCGATTCCTTCCATATCGGTAACTACCTGGGTGCGTTGCGCCAGTGGGTGGCTTTGCAGGAGACCCACGACACCTTCTACTGCGTAGTCGACCTGCACGCGATCACTCTTCCGCAGCAGCCGGCTGAGCTTCGCCGCCGGTCCAGGGTTGCCGCTGCTCAGCTATTTGCCGCGGGCCTGGACCCGGACGCCTCGACGGTGTTCGTGCAAAGTCACGTGCCCGAGCATCCCGAGCTGGAGTGGGTGCTGGCCTGCATCACCGGCTTCGGCGAGGCCAGCAGGATGGTCCAGTTCAAGGACAAGTCAGCCAAGGGCGGGGCCGAGGCTTCCAGTGTCGGCCTGTTCACCTATCCGATCCTGCAAGCCGCCGACATCCTGCTCTATGACGCTGACCAGGTGCCTGTCGGCGAGGACCAGCGCCAGCACCTGGAGCTGACCAGGGACCTCGCGCAGCGGTTCAACCACCGGTTCGGGCCGACCTTCGTGGTGCCTGGCCCGTACATCCTGCCTGAGGTCGCCAAGATCACCGACCTGCAGGATCCGGCCATCAAGATGAGCAAGTCGGCATCATCCCCGCAGGGCCTGATCGACGTGCTCGAGGACCCCGGCTCGATTCGCCGCAAGATCATGCGGGCCGTCACCGACACCGACGGTGAAGTGCGTGCCGACGAGGCCGGGAAACCCGGCGTGACGAACCTCCTGCGTATCTATGCAGCGCTGGCCGGGGAGCCGATCGCCGGCCTCGAGCAGCGGTACTCGGGCGCTGGTTACGGAACCTTCAAGAAAGACCTGGCCGAGGTAGTCGTGGACGCGTTCGCGCCGATCCGGGAGCGGACCGAGAAGCTGCTGGCCAATGAGTCCGAGCTCGACCGCCTGCTGGCAGCCGGGGCGGCGAAGGCCCACGCGATTGCCGGCACCACAATGGCGCGGGTACGCGACAGGATCGGATTCCTGCCGCCCGGCTGAATTTGCTCGCTCCCCGCGATCCAGCATTTATGTCCCTATATCCCCCCGGTCGGCGCAGGGACAATGGCATGATGCCATACGCGGGCGTTCCCCGGTGATTGCAGGGTTTTGCCGTTTGTTCTCGGCAGGAAAGAATAGGTCCGCGGCCTCCGGGTAGTTGGCGCCGGCAGGCATTTCGATACCCCCACGCCTGCCCAGGGAGTGATCATGATGGCTGGGACGCTTCGCGTCCGGCGTAGCCGGGGTGCGCTCAGTGGTTTTGCGCTGGTGCTGCTTGGCATCTGGGGCGCTCTTATTCCGTTCGTCGGCCCCTACTTCCACTTCGCGTACACGCCTGACCAGGCATGGAAGCCGACGTCCGGACGGATGTGGCTGGACATCCTGCCGGGGGTTGTCACGCTGGCAGGCGGCTTGGTCGTGCTACTGAGCCGCTTCCGTCCGGCCGCGGTATTCGGGTCCTGGCTCGCGGCACTCGCGGGTGCGTGGTTCGTTGTCGGCGACCTGATCGCCACTCACTGGGCCGGCCTTCCGGCGCCCGGCACCCCGGTCGGCGGTGCCGCCCGGTCAGCGCTTGAGCAGCTCGGCTTCTTCACCGGACTCGGAGTTGTGATCGTGTTCGTTGCCGCGCTGGCTCTTGGCAGGTTCACTGTCGTGGCGGTAGCCGACGCGGCGGCCAGCCGAGCTGCGCGGGCGGACGCGAAGACGGGCGCGGCGGCCACCGAGCCGGAGGCTGCCAGGACTCGGGTCGGTTCCCTGCCCAGGGTCAACCTGGTGCCGGCGTTTCGCGGGCGGTCCCGGGCGGCTGATTCGGCCGACGCGGACGCCACTGCGGCGACGGCGCGCGCTGACTGACCGGCGGGTGCTGGCTGGCCGAGGGGCGCTGCCGCCCTGACGCCCCGCCCTCGCTCAGAAGGCACCGGTGCTGGCCGCGACTTACTGCGGCCGGTGCCGGCCGGCTAGTGATCGGCGGCGTGTCCAGATCACACCGCCGAGAGCCAGGGCGGCCGCGGCCACCCCGCCCGCGGCGAGTGCGTAGCCTGTCGTGTTGCGGGCTGGCTGGGCGGCGGCAAGCCCCGCGGTCTTCGGCTTGGCGGCACCAGCTGCCGCAGCTGGCGCGGGCAGCGGCGACGCCAGCTGGCCTACCGGCTGGACCTTGCCGTTCATCGCAAATCCCCAGTTCAGTAGCTTCTCGGCCGAGGTGATCTCCTGCAGCGAGGTGCAATGCAGGACGGTCGCGATCAGCGTGACGCCGTTGCGCCTGGCCAGGCCCACATAGGTGGCCTCGGAACTCACGGTCCAGCCGATCTTGCCGCCGATGCCGCCGCGGTACTGAGTGAGCAGGTAGTTCTGATTGACCAGGGTCTCGGTGTCCCCTGGCTTGAGCTCCAACGTGGCTTTGAGCGTCGAGTCGTATTTCATGAAGGCCGGTATCGTGAGTGCCTGCCTGGCGATGAGCGCCTCGTCGTAGGCGGACGTCTCCTGGCCGGCCGCTGGGAGCCCGTTCGGCAGTTTCGCGACAACGTCGTAGGCCTGCAGATGCCGGGCCTCGGCATTGATGAGCGCCATGCCCTTAGCGAATGAGCCAGTGGCCTGGGTGAGCGCGACCGCAGCGTCGTTGGCGGAGATCAGCAGCAGGGCCCGGAACAGGTCAGCGACCTGGTATTTGCGCCCGGTGATGAGGAAGGCGCTGGTCGGCTGCTGTGAGGTTGCGAGCGGGGTCGCGACAACCATGGCGCTGGGGTTAAGCAGCGGGATCAGTGTGACCGCGGTCAGCACCTTGAGCGTGCTTGCCGGACCGAACTCGCCGTGCGGATCCCGGGCGGCGAGTACCTGGCCGGTATTGGCATTGGCGATGACCCACGCTGACGCCGGGATGTCCGGCAACGGCATGCCGCCGCCAGGTGGCTGATGCACCACAAGTCCGCGGCTGGCCATCAACGGCCCGCCGATGTTGCGGGCGGCGCGGCTGCCGGGCTGCGGGACCCTGGCTGGCGACGTTCCTGGTGCAGTCGACAGCGCGACGCTGGCAGCGGGCGCGCCGGCCGATGCTGGCAGTGCGCTGACGGTCGGGCAGGAGACATCGATGAGCACCGCACCCATGAGCGCCGTGCCGACGGCAAGCGCGGCCGCTGACCGCGCGCCACGCCGTATCCAGCCACGCGATATCTGCCGCCGGCCGCACCGGTCGCCGGGGGCGCGCGGGTAACCAGGCAGCAGGCTGGAGAGCCGCTTGCCTGGTCCGGGACGACGCTGAATCACGAAGTGTGACGTTCCCCGCGCCAATCGTGATTGATGCGTGGCATATTCCGGCCGAAACAGGCCTGGGGTAACGAACCGATGCGGCTTTTGCGAAAGCTTTGACAGACCTCGCCGGCTGGTTGCGTTACTGGTCACTATTGGAGCGCCGAATGCCGCCGATCTCCGGGGGCAATGGCTCGAGCGCAGTCGCCGGTTCACGAGCGGTCGTGTCGGCTTGATGACCTTTGCGGCTTTCGCGCGGAGCGACGCAAGTTATGTCGTAAAAATCACGGTCGATACCGTCTTCGCGTGGCGCACGTCACAGCGATGGGCCGGACTAGCGCGCCGTACGCTGGTGGAATGAGTCGCACATCGGAGTCAGGCGCGCCGATCGAGGGCGTCTACGGGCCAAAAGACGTGCAGAACCTCGATCCCGTCACGGACCTGGGCGACCCTGGCGCGTTCCCGTTCACCAGGGGCATCTACCCCACCATGTACCTCACCAGGCCGTGGACGATGCGGCAGTACGCCGGCTTCTCTACCGCGGCGGACTCCAACCGCCGCTACCACCAGCTGATCGCCGCCGGTACGACTGGCCTGTCGGTGGCGTTCGACCTGCCTACGCAGATGGGCTTCGACTCCGATGCGGAACAGGCCAGGGGCGAGGTTGGCAAGGTCGGCGTCGCCATCGACTCGCTGGAGGACATGCGGCTGCTGTTTGACGGCATCCGCCTTGACCAGGTGTCGACGTCGATGACCATCAACGCCCCGGCCGCCCTGCTGCTACTGCTGTACCAGCTAGTCGCCGAAGAGCAAGGCGTATCCGCGACGGCCATATCGGGCACGATTCAGAACGACATCCTCAAGGAATACATCGCGCGCGGAACTTACATCTACCCGCCCGCGCCCTCACTGCGGCTGGTCGCCGATACCTTTGCCTACTGCCGTGCGGAGATCCCGCGCTGGAACACCATCTCCATCTCCGGCTATCACATGGCCGAGGCAGGGGCGACGCCGGTTCAGGAGATCGCCTTCACGCTGGCGAACGCGCGAGAGTATGTGCGTGCCGCGATCGCGTCGGGCCTGGCGGTCGACGAGTTCGCGCCGAGACTGTCGTTTTTCTTCGTGGCGCGCACCACGCTGCTGGAAGAGGTAGCTAAGTTCCGGGCGGCCCGGCGGCTGTGGGCCCACATCATGCGGGATGAGTTTGGCGCGAAGGATCCGCGCTCGCAGATGCTGCGTTTCCACACCCAGACGGCGGGCGTGCAGCTCACCGCACAGCAACCCGAGGTCAACCTGGCCAGGGTGACGCTGCAAGCGCTGGCGGCAGTGCTCGGCGGTACCCAGTCGCTGCACACCAATTCCTATGACGAGGCGATCGCGCTGCCGACACAGAAGGCTGCGACGCTCGCGCTGCGGACGCAGCAGGTGCTGGCCCTGGAGACCGATCTGACCGCCACAGCCGACCCGCTGGCCGGCTCGTATGCGATCGAGTCGATGACCGATGACATCGAAGCCAGGGCACGCGAACTGCTCGGGCAGGTTGCCGCCCTCGGCGGTGCCGTCGCGGCGATCGAGCAGGGTTTCCAGAAGGCCGAGATCGAGCGGTCCGCCTACCGGATCGCGCGCGAAATTGACTCCGGCGAGCGCAAGGTAGTCGGTGTCAACGCGTACGTCAGCGACCAGGAGGAGCCCTACGAGCCATTGCGGGTCAACCCCGCGATCGAGCACGAGCAGGCAGCCCGGCTCGCTGATCTGCGTGCCCGGCGGAATTCAGCGGACGTCAGCCGGCGCCTGGATGACGTCAGGGCTGCAGCGGCGGGCGAGCAGAACATGCTGTACCCGCTGCGCGAGGCGCTTGCAGCGCTTGCGACGGTCGGCGAGGTCAGCGACGCGCTGCGGGATGTCTGGGGTGTCTACCGCCCGCCGGAGGTGTATTAGGCCCGGCGCCTGGTAGCGGCCGGTACCGGCCACTGCGCGACAATCCCGCAACATCAGCGGACCGGTGACCCCAGGCGGTACGATGCTCGCCAGTAGAGCGATCTCGTAAGCGATTGGCCAGAACGTTCGATGCGCTGCAGGCGTCTCGCTGATCTTGTGGGACAGCGAGTCTAGCTTGCCAGCGGGAGCACGGATTGTCGGGCACGCGTGCACGGGTTTGACGGCGGTTGCACCAGGTACCTAGCGCGAGTGCTGCGGTGATTCGCCCGATGCAGTTCCGGTGGCGAGGGGCACCGGAGCAGTTCTGGAGCGGGCACATTACGGGCATGGCCCGGGAACTGGACGTCGTAGCCGACGGCATTGAGTTATCCCGGACAGGCCTCGCTTGCAAGCGGACGGAGTGAGTTCGAGGTTCAGATGGACAACCCGCCAAGCGCCGCACGAGATCGGCGCACTACCGCAGCCCGGACAGTCGACCAGGTCAGTCTCAATGGGGAGGCGACGCATGGCCGAGCATGACCTGGACGGGGAACTGGACGCGTTCCTCTCCGGGCACGAGCCGGAACTCATCGAGTTCCGGCGGGACCTGCACGCCCACCCGGAGACGGGTTACCACGAGTACCGGACCACGCGTCGCATCGCGCTCCGGCTTGAGGCAGCCGGGCTGAAGCCAGCCATCCTGCCCAAAGGCACGGGGCTGACCGTCGACATCGGCCCGGGCTCCTCAGACGGGCCGGTCGTAGCCCTGCGCGCTGACATCGACGCGCTGCCGATCAACGACGAGAAGGACGTGCCGTACCGGTCGCTGACCCGAGGGGCATGCCATGCCTGCGGGCACGACGTGCACACGACCATCCTGCTAGGTACCGGGCTGTTCCTCGCCCGAGCGGCAGCTGCGCGGGCGCTGCCGGGCAAGGTCCGGCTGATCTTCCAGCCGGCTGAAGAGGTGCCCGGCGGTGCGGTCGACGTCATGGCGGCCGGCGGCATCGCCTCGGTAGACCGCATCTTCGCGCTGCACTGCGATCCCCGGCTAGACGTCGGCAAGATCGGCACCAGGACCGGACCGATCACCGCCGCATGCGACAAGCTCACCGTCAAGGTCACCGGCCCGGGCGGCCACACGGCGCGACCCCACCTGACAGCCGACCTGGTGTTCGCCCTGGGCAAGATCATCACCGAACTGCCGGCCGCGCTGTCCCGCAGGATCGACCCGCGGTCCAGCCTCAGCCTTGTCTGGGGCCGGGTGAGCGCGGGCTCAGCGGCGAACGCCATTCCTGACGACGGCATCGTGGAAGGCACCGTGCGGTGCCTGGACGACGCCGCGTGGCACGAGGCGCCCGATCTGGTGAAGGCCCTACTGGAGTCGGTGGCGAGCGCGTACGGCGTCGTTCCCGAGATCAGCTACCAGCGGAACGTGCCGCCGACCGTCAACGAGGCCATCAGCACCGCAATGTTCGAGGCCGCCGCGGACCGGGTGCTGGGGCCTGACTCGATTACTGAGGCACCGCAGAGCCTGGGCGGCGAGGATTTCGCCTGGTACCTGGACTCGATCCCGGGTGCGCTGGCCAGGCTGGGCACCCGCACTCCCGGCTCGGCCGCGGACTTCGACATTCATCAGGCAGTCTTCGACGTCGACGAGCGGGCCATC
>Ga0335074_10002108_pt1 | contig 27074 bp, 21 predicted proteins | sample Lox_Sample_23_FD_206715 | JGI IMG/M metagenome (GOLD analysis project Ga0335074, IMG submission 206715) | Soil microbial communities from Loxahatchee National Wildlife Refuge, Florida, United States - Lox_Sample_2.3 | ecosystem: Environmental > Terrestrial > Soil > Wetlands | place: USA...
CAACACGTTCAGGTCGATGGCCTTGCAGCGGCTGTGGGGAACCGGCAAGCTCGAGGCCCGGCCGGACCAGTCCATCAGGCGCCCGGTTGCGAGCGCGCTGCACATGGCGGTCAGGGAACTCGCCCCCCGGCACCGCGCCCCGGACCGGATCGATGACTTCCTCAGCGTGCTCAAGGCGTTCGCGCTCCGCGACCCGAAGGCGCCCAAGGGCTCCTCGGTCACGGCGCAGTTCGGCATCGACGTCCCCGCGGCCCGGGGGCGGGCCGATTCCGGCGACCTCGAGGTGGACCTGACCGAGCTGTTCACCGACGCCGCCTCGGTCGCGGCCGACCTGGGCGTCGGCATCGCGCTGTTCGTCGACGAGATGCAGGACGTGCCGGCTCTGGACGTGTCGGCGCTGTGCGCCGCCTGCCACGAGCTGTCTCAGGTAGGCGGGCCGCTCATCGTTGTTGGCGCGGGTCTCCCGCATCTGCCCTCGGTGCTTTCGGCGAGCAAGAGTTATTCTGAACGGCTCTTTCGCTACGCCCGCATCGACAGACTGGACAGGGAAGCAGCCGACCAGGCACTGATCGCGCCCGCGGAGCGAGAAGACGTGATCTTCAAGCAGGAGGCGCTCGACGCGCTGTACGAGGCGGCCGACGGCTACCCCTACTTCGTCCAGGCCTACGGCAAGGTGACCTGGGACGTCGCCGCGGGAAGCCCGGTCACCGCGGGGGATGTCGCCGTGGCGGCGCCGGAGGCGGAAGGCGAACTCGCCGTCGGCTTCTTCGGCAGCAGGTACGAGCGGGCGACCCCGGCAGAACGGGAGTACATGCGCGCCATGGCCTCGATCGGCGACGAGCCGGTGCCTACCTCTAACGTGGCGGATGAGCTCGGACGCAAGCCGTCAAGCCTCTCCCCGGCCAGGGACGGCCTGATCAAGAAGGGACTCATCTACAGCTCCGAACGCGGGCTGATCGCGTTCACCGTGCCGCACTTCGGCAAGTTCCTCCGCGGCCAGCCTGCCTAAGCCTGTATTGCCTGCTATTGGATCTTTCCTATAGCTGCCTAGAGAACCGCAGAGTCTTCCCGGGAGCCGGCGGCAGCTCACCTCGCCGGCCGGTCAGCATGCCGGAGAACCCGCAGTAGCGTAGCGCCATGAGCGTAGGGAACCCAAGCTCCGCGAGGACGCCGAGCTTGGCGCGGACGATTCGTGGTGATAATCCCCGTATCTGGAGGGTTACGTGCTGCCTGTCCGCGTGGCACTATCACCGTCAGGGACTTGACGAGGAGGTGCGGCCGTGGAAAGCACGATGATGGACATCCCGCTAACGGTCACGTCGATCATGCGCTACGGCACGACTATGTTCGCCGATAAGGAAGTTGTCACATGCGCCGGGGACGCGCCGCCCAGGCGGCGGACGTACGCGGCCCTCGGCGAGCGGGCGGCGCGGCTGGCGAACGCGCTGCGCTCGCTCGGCGTCGACGGGGACCAGCGCGTGGGCACGTTCATGTGGAACAACGCCGAGCACCTCGAGGCGTACTACGCCATCCCGTCGATGGGCGCGGTGCTGCACACGCTGAACATCCGGCTGTCCCCTGACCAGGTGGGCTACATCGCCACGCACGCGGGGGACCACGCGGTGATCGTGGACGCCTCGCTGGTACCGCTGTTCGCCAAGGTGCTGCCGCTCGCGGAGACCGTAAAGCACGTGATCGTCTCCGGTCCCGTGGACGCTGCTGCCGTGCAGTCCCTCGCCGAGACCGGCCGGGCGGTGCATTCGTATGAGGAACTGCTCGACGACGCGCCGGCCTCCTTCGACTGGCCGGATCTCGACGAGCGGTCCGCCGCGGCGATGTGCTACACCAGCGGGACGACCGGGCTGCCCAAAGGCGTGGTCTACAGCCACCGGTCCATGTACCTGCACTCCATGGGGGCCTGCCTGGGCAACGCGTTCGCGATGTCCGAACGGGACCGCATCCTGCCTGTCGTCCCGCAGTTCCACGCCAACGCGTGGGGCCTCGCGTATGCGGCGCTGCTGTCCGGCGCCGACCTGGTGATGCCCGACCGGTACATGACACCGGCCGCCATCGTCGGCCTGATCGAGAACGAGAAGGTGACGGTTGGCGCCGGCGTGCCGACGATCTGGCAGGGCGTGCTCGCGCACCTGCGCGCCGTCGGCGGCGACATCTCGTCGCTGCGGACCCTGGTCTGCGGCGGATCGGCCCTGCCTGAGAGCGTCATGCGCGCGTTCGCCGACGAGTTCGGCTTGGTCATGACCCACGCGTGGGGGATGACGGAGACCTCGCCGCTCGGCTCGATCGCCCACGAGCCCGCCGGTGTCACGGGGGAGGCGGTGTGGGCGTACCGGACCTCGCAGGGACGCCTGTTCTGCGCCGTCGAGGGGCGGCTTGGCGGGGACGACGGCGAGATCCTGCCGTCGGACGGGAAGGCCGTGGGCGAAATCGAGGTCCGCGGGCCGTGGGTCACTGGGGCCTACTACCGGGACAGCGCGCCAGAGAAGTTCCACGACGGCTGGCTGCGCACCGGCGACGTTGGCACGCTGGACGAGGCAGGCTTCATCAGGCTCACCGACCGCGCCAAGGACGTGATCAAGTCCGGCGGCGAGTGGATCTCCTCCATGGAGCTCGAGAACCTGCTGATGGCCCACCCGTCCGTCGCCGAGGCGGCGGTGATCGGGGTGCCGGACGAGAAGTGGGGCGAGCGGCCGCTCGCCGCGGTCGTCCTCCGCAAGGACGCCGGCCCAGTGACCCCCGACGAGCTGCGGGCGTTCCTCGGCGAACGGATACCGCGCTGGCAGCTGCCGGAACGGTGGTCCTTCATTGACGAGGTGCCCAAGACCTCGGTGGGCAAGTTCAAGAAGACCACGCTGCGCGAACAGTACGCGGCGGGCCAGCTGGACGTGACCAAGCTGGCGCCGGCCCCGCACTGAATCCGCGGCCAACGGCACCGGCCATCGGCGGGTTCGCTTTGCCCACGGTGGCCGGATGCCGGTACGCTGTTCCGCACTGCGTCTCATCGGTTCCGGCCGTCCATGGCGCGGTTGGAGGCTTCGCCTAGTCCGGTCTATGGCGCCGCACTGCTAATGCGGTTGGGTCTTGCGGCCCTCCCGGGTTCAAATCCCGGAGCCTCCGCAGCTCATCGCCCTCTCCGAAGTCACGGGGAGGGAGGACCTCATGCGATACCTGGCGCTGTTGTTTGGTCAGTCAGCCTGGGTGATCTACGATTTGATCGCTGCAGTTCCATGGAAGGAACGTGATGAGCAACAAGGCACACCTCCGCCCTCATCGACAGCAGCGGCAAGCGAGCCGGGCTAAGGGCCTGGTCTTGGTAGTTCTCTTCATCGGGCTCGTCGTCCTCGCTACCGCCATGGTGATCAGCGGTCACGCCATGCCCGCCGGGAGGATCATCCCGTTACGTGGAGGCCGTTGTGCTCGGCCTTCAAGGTGTGCCCGTTTCGTGCCCGATGAGGTGGTCCACCGGAGGTCATCGACTGCCCGGTCAGGCCGCGAGCTGCCGGCCGCGCGGACCGTGCCTCCGGGGTTTCGGGCACGGCGGTGTCAGCTCGCGATTCCGGCATTAGTCCTTGATATAACTTTCGACGCTTATCGCCTGTAGCGCGTCCAATTGCTCCCGCGAGGTCAGGCACGAAATCGAACGATGTCGAACTGACCTGAACGTTCATTTCTTACTCAGAACCAGTTTAGGTCTCCCTAAGAATCGGCCTATACCGGGATTCTCGTCGGAGAATACCCTGGCGGACCGCGGGCGGCCGGACCGTCAGCACCCCTCTGTAGTGCTGAGAGCCCCTAAGGAGAGGCCGAGCAAACGGCTGATCTCGCGTATGCCCTTGGCGGCGTCGGTGAAGTGGACGGTGGCCATGCCGAGTTCCTCGGCGACCGGGAGGTTCGCCGCGGTGTCGTCGGCGAAAACGCACTCGCGCGGCGGGACCCCGAGTTCGTCAGTGGCAATCAGGTAGATGGCGGCGTCCGGCTTGCGCGTCCCTGTGTCGCCAGAGATGACCACTGCGTCGAAGATGCTGTCCAGGTCGTAGCCCGCGTACGGGTCGTACTGGCCGTCGCCCCACGAATTCGACAGCAGGCCGACTCTGATGCCAGCTTCGCGGGCGCGCTGGATCAAGCTCAGGACCTCGGGGCGGGGACGCAAGCCGCCGAGCGCGCGGGCCAGCAGGCCGCGGTCATCGACCCCGAGAAGGCGGCCGATCGTCACCTCGAACTCGCGCTGGGAGATCTTGGCCGCCTCCACATCCTGGAAAGCCTTCCTGCCTTCTCTGTCGTAGTTCAAGACGCGGGCGAACGCGCCGGGGTCGAGCCCCTCCCGGATGCAGAACGCGGACAGCTCCGCGAACAGGTCCGTGGTGACGACGCCGCCGAAATCGAGGATGAGGCCCTGATAACTCACGCGGTTCAGCTTAGAAGGCAGCGAAGGAAACGAGCTTGCCTCTGCCTACCGGGCGCGGTTTACTTCGAGTTGCCTGACGCACAGGCATTTCTTCTCCGCGCCCCTGGCCACCGGTCACCACCCCTGACCGGTGGCCAGGTCCAGGCAGAGCGCCCCTTCCTAACACGAGGCGTGCGCCCGTTCTCGTATTCCGGGCCAGCTTGCGTGAAGAAGGAGAGCCGTGGGGGTTAACGTCGGTGCCGGCGAGCAAGCGCGCGGGCTGGCAGGGGCAGGTGCTGCCGGGACTGCCTCCGGCCGGACGGGCCGGGCCTGGTCCTCGCCCGTAGCCTGGCTGGTAGCACTCGTCCCTGGCGTGCTGGGCCTGATCACCGGCGGCTACCACGTCGGGCGCCCCCCGATCTGGGGCGACGAAGGCGTCACGAAGGCGATGGCGGCCCGCTCGGTCAGCCAGCTCCTCGCGACGATGCCGCACGACGACATTGTGCACGGCGCCTACTACCTGGTGGTGCACGGCGTGGAGACGGTAGCGGGCAGTTCCGCGCCGACCGTGCTCCGGGCGCCGTCCGTGGTCGCGATGGCCGTTGCGGCGGCCTTCACCGCACTGATCGCGCGCCGCCTCGCCACGATTGCCGGATCGCCGTACCCGGCCGTCACCGGGCTGGCCGCGGGCGTGCTGTTCGCGCTGCTGCCGGTCGTGATCAGGTACGCGCAGGAGGCGCGGTCGTACGCCATCGTCACGATGCTGGCCACGATCACCACCTATCTGCTGCTCAAGGCCATCGAGGACGGCGGCCGGTGGTGGATCGGGTACGGAGTCGCGGCCGCGCTGACCGGACTGTTCAACATCTTCGGGCTGCTCATCCTCATCGCTCAGGGGGTGACGCTGCTGATCGCGGCGCCGGGCCTGCCCGGGTCGTCTGGCCTGGCCAGACGGCGGCCGGCTGGCGTGCTGGTCCGCTGGGTGCTGGCCGGGATCCTCGCGGTGATCGTCGTCATCCCGATCGTGGCCTTCGCGTACGCGCAGCGCAACGCGATCTCCTGGATGACCGGCCATGTGATCATCAGCAGCGCTGCCCTCAACCTGGCGCGCGCGTGGGCGGGACCCCAAAAGCTGTTCTGGCCGGTCTTCGGCCTCGCAGCCTTCGGCGTCGCCGCGGACGCAGTCACCTGGCGGCGCGGCAGGCCGTCGGTGACGCCCGGCAGCGTCGCGCTGCCGTGGCTGGTCCTGCCGCCAGCGGTGCTGCTCGTGGCGTCGCAGGTCCACCCGGTCTACGACGGCAGGTATGTGGAGTACTGCCTGCCCGCCCTGGCCATCCTCGTAGCGTGGGGGCTCACGTGGATCGCGAGGCTGGTCGCAGCCGCGATACCGCCACTGAGCCGGACCGGCCTGCCGTGGCTGGGCTGGCTGCCCGCTGCCGCGATCCTGGTCCTGCTCGTCATCGCGCTCATCCCCGCCGACGCGAAGGTGAGCCTGCCGAGCTCGCGGCCGGATAACCTCGCGGGCGACTCCCAGATCGTCGCGGCCAACGCCAAGCCCGGAGACATCGTCTTCTTCATCCCGATGAGCTACCGGCCGGTCACCGTGGAATACCCCGCTCAGTGGCGAGGGGTCCGCGACATCGCGCTCGGGCAATCCCCGGTGGCCTCGGACACGCTCTACGGCATCGACGTGAGCCCCGCCGAACTGCTCAGGCGGTTCACGAACGTCACACGGGTCTGGGTCTACTCCGCGCCCAACGTCGCCGTCTACCTGGGCTCCGCCAGGGCGACGCCGGTGGACAAGGAAGAGGCGTCGCTCATCGCCCGCATGAAGGTGGTCCGCCGGTGGATCGACGGGGACAAGATGCTGACGCTCTATCAGACCCGGTAGTAGTCAGCGCCCCTAACTGGGATATACCTTCTTCAGAGCATTGGCTGGCGATGGAGGATTCATGCTCGTGCCGGGTGACTGGGTAGCCGTTGGTATCGACAATGGCGGTACTACGAACAATGGCACCGTTCTTACCTCGGACGGCAGGTTCCTCGTGGACACGATGGCGGAATTGCCCAGCCTGGTCCGCGAGGGCCCGGACAAGGCGATCCAGGCGCTGGTCGACGAGTTCGACAAGGTGCTCGGCATGACCGGCGTGCCAAGGGAAAAGGTGCTCGCGGTCGGCCTGGACACCCCGGGGCCAGCCAGCGCCGCCGGAGTCCTCGCCACCGGGGGCGCGACCAACTTCGGCCACACCGGCTGGCACAAGTTCGACATCAGGGGCGCGCTCGAGGCGCGCCTGGGCATCCCTGTCGTGTACAACAACGACGCCAACGCGGCCGCGATTTACGCCCACCACGTGCGGCACGGCCCGGAGTCGGGCGTCCGCAGCTCAGTATCCGCCATCGTCGGCACCGGCCTCGGCGGCGGCGTGGTCCAGGAAGGGCGCATCGTCAAGGGCGCGGCCGGGATGGCCGGCGAGCTCGGGCACATGCCGATACCGATGGAGGGGCTGCTCGAGGACGGCCAGCCCAGGCCGTCGTGCAACTGCGGGCTGTTCGCCGACGCTGAGTCGGTCGCCTCGCTGACCGGGATAACGCGGAACCTGCTGCCGTACTGGCTGACCAGGTTCCCCCGGCACGAACTCGCCGACCTGCCCATCGCCAAGGCCGCCAAGCTTGTCCGCGGCTACGCCGAGCGTGGCGACGAGATGTCACTCGCCATCTTCCGCCAGCAGGCCGTGGCGATCGCGCAGGTATTCTCGATCGCCGCCAAGTTCACCGACCCCGACACGTACTTCGTCGGCGGCGGCGTGATCGAGGCGGCGCCGCACTTCCGTGACTGGTTCCTCGGCGTGGTGCGGGAGAACACGTCGCTGTACGCGGAGCAGGCGGAGCTAGCGGAGATCACCTTGGTCCCCGACCTCGACATGGCCGGAGCCCGGGGTTCCGCGATCGCCGCCGCCAAATGGGTTCAAGAGCGGTAAAGCGACCCGGCCTTTAAGTTCCGTCGTCGCTGTCGCCTTTGTCTGGCGTGAAGATAAGCCCGCAAACCTCGAGGTAAAGCTGCTCGGGATAGGGCAGATAGTCCACCTCGCGCAGCGCCTGCTCCTGGCCCGCCGACTCGACGATGAACTTGCCGTATCCGAACACGCGGCCCCTTGCCGAGCGCTCGAAGCGCATATCCGTCACCTTGGTGAGCGGCAGCATGGCCACTGACTTGGAGAAAACGCCCGTGGCCAGCATCATGCGCTTGGAGGTTACTACGAAGTAATCGTCAAGCCATGCCCAGATCTTATAGAGCAACCTGAGCGCGACCAGGAACCAGATCAGCCAGATGACCAGCAGCGCGATGCCGCTGTTCCGGGCGATTGTGGTGGAGAGCAGGCCAGCGATCGCGAGTCCGAGAAGAACCTCGCCTACCGGTCTGACCAGCACCGCGGGGTGGAACCGAACGGTAATGACCTGCCGCTCGTGCGGCAGCAAGTGCTTGTAAACGGTGGCCGGTACCGTTTCGTTCGGTACGACCCTAATGCCCATTACTAAATCCTAAATGCTGGCAATGAAACTGGACAGACCGTGGGCAGCAGTGGTGAGAAGGGATCCGATGTTCTGTACCAGGTGTGCGGCACTGGTCGGCTGCTGGATGACCCACCATAGGACGAATGCAACAGCCGCCCATGTGAGGATCGTCTTGAGGTTCACTGCCGCCTCCCTGGAAGCGCAGACATCTCCATTTACCCAGTATCCCTTTATCCTAGCCCGAAACCCGGCCTGGATGTGGCCCAGGCCGGCGCGGTCCTCGCCATGGTCCGTGCCTAACGGCTGCAGTATGCCCGGAACTTCGCGACGCTACGCATGTGCCTAGTTGAGAGTATGCCGCCCCGCGACGGACTACGCAGCCGACACCGGCCGACAGGAAGCAGCCACGCTGGCGAACCCGCACAGACCTGCTGGCCATCCCGTTCCGCGGCGATTCTCCCCTGCCGTACCGTCGCGCATCCGCACATTCCGCTTCCTTGACGTTCCTCGATCTGACAACATTCCCCCGTGCAGGGCATGCTTGGGGCATGGCGATGCCTGAGGTAAGCGAGACGGATTTTGCGATCATCGTCTTCCGCGAGGACGACCAGTGGGAAGCCGACGTGCTGCCGGAGGCGGTCACAGCCGATCTCGCCGGACTCGTGCGCGTGCTGCGGCAACAGCCCAGCATCGCGGGAACGATCGGGCTCGCCGGGATCGACGACTACTTCTTCGTGGCGATCCGGGTGATCGGCAGCCAGGTATCGGTGCTGCTTTCCGACATCGGGGCGGCGCTCGACTACCCGCTGGCGGAGCAGGTGCTCGAGTACCTCGACATCCCGGTCCCTGACGAGGAGGACCTCGACCAGGTGCTGCCGGCCGGGGACCTGTCAATCTTCGCCGACCTCGGGCTGGACGAGATGGAGCTCGCCGCCATCTGCAGCCGGCTCGACCTCGACTCCGATGACGATCCGTGGGATCACGTGGAGGACGCCGTTGAATCCATCGCGGCCAGGCTCGGATTCGGCCTGGCGATGGAGCGCGCGCTCGACGTCGCCCTCGGCTCCTGACCTGACCGGCTCCTGACTAGCAGTGCCGACCGGGTACGAGGCCTCGTTCGAGCCCGCCATGCGGGCCGCGCTCGCCGAGGCGGCGGCCGCGGCGGCCGCCGGCGACGTCCCGGTCGGGGCGGCGGTCCTTGACGGCGCGGGCGCCGTGATCGCCCTGGGGCGCAACCGCCGGGAGGCGGACGCCGATCCGACGGCGCACGCCGAAATCCTCGCGATCAGGGCCGCGGCCCGCGCCATCGGCTCCTGGCGCCTCGACGGCCTGACGCTTGTCGTGACCCTCGAGCCGTGCACGATGTGCGCGGGGGCGATAACGTCCGCCAGGCTGAGCAGGCTGGTGTACGGCGCGGCCGATCCGCGGGCCGGCGCGGTGGGCTCGCTGTGGGACGTGGTGCGTGACCAGCGGCTCGTGCCGGTTCCTGAAATCATCGGCGGAGTGCTCGAAGCCGAGTGTCTGAACGCAATCCGAACTTTTTTCTCGGAACGGCGATAGAACTCAGCTCGTTGTTAGTGGCGAAGGTCAGGTATGCTCTCCGGCGGTGGAGTCGCCTAGTGGCCGAGGGCGCACGCCTCGAAAGCGTGTGAGGGGGCAACCCCTCCGTGGGTTCAAATCCCACCTCCACCGCCTGGGCTTGAGATCCGCACGGCGCGCGTGCGAGGGGTTCGCGTGCTACGGCGAGGAGTGTTGGTGCTAGAACCGCAGGGAACGCTATTCTTCCTGCTGCTTATGGTGGCGTTCGGTGCTCTCGTCGTCTGGCTTGTGCTCACCAAGCAGGTCGTCTTCCGCGTCCTGGCCGCGTGCCTGGCGTTCATCCCGGCCATGGTGTTCGGCATCGCAGCGGTGAACAAGTACTACGACTACTACCAGACCTGGGGCGCGCTGTTCAGCGACCTGTCCGGGCAGGCGCAGTCGATCCCGCACCTGTCGGCGGCCAGCCTGAAGCGCGACGGTTCGCTGCAGCAGCAGATCAGCAGCACCAACGCCGGGCTCGACGCCCAGTTCGGCGACCTGTTCAGCACCACGGTCACCGGTCCGCGCAGCCACATCACCAGGCAGGTTTATGTTTACCTGCCGCCGCAGTACTTCGCTAAGGCGTACGCGAACTACAGGTTCCCGGCCATCGAGCTGCTGCACGGCGCTCCCGGGCAGCCGGCCACCTGGGTCAACGTGATGAACGTGATCCCGATCTACCTGAACCTGCTCGCGGAGCACAAGGCGTCCCCGGCGGTGCTCGTGATGCCGGACACCGACGGCGGCCTGCAGTACTCGCTGCAGTGCCTCAACGACCCGCACGGCCTGCAGGACATGACCTTCGTGGGCAAGGAGGTCCCTAACTGGGCCGCCGCCAATCTCCGGGTACAGCGGCCAGGCCTGATGTGGGGCATCGCGGGCTACTCCGAGGGCGGCTTCTGCGCCGCCAACATCGGCTTGCAGGTGAACAGGTTCGGCTACGTCGGCGTGGAAAGCGGGTACTTCGCGCCAGACGCCAGCCAGGTGCCGACCGGCGGGAAGGCCGGCGGCAAGCCGCGCGACGTCAACGTGTTCGCGCATAACAAGCGGCTGCTGGAGATCAACACCCCGGACGAGTACATCAAGAACATTCCGATCGGGATCACGGTCCCGCAATTCTTCCTCGCCGCGGGCGCCGACGACCTGTCCGACGTGCAGAACGCGGAGTACTTCAGGCAGCTGCTCCTGCTGCGGGTCGCCGACGTGCCCCCGGTGGATATCGTGAGCGGCGGGGGACACCAGGCGATGGTCTGGCGGTCGGCGCTGACCCCGATGCTCGAGTGGATGACCGCCGGGCTGTCCTGGCAGGTCCAGCACTTCGCGGCGGCTGAGGCCGGCAAGCAGCCCACGGCACACCACTCGCACCCCGCTCGTAAGGCGAGCGATCTAACGCCGAAGACAGCTCACTCGCCGGTCCCGCGCGCGACGGTCTGACGGACGGGTAACCCGGCCCGAGGTGCGAGACTAGGGACATGAGTGATCTCGCCCCTCGGTTCCGTGCGCTGCTCGACGCGTTCGCCTCGTACAAGCCCGGCAAGGTCCCGGCCGCGGTAGCGGGGCAGCAGGCGCACAAGCTGTCGTCGAACGAGTCACCGTACGGGCCCCTCCCGTCGGTCGCCGAGGTGATCGCCGAGGCGGGTCGCGGCGTGAACCGCTATCCCGACAACGGGGCGGAAGCGCTGACCGCCGCGATCGCGGAGCGGTTCCGCGTGCCCGCCGAGCACATCGCGGTCGGGTGCGGCTCGGTGGGGGTCCTCAAGCAGCTTGTCGAGGCGGTCAGCGATCCCGGCGCCGAGGTGCTCTACGCCTGGCGGTCGTTCGAGGCGTACCCGCCGCTCGTCGCCCTCGCAGGCGCCACGTCGGTCCAGGTGCCGCTGGCAGACGAGACGCACGACCTGGCCGCCATGGCGGCCGCCGTCACGTCGCGGACCAGGCTCGTCCTCGTCTGCAACCCGAACAACCCGACCGGCACGGTCGTGGGGCGCCGGCCGCTCACTGAATTCCTGGACCAGGTGCCGGGAGACTGCCTGGTCGTGCTCGACGAGGCCTACCGGGAGTACATCCGCGACGAATCGGTCCCGGACGGCGTGGACCTGTACCGGGACCGGCCCAACGTGGCCGTGCTCCGCACGTTCTCCAAGGCGTACGGGCTGGCCGGGCTGCGGGTCGGCTTCCTGATCGGGCACCCGCCGGTCGCGGACGCCGTGCGGAAGACGATGCTTCCCTTCACCGTGAACGCGGTCGCGCAGGCGGCGGCGGTGGCGTCGCTCGCCGCGGAGGAGGAACTCCTTGAGCGCGTCGAGACGGTCGTCAAGGAGCGCGACCGGGTGCGGTCGGCGCTGCTCGCGGACGGCTGGACCGTGCCGGTCACGGAGGCCAACTTCGTCTGGCTCCGCCTCGGTGAACACACGACCGCGTTCGCGGCGGCCTGCGAGGGGTCCGGCCTCGCCGTCCGCCCCTTCGCCGGCGAGGGCGCCCGGGTCTCGATCGGTACCCCGGAAGCCAACGACGCGTTCCTGGCGACTGCCCGCGCCTTCCCGCACCACACGTAGCCGTCCCGCTACCCCTCGGAGCAGCGGCCGGGTAAGTTAAGCCGCGAGGCACATGGCACACGTGAGGTATTCGTCCATGGCCGCGGGGCTGGCACTCGCGGTGCTGCTGGGCGGCTGCGCTTCGGGAAGCGGTGCCGGGGGACAGGCCAGCACTCCCGCGGCCGCAGGCTACTGGACGCGCAGCAGGCTGCTCGGCGCGCAGCCCACGCGCGACTGGTCGCTGCCGAAGCTGCCGTCCTCCGGCGCCACGCCGACCGCGCACAGTCCGCTGCTGGCCGCGCCGCGGGTCGGCGCGCTCTTCACTCGCGACGCGAGCGGCGACCACTTCTGCACTGCGAGCGTCGTCGCCAGCCCCGGGCACGACTTGCTGATGACGGCGGCGCACTGCATCCATGGCGGCAAGGGCGGCGGCTACGAAGCCGACATCGTGTTCATCCCCGGTTATCAGGACGGCGCCACGCCGTACGGAGTGTGGACGCCGCGCCGGCTGCTCGTCGCCCCGCAATGGGCGTCGTCCTCTGACCCGGACTTCGACGTTGGCTTCGTGGTGCTCCAGCCGCTCGACGGGAAGAACATCGAGGAAGTTCTCGGCGCCAACCAGATCGGCTTCGACGCGGGGTTCGACCACCTGGTGCGCGTCACTGGCTACCCGGCGAGCTCGGACGCCCCGGTGACCTGCATGAACCGGACCAGCCAGCAGAGCGCGCGACAGGTCAGGTTCGAGTGCGGCGGGTTCTCCGGCGGCACCAGCGGCAGCCCGTGGGTCACCGGTTTCGACCCGCGAACCCGCACCGGCACGATCGTCGGCGTGATCGGCGGCTATCAGGAGGGCGGCGACACCGATGCCATCTCCTACAGCGCGTACCTGAACGGCGACATCCGCCAGCTGTACGATCAGGCCGCCGCGGACGGCTGAGCCAGGTCAGGTCGCCGGCTAGCTGACGGCGGCCGGCTCGTGTTCCTCGGCGGTGACGTCGGCGCCGAGCGCGGCGAACCGCTCCGCGATCGTGGCGTGGCCGCGGTCGATCAGGTAGCCGTTGGACACCAGGGTCTCGCCCTCCGCGGCCAGGCCCGCCAGGATCAGCGCCGCACCGCCGCGCAGGTCCTGCGCGATGACTTCGCAGCCGTGCAGCGAGGCCGCCCCGTGCACGATCGCGACGTTGTTGTCGATCTCGATCTTGGCGCCCATCTTGTTCAGCTCGGGCACCAGGGTGTACCGGCCGTCGAAGATCGTCTCCCGGATGTAGCTGGCGCCATCGGCCAGCGTCGCCACCGCCATGATGGGCGACTGGAGGTCGGTGGCGTACCCCGGGTACGGCGAGGTGACCACGTTGATCGGCCGCAGCGGCCGCTCGCGCCTGACCTGGAGCACGGCGCCCTGGGACGCGAACTCGACGCCCATCTGCTCCAGCTTCCAGCGGACCACGCCGAAGTGATCCAGGTTCGCTCCCACCAGGTTGATCTCGCCGCCCGCGGCGGCCGCGGCCATGGCGAACACGCCCGCGTCGATCCGGTCCGGCATCACCGTGTGCTCCACGGCGGTCAGCTCGGACACCCCGTGCACCGTGATGAACCCGGTGCCGCCACCGCCGATCTCCGCGCCCATCTTGCTGAGGAACGCGATCACGTCGAGCACCTCGGGCTCTTGCGCGGTGTTGTCGATGATCGTGGTGCCAGGCGCCAGCGACGCGGCCATGATCAGGTTCTCTGTGCCGGTGTGCGACGGCGTGTCCAGGTACAGGTGCGCGCCGCGCAGCCCGGCGGGCGCCGTGATCCTGATGACCGTGTCGCCCTCGTCCACCGTCGCACCGAGCCGCGCGAAGCCACGGTAGTGGAAGTCGAGGTTCCTGTTGCCCAGGTTGCAGCCGCCGACGCCCTCGATGACCGCCTCGCCGAACCGGTGCAGCAGCGCGGGCACGAACAGCACCGTGCCGCGGAACCGCCGCGCGATCTCGGCGGGCAGCACCGGGGAGGTCAGCCGTGACGCGTCCACCACCAGGGTGCGCTCCGGCTCATGGAACTCGACACGGGCACCGACCGCCTGCGCCAGCTCGACAGCGCGACGCACGTCCTCGATGGGCGGGACGTTCCGCAGCACAGTCCGGCCCCTCGGCGTCAGCAGCGACGCCGCGATCATCTTGAGCGCCGCGTTCTTGGCGCCCTGGATGAAGACCGTCCCGTGCAGGGTCGTGCCGCCGCGAACGCGGTAGCGGGTCTCGGTGCCCTTGGTCATGTGGATGGACTCCTGTCCGAGGGGTAACGACGAGAACGGCGCGCTATGCGAGCACACCCGTGCGAATGCGTTGTCCAGTATGCCATCCGGGAGGCGTGCTCACGTGAGCCCTGCGACACGCTCAAACACGCCGCCGAGCCGGGCGACGTACCGTTCGGCGTCGAATGCCCGGTCAAGGGCCGGCTCATCGATGGGCATGTTCCTGCTCTTCCCCTGGGCGAGCAAGGCATCACGGAACGGGGTCTGGTTGTCCCAGGTGTCCATCGCGGCGGCCTGCACGAGGGCGTACGCGTCTTCCCTGGACATTCCGCTGCTGACCAGCTCGAGCAGCACTCCTGAGGAGTACAGCAGGCCGTTCGTGAGGTCCATGTTCGCCCGCATCCGCGCGGCGTCCACCACCAGTCCCTCGACGATCCTGGTGGTCAGGTGCACCAGGTAGTCCGTGGCAATCGCGGCGTCAGGAAGCGCGATCCGCTCCACGCTGGAATGTGAGATATCCCTCTCGTGCCACAAAGGTATGCCTTCGGTGACCGGAGTCACGTATGACCGCACGACCCGCGCCAGTCCGCAGATCCGCTCCGAACGGATCGGGTTCTTCTTGTGCGGCATCGAGGACGAGCCCTTCTGACCGGACCTGAACGGCTCGGCGAGCTCGCGCACCTCGGTCCGCTGCCCGTGCCTGACCTCGAGGGCTACCGCTTCGCAGACCGTGGCGAGTACGGCCAGCGCGGACACCCACTCGGCGATGCCGTCACGCATCACCACCTGAGTGGCCGCGTCGGCGGCGCGCAGCCCGAGGGCGGGCATCACCTCGGCCTCGATGGCCGGGTCGATGTTGGAGTAGCTGCCCACCGGCCCCGACAGCTTGCCGACCGCGACCGCTTCCCGCGCCCGGCGCACCCGGTCCCTGGACCGCGCCGCGGCGAACGCGAAGTCGGCAACCCGGTGGCCCCACAGGTCCGGTTCGGCGTGCACGCCGTGGGTCCGCCCCGAACGCAGCGTGTTCCGGTGCGCGAGCGCGTGATCGCGCAGCACCGCGACCAGGCGGTCCGCCTTCGCCACGATGATGTCGGTGGCCTCGGCGAGCTGGACGGCGAGCGCGGTGTCGAGCAGATCGGAGGAGGTCATCCCGTAGTGCACGTAGGCCGCCGCGGACCGCGGTTCGGTATTGTCCGCCCAGGCGGTGAGGAACGCGATCACGTCGTGTTCTGTCACGGCTTCGATCGCTGCCACCGCTTCGGGGGTAGGAGGAGGCGCCGAACGTACCGGGCCGACTGCCGAAGCAGGCACTGTTCCCGCCCGCGCGTGGGCCTCTAGCACCAGCGTCTCCACCTGGCACCACAGCTGGTACTTATGGGCGTCGCTCCATACCCGCCCCATCTCGGGCAGCGTGTACCTCTCGATCATGCTTTAACCGTAGCCTGCTCCGCGACCAGCGCGGCGGCGATCATAGCCGTGAGCAGCGCGATTCCTGCCGCCGCGTCCACCGTCACGGCTACTGGCCAGGCGGCGAGGGCGGCCGCGGCGGCCGCCGCCCGGTACCGCGGGATGCCGGTGCGCAGCACCCAGCGGAACAGGACGTCGCCGGCGAGGAACAGCGTCACGCCGCCCGCTAGCGCCACCGCCGGCCCGGCCGTCAGTGCGGTGCCCGGGTGCCCGATGGCCGTCTTCAGCCCCGCGGCCATCGCCACGATGCCCAGCAGCATCGGGATGTACGCGTAGAAGTAGGCGTTAAGCACGAGCCTGGGCCGCTCGGCGGGGTCGGCGCGGGCCAGCGATCGTGCCGCGCGGTCGTCATCGCCGGTGCCGAAGAACGCCCACCACAGCGCCGCGGTGAGCGCCAGCCCGAGCGCCGCCGACAGGGCGAGGCTCACCGTGACGCGGTGCCCGGCGGCGCCGATCCCGACATCGGCCACCGACTCGCCGAACGCCACGATCAGCAGCGCCCCGTGCCGCTCGACGAAGTGCTCCGGCTGGATCTCGAACCGGCCGGCGAGCCGGACGAACACCGCGGCGAACACCTGAAGCGCGAACGCCGCGCCCCACAGTGCGTACGCCGCGGGAGCCGGCGTCAGGCCGGCGATCACCAGCAGCAGCGCGGACCCGAGGTTGAACGGCAGGATTCGCCAGATGTTCCGGTTGACGCGCAGGTACAGGCCGCTGTGCACGGCGACGACGAGCAGGTAGCCGAGTCCGAGCGCCAGCCCGTCCCTGCCGCGTTCCCCGTAGCCGCCGAACGCGTGCGGGATCGACAGGCCGACGATCAGGAAGCCGACCATGCCGAGCAGGAGCAGCAGGCGCTCTGGCACCCGGGACGGCGCCCTGGTGTTGGTGAGCCAGACGTACCCGCTGTACATCCACCACAGCAGGCCGAAGATCAGCAGCACCCGCCCGGCCGCCGCGGGCGTCACGTGCACGGCGAGCATGCTGGTCAGCTGCGTGATCGTGAAGACGAAGACCAGGTCGAAGAACAGCTCGAGCGTGCTGACCCGCGCGGGCAGGTCAGCGTCCGGCTGCGGCTCGTTCCGCGATGTCATGCCGGTACCAGCCGCCGCGCATCTCGACTGATTCCGCGACCGCGTAGGCGGCGGCGCGGGCAGCTGCCAGGTCCGGTCCCGAGCCGACAGCGTTCAGCACGCGGCCGCCCGCCGTAACCAGGTCGCCGCCCTGGAGAGCAGTGCCGGCGTGCAAGAGGTAACCACGGGCCCGTTCTGGAAGATCGATTTTGATCTCATCCCCTCTGACCGGGGACTCGGGATAGCCTTCGGCGGCGAGCACCACCGTGACCGCGGCACCGGGCAGCCAGCCCAGCGCGGGCGTCGCGGCGAGGTCGCCGGCCGCCGCGGCATGCAGCAGGCCTCCCAGCGGGGTGGCCAGCCGGTCGAGGACGACCTGCGTCTCCGGGTCGCCGAAGCGGGCGTTGAACTCCACCACCTTGACGCCCTTACTGGTGAGTGCCAGGCCTGCGTACAGCAGGCCACGGTACGGCGTGCCGCGGCGGCGCAGCTCGCCGATGGCGGGCCCGATGACCGAGCCCAGGACGGTGTCCGCCAGGTCGGGCGCGGCCCAGGGGAGGGGGGCGTAGGCGCCCATGCCGCCGGTGTTCGGGCCCTGATCGCCGTCGCGGGCCCGCTTAAAGTCTTGCGCGGGCAGCAGGGGGACCGCGGCGGTGCCATCGGCGAGCGCGAACAGAGAGACCTCGGGGCCGTCCAGGTACTCCTCGATCACGACCTTGCCGCAGGCGGCGGCGTGCTTTCTCGCCGTCGCGAGGTCATCGGTGACCACGACGCCCTTGCCCGCCGCCAGCGCGTCGTCCTTCACCACGTACGGCGGGCCGAACGTGGCGAGCGCGACGTCGGCTTCCGCCTCGCTGTGGCAGGTGAACGAGCGTGCGGTGGGAATCCCCGCGTCGGTCATGACCTCCTTGGCGAACGCCTTGGAGCCCTCGATGCGGGCGGCCGCGGCGTCCGGGCCGAAGACGGCGATGCCCGCCGCGCGCAGCGCGTCGGCCACCCCGGCCACCAGCGGCACCTCGGGCCCGATCACCACGAGGCCGGCGTTGATGCGTTCCGCCAGCCGGGTGACGTCCGCCGGATCGGCGGCCTTAACCTCGTGGAGCTGTGCGAGCTCTGCGATGCCGGGGTTTCCTGGGGCGGCGTGCAGCTCGCTGACGCTGGGGTCGCGGGCCAGGGCCCGGACGATCGCGTGCTCGCGGCCGCCCGAGCCGATCACCAGTACTCGCACGTGCGCCATCCTCGCCTGGACGTGGTCGATGTGACATCGTCCGCCAAAGAGTGTGGTCGATGGGACATCGACCCTATAGAAGCGGGCGGAGCTGGAGGGTCTGATCGCGGCGCGGGCCGACGCCGATCGCGCTGACCGGGGCACCGGACAGCTCCTCGATGGTCTTGACGTAGGCCTTTGCGGCCTTCGGCAGGTCCTCGAAGCTCCTCGCCTGCGAGATGTCCTCCCACCAGCCGTCGAGGTACTCATAGACCGGCTTGGCGTGGTGGAACTCGGTCTGCGTCATCGGGATCTCGTCGTACCGCTTGCCGTCGACCTCGTAGGCCACGCAGACCGGCACCTTGTCCAGGGTGGACAGCACGTCCAGCTTGGTGACGAAGAAGTCGGTGACGCCGTTGACCCGCGCCGCGTAGCGGGCGATCACCGCGTCGAACCAGCCGGTGCGCCGTGGCCGGCCGGTGGTCACGCCGTACTCGCCGCCGGTCTTGCGCAGGTAATCGCCGTGCTCGTCCTTCAGCTCGGTCGGGAACGGGCCGGCGCCGACCCGCGTCGTGTACGCCTTGACGATGCCGATCACCTTGGTGATCCTGGTCGGCCCGATGCCCGCGCCAACGCACGCGCCGCCGGCCGTCGGGGACGAAGAGGTAACGAACGGATAGGTGCCGTGATCCACGTCCAGCATGGTGGCCTGTGCGCCTTCGAGGAGCACGACCTCGTCGTTGTCCAGCGCGTTGCCGAGGACGAGGCCAGTGTCCGCGACGTACGGCTTCAGCCGCTCGCCGTACGTCAGGTACTCCTCGGCGGTCGCGGCCGCGTCGATGCCGCGGCGGTTGTAGACCTTGGTGAGCAACTGGTTCTTGTCGCGCAAGACGAGATCCAGTTTCTGGCGGAGGATGCCGGGGTCGAACAGGTCCTGGACCCGTATCCCCATCCGGGCGACCTTGTCGCCATAGGTCGGGCCGATGCCGCGGCCGGTGGTGCCGATCCTGGCGTTCCCGAGGAATCGCTCGGTCACCTTGTCCAGGGCGCGGTGGTGCGGCATGATCAGGTGCGCGTTGGCGGAGACCAGCAGTTTCTCGCAACTGACGCCGCGGCTTTCCAGGCCGTCGATCTCCTCGAAGAGCACCTTCGGGTCGATGACGACGCCGTTGCCGATCACAGGCGTGACGTTCGTGGAGAGAACCCCGGACGGCAGCACATGCAATGCGTAGCTCTCATCGCCGATAACCACGGTGTGGCCGGCGTTGTTGCCGCCCTGGTACCTGACGACATACTGAACGCGGTCACCGAGCAGGTCGGTCGCCTTGCCCTTACCCTCGTCGCCCCACTGGGCGCCGATAAGCACGATGGCGGGCATCTCTTATACGCCTTTCACACGACGAAAGGCCCCTGGCAGCGCAAGCGCACGACAGGGGCTCTTGCGTCATGAGGGTACCCGCGCACGTCAGGTAGCCGCAAAGACGCACTGCCCTGGCCCGTGGCAGACTGCGGGCTATGAGCACGCATGTGAACCTGCTTGGCGAGCCCGCGCCGACGCTGCTGCCCTCGCTGCCCGAGGCCGAGCAACTGGTGTCCGCGGGCACGCCCGCGACGGAGATCGCGGCTAAGTATCCGGCGTTCTCGCTGGCCTGGGCGCTGCTGGCGGAGGAGGCGCTCGCGGACAACCGGTACGTCGACGCCTATGCCTACGCCAGGACCGGGTATCACCGGGGGCTCGACGCGCTGCGGCGCAACGGGTGGAAGGGGCACGGGCCGATCCCCTGGTCGCACGCCGGTAACCAGGGGTTCCTGCGCTGCCTGGCGGCGCTGGCCCGGGCGGCCGACGCCATCGGCGAGGACGAAGAGGCGGACCGGTGCTGGAAGTTCCTCGCCGACAGCAGCGCCGACGCGTACGCCGCGCTGTCTAGCTGAGCTGGGTGCCCGCCGACAGCAGGTCCTCGCAGGCCTCCACGACGCGGGCCGACATCCCGGCCTCCGCCGCCTTGCCCCATGAGCGGGGGTCGTAGTCCTTCTTCCTGCCGACGTCGCCGTCCACCTTGAGCACGCCGTCGTAGTTCGCGAACATGTGGCCGGCCACGGGCCTGGAGAACGCGTACTGCATGTCGGTGTCCACGTTCATCTTCACTACGCCGTAAGAGATGGCCTCGCGGATCTCCTCCAATGCCGACCCGGAACCGCCGTGGAAGACCAGGTCGAACGGCTTCTCCTTGCCGTACTTCGCGCCGACGGTGTCCTGGATTTCCTTGAGCACCGCCGGGCGCAGCTTCACATGGCCGGGCTTGTAGACGCCGTGCACGTTGCCGAACGTGGCGGCGAGGATGTACCGGCCGCGCTCGCCGAGCCCGAGCGCCTCGGCCGTGGCCAGCGCGTCTTCCGGGGTGCTGTACAGCTTCTCGTTCATCTCGCCGACGACGCCGTCTTCCTCACCGCCGACAACGCCGATCTCGAGCTCCATGATGATGCGGGCCCTGGCGCACTTGTCCAGGAGATCCCTCGCGATCTGGAGATTCTCGGTCAGCGGCACCGCGGAGCCGTCCCACATGTGCGACTGGAAAAGCGGGTCCTGCCCGTTCTTGACCCGCTCGGCGGAGATCGCGATGAGCGGCCGCATGTAGCCGTCCAGCTTGTCCATCGGGCAGTGGTCGGTGTGCAGCGCGACGTGGACGGGGTATTTCGCGGCGACTACGCGGGCGAATTCCGCGAGGGCCACGGCGCCGGTGACCATGTCCTTCACCTTCTGGCCGGACAGGTACTCGGCGCCGCCGGTGGAGATCTGGACGATCCCGTCGCTCCCCGCATCGGCGAAGCCCTTGAGCGCCGAGTTCAGCGTCTGGCTCGAGGTCACGTTGACCGCCGGGTAGGCGAAGCCTTGCTGCTTGGCGCGGTCCAGCATCTGCGCGTAGATCTCAGGGGTCGCGATGGGCATGGCCGTGGCTCCTGTTGTCCGTCAGCGGTGATGTCAGGGAAACTCTAGCTGGCCGCCGGGGTTAAGGTTTGACTTGAACGTGCCGGACTACCCGGACTGATGCTGTACAAAGGTGGCCATGGAGAGCTTCCTGGTTTCGCACGCCATCTACGCGATCATTGTTTTCGGCGTGCTGGAAGCCATGTGCATCCCGATCTCCTCTGAGCTCACGTTCCTGCTCGGCGGCGCGATCGCCTCGGGCGCGGTCACGGGGACGCACCAGCACCCGAGCCTGGCCCTCGTGATCATCGTGGGGACGCTGGCCGAACTCGTCGGCTCGTACATCTCTTACGGGGTTGGCCGCGTCGGAGGACGCCCGCTGGTGCGCCGCTGGGGCCGCTACGTGCTGGTGACCGAGGCGGACGTGGCGCGGGCCGAGCGGTTCCTGGTCGGGCGCGGCGTGTGGGCCGTGCCCGTCGCGCGCATGCTGCCGTTCGTGCGGGCCTTCGCGTCGATCGTGGCCGGCCTGGTTGAGATCCCGCCGCTAAAGTTCGGCGTGCTGAGCTTCATCGGCACGTTCATCTACGTGGTCGTCTTGTCCAGCATCGGGTACAGCCTCGGCAGCGAGTGGAGCAAGATCAACCACGGACTCACCGTTATCACGTACATTCTCGCGGCCGTCGTCATCGTGGCGATCATCGGGTTCGTGTTCTACCGGCTGCGCGAGTTCAGGAAGGAAACCGCGGCGGCCGCCGCGCGCGGGCAGGTCCCGGCCGGGCCGGCGGACCACGCGGCGGGGCCCGGACAGGCCGGGCGGGCCGGCGGGCGGCACGCTCGCTAGGATCTCCGCCCTGGTTACAGCCCCAGCTCGGCGAGCTCGTAGACAGCGCGGTAGGGCAGGCCGCGGTCCAGGACGCGCGGCCGTGCGCCGCGCTCGACAAGGACCGCGACGCCGACTACCTCGGCGCCCGCTTCCTGCAGCGCGTCCACCGCGGTGAGCACGGAAGTACCGGTCGTGGAGGTGTCCTCGACGGCCAGCACGCGCCGGCCGGCCACGTCGGGCCCCTCGATCCGCCGTTGCGTCCCGTGCGTCTTCTCCGCCTTCCGCACCACGAACGCGTCGAGTGGCGTGCCCCGGCTAGCGGCGGCGTGCATCATCGCGCAAGCCACCGGGTCGGCGCCGAGCGTCAGCCCGCCGACCGCCTCGTAGGCCAGGTCCGCCGTAGCGTTGAGCAGCACACGCCCGGCCAGCGGGGCGAGGCGGCCGTCGAGCAGGACTCGCCGCAGGTCCACGTAGCTGCTTGCGTGCCGCCCGGACGACAGCGTGAAGTCGCCAGATATCACTGCCCTGGCCTTGATCCCGGCCAGCAGTTCGTCGCGATCGCTCACGCGTCAGAGCATATAAAGCCTGCCGCGGCAGGGCGCACGGCGGATTGCACGGGTCGCACGCTGGGCACTTCTCTCGTTTGGGAATGCACGGAAAGCCCAACGCGGCTGGCTAGCTTTACTACCCTAGAAGAGGCGGAAAACAATCGGAAGGACGGTGACCTGCGTGGATCGCTGTGCGCTGTTCGTGGACGCGGGCTATGTACTAGCGGACGGCGCCATGGCGGTGCACGGAACGCGGCGCCGGGAGTCGGTGTCCTGGGACTACGCGGGACTGACGCATTTTCTCTCTGGCCTGGCCAGCGAACGGTCCGGGCTTCCGCTGTTGCGCTGCTACTGGTACGAGGCGACCGTCGAGGGCCGCCGGACCGAGGAACACGACGCGCTCGCCGACCTGCCTGGGGTAAAGCTCCGGCTCGCCAAGATGCGCCCCGGGCGCCGCGAAGGCGTGGAGAGCGAGATCCACCGTGACCTCACGACCCTGGCGCGGAACAAGGCCGTGACCGACGCGATGGTCGTCAGCGCGGAGGAGGATCTCGCCCAGGTCGTCGCGGACGTTCAGGACCTTGGCATGCGGGTCACCCTGCTGCACATCGCGGTCGACGGTAACGGGGAGATCCCGCGCGCGCTCCGGCAGGAGTGCGACGACATCGCAGAGATTAACGGCGCGCACCTGCGCCCGTATGTCGAGCTGATCTCAGGAGCCGAGCCGCCGCGCACGGACGAGCAGGACGGGGGCTCACTGATCGTGTTCCGCCCGGCGGCGAACGGGCACGGCCAGCCTGCGGGCGCCGCCCCGTACGCGCCAGCCCCGCAGGAAACCGACAACGGCTACCGGATGCCCCCCGTCTATGAAGAGCAGGCCGATACGCTCGCCAACGCGCCTGAGCCGCCCGCCGCCCACCTTGACCTGGCGCCCGCCGTGCAGGACGTCCAGCAGGACGGGCAGCCTGTTCAGCCGCAGCCTGTCCACCAAGAGCCGGCCCAGCAAGAGGTGGCCGCCGAGCTGGACCAGCCTGCTGCGCCCGTCGAGCCCGCGGCGCCCGCCGCCGAGTACTTCGGCGCGCCGCCCGGTCTTGCCGTCGTTCAGCCAGAGCAAGGGCAGGGCCAGCCTTCGCCGTCGTCGCCCGCGGATCCTCAGGAGTACGCCGTGCGGCCCGACTGGCCCGCGGGACCCGAATTCACGCCGCGGCCGGAAGTGTACGGCGCCCCGGTGGCCGTTCCCGCGCCACCCGTCGAGCAGCCGGTCGTTCTTCCGGCGGCGCGGAATCGCGCCACCGATCTGTCCGGGTACCGCCCCGGTGCCATCCGCATGCAGCCGCCACGCGACCCGGTGAGCCGGGAACCGCTGCCAGCCGAGCCCGGTGGCGGCTACCAGCCAGCACCGGCTTCCGCCCAGGTGCACCGGCTGCCCAGTCGCGGAGCCGGCCAGCCGGCCACCGCGCCGCCCCCGCTTGGGGGACCCGGGGCGCCTGGGGCGCCTGGGGCGGCGATGCCACCTCCCCCGGCCGGCCAGCCGATGCCTGGGCAACCGTCGCAAGGACAGCCGCTGCAGGGGCAGCCCGGTATCGGGCAGCCGGCGGCCAGCCCGTTCGCTGCGCCGCCGGAGGCCGGACGGTTCTCGGCACCCCAGCCGGAAGAAGCCGGGCCGTTCACGGCGCCGCAGCAGGAACCCGGACAGCCGCCGCTGCCAGGGCAGCCGTCGGCCGCCCCGTACGGGGCGTCGGCGCCGGTGACGCCAATGGTCCCTGACGTCGGCTATCCGGCCCACGATGCCGGCCATTCGGCCCCGCGCAACGGCTCATACACCGGCCCGCGGCCGGTCGCCCCGCTTGGGTCGGGCGGCGGCGCGCCAGCAGCGCCGTGGGGGCAGCCCCCGGCCGGGGGCCCCAACGGCCCAAGCGCCCCTAGCGGCCCCATTGGTCCCGGCGTCCCCGGCGCTCCCGTGGGCCTGGGAGGGCACCAGGGTCAGCCGGCGGCTAACCCGCTGGCCACGCCGTCGGTGATCACCCCGCAGGCCGATCCGGACGGCCAGCCTGGTCCAGGCTCCGGCGTCCTTGGCGGCCCGCTCGGACCCGCCGGGCCGGCATACTCCGCTGCGCAGCCGGGTGTCTCGCTTGCCGACGCCGTTCAGTCGGCACACCGGGAAGGCCAGGAGTTCGGCGAGTCGGTCGCGCATGACGCGCCGGCGCTCTGGCTGGAGGCGGTGCTGGCCAGGAAGCCGCGGATGCCGTCCGACCTGGAGGCAAGGCTGCTCCAGGGATCGGCGCTGCCGATCGACTTCCTGTTGCACGACGAGGTGCGGCACGCGCTGCGCCGCGGGTTCTGGGACGCCCTGGAGCGTTCCCGCCGCTGACCTCATGAATCGCGTGCGCAACCCTCGTTGCGGACACCACATCCAGGCGAATGGGAAAGGGCCACTGGGGTACCGTGGGAAGAGTGGCTGACGTCGATGCGTTCGACGAGATCGAGTTTCAGGCAGCACGGACAGGCAATCACGTGCGGGCCGCAGTCCGCATGAGCGAGCTCGCCCGGGGGGTCGAGCCCGGCATGCGCGCCGAGTCTCACCTGCGGGTCGGCGATCAGTGGATGATGGCCGACGAACCGCAGCAAGCGGCGGACGAGTTCACCGCGGCGATCGAAGACGGCGGGCCCACGTCCGCCAACCCCAGTGTCTACCTCGCCAGGGCGCTGTTCGCGCTGGGCCGGGACCAGGAGGCGGAGCGGCTGCTGGCCACGCTGGCCGCCAACCGCGAGTCGGCCACGCCTCGCACGTGTGACCTGGTCGCCGAACTGCTGATGGAGCAAGGCGACCTGCGGGGCGCGCTCGAGTGGGCAACGGCAGGCGTCGAGCATTGCGTCAAGCAAGCCGACAACGAGCTCCAGCTCCTGCTCCGCCTGCGCTACCGCATCCGCGTCGATCTCGGCCTCGATGAGGACGACTACGACCGGATGCTGGACGCCACCCACCGGCAGGGCTAACCGCGCGCAGAAACGGTTTGTCCCTGGTTTCTGTCGTCGGAGCGACGAACGGTAAGTCCCCAAACGGCCGACGTCGTTCCCGCCGACTCGCCATCGAGGGAACCATACAGCTGACGTCGGCGCTGATCTAGGGGTCCGATCCGGAAGTCGACAAGTCGTAGCACGGGCGACCTCAACTGCCGGCCGCCGTAATTCTGATCAGGGCATTTCGGTCATGTTTGCGTCGAGCTTGAGCCTGAGATATATATTTTTTCCAGTGCAGCGGGCGTCATTTTACACACATTAACAAGAGCGGTCTTGGCGTTCTTTTCTGCCGTCATGGCGTTACTACCTGTTAGGGTATTGTGCTGCTTTTGAGTAAGCTGTGCAGCTTGACGCCATTCACCACTTGCTGTCGAGCAATCGGAGATGGCGGCTCTGTACGGAATATCGAAAAGATATGTATATGCCAGGCCGGTAGGTGAGCCGTTAGCCTTCTCAGCTGCGTTAATGTCGTTTTCTGCTGCTTGGTCAGAATCGAGTGCGTAAAGAGAGGCAGCCGCTCCCCGCCAGGAGTCGGCCGTTACGCGCGGAACCGTGTTCTCATCAGCTGCTTCTGTGAAGAGGTTCTGCGCATCCTGATAGTCTTGGCCGTACTGAAGCCCCGAACCAACCAGGTACTTCTCGACTTGCGACACGCCCGAAAGATCCTCTATGATTTTATTTGCTTCTTCTGCCTCTCCGAGCACTAGTAGCTGTGAGGAAATAGCGTTTCCGTTGGTGGTGCCGGACGCTTGCTGCCCTTGAGCGATATCGCCTATAAGAGATACTAGTTCTTGTCGTTGCGTACTATTATTCTGTTGCTGCGCGAGGTAGCTTGAGTAGAATGCCGAACCAGCAGCAACGACGACTGCGACCGCTGCAATAATAGCCGACCACCGCGCGACCCTAGCCGAAGCTACTGTTGCTCTGTTCGCAGCAGCACTTAGGGCTTCATCAGACGCTTGTGTGCTATCCGGCGTCCCAGGCTCTTCAGCCATTGCTTCTCCCCGCTATAACTTGCCGTTCTTGTTCCCGATATCTGCACTCTAGTGAACCGTTGCCCGGATTTCCATCCACCTCTTAGCCATCAATACTCGGCAATAGGGGCTGAAGCAGAAGGTATCCGGCTGCCTGCGCAGCCTCACCGGCGCCCGCCAATTCTGCGCGATACGCAGCTACCTATCCAGCGCAGCCAAGCACGGGCTCCGCTTCTTTGACGTCCTCGTCATGCTCACCGAAAACCGGCCCTAGATACCCTCCGCTGCCTGATCACCCTGCTGACCGCGGCACCTGACCGGTTACCTTCGGAGATCCTGCGCGTGATCATCGGAAGGGCCGTCGCCGGGCTCGACGTCCAGTAGCCGGGCAGGAAGCCGAACAGTGGTCAGGCCGTGCGTCCCGGGCCTTATCTGTCTCTGCGGGTGATCTCCTATCCTGCGGCCACGCCGGACATGTCCATGGACGGGATCGGCTGGGCTTGCGCGGGATTATCCCGGTTATTCTGAATGGTCAGCAGGACGGCGGAAACTACCACCCAGACGGCCGTGCCGATGAAGGCGAAGAACGAGAAGAACGCGGTCAGGGACACAGCCGCGAAGACCACCGTGATCCAGCCCCAGGTGCGCGGGATGGGAATCGGCTTCGTCCGCAGGATGGCCACCGCTGTCGCCAGGTAGAAGATGGACAGCCCGGCGATGATGAACGGGTAGGAAAGGTCGGACTGGAGGAAATTCAGCGTCTGCGCCGTGTTGGCGGTCA
>Ga0335074_10002109_pt1 | contig 27053 bp, 24 predicted proteins | sample Lox_Sample_23_FD_206715 | JGI IMG/M metagenome (GOLD analysis project Ga0335074, IMG submission 206715) | Soil microbial communities from Loxahatchee National Wildlife Refuge, Florida, United States - Lox_Sample_2.3 | ecosystem: Environmental > Terrestrial > Soil > Wetlands | place: USA...
GGCTTGTGCCGGACGACGCTGATCTCCAAGATGAAGCGGCTGGGTATCTTACTCGAAAAGGTCAGCGTTTCCAGTGCCAGCAGTCGCGTCAGAAGCCCAAACTGCCCGGACCCATCCGCTGCGTGCAATCGCTCGCTCGGTCGTGAATTCAGTAAATCTAATCCGCCTTCTGACAAGGGAAGAGCGTACGCGGTAGCCGAAGCCTGAAGAGACATATTCTGCTGCCGCGCGGAAGCCTTAGGCGTGCCTAGTCCTTTATCCGATTGGATGACGCCGTTGGCATTAGCTAGCTATGCCAGGCCTTCCGCCGTGGCTACAATAGCGAGGATGCGGGCCTTGTCGAACGTGCACCGACAAATGTGTATCGGCAGAAATACTTTCCGCGGCCCGCTTCACGAAATCCGGCCGCGACATTGCGCAACGCTTTTGCCGCTGTTGACGCTCGCTGCCTTCATCCTTCTCCACGCGGGCCGAGTTTCCGCGCAGCAAGCATCGGCTTCGATTAACGGCGTCATTAGCGACCCTACTGGCGCTGTGGTGGCCGGAGCGACAATCACGCTGACGGCTCTCGATACGAATGTGGTTCGAACAACTACAAGCAATGCGGCCGGGATTTATGTTTTTGTTAACGTCCTACCTGCCAGGTACGCGCTGAAGGTCGTTAAAGAAGGTTTCAGTTCGGCATCGCAATCTGACTTCGAGGTTTTCGTCGGCCAGACCGCGACGTACGATTTTCATCTCGCCGTAGGAACCAAGCAAGACACAATAACTGTCGATGCGCGAGACGCGGATCTTGTGTCGTCGACGGCTGAGCTCGGAACAGTCTTGTCGGAGAGGGCGGTGACCGATCTTCCGCTGAATGGCCGCAACTTTACGCAGTTGCTTCCCCTGACGCCGGGGGCTAGTCCCATCAGCGTTGCTCAAAATGCTGGCGGGGGTGGTGCATTCGCGGGCAATGCCATCGGTTCATTTACTTTCCCGGCCGTCAACGGGCAGCGCAACCGCAGCAATATGTTTTTGCTGGACGGAGTAAACGATCTCGGCTCCTTCATTGGCAACTATAACTTCGCCCCAATCATCGATACGGTCCAGGAATTCAAGGTGCAATCGCATAACGACGAGGCGGAATTCGGTCAAGTTCTGGGAGGTATCGTCAACGTCGTGAGCAAAGCGGGCACGAATGCTTACCACGCCAGTCTCTGGGAGTTCGTAAGGAACGAGCAGTTCGACGCACGAAATTTCTTCGCCGCGACGCGCGATCCATTGCGCCAGAACCAATTTGGTGTGGCCGGGGGTGGTCCGCTTTGGATACCAAAGCTCTATAAGGGGACGAACCGGACTTTCTTCTATGGCGGCTACGAAGGATATCGTCAGAGCCAAGCCTCATCGACGCCCATTCTGGTACCGACTGAGAAAGAGTTGACTGGTGATTTTAGCGGCGACGGGCCAATCATCTACAACCCGTTCACCACGCGGCCCGACCCCAATAATCCGGGGAGCTATCTTCGGACTCCGTTCCTAGACAACATCATCCCCCCGAGCATGCTGAGCCCCGCCGCTTTGGAATGGGCCAAGCTGTTTTCGGCGCCGGGATCGTCAACCGTAGCCGGGTATAATTCCACCAACACGACGCCCGAACATACCTATCAAGACAGCTACCAGATGCGCGTGGACCAGGTCTTCAACGCTCATGATGTCCTGTTCGCCCGGATTTCCTACTACAATCAAACCCAAACTGGCCAGCCATCGCTGAGCGGCGGAGGGTTGCCTGGGGCGATACAGGTGCTGGACTTGACAGGTTGGAACGGGGCGGTTCACGAAACGCACGGCTTTGGCCCCTCGGCCGTCCTGGATTTGCATTTCGCGCGCAACTGGGGCGACGACTTGAATACCCAAAACATTCTCAACGCTCCCGCCAACTTCGCTAACGACCTGATTACTTCCGGTTTCGCCCCCACCTTCATTTCGGACTATCGGGGAGGAGCCGGACCATACATACCGGCGGTGGGAATCAGTGGCTATGCCGGCGCTGGACAACATATTCAAGACACTCGTATCGCAGATACGTGGGAATTCGGCGGCGACTTTACCAAAATCATCGGCCGCCACACCATCAAAATGGGTGCGCAGTTCGAAACAAACAATACACGCTCTCCGCTTTACTACTCACTCGTGAACTTTACTAGCTTTGAGACTTCCAACCTTGAAAGTCCAGGGGGGACGGGAAATTCGCTGGCGTCGTTTCTTCTGGGTGTTCCTGACAACGCACTGCGGCGCAATGTGCTGGTGACGATGCATGGGGGGTGGGTGGATGGTGCGTACGTTCAGGATCAATGGCGAGTGAGCGATCGCCTCACGCTGAATATCGGTCTCCGTTGGGATGTGACCTTGTGGCCTATTTATGGAACGCAGGGAACACCAGACTCCTACGTTGGAGATTTGAACCTCAACAACGGAACGTATATTCTGGCCAATGTCCCGCCTGCTTGCTCCTCAACTATAGGCTTCCCTTGCATCCCGGGCGGTGGGCTGCCGGCGCACGTTGTCGTAACCAACCAACAGAACGGAGCGATTCTCCATAATTCGTACGATAACTGGCAAGGGCGATTTGGTTTCGCCTACCGGCTCACGGGCAAAACAGTCCTTCGGGGCGGCTATGGCCGGTTTTACGACAATTGGAACTCCGTAATCCAATTGGCGCAGAACTATGGCGGTACCTGGCCCGACATTGGGCAAGTGACGGTAAACAACCTGAACCAGACCAATCCTACGGTGGGAATTGGCGATCCGCTCAATCTGGGCTCCGGCGCCGTTCAGTACCCGGCGCCGAATCCGTTCAGTCAAGTTGCGTATTATCTCAATCCCACGGGCTTCAAGGTGCCGTATTCCGACGAATGGAATTTTGACATGGAACGTTCGCTCGGGAGGGGGACCGTGCTGTCGGTGGCCTATGTCGGGTCCCATTCATTGCACCTCGATTTGGGAGGTTACCAGAACGTCGCCGAGACCCCGGGGCCAGGAGATGCAGCTACCGTTGCGTCACGCCAACCCTACCCCTACATCAGCCCGACCAATTACGACCAAAGCATTGGCCAAAGCAAGTTCGATGCGCTGGAAGTTCGCCTGGAACAAAGGTTTTCGCGCGGCCTTTCTTACCTGGTCAACTACACGTGGTCGAAATCGATTGACGTTGCCTGCTCGGGAAGTTTCGGCGCCGAGGGCTGCGAGCTGCAGAATCCCTACGACATGAACGCAGATCGGAGCGTGTCCGGCTTCGACCTTCCACAAAACTTCAACGCGAGTTGGACCTGGCAAATCCCATTCGGTAGAGGCCAGAGTCACGGCACCGGCAAATCTCTGTTAACGTACGCAGCCGCGAACTGGCAACTGAACGGAATCGTAAGTCTTTACTCGGGTGTGCCATTCGACGTGACGGTCAATGGCGACATAGCAAACACGGGAAACATTCTCGAGCGCGCCAATCTCGTGTTGCAAGATCCGTACCTCGCCAACAAAGGTCCCAACGGATGGCTGAATCCCGCGGCTTTTGCGGTTCCCCCGGACTATACTTTCGGGACCCTTGGTCGAAACTCGCTCCGTTCGGACTGGACGAGGAATTTGGACCTTTCATTGTTCCGGAATTTTCCGATTAGGGAGAAAGCAACGATTCAGTTTCGAGCGGAGGCGTTTAACCTGACCAATACCGCGATTTTCGGACAGCCGAACAGCGTCCTCAATGCCCCGAACTTTGGCGCCATCAACTCAACCAGCAATTCCCCGCGGCAGGTACAATTCTCTCTGAAGGCCCTCTTCTGAGACCCGTATGCCACCGACCATAGCGCGCCGCTTCCTAGCGTGCTTCATCCTTTCCATTTCCACAATTACAGGAGCGGTGCCACAGCCGCACATTGACCACCGGACGGTCCGCTTGCCGATGGTGGACGGCGCAGGTATCCGGTTCACGCGCATCACCACCGCCGACGGTCTCTCTCAAACCAGGGTGGCTCAGATTGTCCAGGACGACGAGGGATTCATGTGGTTTGGCACGGAGTACGGCTTAAATCGGTACGACGGCTACAAATTCAAGCTGTTCGTGCACGATCCCCAGCGGCCCAATAGCCTTGGAGGCACTTTTATCTCCGCGCTGTTCAAAGACCGATCGGGCATGCTTTGGATCGGAACCGATCGGTTCCTGGACAGGCTTGATCCTACCACCGAAGTATTCACGCACTACCAAGTGGAGCCTGACGATCCGGCCGGCACGATCATTCATATCTCCCAGGATCGCGCGGGCATGCTGTGGCTTGCCACCGGCACCGGGCTGGATAGATTCGATCCGAAGACCGGACAAATCAGACGCTATCGCCGTGCTTCGGGCCTGAGTTCGAATGACGTGCAGTGGAGCGGGGAGGACAAATCAGGCACGTTGTGGGTCGGCACGAGTGAGGGCCTGGATGCATTCGATCGGAAAACCGAAAAGGTCACGCTCCACATTCCGATCGAGCAAGCGGTGAGGGCGGCGTTCTATGAAGATCGCGCGGGGACGTTCTGGGTTTTTAACGCGAGCGGCAATGGGCTGGCCACCTTGGATAAGAAGACGAATACGCTAGTGAAATATTCGTTTTTTCAGCACGACCCGCCGCCGGGAGCGTATGCGGGAGTAAACTCCATGCTGGAAGACCGGCAGGGCAATCTGTGGATCGGATCGCCTGGTGTTGGCCTCCTTCGCTTCGATCGGCAAAAGCGCCGCTTCGTTCGATACCGGCACGACCCAGCGGATCCGAACAGTTTAGCAGAGGAAAATGTGATGACACTGTTCAAGGATCGAGAAGAGAACATATGGATTGGCCTGCAAGGGCACGGCCCGAATCACTTCTCTACGCAGCCGGCTCCATTCGAAACGTTTCGGAGTGGGCTGGGTCAAGCCAAAGGTCTGTCAGTCGATTTCGTGAATGCAATATACGTCGATCGTGAAGGAATCCTGTGGATTGGCAACGATGACGGGTTAAACCGGATTGATCGAAAATCGGGACGGGTGGAACGGTGGACTGCCGGTCTCGGTGAAAAGCCTGTAGTAGTTTCGATTATCGAAGATCCGCAAGGGTATCTGTGGGCAGGTACCTGGGGAAACGGACTCATCCGATTTGATCGCAGCACCGGAGCATTCAAGATTTTCCGGCACGTGGAGGGAGATCCCTCGAGTTTGAGCAGCAATCTGATTCACAGGCTCTTCATCGATCACGCAGGCTCATTATGGGTCGGAACCAATGATGGCCTCAATCGATTTGACCGACAAACCGGCCGATTCACGGTGTTCAAGGCCGACTGGAATAGTCGCCTCAGCCAAGCTTATGTCTCCCTCGCTGAAGATACGCATCGAGGGGTCCTCTGGCTCGGAACGCACTATTCGGGTTTGCACCGATTGGATTTGGCAACTGGTCAACTCAAAATATACAGGTCGAATCCAGGGAATCCGCGCGCGCTTGGAGACGATTTGGTGCCGACGGTGCACGTGAGCGCATCTGGCGAGGTGTGGGTCGGTACTCAGAATGGGCTTGATAAACTTGACCCTGAGTCCGGGACGTTCACCGCCTACACCGAGAAAGATGGCCTGTCCGGGAATGCCGTAAGCTGCATCCTGGAGGATAACCAGAAGGACAACCAGGGCACCCTGTGGATGAGCACGAATCGAGGATTGTCCAGATTCAATCCGCGAAACAAGACGTTCAGTAACTACTCGGTTGCCGATGGTCTTCCGGGCAACGATTTAACGGGCTGGGCCTCGTGTTTCGAGAGTCCGAGCGGAGAAATGTTCTTTGGAGGCTTTTCAGGCGGCGTGGCATTTTATCCTGACAGGCTTGATCGTAATACGTACGCCCCGCCTGTGGCCCTTACGGAATTCCGATTATCCGGCATTCCAGTTGAGGTCGGGGGCCGTTCGCCGCTGAAGAAATCCATCTCCTACACTACTCGCTTGACGCTCTCTCACGAACAAACCATATTCTCGCTGGGATTCTCAGCTCTTAGCTATCGCAATTCGGCCAACAATCGGTACCGGTACAAGCTGGAAGGATTGGAGAATAGCTGGCACGAAGTGGGAAGCGATGAGCGGTTGGCGACCTATACGACTCTGCCCGCCGGAGCTTATACGTTCCGCCTCCAGGCCGCTACCAGCCGCGGGCCGTGGAGCGAACCGGGAGTGAAGCTCGAAATCCAAATCTTGCCCCCTATCTGGAAAACGGCATGGTTTCAGACGGTCTGCGGCGCCCTGATTTTGACCTTGGCGTGGGCATTGTACCAAGTACGCCTCCGCCAGATCGCGCGGCAGTTCAATCTAAGGCTGGACGAGCGCGTCGGCGAACGGACGCGGATCGCTCGCGAGTTGCACGACACGCTGTTGCAGAGTTTTCAGGGGTTGATGCTCCGCTTTCAAGTGGCTCATGACGAACTCCCGGGGCGCCCGGCGGAAGCCCGAAAGACACTGGAGGACGCTCTCGATCATGCCGCGCAGGCAATCACGGAAGGCCGGGACGCCGTACAGGGGTTGCGTTCATCCACTGTCGAAACCAACGACCTTGCCTGGGCTATCCGGGCTCTGGGAGAAGAACTGGCGGGCGATGAATCCAATTCGCATGGCGTGGAATCATTTGTGGATGTGGAAGGTAAGCCCAGGGAAGTCCATCCGATCCTACGGGATGAAATCTACCGGATCGGAGGGGAGGCGCTCCGTAACGCGTTCCGGCATGCACAGGCGCGGCGGATCGAGGTGACCATCCGGTATGGCGAGCACCAGTTCCGACTGCGCGTCCGTGACGATGGAAGGGGTATCGCGCCCGAGGTGCTTGAGAAACAAGGACGCGCCGGACACTGGGGCTTGGCTGGTATGCGCGAGCGCGCCGAACTCATCGGCGGCCAACTGGAAATCTGGAGTCAGCAGGAGTCCGGCACGCAAGTTGAACTGACCATTCCGGCATCCCTTGCCTACGGGACCTCGCCCGCTCGCCGTGTCCGATGGTTTGCAAAAGAGGCCGGGACTAAATCATGATTCGGATTCTGGCGGTGGACGATCACGCCCTGTTCCGCGGAGGAGTCGCTGCGCTTGTCGCTCATCAATCGGACATGAGTTTAGTCGGCGAGGCGTCCAATGGGCTGGAAGCAATCCAGCAGTTCCGTGCGCTGCGTCCGGATGTGACCTTGATGGATTTGCAGATGCCTGAAATGAACGGGCTGGACGCAATGATCACGATTCTCGGGGAATTCTGCGAAGCTCGAATTATTGTCCTGACCACCTACACCGGTGACGTCCAGGTTCTGCGCGCTCTGAAGGCGGGGGCTAGAGCCTATCTGCTTAAAAATCTGCTGTATAAAGAGCTTGTCGAAACCATTCGCGCGGTCCATGCCGGTAAAAAAACTCTCTCACCGGAAATCTCCTATCAGGTTGCCGAGCATGCGACCGACGATGCGTTGAACGCGGGGGAAATCGAAGTCTTGCGCCTGATTGCTAGCGGGAATGCTAATAAGGAGATTGCCGCCCAACTCTCAGTCCCAGAAGAAACGGTGAAGGGGCGAGTAAGAAGCATCCTTGCCAAACTGGGCGCTAAGGACCGGACCCACGCCGCGACGATCGGGCTGAAGCGCGGAATCATTGAATTCTGATTACTAGAAAGAGTGATTCAGAACTCTCTTATTGAGCTATTAACAGCGCTGAAAACCGCGTACCTTCAAGTTGAGTGCGCCTTTTTCGACACTTGTTTTCAACATTCCCACGCGGTTGGCCCGGCACAGGCCTTCTGCTGATGCGGCTGGTTGCCGGCTTTACGTTGGCTTATCAGGGGATCAACGGATTGCGGGGAGAACCACGGCTGGAACGAGTCATCTTGTCCGTGCTCGCAGCAGGTGCGGGAATGCTTTTGATTGCAGGTCTATGGACGCCCATCGCAGGGGCGCTCGCGGCGGTGGTTGAGCTATGGTGCGCGTTCTCGCCGCCTGGGGATCCGTTGACACATGTCTTATTGGGAACCCTGGGAGCTGCCGTGGTACTGGTTGGGCCCGGCGCCTGGTCGGTCGACGCTCGCCTTTTTGGATGGAAGCGTATCAACATCGGGAATCGGAAGAGTTAGCTTGACTACCCGTAGGAGATTTTTCATTGCCTCAAAAGATCTTCCCAGGAGTCGCGATGGAGTGGACGCGTATTCTCCATCCAGGGTTGGCCGCAAGCGGGAATCGCCCCACAATAATCTAGAAGATGAAAAGGTTGAAAGCGCAAGACGAGAGGAGTTAACCAATGGCGACACAAGCAAGCTGGGCGGTTAAGATACCGACAGTCAACCATCCCCCATCCTTTGAAATCGAAAATTCGGCGACGGCGCAAGTCGCGCTCGACAGCCCCGAACTCAGCACTAGCGGATTGCCTCGCATCGTCGGTAACAGCGACGCTCTTCGCAAGGTGCTCGGCCTGGTGCAGATCGTGGCGCCCACCGACGCCACGGTGTTGATCAATGGAGAAACGGGCACTGGCAAGGAACTGATTGCGGAAGCCATTCACAAATGCAGCGATCGATCGAAAGGCCCGTTTGTAAAGGTGAATTGCGCCGCCATTCCGGCCGGTTTGCTGGAGAGCGAACTCTTTGGTCACGAGCGGGGCGCCTACACCGGAGCGGTGACGCGCAGTATCGGACGGTTCGAACGGGCTAACCGAGGCACTCTGTTCCTGGACGAGATCGGCGATCTGCCATTGGAATTGCAGCCCAAGATTCTTCGCGTCCTCCAGGAGAGACAGTTCGAGCGCCTAGGCAGTGCGGCGACCATCCACACCGATGTGCGGGTGATCTGCGCCACACATCGGAATCTCATCGAGATGGTGGAAAGCCGTGCATTCCGCGCGGATCTCTTCTATCGGCTCAGCGTGTTCCCTATTGCGCTACCCTCGCTGCGTGATCGCCCTGAAGATATACGATTGTTGGTCCATCATTTTGCGATGGACTACGCGGCTCGGATGCACAAGCCGATCACTGCCGTTTCAGAAGAATTCATGGAGGCTCTTGTGCGTCATTCCTGGCCAGGCAACGTCCGGGAACTGCAAAACTTCGTTGAGCGCTCGGTAATTCTGTCGACTGGCACGGTGCTGCAAGGTTCGATGCATGAACTCAGCGACAGAACGCAGGAGGGCTCAAGGTGGAAGTCGTCCGGACCAGTGACGCTGGAAGAAGCGGAACGTTCGCACATCCTTCGGACTCTCCAACAGACCCAAGGCGTGGTCGGTGGCCCGAATGGAGCTGCCGCTCGGCTAGGTATGCCGCGGACGACTCTAATCGCCATGATGAAACGGCTGGGTATCAATTGCGGGGCAAGCTCAACCTTCCCGATGCGAGCGTTAGCGTCGGTCCCAAGCTGAAGACCAACAATCCACTCTGATCCGGGAAGAGTTTACGCGCTGGCTGAACGCTAAAGCTGGTGATCCGGGTGGAGACCGCACGGGCAATCTCCGTGGTGTCTCGGGACCGAGCAACCTACCCGCTTAAACTGGCGCTGAAATAGTGAGGCGGCGAGTATTTATAGAGTGAGCCACAGCGAACGAACGGAACCTTTCGCATTTTGTTACGCCCAGATCTTTGCCGCGCTCAGATGGATAAAACAGCTTGAAATTCGGACCGATCAGGACTTCGCTGTCGGGGCCGCACGCGAACCGTCGCCCACCAAGACATGATGCTTCACCACCAACGGCGCCATGGAAATGGTCGCGCCTCTATTAAGGTCGGCGATCTTCGTCTTCCAGATTTCTTTCCCGATCGCCCCATCAACAGCGATTGCGTTTCCATCGAGCGGTGAGTTGGCTGTGACGCGTGCTGGCCTAGTCTTTCGCGGGCATGACCCATTGCCCTTCCTCCTGAGGAGGCACGCTTACAGCCTTGACTGTAAGCGCTGAGGGTGGATTCGATTCGGCATGGACTGATGACTTACTGCAACCCGCCAGAGTGACAAGCGCCGGTACGAGAACGTTTAGGAACCCGACCAAGAACAAAATCCGATTTATCGGCAAAGCCACCTCTGGCGGTGCAACGACACGTTGTATTCGTGCGGAACTTAGCTCTTCGCTCCCACCAGTTCCGCCGCGGTTCGACGTGATCTCACTATGCCGTGCGGGTCCAGAACGAACTTCTCCGCAACGCCTTTATCAAACTCCTGGTAGCCTCGCGGCGCATCTTCCAAAGACAGGACCGTGACATTGACCGCTTTCGCTACAGCCACCTTGTTGTTCAGGATGGCCATCATGAGCTGACGGTTGTAACGGAGCACGGGACATTGCCCCGTACCGAACCTGTGGGATTTAGCCCAGCCGAGGCCAATCCGTAAGCCCAGCACGCCACGTTTCGCGTTGGCGTCCTTAGCTCCGGGGTCGTCCGTGACGTACAGTCCGGGAATGCCAATCGCTCCGCCGGCGCGGGTCACCTCCATGAGCGAATTCAATACGGTGGCAGGTTGTTCCGTTCCAGCTTGGTCACCCTGACCCTTCGCTTCGAAGCCGACACAGTCAACTGCCGAGTCCACTTCGGGAACACGAAGGATTTGGGCGATGCGATCTCCCAATGGAACTCGCTCGCGCAGATCGATCGTTTCACATCCGAAGCTTCTAGCCTGCGCAAGCCGTTCAGGGATCATGTCGCCGACAATAACCACTGCAGCTCCCAGCAACTGGCATGCGGCGGCGCACGCGAGTCCCACAGGCCCTGCGCCGGCCACGTAGACGGTTGATCCCGTCGTTACTCCAGCCTGTACTGCGCCATCGTAGCCGGTTGGGAAGATATCAGAGAGCAACGTAAGGTCCTCGATCTTCTCCAGCGCCTGGTCCTTATCAGGGAATTTGAGGAGGTTGAAATCGGCGTAGGGCGCCATCACATAGTCAGCCTGGCCGCCAATCCACCCACCCATGTCGACGTAACCGAAAGCGGCCCCCGCGCGCTCCCCATTGACGTTTGTGCAGATGCCGGTCTTGCCTTCCCGGCAGTTGCGGCAGCGTCCGCACGCGATGTTAAAAGGGGCCGATACTAGGTCGCCCACGTTCAAGAACTCTACGTCCCGGCCTTTCTCGATGATTTCACCGGTGATCTCGTGTCCCAAGACCATACCGACGGGAGCCGTGGTGCGGCCTCGTACCATATGCTGGTCACTACCGCAGATATTGGTGCTCACCAGCTTAAGAATCACGCCGTGCTCGCACTTTCGCGATCCGAGCGATAACTTCGGAAAATCGATTGGCCGTACCTCCACTTTTCCCGGTCCGGCGTATACTACTCCACGATTGCTTGCCATAAGATGTTTTCTCCAGTAAGAATTTAGAAGCTTGCGCGCCAGTTTCGGCCACGGCTTGGCCCTGTTCTCCAGAACCGCCGCTAACGCCCACGGCGCCTGCACATACTGCGCGAGATCCTTTGTCGAAATGTCGAACACCCGCGAAGTGAAGCATCGTCAATAGAGATGTCGATGCCGCCGATCGAAGCACCGTCCATGCGGGATGAGGACCAAGGTTGCTGCCTTCGTCGACAACCGCGATGTTCATGGGCTGCTTGATTTCCGCAGCCTTCTGTTCAGCAGCTGCAATTACCTTGCGTGCTTCCCGCAGGGTCACCATCAATCTCCTTTCAGAGGGAAAGCATTGCAAACGGTAATCCACAAGCGGATCCTGGGTCTCATACTTGCCAAAGAACAACGTAGAGTCCTGGATACGGCGTGCGCATGGCGTTATTTCGACAAGTGTCTTCACCACGTCGTGGTCTCTGCCCCGGGTAACCGTTTTATGGAACGTCCGGTCCGCGAACTTGGCGTAAAGCAGCACCGTCGGTGAGACGCCCACGCGAACTCGCATGGCCTCTGGCGTGCCCCTGAACCAATGTGCTCGCGAGCCGCGACGGCGGAATCTGCGGGTGCAGAAGGGGAGTGAAGAGTGAAATACCGGAAGCTGGGAAATACCGGGCTTATCGTAAGCGAAGTGGCTCTGGGTACGATGCAGTTCGGCGGCAAGATGAATATGGGCAACCTGGGCCAGGAGCAAACCACCCAAATGGTGCACCTCGCTCTGGACAGAGGCGTCAATTTCATCGATACGGCGGACGTCTACAGTCTGGGAGAGAGCGAAACGCTGTTAGGTAACGCCTTGAAGGGCATCCGAGAAGAAATCGTTCTGGCCACCAAGGTCCGTCTGCCGATGGGTGAAAAGTTCAATCGGAGTGGCGCTACCCGCGTGAACATCCTGCGCGAAGTGGAGGGTAGTCTGCGGCGTTTACAAACCGACTACATTGACCTTTACCAGGTGCACGGATGGGACAGCAACACCCCTTTGGAGGAGACGCTGCGGACCCTGAACGATCTCGTGCGCCAGGGAAAAGTCCGCTACATCGGGCTCTCCAACCTGATGTCGTGGCAAGCTGCGACGGCGCTGATGCTTCAGGAGCGTCTCGGCCTTGAAAAATATGTGACGGCTCAGATGTACTATAGCCTGGTCGGCCGGGGACTTGAGTACGAATTCCAATCTTTTGCCGAGTACCACAACATCGGCATACTGGTCTGGAGCGCACTGGCCGGAGGATTCCTCAGCGGCAAGTACAGCCGCAACAATCCGGCGCCCGAGGGGTCACGCTTCGCGGAGGCCGGTCAGTTCGTGCCTTTCGATAAGGAAAACGGTTACAAAATCGTCGATGTATTGAAGGAAGTCGCCCAACGTTACGACGCGAGCGCAGCCCGCGTAGCCTTAGCGTGGGTGCTCGGACGCCCGGCCGTGAGCAGTGTGATCGTCGCTGCCCGAAAACCTGAGCAGTTGGAAGACAACATCCGCGCCGTTGAGCTGCGGCTCTCGGGCGAGGATGTGCGGCTGCTCGACGAGGTCTCCGATCCAGGCGTTCCCTACCCGAAGTGGATGGTCCTTCAGCTCGACACGGCCGAGGACCCGCGTCCGAAAGTGCTACACCCTGAAAATTATGGAGAAGACGGACGTTGGAAGGACCTTCGCGGCAGCCGATGGTCCGGCTGACTTTTCGTTTCTGCCACCCAGTTTTGCTCATTCCGCGCCCTGTCAAGACGAATCTTCTAAGGCTATACGGCCTGTCGACGAGTAGGTCCTGCATGGCTGAACTTTTCGGGAAAGCGCGGACTCTACACTTTATCGGGACCAACAGTGCGGCAACCCATCGCTGAGACTCGCCGCAGAACGGCTGTCGCCGCAGGGTCTCAAGCGGCTTGAGCACGAATACTCGATCGCAGCGGAACTTGATCCCGCCTAGCCTGCCAAATCCCTGGTGCTCACGCGTCACAAAGGGCGAACGATCCTCGTACGCTTCGATTTGGTGGTGCGTTCGGTCACTTACTCTGTGGATGATCGACGTCAGAGAGTAACGGACCCGGGTAATGCGGGCAGCAGGCGAGTGGTCGGTTGGCTCGGAACAGTTCGATACTACGGCGGTTGTAATGGAAGTCGGCGGGGGCTAATCGGTGGCATCCAGGCGTCTCGACCGACGCACCAGCGACACGCGATATCCAAGCTGCCACTGCCGGCAGTAAGACATCTTTGCTCGTAAGATGAGGCCCAGTCAATTCTTTCGAGGGACCGAGTCTTTCTGGCTGCTCGATTGCATTCGCTCACGTGGATGTTAAATAAGCACACGAAACCTGGAGGACAAATCATGAAATTAGCTCATGCAATATTCGCTTCCATTGGAATGGTGCTTCTCTGTGCCGGTGCATCATTCGGACAGCAGGTGAAGACTGACTACGATCGGGGCGCAGATTTCAGCCAATACAAAACCTATTCGTGGGAAAGGGTCCAAACACAAAACCCGCTTTGGGTCAGCCGTATCAAACAGGCCGTCAACGCAGACCTTGCGGCGAAGGGCTGGACGCCGGTGATTTCGGGCGGCGATGTCGCCATCGTGGCGATGGACATGACTAAGAACCATCAGACGGTGGACACCTATTACGACGGCTTCGGAGGAGGCTGGCGCTGGGGCGGTGGATTCGGGGACGCAACCACATCCGTTGATACCTACAAAGTAGGCACGCTGGTTATCGATATGTTCGACGCGCACACCAAGAAGCTGATCTGGCGAGGATCGGCTAGCGACACCCTTTCAGAGAAGTCTGACAAGAACATCAAGAACCTCGACAGGGGAGTTCAAAAGATGTTCGATCATTTTCCTCCGGGCCAGAAGAACTGAGCGCGGCTCGCACGTTTAACAAGCAGGAGTTCTCTATGAAACTATTTCAACAGGGCATGGCACTGTTCCTTTCCTGGTGGCTGGTGCCCGCGAGCATACAGACGAGCCTACAGAATGGATACGCGCAGGCACCTCAGGCTCTCGAACAGAGCCCACAAGAATTGCAGCAGCTGTAGCACCCATCGCGCTTTACCCCGATGGCCTGGTTGCGCAAATCCTGGCGGCCGCAACTTATCCCGCGGAAGTGGTCGAGGCCGAGACCTGGCTCGAAAAACACAAAACTCTTACCGGGGAGAAACTGGCGAAAGAAGTAAACAAACAACACTGGGATAACAGCGTCAAAGCTCTGGCGCAGTTCCCTGCGGTGCTCGCCAACATGAACCAGAATCTTGCCTGGACATCGGAGCTTGGCGACGCCTACATCAACCAACAGCAGGCGGTGAGTCAGGCCATTCAAACCATGCGGCAGAAGGCTCAACAGGCCGGGAACTTGAAGACCACTCCCCAGGAGAACGTGACTACACAAGGGCAGACGATCGTCATTCAACCGGCGATGCCCGACGTGGTGTTTGTACCTCAATACGATCCTTGGCTGGTCTACGGGTATCCGCTGGCCGCATTCCCCGGCTGGTATCCTTATCCCGGGCTTTTTTGGGATGGTCCGGGGATAGGTTTTGGACTAGGGTTTGGCATTGGATTATTCGCGGGCTTCGGCTGGGGTTGGGACAACTGGGGATACGATTGGCACGGCGGCGGACGGGTGGTCTACAACCACAATACTTACATCTCGCATAGCAGGTCGATCGTCAATCGCAATAATTTTCATTCGGCACGAGCAGGCTTTGGCTATTCGACCAGTTTTCGCGGAGGAGCCTTTGGCTCGCGCGGCATGCGTTCCAGCGCGTTCAGCGGGTTCAATCATGGCGGGTTTGCCAGAGCCAGCGCTTTCCGAGGACACGCCAGCTTTGGGGGCTTCCATGGCGGGGGCTTTGGAGGAGGCTTCCGTGGCGGGGGCGCTTTCCACGGCGGCGGGGGCCGGCGATGAGGTGATTCAACATGAAACGACAAATGATGAATACGATTCAGCAAGGGACGCCACTCGCGATTCTAGCGATGTGGGCAACAATTGGCGCTTATCCGGGGATCGCTCAGAAATCTGCTCAGCCGACGTTTCGCTCCGCCGCCGAAGCAAGTCAAGAGCTTTTTCAGGCGGTACAGGACAATAATGCGAGGACCATCGCAAACATCCTCGGCGGACCGACGGAATTGGCATCTTCGGGTGACACTGCGCAAGATAAAGTCGACCGCGAAATGTTCGTTCAAAAATACCGGCAGATGCACCGGGTGGGTCGTGAGCAGGACGGATTAATGACACTGTACATAGGCGCAGAGAACTGGCCGTTTCCTGTCCCGCTTATTCAGAAAAACGGCGCCTGGCGCTTCGACGCAGATGCCGGTCAGAAGGAAGTTTTGTTCCGGCGAATCGGCGAGAACGAGCTAACGGCGATTGACATCTGCCACCAACTCGTCACCGAGGAAAAACAATTTCGTTCGAATCCGAATGCTGGGATTCAAGCGAACGACCCGCTTGCTGGTTTGGTGGCTGCAGCGGCGAGCGGTTCCACTGGCGCGAAGCCCGTGCTAATCCAGGGCTACTACTTTCGTGTCGCGTCCAAGCATCCAAATGCATCCTTCGCCTTCGTCGCATATCCCGCGGAGTACCGGTCGTCGGGCGTGAAGACCTTTATCGTAACGGAAAAGAATGTCGTCAGTGAAAAAGACCTCGGTCGCAATGCAAAGGGGCAGGCAAGTGCATTGGGCGCCGCTTATACGGAATCCGGTTGGGTCACCTCGGACGACAATTAGGCGAGCGTAGCGCCTAACTTCGGTATTTTCTTCCCTCAGCCGGCGCAGCGCCACTGACGGCTCCGCGCCGGTTTTTTTCTGGACCCGGACCGTCCCTTATTTCTTCTCATTCCGGAGGCTCGCCGATGGCGCAGCACCCGGCGTGTTGAATTGATTGACTGTGCTTCTCACGCCATCATCAACACCGTCGTCGCCCTGAGAACTGGCCGTATAGAAGTAAGTCGTCCCAGGTTGCAGACGGTACAACTGGACCCGCAACACGGTATAAGTATGTGCCTGATTCAGCCGAATATGGGACTTGGCCGTTTGGTTTAACTTCGATCGATCCGTGCCGAAATGGACCACTCCGAAATGTTCCGGATCGCCACCGGGATTGCCGCTGGTCCACCGGATAATAGCCGAAGTTTCCTTGAGCCGACTCGAGGACCGGCCCTAGCGTAATATGCAGGTGTGCCGACCGCTTGCCTGGTGGAAGCAGCTGCGCGCGTGCTGGAAGTGGAAAAGCGCCGCCAGTGGTCGCTAGTAGAAGAACGAAGAGGAGTGTGATTCTTTAGTGGACTGGAGGAGAGCGAGCATCTCCAGGCGCGGCTCGGGACTACGTGCACTGGCGCGGAGGCAACGCCGATGACGCTGATTGCCGGGTCTTGTGTTCTTTAGCTGCAGTCATCCTGGTGCTGCAGAAGGAGCGGAGTCTCGTCCATCTTCTCGCGCGTTCATGCAAGGCCTTGCCTGCTTCGATTTGGTGGTGCATTCGGGTCACTGATTGCGTGGATCGCCGGCCGTGCTTCATTCCGCCCCTCTGATGTCATGCCTGTTGCTATGTCACGGCAATGCCCGTTATCCCGGGCGCAAGCATGCCAGAAGGCTTTCATTGCAAAAACGTTTCCGGCAAGACTCAGCGGTCGGGGTGAAACGGCATGCCCGCATGCCCCGCACTGGCGGGCTCTGGTGTCCGCAGATCTAAATTGACCACAATCGGATCCTGGCCGTCTCGTACAACGACAGCTTCGCAGGACTCGTCCGGGCTGGCATTGATCTCCTGGTGCGGCACGTAGGGCGGAACGTAAATAAAATCCCCTGGACGGGCCTCTTCGCTGAATTCGAGCTGAGCGCCCCAGCGCATTCGAATTCGCCCCTTCACCACGTAAAGGACCGTCTCCAGTTCGCCATGGTGATGGGGTCCCGTCCTGGCATCCGGTTGAACCAGCATTGTTCCGGCCCACAGCTTGTTTGCTCCAGCTCTCGCATGGGTAATCGCGGCGGCGCGAGTCATGCCCGACGTCTGTGGTGTATTCAAATCCAGTTGATCCGAATGGACGATTTTGACACCCTGTTTTGTCCAATCCATTAGTAAGCCCTCGCTACGGCCTCAGCATTTTTGTTGCCTCGAGATTATGCCCAGCAAAATGGTGGGAGCATCCGGCAGGCGCACAGTGGTGACCCACGCGCGACAGCTGTCGACATAGCGGCGCGTCGGAACCTACAGCAAACGCCAATTGCCTGATTACCAAGGACTGCCCGATGGCCTGCCTATTGCCTTATCTGATTGGTGAAAAGGAGACTACAACAATGAAGACAGCACCTTCCAAAGTGATTCTCTTCGCGGCCAGTTTTGCGTTGCTGGCCGGATTTACCCCGCGGGCCTTGGCCGACGAGTGGAATCAGAAGACCATCTTCACCTTCAGCGGTCCGGTACAGATTCCTGGACAAGTGCTCCCCGCGGGGACTTACGTGTTCAAGCTGGCGGATTCTACATCCAACCGGGACATTGTGCAGGTGTTCAGCCAGAACGAAAGACATCTGTACGGGACATTCCTCGCAATCCCTGACGAGCGCCTGCGTCCAGCCGGAAAACCGATCATCACCTTCGACGAGACCCCGGCCGGCTCTCCAGAGGCTGTGCGTGCGTGGTTCTATCCAGGGGAAAACTACGGGCATCAATTTGTGTATCCGAAAGATGAGGCGGTTTCGTTGGCCAAATCCAACAACACTCCGGTGCCCTCCATGCCCGTCGAGCTTACCGTAAACACGACGAAACGCACGTCTGCGATGAACGCGCCTCAGGTAACAGCCATGAAGCAGGCTCCCTTGAAAGCCCAATCGCCGAACGGGGAAGAACTTGAGATTGCAGAGGTTTTTGAAGCGCCGGATCCGGTGCAGACGGCTCAAGCTCAACCGCCCGCAACATTGCCGGCCACCGGCAGCCCGTTCCCGCTGATCGGCCTCGTCGGCCTTCTCTCGCTTGCAACGGGGCTCGGTCTGAGATTTGCAGCAGCGAAAGCTCGCTAGCTCCGTCTCATAGCCAGAGGAATTCCACAATGCCAACTACTCAAGATAAACTTACAGCGCGCCGCCAAGCCGCCAATGGGACACGCAGCGATCTTGGCTCGGAAGCCGTCAAGAACATCAGCAGCGCTCTCAATGTTCTGCTCGCCGACGTTTTCGCTCTCTACATGAAGACCAAGAACTTCCATTGGCACATGAGCGGACCACACTTTCGGGACTACCATCTCTTGCTCGATGAACACGCCGACCAGATTTTCGCGATGACTGATGACATTGCCGAGCGCGTGCGCAAGATCGGCGGCGGAACGATCCGATCTATCGGTCATGTGGCCCGCCTGCAGCGCCTCAGCGACAACGACGCGGACTATGTCGATGGCCCCGATATGCTCTCCGAACTGCGCGAAGACAACCATATGTTGCTTGCCAATATGCGCGAGGTGCATGACTTGTGCGATGAAGAGAACGACGTCGCAACGGCGAGCCTGCTTGAGAATTGGATCGATGAGACAGAACGGCGCATCTGGTTTCTTTTTGAGGTGACGCGGGGCAGATAGATTAGATCCTAGTGAGGCTGACAATGGAAGGACGAAGGTCAGACACCAACTTGCCAGGTGACTCGTCTTCATCAACGGAAGGGCAGCCGCCGCCTCTGACCAGAGCGAGCGCGTTTGTACGATTCGGCGGCGTTGGCGCTGTTCTTTTCTGTGTTGCAGCAGTGTATCTCTATTTGGGTGGCTGGTTCAGCCCAAACAAACTCACGCCCGCGCGATTCGCCGACGGCTTTGAGCGCGTCGACGGAATCCATTCCGGTTTTCGCCTCAATCACGCCAAGGGCGTTTGCGTCAGCGGCTCTTTCGAGAGCAACGGCCGGGGCGCCCGCCTTTCAAGAGCCGTAGTCTTCCAAGCTGGACGCGTCCCAGTCATCGGCCGCTTCTCTCTCGGAGGCGGCAACCCCTATGTCGCTGACGCCCCCGAAGTAATCCGTGGTTTCGGAGTGTTGTTCAAGCTGCCCGACGGTGAAGAATGGCGCACGGCTATGGTCAACACCGCGGTGTTTGCGGTCCATACCCCACAAGCTTTTTATGACAGGTTGATTGCGTCTCAGCCGGACCCTAATACTGGCAAGCCCGACCCGGAAAAAATGGCGGCATTTCTGGCGGCCCATCCGGAAACCGTGCAGGCGAACAAGATCATTCAAAGCCATCCCGTTTCATCTGGCTTCGCGAACAGCACATTTTACGGTTTGAATGCCTTCTGGTTCTCTGATGCGAGCGGAACATCCATACCAGTCCGTTGGGCGATGGTGCCCGTGCAGCCGTTTGCACCCGCAGATGCGACCGCGGCACAGGGAGACAAGAATTACCTTTTTGATGCGCTGATCGCGAGCATCCATCAGCACCCTCTCCAATGGCGCCTGATGATCACCATCGGCCAGCCAAACGATCCGACCAACGATGCCACCATCCCTTGGCCCGACACGCGGGACCACGTGGATGTGGGAACGCTGACCCTCGATCAAATTGAAAGCGATGAAAACGGCCCTTGCCGCGACATTAATTTCGATCCGTTAGTTTTGCCGGAAGGAATGGCGCCATCCGATGATCCTCTGCTGAGCGCTCGTTCGGCGGTCTATTCCCAGTCGTTTACCCGGCGCGCCGGCGAGCAAGCGCTTCCGAGCGCGGTCACGCCGTCTGAGGTGCAAAAGTGAGCACGAGCGTGTCTCCCCAACAACGGCAATTCACCGCTCGCATGAGATTTTTTCACTGGCTTACCGCAGCGATGGTGCTGACCATGCTCGGCATTGGAATCGCAATGGTGGCATCGCTCGCCGACTATCATCGCTTGGTGTCCATTCACCGGCCGCTGGGTATTCTCATATTGATTGTGGTGGTGATTCGCTTCATCAACCGTCACTACTCCACTCTCCCGCCGTTTCCCCCTACTATGTCGCCTCAAGAGCGCTCAGTTGCCTCGGCGTCTGAACTCGTTTTGTATGCTCTCCTGGTTTTACAGCCGCTGGTCGGTTGGGGGATGTTGTCGGCGGCGCGCTATCCCATCACGCTGTACGGCTCGATTCATCTGTTCCCCATACTTCCCCACAACGTGATGTTGTACGCAGTGTTGCGCAGGGCCCATACGGTATTGGCTTACCTCTTGTTCGTGACCTTCCTTGCCCATTTAGGGGCCGTTTTGTTTCACACGTGGGTGGTGCGAGATGGAACCTTCAGCCGTATGGCGCCGTGGAAAGTCGCGCAGCGTATACGATGACACCAGAAGGGCTCATGAGCGAAAGATTCTCGGCACAAGTGGTGTTGATAGCGGGGGGTACCGGTGGATTAGGACGAGCCGTCAGCGCAGCCTTTCTGGAAGAGGGCGCCGCCGTGATCGTTACCTACCGTAGACAAGACGAGTTCGAGGCCTTGCGTCATGCAGTTGGCGCCCATGCCGTGCGTCTAGAAGGACTGACCGTCGACGTGACGAACGAAGCCGGAGTGCTCGAAGCAGTCACTGCGATTGTCGCGAAGCACGGCCGGTTGGACGTTCTAACAAATGCCGTCGGCGGCTACGAGGCTGGCCGTAAGCTATGGGAGATGGACGCAAACGTTCTTGATAAGATGCTGTCCGTCAACTTGCTGCCGGGTTATGTGTTGTCTCGTGCCGTCGTTCCGATCATGCTTAGACAAGGACACGGAACGATTGTGAACGTCGCTTCGACGGCGGCTGTTGAGCATGCAGGTTCTGCGGCAGCGTATGCCGCATCCAAGGCTGCGGCGGTGGCGATGATCGATTCACTCGCGGCAGACTTGAAGGACACCGGAGTGCGTGCGAACTCGATTCTGCCAAGCATTATCGACACCGAAGCGAATCGCAAAGCCATGCCAAACGCCGATTTCAGCAATTGGCCCAAGCCGCGGGATATAGCGCGTGTGATCCTGTTCTTGTGTGGCGACGATGCCAAGCTGGTTCATGGCGCGTCGATCCAAGTGTGATGCGATGAAACGAACCACGTGGATCGGAGCCTGGACAATCTGCGCAACCGGAATCGCGGTACTCCTCCTATCCTCCATTGCCTTGGCCGCGCAAAACGGCACAACAAAAGGCGCGCCCCCATATAATCCGTATCCGCCTGGCATCTTGCCGGGCGATTTGAATTCAGAGCTGGAAAGGGTTGTGCGCGAGGTGGATCTCGTCGAAGGCCGGGCGCTCGCGCGCTGGCACGCCTTGGCGGCACCGGGCGTGACAGGTCAGCCGCCAACCTTGCGGAACACTGGAACTGAGTTGATAGAGACGCTCGGGGAGCTTATGAATTTCGACCGGAACATGTCGCCCAACAGAAATCTGGCGTGCATGTCCTGTCACATGCCCTACGCCGGATTTAGCGGACCCATCCCATCGGTTAATCTGACGATCATTGCGTACCCCGGAACGGCTCATTTCCGGGTCGGCAAGCGGGTGCCGCAGCGACACACGTACGCTCCTTTTTTCCCTGTTCTGCAATACAACCAGACTCAAGGGCTTTTTTTCGGCGGGAACTTCTTTGATTCACGCGCTACCGGATTTTTGCTAAGGAACCCGGACGCAGAACAAGCGCAGGGCCCTCCCGTGGATACTCAGGAAATGGGCTTCCCCGACGCTGCCTGTGTGGCCTTCCGCCTGACCACCGCCGCGTACAGACCTCTCTTCGAGCAGATATGGGGCGCCGGCTCATTAAACATCAAGTTTCCAAAAGATACCGTGGCCATCTGCGACACGCCCGGAGGGGCTTCGAGATTCCACGGGAGCGCTACCCCGATTCCTCTAACGTCCGAAGACCGCACCAAAGCCAACGATGTTTATGGACACTGGGGGCAATCCATCGATGCATACGAGCAATCCGTGCAGGTCAGCGCTTTCTCCTCTAAATTCGACGCCTTCCTGGCCGGCAAGTATAAGCTGACGGGTGACGAGATGGCGGGTTTCGAGCTGTTCAACGGCAAAGGCAACTGCAATTCCTGCCACCTCGACGGAAGAGGAACCACTCTGAGCCCAAATCAGCACGACAGCAGTGTGGCCGCCATGGTAAATCCTCTGTTCACCTGTTTCGGGTCGGCCAATGAAGGCGTGCCCCTGAATCCCAGGGACGCCTTTTATTATCAGACCACCCCGGATTCGTTGGGGTTCACCGCAAATCCCTACGGCTTCGGTTACCGAGATTTGGGATTAGGAACCTTCCTTAGAAGCGGCTTCGGCTCCGCGCCCAATCCGAACTCGATGTGGACAAAGTACGCACCCACTGTTGACGGCCAGATGCAGGTATCGAGTGCGCGCGACGTGGCCATGACGCCGGTCCAGTGTCCCACTACAGAAGCTGGATCGACGCCTTATTTCCAGAAGGCATTCTTTCACAACGGCTATATCAAGAGCCTTAAGCAACTGGTCCACTTCTACAACACTCGCGACAAATACGCGTATCCGGTCACCTCCGGGCACTGTCCGCCTGGGACGATCGAAAAAGTAACCTGCTGGCCGATGCCGGAGGTCAAGAACAATATCGACATGACCAGTGGGAATCTCGGACTAACCGATAAAGAAGAGGACCAGATCGTCGCCTTCCTTCAGACACTCACGGACGGGTTTACAAGACCCTATCCGAACGTGGATTCCTTTACAGGCAAGTGCATGACCTGCGATCCTGCAAAGGACCCCAATTGTTCGCCTTCAAGGCAAGGGAACGGGAGCCTCATCGCAACGCCGCCCCTACCACCCTGCGCGGCGGCTATCTGCGGTGTGGCGCCTGTCCCGAGTTCGCCGATTCCCTGAATATGAATACGCTGCTACGGAAGCTGGCAATCGGAACGGCGGCTATCGGGCTGCTCGCCTCAGGCCTTATGCCCGGTCAAGTAAGTCCGAATACTCCCAAGGCTGCGCGCGTGCGGATCATTCAAGGGCCGGAGATCGAAATGTCCAAGCCGTATCTCACGATTATCCGGTGGACGACCGCTAACCCCGGAGGCTCGCCCGAACATTACGGCGTCGTCCACTACGGCACAGATCCCAAGAACCTGCGCGAGACTGCGAAATCGCCTATCCGGCTGAACCCGTACCAGGCATCAACCGTTTTCCGGGTACGGCTGGACAACCTCAAGCCGGGGACGACCTACTACTTTACGGTCGATTCGATGGAAGCCAACGGTACAGAAGACGGGACGACGAGCGCAGTCAAAACATTCACGACCGTGCGCTGACACACGTGTCGCTGGAAGGACATCCGTAGCTCTCGTCGTCGCACGACCAGCACTTGTTTCTCCAGCGCTCAAACGTTTTCATTTGGTGCTCCCCTGTGGCCGTGAGAGTGCAAAGACTCTCGTCAAATGTGGATCGTCCGTCTCGCGCTACGCCGGCCGTATACATTCATCGTGATGGCCATCCTGATCGCCATCCTGGGCGGTCTTTCGATCGTCACCACACCGACTGATATTTTCCCTTACATCAACATTCCGATGGTCGGTGTGATCTGGAGTTACAACGGCATGAGTCCGGACGACATGGCGAGACGCGTCCTCTTCGTGTCCGAGCGCGCCATGACGACCACGGTAAACAATATTGAACGCATTGAGGCAACGGCTTACAACGGCGTAGGCCTGATTCGCGTTTATTTTCAAGAGGGAACCAACGTGGACCTGGCGGTTGCACAGGTGACGGCGGTTTCGCAGACGCTGCTGCGGACCTTGCCGCCCGGCATCTTTCCTCCGTTGATTGTGCAGACCGACGCGTCCAGCGTTCCCATACTGCAGCTCGGGCTCAGCAGCGGCACGCTCAGTGAGCAGCAACTCTACGATTACGGTCAGAACTTTGTTCGTACACGGTTGGCTACGATACCGGGCATTTCCGTGCCGCTGCCCTACGGCGGAAAAGTCCGCGAAGTGATGGTTGACCTGGATCCGGATGCACTGTACGGCAAAGGACTGTCTGCTACTGATATATCTAACGCGCTGAGCCTGCAAAATCTGATTCTGCCCACCGGAACTGTGAAGGTGGGCACGCGTGAATACCTGATTCGACTCAACAGCAGTCCGGCGCTCATTTCCGCGATGAATGACCTGCCGATCAAGACGGTGAACGGCGCGCCGGTGTACATGCGCGACGTCGGACAGGTGCGTGACGGCTATCAGGTGCAGACCAACATGGTCCACATCAATGGCGGCCTTGCATCCCTGCTCACTGTATTGCGGCATGGCGGCGCTTCGACGCTGGCCGTGGTGCAGGGCGTGAAGGATTTGCTGCCAAAAATCCAGGCAACGCTTCCGTCGTCACTGAAGATTACTCAGCTCTTCGACCAGTCCTTATTTGTGCGGGCAGCGGTGGAAGGTGTAGTTCGGGAGGCGAGTATTGCCGCGTTGCTGACCGCTCTCATGATTCTGCTGTTTCTCGGAAGCTGGCGCAGTACACTGATCGTCTGCATTTCTATCCCACTCTCGATCCTCACCTCGCTGACGATCCTCGGGCTGCTCGGGGAAACCATCAACGTGATGACGCTGGGCGGTTTGGCTCTCGCCGTCGGAATTTTGGTGGACGATGCGACGGTTGAGATCGAAAATGTTCATCGCAATATGGGCATGAAAGGTAAGACGCTGGTTCGAGCGATTTTGGACGGTGCGCAAGAGATCGCCGTGCCGGCCTTTGTCTCCACACTGTGCATTTGCATTGTCTTCGTCCCAGTCCTAATGCTTTCCGGCGCCGCGAAGTACCTGTTCACGCCGCTTGCGATGGGCGTGGTGTTCGCGATGCTGACGTCGTATCTACTTACCCGCACCATAGTGCCGACACTGGTGCACTACTTGCTGCAATCGGAGATCGAGCTCTATCAGGAGGGCGAAGGCGCCGACACACCGGCCGCGAGGTCCGCGGGCGTCATCTGGAGAATCCATCAGGCCTTCGATCGGCAATTCGAGAAATACCGGGCGGGTTATCAGCGGTTGCTCGAGTGGGTGCTCGCGCACCGTGCCATCACCGCCGGAGCCTTCATGACATTCGCAGTGGCGTCGATCGGACTGGTCGCCATCGTCGGGCAGAATTTCTTCCCCTATGTCGACGCCGGGCAAATGCGGCTGCACGTGCGGCCGCCGACCGGTACACGCATCGAAGAAGCCGCAGTCATTTTCGCGTCCGTCGAGCGTGAGATTCGCCGCGTGATTCCCGCCCAGGAAATCGATTCGATCCTCGATAATATCGGGCTGCCCAATTCTGGTATTAACCTGGCTTTCAGCGACACGATCACCAACGGGAGCGGCGACGGCGACATACTGATTTCACTCAAGCCGAATCATCATCCGACGCTCGACTATACGAGGAAGCTTCGGAGCACGCTGGCAGCACAATTTCCGGCCGAGAGCTTCTTTTTCCAAGCGGCCGATATCATCAGCGAGATTCTCAACTTTGGTCTGCCGGCTCCCGTGGACGTTCAGGTGACCGGCGGCAATCTCGCTCAAGACGCTCAATTCGCGCAGAAACTGCGAAACCAAATCGCAGACGTGCCGGGAGCTGTCGACGTATTTGTCCGGCAGCGTATGGATTACCCCACGGTCGACGTAAACGTCGATCGCATTCTGGCTGACGAAGCTGGGTTGACCCAAAAAGACGTGGCATCCAGCCTGCTGATTTCGTTATCGGCGAGCGGCCAGGTGGCGCCGAACGAGTGGCTGGATCCAAAGAACGGCGTGAATTACCAGGTAGCGGCACAAACCCCGCAATACGACATTGAGACGTTCGACGCGATGCGGCGCACGCCGATTACGGCGGCTTCGGGTGGAGCGCCACAGTTGCTCTACAATCTGGCCCGGCTGAAACGAAACAACTCGCCTGAGGTGGAGAGCCATTACGATATCCAACCCGTGGTCGACATTTTCGCCAGTCCGGACCGGCGCGATTTGGGAGGTCTTGCCTCCGATATCGAAGGGATCATCGCGAAAACGCGCCCGACGCTCCCGCGCGGCACTACGATTGACCTGCGAGGCCAGGTAGACACTATGCGAACGTCGTTCACTCGCCTGGGGCTGGGCATGATCTTCGCGGTGCTTCTGGTGTACCTGGTGATGTCTGTCAATTTTCAATCCTGGCTGGATCCTTTCATCATTTTGATGGCGCTGCCGGGAGCCATGGCGGGCATGCTCTGGATGCTGTACCTGACGCGCACCACTCTAAGCGTTCCTGCGCTGATGGGCGCCATCATGGGAATCGGCGTTGCCACGGCCAACAGTATTCTGCTGGTCACGTTCGCAAATGACGAACGCGCAACCGGGAAAAACGCGATCGAGTCCGCACTGGCCGCAGGTTTCACGCGCATCCGGCCGGTCACCATGACGGCACTCGCGATGATAATCGGCATGCTTCCGATGGCATTTGCGCTTGGCGAAGGCGGCGAGCAGAATGCTCCGCTGGGGAGGGCGGTAATCGGTGGCCTCCTGTTTGCTACGCCCACCACTCTATTTTTCGTTCCGATTGTTTATACGCTGCTTCGAAAGAACGCGCCGGTGGACATGGATCGCCAGATCGCCGAAGAAGCCGGGGAGGTTCCCAAGTCATGATGCGCAAACTTCTGGCGTTGGCGATTGTTCTCGGGGCGGCCGCTGCGATTTATTTCTTGGGATATTTGCCGCGCGAACGAACAACGAAGCAGCTGGATACCGCGGCGGCGGCCCGCAGGATCACACCGCCTTT
>Ga0335074_10002110_pt1 | contig 27052 bp, 22 predicted proteins | sample Lox_Sample_23_FD_206715 | JGI IMG/M metagenome (GOLD analysis project Ga0335074, IMG submission 206715) | Soil microbial communities from Loxahatchee National Wildlife Refuge, Florida, United States - Lox_Sample_2.3 | ecosystem: Environmental > Terrestrial > Soil > Wetlands | place: USA...
GGCACCGGAGTCAAACCTCGGCGGCGACGGCGGCAGTGCGCAGATCGGCCTGGGTGTGGAAGGGCAGGGAGACCTCCGCGATGAGCCCGCCGCCCTCCCCGGTGCGCAGCGTCAGGCTCTGCTCGGAGCCATAGAGCTGGGCGAGGCGCATGCGCGTGTTGCGCAGGCCCACCCCTTCGGCGGACGGCAGCTTGCCGCTCGCGAGCCCGGGTCCGTTGTCGATCACGCAGAGCACCATGCGCGCGCCCGCGCGGTGCGCGCGAATCTCCACCCGCCCCGCGCCGACCATCTTGCTCACGCCGTGCTTGACGGCATTCTCGACGAGCGGCTGCAGGATGAGATTCGGTACGAGCGCGCCGCTCACGTCGGGATCGGCGTGCAGCCGCACGTGCAGCCGGCCCTGGAAGCGGATCTGCATGACCTCGAGGTACCGCTCGACGAAGGTGAGCTCGCGTTGCAGGGGCACTTCGGGCTCGTCCGCCTCGTCGAGCGAGGTTCGCAGCAGCTCGCTCAAGCGGGCGATCATGCGCCGTACGCCGCGCGGATCGCGCTCGACCAGGGCGGACACGGCGTTGAGCGTGTTGAAGAGGAAGTGCGGATTGAGCTGCGTGCGCAGCGCCGAGAGCCGCGCATCGGCGAGCTGCGCTTGCAGCTGCGCGGCCTGCGCCTTGAGGTTGATCGACTCGGTCAGGCGCACGCGATAGTTGAGGAAGTAGTTGCGCGCGAAACCGGCGGCGAGCACCGCGACGTAGACGATGAACTCGTTCATGAACCACAGGGCGCGCACCCGCGCGATCGCCTCGAGCTCGGGGGACAGTGGCGTCGGGGAGTAGTACAGCTGGTGGCGCAGATAGCCCGTCGCCGCATCGACGAGGACCGCGAGCACGAGCCCGAGCACGACGAACATCACCCGCGAGAGCCAGCTCGAGCGCTCGATCGTGTACCAGCTCGCGAGCCTGAAGATCGGCAGGGTGAGCAGCGCCCAGAGGTACGAGTTGGCGAAGGCCAGGATGACGGGGGCGAGCGGGACGATCGGTTGCCAGGGGTGCGAGGTGCGGGGCTCGAGCAGCGAGTTTGCCGACGTGAGGACTGCGATCAGCGTCCAGAAGCCGAGGACGAGGAGCGCCTCCGCGCGCGTGAAGCGGGCGCGCTCGGGGTACAGCTCGACGGCCGCAGTGGGCTGCGAGCCCAGGCCGAGGCCGGGATGCAGGCCATCCGGCGGGGCCCCGGAGTCGGGACCCGGTCGCGCCCGAAGCTCGGCCGCGGGCGCAGGTGTTCCCCCGCCGGCGCGCAGATACGCATCGACGCTCGCTCGCAGCGCTTGCGGTAGAAATCCGGGCACGAGGCCTAGCATAGGCGGCAGCCGCGAGGGCTGCAAAGCCGGCGTCGCGAGTGGCATCTGCGAGGGTACGAGCTGTCGGCGCGGTGCAACGACGGGCCAGCCGCGCAACGGCGGGCCCGATGCCGAAGGCCTCAGTTCTCCCCGGGCACCACGAGGGGGATCTCACGCGTGCGGGTGTACACGCGGGTCACGTGCAGCGGGCGCACGCGGCCCTCGCTCCCGACATCGATAGTCTCGATCAGCTGGTCGCCTTTGTCCGAGAGGCGCAGCTTCTCGGTCGCGCTCGGCCCGACTTGCGGGTGGATCTCGACCCAGTACTCCTTCCCCTTCCATCCCGAGCGCTGGTCGGCCACCCCGCTCGGCACCGAGACCACGCTCTTCTCGCCCGGAACGAAGCTGCGCGTCGTTTCCCCGTTCGCGATCACGATCTCGTTCGGTCGCTGCTCGATCCTCAGGTAGTCGCCGCCGGCGAGGAGCGACTGCTGAAGAGACAGATCGGGTGGAAAATTGAGGTCCGCGCCGAGCGGCGCGACCCCGGGAATGCCGCTGCCGCCGCGCCCGCCGCTCGGGGGACCCTGCTCGCCGCTATCGGCCACTCCTCCCGTCTCGTCGGAGCCCGCGCCGGAGGAGCGGTGAGACCTGCGATTGTGAGCCACGAGCTCGCCAAGCGCCTTGCGGCTGTCGGTACTGAGCTGCGGATCGAGCTGCCAGCTGCCGGTGAGACTTACCCCCTTAGGGGTCTCATCCGAAAGGTGTCCCAAGCTCGCGCAGCCCGCGAATGCGGCTGCGGTGAGGGCGACCACGAGGCGCAGGGCGACCGGGGAGGGTGACATCCCCTTAAGTGTACCCTCGGTCGAGGTCCCGATGTCGCCCGACGGCAGGCGAGAGTGCACTACTTGAGGGACACGACGAGCTTTGCCGAGTGACTACGCCAGTTGATCGGAATGACGAACGAGCGCGCCCCCGCGACGAGCGGCGGATCCGTGCGCTCGCCCGTGAGGACGCTCGGCACGGAGATCACGAATTCGTTGCCGAAGTCGCGGCGGGCATTGCCCGAGATGGTATTCGCCACCTCGCCAACGAGATCGCGCATGTTCTCGTGGCTGAAGTCGTTCTCCTGCATCTTCATGAGGAGCACGGTGAGCATGGCCTTCGGGGCCGTGAAGTACACGACGCCTTCGCGGCGTCCGGAGATCGTGATGACGCCGGTGTACTCGTGCACAGCAGGCGGTCCCTCGGTGACGAGGTAGGGCGAGCCGACGGTCGCCGGCTGCTGCGCTGCCACCTCGAAGTAGTTCGTCGTCCCCTCGACGAAGGTCTTGAGCTCCTGTTCCTGCAGCATCGCGCGATGTTCCGGTTATCCGATGCCGATGAGCTCGGCGAGCGCCTCGTTCAGCTGGCGGTCGCTGAAAGGCTTGTGCAGGAAGCCGTTCGCACCCTTCTCCATCGCATCGACGGCGGTCGCCTTGTCCGCGAGCGCCGAGATCACGAGGATGCGCACGCTCGGCTTCAGTCGCACGAGCTCCTCGATGCATTCGATGCCGTCCATCTGCGGCATCGTGAGATCCATGGTGACGAGATCGGGATCGGTGCTGCGAAACAGCTCGAGCGCCTCGACGCCGTTCGCGGCTGCCCCGACCACTTCGAGCTCCTCGAACTGCTGCGAGCGCTCGATACGCCGGCGCATGATGTTCGAGTCATCGACGATGAGCAGCCGGAAGGGACGCCTGATCTCGGCTGCCGCCATCGAGTCACTGCTGCGCGCGCCCATCGCTCCAGCCCCCTCGTGCTTCAGGCCACGGCGAAATCGACGCCGGCCGCAGTGGGCGGCAGCGAGATGCGGAACCGCGTGAACTTGCCCGGGTTCGTGCTGACCGCGATCTTCCCGCCGAGTGCGTGGATGCTGCGGGCCACCACGTCCATACCGACGCCGCGTCCGGCATCGAGCGAGACCTCGTCCTGCGTCGTGAACCCGGGACGGAAGATGAGCGCCATCACGGTGCGCGTATCCATCAGATCGGCTTCGACCTGTGAGCAGAGCTGCCGGCGAACGGCCGCCGCGCGCAGCTGCTCGGGAAGAATGCCCGCGCCATCGTCCTCGATCACGAGCTCGTGTGCGCCCGGGTGCCTCGAGAACTCGATGCGGATCAGCCCGGTCTCGTCCTTCGATTGTGCGCGGCGGATCTCGATGGGCTCGATGCCATGCACCGCCGAGTTGCGGACCATCTGGATGAGGATGTCCTTGACCAGGCCGCCGTAGACGAGCGGAACCTCCGCGAGGCCGCTCACCTCCAGGCGGAATTTCTTGTGATGATCGGACGCGAGGCGGCCCGCGAGCTGCTGCAGCGCCTGCGAGAGCTCCTGCGCACGCCGGGCGCCGACCGGATCGGCCCCGGAGGGACGCACGGTTGCATGAGTCCCCGTCGCCGCGGCGGCTGCGGAGCCCGGTGCAGTCGCGGGGGCTCCCGCGACGGCCTGGGGCGAGGACCCTGCACGCGCGGGCGGTTCGGCGGCAGCTGTGGAGGGCGGAGCCGCATCGCGCAGCGCGCTGAAGCGCGCGGCGAGCTCGCGCACCATCTTGAGGTGTGCCATGAGCTCATCGAGCTTCACCACGAGCGGCAGAAAGTCACTGCCGGAGAGAGCGGCGCTCTTCTTCAGCTCGGCAACGCCATCCTCGAGGGTGTGAACGCGTCTCGCGACGGTCATGAGCCCGATCGCGGATGCCTCACCCTTGATCGAATGCAGCTCGCGGAACATGCCGTCGAGCTTCTTGCGGAAGTCGCCGTCGGTGCGCGCCGGCTCCTTCAGGATGGTGTTGACGAGGGTGAGACCCGTCTCGGTCGCATCGAGGAAGCCACCGAGCTGCACGGGATCCATGTGCATGACGCCCATCATCATGTCCACCTGGGCGCTCGCATTCTCCTGCGACTCCTGCAGCTCGCGCGCGAGCAGCACGCTCGAGGTGATGTCGGTCACGCTCACCAGCACGTGCTTGACGCCCTTCGGCCCCATCACGCGGTGGAAGTCGAACTGCAGATAGCGTGGGTCGCGGCCGCCATGGCCGTTGTCCACATGGATCTCGAGCTGCCCGAGTGGATTGATGCTCTTCATCAAGTTCTCGTGGGCCCGCTCGCCCCAGAGCAGCTTGATGTACTTGGTGGCCGTCGCGAGCGTCGCCGCGGGCACGAGGTCCCGCAGCAGATCCTCGAACGGCAGGCCGGCGAAGTCGCTCCTGCTGAAAAGCCGCGTGAGCGCATGGGACCACACGGCTCCGATCCGGTAGTCCGCGTCGAGGAGGAAGAACCCCTCCTTCACGGTCCGTAGAATGTCGCGTGTCTGCTCCTGGGCCTCGCGGGCCACGCGCTCTCCGCGCGCCCGGCTGACCTGAAGGTAGGCGGCCGCGGCGCCGAGGATCAGCGCTGCGAGCACACCGCCCGAGAGCAACAGTCGCAGCCGGCTCGCCTCGGCCGTCGCCTCGGCCTGCAGCCGCGAGGCGACCGCGGCGAGCAGCGTTCGCAGGCGCGTTGAATTCTCGCGCGCGAAGAGCTGTGCGCGCTTGACGTTCGTGTAGTACTCGCGTCCGTCGCGCGAGAGGGAGCTGCCCGAGTCCGTATCGACGTAGGGTTGCCCGTTGAAGGATGTGACCGGATCGAGCACCGGCGCGTACTCGTGCCACATGCGCACCGCGTCCGCGAGCTCGCTCGAGCTATCGGGGCGGGTGCCGTCGAGCCGCTCCAGGTCGTGTGTGAAGGACTCGGTGGTTGCCCGCAGGTCCATGAGCGCCTGGCCGGAGTAGGCGCGCTCCTCGAGCCGGTCGCGCAGCGCGGAGAGCTGCTCGTTGAGAATCGCCGGATAGGCCTCGAGGCCGCTCGCGGCCTCGAGGCTGCGCACGTCGGTCGTGACGCGCGTCGCGAGCCGCGAGCCGACGAACAGCACGACGCCCATCACGAGCGTGAGCAGCACTCCCACGGTCACCGTGACGAGCTTGTGGAGCCGTTCCGTGCCGGAACCGTTCATCGCATGCTCCAGGCGAAGGGTGGGCGCGTCGGCCACATCATTGCTGGGGTGCCTGGAAGCGGATCACCAGGCGCCACGGAACCTCCGTGGGCACGTTATCGATGATCGCCGGCTCGTACCGCCAGTGGGAGACGGCATTGAGCGCCGCCCGGTCGAAGACGCGCGGCGGACTGGACGCGATCACCCGAACGTCGCGCGGGCGACCCTCCAGATCGACGGTGAAGCCAACCTCGACCGAGCCCGAGATCTGCTCATCGAGCGCCTGCTGCGGATATTCCGGCTCCTGATAGCGGATCCGCTTGGGCGCGAAGCCGGGCGGGAGGCGGGGAGCGGTCGCGGGAGCAGCTCCTGACATTGGAGTGCCACGGCCCGTTGCGATCTGCTGCACGGCCTGCACGAGCACCGGGTCCGCCCCCCAGTGCTGCGCGAGCGCGAGCTCCGAGCTCATCTCGGTGAGCTGCCCGGCACGCGCGGAGCGCGCGGCCTGCTCGAGCAGCCGGGCCGCGAAGTCGCGGCCGATCGACTCGACGGTCGCGCTGTCGCCGTAGCTCCCCTTCAGCTCGTTGAGATAGTAGATGGCGCTGTCCTCGGCCGGATCGGTGAGGTGCCCGTCCTGAATACGCGTGCGCGCAAGCTGCGCCAGCCGGTCCGAGTCGGCCGTTGCCGCGCGCTGCCGCGCCGTCGCGACGTCGTGCTGATAGCTCGCAAGGTCAGCAGCGGTCATACCGGCACCGCGTGCTTCGGCGAGCCACTTGTCCGAGTCGCTCGAGTGTCCGCCGAGCGCCGCGTCGCGTGCCTTGCGCAGCGTGGCGGCGATGAAGTCACGCGCGCCGTGCTGGGCGATGGGATTCTGCGGCGCAAGCTGCGCGAGCTGCTGCAGGTAGTACTGCGCGCTGTCCCCGCTCGGCTCGAGCAGCTTCCCCTCGCGGATTCTCTCGTTGAGCAGATCAGCGAAGTGCTTGCCGCGAGCGTCGGTCTGATGTCGTGCGAGCTCGAGGCGCCATCGAGCGAGCTCGCCCGAGGAGAGCGCACCCGACTGCTCCGCCTGTCGCAGAATGACCGCGGCTCGGTCGGTGTTGTCGGCGGCGAGCGCGCCGGCCCATTCGGCCTTGAGCAGTTGTCCCTGGCGCAGCGCGAGATGCGAATCCTGAGGCGCGGCGACCTTCAGTCCCGCGAGCGCTTCGGCCGCCTCGTCGTAGTGGCCGGCGGCGACCGACTCGTCGAACCGCGTGCCGAGCAGCCCGGCAAGACGCGTCATGCCATCGCGCGCCTCGCCGTTCGAGGGATCGACACCGAGCGCGGAACGGTAGTAAAGCAGGGCGCAGTTGGTCGCGGGTTCGGTATAGCGCCGCTCGCGCATTGCGAGCCGTGCCTTCTCGAGCAGCTCATCGAGCGTGCCTTGCGCGGCCGGCACGGCGGCAGCGGTGAGGGGCTCAACGGCCGCGCCCGGCGCCGCTGCGACGGACGAGCCCGGCGATGAGCTTGGGGCGCGCGGCAGGACACCAGGGCTGGTGGTCGGGGAAGACGCTGCGGCAGGACCCTTGAGGGGCGCCGCCGACGGACCCGCCGTGCTCGCGACGCCCGCGGGCGCTTGCGCAGGTTTGCCGGTCGAGAAGAACCAGACCGCTCCGCCGGCGATTGCGAGGACAAGAAGGGCAGCGGCGGCCAGCCCGAAGAGCAGGGGCTTCGTGCGTGCGGGCGGGGGCGCCTCGAGCTCCTCGTGCGCGGGCGCATGCGGGGCCGTCGGCAGGGATGCGGGCTCCGGAACCAGCGGCGCTCGCGACTGAGCGCGCAGGTCCGCGCCTCGCGCGTGGCTCGCTGCGCCTGCGTGAGCCACCGCTCCGCGCCCAGCATTGCGCTTCTCGGCAGCGTCCGCCAGAGCGCCTTCGAATATCGCCGCGGTCTTGCGCCGGTCGACCGGAATCGGAAGCACTGCGAATACGTTGGAGCTGCGCAAGGCCCCGGCGGTGCTCTTCTCCGCTTCCGCAGCCGCGAACACGATGATGGGCACCTGCGGCGCCCGGGCGTGGACCTTGTCCACCTCGCCCCGCAGGTCGGATGAGCCGCGGGAATCGATCATGAGAAGTTGCAGGCGGCGCGACCCGCTCAAGTGCTCGAGCGCCGCGGCGACCGAGTCGACGGGCCGCAGGGCCACCTGCCCACCGAGCGCCTCGCCAAGCTCGAGCAAGAAGTCATCGTGCGAGGTGACTGCCACCACCTCGCCCGATGGCTTTGCGGAAGGGTGAGCGCGGGCGCTCGAGTCGCCCCCGCCGTGTTCCGGTGATCGCGATGCGGTCGAAGCTGGGGTTGCCACAATACGCTCCGTGCGCAAGCGGTTCGAGACGCGTTCCAAGGAGAGGATGCGCCGGTCCGCCCGTAAGCGATTGTCCGAGCATAGTTTCCGCATTGCGGGTCGCCTTGCGACAGTTCACAGTAACGAGACCCCGGCGTCGCACCCTCGCGACGAATTACGGAAAGTCTGCGCGACAGCGCGGTTTCACGAGTCCGCCGGCGCCCCGGAGCGCGCTCCGTGCGGGGCTCGGCCGGCTGGCCGTGCGGCCTCGGGTGCTGGCCTCGCTACGGTCGAGAGGCCGCTTATGGTGAGTCGGGGAGCGGCGAGGGGCACGTCGTTTGCGACCGTCGAGCTATGGATATCCATCCGCAGGCGACTCCCGAGCTCAAGAGCCTCGCCGAGCGGGTCGGCGCGATCGAGACCGCGATGCTCACGACGCTCGATGCCGACGGCACGCTGCGCAGCCGTCCGCTGCGCACGCTGCAGATGGATGCCGAGGGGGGACTGTGGTTCATGACGACGATCTCGTCCCCCAAGATCGGTGCGATCGACGAGCACCGGCGCGTGAGCGTGAGCTACTGCCGTCCGGAGCGCGAGATCTACGTCTGGGCCTGCGGTGTGACGCAGATCCTGCGCGACGAAGTCAAGGCTCGCGAGCTGTGGACCCCGGCGCTTCGTCCCTGGCTCGCGGCCCGCCGCGACGATCCGGAGGTCGTGCTGCTCAAGGTGACCGTCGAAGAGGCCGAGTACTGGGACGCGCATCGGCGCGTGGTGTTGCCCCTCGTGAGGGCCGCGCACCGACACGAGCACGCACGGCTCCGGAATCCGCGCACCTCGACATGAACTTGCGCTAGCTTGGTGCGAAGCTCCTCCCGGATGCTCGCTCGCGAGGCGTGCGGGGCCCCGCGAGCGTCCTCGAGGCATCAGCACAGATTACCGAAAAGCGCACGCTGGGGCACTCTTGATCTCTCGCCCGAAGCGATCGACCATGATCGAGAAGGGTATTCACGGTCGTCTTGGGCGAGAGCGAGCTCGCGTGTGCGCGAGGCGCAGCAGGTGGCACGGCGCTGGCATGTGCGGCTGTGGTTGCCTGCGCGAACCGCACACGACTCGCGCCTCGCGGAATAGGAATGCATTTTGCTCTGAACGAAAGTGAACAATTTGTTGTTGTGATCGTCTTAACGTAGCAGGTGATGCGGGAGTTGAGCGACATCACATTCCGTGCGACTCGTTCGATTTAAGTTAAGGCCAACGTCGTTGTGAGCCCCCGGTGTTCCCCGACGTGAGTGGCCGAATGATCCACAGATCGACGCGAGGCGGAGGGAAGGGCGATGAGATCGCATCATTCTGAGGGGCAGCAGATGAATCGAGCCGAAGAGTTCCTCGAATCCTTGAGCTCCTTCAGCCGACTGCACCGTGCGCAGCGCTGGGAGGGCACCTTCGGGGACTTTCTCAAGACGATTCTCCCCGAGCGGCCGGCCGCCATGGCGCGCAGCAGCCACCAGTACATCTGGGACATGCTGCGCTGGCACGGCCAGAGCGCCCATCCCGATGCGAGCGAGACGCTGAAGGCCCGCGAGCTGTTGAAGCGCGAGCTGTTCGGGATCGACGAGCCGCTCGGGCGAGTGGTCGAGTACTTCAAGGCCGCGGCCGCGGGCTCCGATGTTGGCCGCCGGCTCCTTCTGCTGCTAGGCCCCCCCTCCGGAGGCAAGTCGACCCTTGCGATCCTCGTCAAGCGCGGCCTGGAGGAGTACAGCCGCACGGACGATGGCGCGCTCTATGCGATCAAGGGGTCGCCGCTTCGCGAGAATCCCCTGAACCTGGTGCCGGCGAGCCTGCGCCCGGAGTTTCGCGAGCGCTATGGCGTTGACATCTCTGGCGAGCTTTCCCCGTGGGCGCGCGACAGGGTCGAGCGGGAGTACGAAGGGGACTTCGTCCGCGTTCCGGTCGAGCGCATCTTCCTCTCGGAGGCTTCCCGGGCCGGCATCGGCACGTATGCGCCGCATGATCCCACCACTGCCGACATTGCAGACCTCGTGGGGTCGGTCGATCTCGCGAAGGTTGCCCAGATCGGGGACGAGGGCGACCCGCGCGCCTGGTCGTGGTCCGGCGCCGTGTACGCCGCGAGCCGCGGCGTTCTCGAGATGATCGAGATCCTGAAGGTGAAGCGGGAGTTTCTGTACCTGCTCCTCACGATGACCCAGGAGAAGAACGTCAAGGTTTCCCGCTTCCCGCTCATCTATCTCGATGAGACGATCCTCGCGCACACGAACCTCGCCGAGTTCCACAAGTTCCTGCAGGAGAAGGAGAACGAGGCGCTGCTCGACCGGATGGTGATCATCAAGGTCCCGTATGCGCTTTCCTATCAGGACGAGGCCCGCATCTACCAGAAGCTCGTCTCCGGCGCGCCCGCGTTCCGCAATGTGCACCTCGATCCTCATGTGCTCGATCTGGCCGCCGTCTTCGCGATCCTCACGCGCCTCGTGAAGCCCGAGCGCGAGGGGCTCGATCTGCCGAAGAAGCTGCGGCTCTATGCCGGCGAGGCCGTGGAAGGCGTACCCGAAAGCGAGGTGACGCGCCTCAAGCAGGAATCCTCCGACGAGGGCCTGACGGGGGTGAGCCCCCGCTTCGTCATCAATGCCATCTCGAATGCCATCACGCGCGGCAACACCCGCAGCCTCACGAGCATGGAGCTGCTGCTTGCGCTCAAGGATGCGATAGACAGTGATGCGCGCATCGACTCCAAGCAGAAGAAGGCCTGGGTCGACCATCTTGTCACCGCGCGCAAAGAGTTCTACAACCGCTGGGTGAAGGAGGACGTTCACCGCGCGATGTTCGCCTCGTTCGAGGACGAGGCTCAGCAGCTGCTCGAGAAATACCTCGACGAGGTGGAAGCCTCGCTCGACCATCGCCAGGTCACGGACCCCATCACCGGGGAAACGCGCCCGGCGGACGAGCGATTCCTGCGCTCCGTCGAGGAGAAGATCAAGGTTTCCGATTCCGGGAAGCTCTCGTTCCGGCAGGAAGTGGTCCGCAAGGCCATGGTTGCGTTCAAGGCGGGCGAGAAGTTCAAGCTCGCGAGCCACGCCCGCATGCGCGAGGCGATCGAGCAGTATCTCTTCGAGGAGCGGCGCGACGTGCTCCGCCTGGTCACCTCGACCGCCCGGCCGGACGAGGATGCGCGCCAGAAGATCTCGGTCGTGCAGGAGCGGCTGGTCAAGGAGTACGGCTACGACGAGCACAGTGCGAAGGAAGCCCTGAGCTACGTCACGACACTCTTGGCACAGGAGTAGCGCACACGCACAGACAACGGTACGGCAGGCGGCCATGAGCAAGAGCGACGAGCCGACGGGTGACGTGAGCCTTGCGAAGTGGTACGACCTGTTCTCGCGGGGGGCACGGGACTGGCTGCGGCACGACGAGAAGGTGCGCGAATCGGTGCGCGAGCAGCTGCCGCAGATCATCGCGGGCGGGGATGTGATCAACGAGAGCACGCGGACGGTGCGGGTACCGGTGCGCATGCTCGAGCACTACCACTTTCGGCTGCGCCGCCCCGGTGAGTCCCAGGGCGTCGGCCAGGGCAATGTCAAGCCAGGTGATGTGCTCGCGGATGCGAGCGCCGATCAGGGCTCGCGCGAGAAGGGACAGGGCGGGCAGAACCAGGGCGAGATTCAGCTCCTGCTCGAGATCAAGATCGACGACATCGTCGACTGGCTCTGGGAGGAGATGCAGCTTCCGAACCTCAAGGCTCGCGTGGGACCCTCCGACAGCACCGACTGGATCCGTGAGGGCTGGGATCGCAGGGGGCCTCGCTCGCGGCTCGATCGGCGTCGCTCGTTCAAGGAGTTCGTCAAGCGGCGCGGTCAGCAGCAGGAGGCGGGTCCCGCCGGATTCACGGACGAGGACTTGCGCTTCAGGCAACTGGCACGACGGCGGCAGCCGGCGATCCATGCGGTCGTGTTCTTCATGCTCGACGTTTCGGGCAGCATGTCCGACCGCGACCGCAGGCTCGCGAAGACATTCTTCTTCTGGGTCGTACAGGGTCTGCGGCGCGAGTATCGCTCGCTCGAGACGGTTTTCGTCGCACACACGACCGAAGCCTGGGAGTTCACCGAGCCCGAGTTCTTCCAGGTGACCGGCACCGGGGGCACGGTCGCCTCCACCGGCCTCAACAAGGTGCGCGAGATCATCGAGCAGCGCTACAACCCCGCGCGCCACAACATCTATCTCTTCTACGCCTCGGACGGCGACAACTCGGTCGGAGACCACGCCGAGGCGCAGACGGCACTCGCGGACATCGTCCAGAAGGCGTGCTACAGCGGCTACGTCGAGGTCGCCTCGGGCCTCTCGCGTCAGCTCGCCACCGAAACGGGCCGGCTCTTCGGTGAGCTCGCCTCGCAGGGCCACCCCGCGGGCAGCTACGTCATCAACGACTTCAACGACGTCTGGGGCGCCGTGCGGCACTTCTTCACGGCCGAGCAGGCGGCGCAGAGCGGCGCTGCGCCCGAGGCCGCTCAATGAGCAGCGGCGGCGACTGGCAGAGCTATGTGCGGCGGCTCGAGGAGCTCGCCGGGCGTTCGGGCCTCTCGTTCTATCCGGTCGAATTCGAAGCCGTTCCCGACAGCTTCATGATGGAGATCGCCGTCTACGGGCTGCCGGTGCGCATGCCGCACTGGTCGTTCGGCGTGCGCTACATCTACCAGCTGATCCAGCGCCACATGGGCCACTCGAGGATCTTCGAGGTGGTCTTCCCGGGCAATCCCGGCCACGCCTACCTCGCACAGAGCAACGGTCTCGCCGAGAACGTGCTCGTCACGGCGCACGTCCTCGGACATGCCGACTTCGCGCGCAACAACATGCTGTTCCGCCGCTGCCAGGAACAGGTGAGCGAGCACATCGTCGAGCACGCCGCGAGTCACGCGCGCCAGATCCAGCACGCGATCGAGGCCCACGGCATGCAGAAGGTCGAATCGGTGCTCGATGCCGCGCTCGCCCTGGAGCAGCACATCGATGTGGATCAGAGGCTGCGGCGCGAGCGCTACCCCGAGTACCTCGCGGATCCCAAGGGACTCATCGATGATGATTTCCGGCGCCGCTTCGCCGCCCTCGATCCCGCGGCCGCCGCTGGCGCGTTCGACAGCCGCAAGCGTGCGCCGATTCCTCCGCATCCCGAGCGCGACATCCTGTGGTTCCTCGCGACCTACGCGCCGGAGATGGAGAGCTGGGAGCGGGACATCTTTCTCGCGGTTCGCGAGGAGTCGTTCTACTTCTATCCGGTCTTCGCGACCCAGATCATGAACGAGGGTTGGGCCTCCTACTGGCACGCCCGCCTGCTGCGCGAGGCCGACTTCGTCCCGCAGCAGGCGTACCTCGATGCGATCAAGTGCCACTCCGATGTGGTGCGGCCGATCGCCGCGGGTCAGCAGGTTGCGCTCGCGATCAATCCCTACCACCTCGGCTTCTCGATGTGGGAGAGCATCGTCGAGAAGGAGGGGCTCGAGACGGCGCGCCAGATCATGCGCGAGGACGATGATTTCAGCTTCGTGCGCAACCACCTCGATCGCGAGCTCGCCGAGAAGCTCGGCCTGTTCCGGTTCAACGCCCGCAGCGACGGCCACATCAAGGTTCTCGAGCAGGGCCTGGCCGAGCTTCAGGACGCGCTCCTTGCGCCGAAGTACAACTTCGGGGCTCCCTCCGTGAGCGTCGCTCACATACGCAACGACGCGACGCTCGAGCTCGAGCATGATCATCAGACCGATGGCCGCGGACTCGACCTCGAGCGCGGACGCAAGGTGCTCGACTACATCCAGCGGGTGTGGCGCAGGCCCGTGCTGCTGCGCACCGTCGACCAGAACGGCGCATCGCTCGAGCTGTCGGCCTCGTAGGGCCTCCTCAGCGCTTCGCGGGCATCACTCCTGCGGAGTGCGCGTCGTTTCCTTCGCGGGGGCGTGCTCGTCCCAGGCCTCTTCGTGCTGCGAGGTGACGATCGACACGGGATCGCTCGCCGGAAACGAATCGGCGAGCGCATCGTCGAGCGTCTGCTGCACCTGGTCCGGCGAGCCTGGCTGGCCGGCCCGGTCTGATGACCCTGCGTCCGATGACTCTGCACGCCGGCGCAGCCGTCCCTCGTCATTGCTTCGCACGCGTTCTCCCTCCCCGCTGCCCTTGAGGTTCAGCGTCACTCCTCAGCCCGGCACTTCGTTCTCGTCGAAGAGGATCAGTGCAGCGGCATCCTCGAGCGAGAGCTCGAAATCCGCGAGCGACCACTCGATCGCGCCATTATGCTCCGGATAAACGGGAGGATCATGTGGAGGCTGACCCCCGGGTTCCGGCGCCCCCGGCGCAGGCTGCGGCACGCCGGGAGCTGGCGGGTCGGGCGCGGGCGGCGGATCGTGAGCCGGCGGCATCGGCCGCTGCGGGGGAGAGGGAATTTCCATGCGCTTCGGGTTGGGTGGCCTCCGCAAGGCCAACTCCGCGGATCGCGCGATGTTCCCTGAGCGGCTATGTCTTCGGCGTGCGCAGCATCGCGAGCGCCTGGCGAAGCACCGCCGCGTCCAGCTGATCCTTGGGCCGTGCGCCCTGTTTCGTCAGCAACAGGCCCTCCAGGTTGAGCACCTTCAGCGGGATACCGTCGAGATCCAGGCTCTGGATGAAGGGGCGCATTTCCTCCCAGGTGTGTCCGGCGATGGAGGGCATCACATCGATCGTGTACTCATCGTTGATGCGCACGGCATAGCGCTTATCGCCCGCGAACACATCGGGTTCGCCGAGAAGCGCTCGCGTGGCATGGTCGGGCAGCTCACTCAGCGCGACAATCCAGCGCCGGGAGTTCTCCGCAGAAGGATCGACCAGGATGTCGATGTCCTCGGAGAAGCGGTTGAATCCGTGAGCGGCGAGCGCGTATCCGCCGACCAGCGCGTAGGCGACTTGCCGCTCATCGAGCAGCTGCGCCAGGGCCTTGAGGTCGTCCCAGGTTGCGGGGCGTGTGAACTCAGGCACGCTCGAACGGAGCTGCGCGCCCCGTTTGGCGGGCCACGACGAGCTCGACAGTCCAGCGCTGACGATCGTGGACCATCTCCTCGTGACTCGCGTAGAAGAAGATGCCCTTAGGAGCGCGCGTGCGGTAACGCGCATTCGCGGTCATGGCGGTGCGCGCGGCTGCGCTCGGCAGCTGGCCCGGCGGCGGGTTGACGCGCGTGCCCACCACCCGTCCGATCGGCTGCTGGTCGTCGGTCGCACTCATGGGAGTGAGTATAGGCGGCCACGCCTCTGGAAGCGATTGTCCATTGAGGAGTAGTCTTTCCTCCAGAGCGCAATCCCGGCGGGGGCATAATCATGGGGTACACGACGCAGGGCATTCGCAACATCGCACTCGTCGGCGGAGCGGGCGGCGGCAAGACGCTGCTGCTCGAATCGCTGCTGCTGCAGAGCGGGGCCACCCGCGCCAAGGGCAGCCTGCAGCGGGGCACGACCGTCTCGGACTTCGACCCCCAGGAGAAGCGGCTGCAGCACTCGCTCGATGCCTCGATCTGCACCTTCGATATCGGCGAGACTCACCTGAATCTCATCGACACGCCCGGCTACCCGGACTTCCTCGGCCGCACGCTCTCGGTGCTCGAAGCCGTCGAGTCGATGGCGCTCGTCGTGAGCGCGACGGGCGGCGTGGACTCGTTGACGCAGCGGCTCATGGAGTTCGCGCGCGAGCGGGAGCTCTGCCGGCTCATCATCATCAACAAGATCGACGCCAAGGATGCCAACCCACAGAGGGTCCTCGGCGAGCTCAAGGAAGCATTCGGGTCCGAGTGTCTACCGCTCAACCTGCCCGCGGAGAGCGGCGCGAGCGTCGTCGACTGCTTCTTCGAGCCCGACGGTAAACGTCCGGACTTCTCCTCCGTCGCGACCGCGCACACCCAGATCATCGATCAGGTGGTCGAGGTGGACGAGGACTTGATGGCGCTCTACCTCGAGCAAGGCGAGGAGCTTTCCCCGGAGCAGCTGCACAACCCTTTTGAGAAGGCCCTCCGCGAGGGCCATCTCATTCCCGTGTGCTTCGTGTCCGCCGAGACGGGCGCCGGCGTCTCTGCGCTGCTCGATGTGATCGTGCGGCTCATGCCGAACCCCACCGAGGGCAACCCGCCGCCCTTCCTCAAGGGGCCACTCGATGATGCGCAGCGCGTGACCGTGACGCCGGACCCGGGCAAGCACGTCATCGCGCATGTCTTCAAGGTCTGCATCGACCCGTATGTCGGCAAGCTCGGCATCTTTCGGGTGCACCAGGGAACCGTGCGCACCGGGAGCCAGCTCTTCGTCGGCGATGCGCGCAAACCGTTCAAGGTCGCACACCTCTATAAGCTCATGGGCAAGGAGTCGATCGAGGTGCCGCAGGCCATTCCCGGCGATCTGGCCGCCGTCTCCAAGGTCGATGAGCTGCATCTCGATGCGGTGCTGCACGACTCGCACGATGAGGACAACTATCACCTCAAATCAGTGCGCTTTCCGCCGCCGATGCTCGGAGTCGCCATCGAGCCCGAGCGTCGCGGCGATGAGCAACGGCTCGCCGACGCCCTGCACAAGCTGCTCGCCGAGGATCCCTGCGTGCGCATCGAGAGCCACGCCGCGCTCAACGAGACCGTGCTCTACGGCATGGGCGACTTTCATCTGCGTGTGCTGCTCGAGCGGATGACCGAGCGCTACGGCGTGCACATCAAGACTCATCCGCCGAGCATTCCCTACCGCGAGACGATCCTGCGCCCCGCCGAAGGACACTGCAGGCACAAGAAGCAGACCGGAGGTGCTGGCCAGTTCGGCGAGGTGTACTTGAAGGTCGAAGCGCTCGAGCGGGGCGCAGGCTTCGAGTTCGTGGACGATGTGGTCGGGGGTGCCATTCCGGGCCAGTACATTCCCGCCGTCGAGAAGGGCGTCCGCCAAGTACTCACCGAGGGTGCGATCGCGGGCTTTCCCATTGAAGACGTGCGCGTGACCGTCTACGACGGCAAGCACCATCCCGTCGATTCGAAGGAGGTGGCGTTCGTCTCGGCCGGCCGCAAGGCCTTCCTCGATGCTTTGCAGAAGGCGAGTCCGATCGTGCTCGAGCCGATCGTGCGCGTCGAGATCTCGGCGCCGGCGAGCACCATCGGTGACATCACCGGGGACCTCGCGACGAAGCGCGCCCGCATCAGCGGGAACGACACGGTCTCGAGTCAGGTCGCGCGGGTCATGGCGCTCGTGCCCTTGGCCGAGCTCTCCGACTATCAATCGCGGCTCAAATCGCTCACGGGCGGCGAGGGCGCGTACACGATGGACTTCAGTCACTACGAGCCAGTGCCGTCGCGGCGTCAGCAGGAGCTCGCGCAGGCCTGGAAACCGCGCAAGGAAGAGGAATGACGGACTCAGTCCCTTCTTCGGGATGCGGCGGCGCCGTGGGGGGGGCGGCACCGGGCAAGAACTTATGATAAAGATCGCATTGTGTCATCCACTACGGCGGTCACCCTTTCGATGTCGGAGATGCCACTCGGCCGCGCTCTGGAACGAGGACCCTTCTTTGGACCATCCGCACGCCACGCAGCATGCACAGCATGCCTCGTGTTCTTCCTCGTGCTCTCGGGCGTCGCGCGTGCGGAGCAGACGTATCGCTCGATCCAGCAGCTGCAGCAAGCGATGGCGAGTGGACAGCTCACCTCGGAAGCCCTCGTCCACTACTACCTGGATCGCATCCAGGCCCTCGACAAGCAAGGGCCGACTCTCAACTCGGTCATCGCACTCAATCCCGATGCGGTCGATGAGGCCCGCGCGCTCGATCAGGAGCGGCGTCAGCGCGGTCCGCGCGGTCCGCTTCACGGCATACCGGTCCTGATCAAGGACAATATCGAGACGCAGGACAAGATGCCGACGACCGCCGGCTCCTATGCGCTCGCGAGCAACTTCGCAAGCCGCGACGCGCCCGTCGTAGCTGCCCTGCGCGCTGCGGGCGCCGTGATCCTTGGGAAGACCAATCTAAGTGAATGGGCTGGCTTTCGCTCGCTGCGCTCGACGAGTGGCTGGAGCGCCGTCGGCGGCCTGACGCGCAACCCCTACGTCCTGGATCGCACACCCTGCGGATCGAGCTCGGGGAGCGCCGTGGCGGCGGCAGCGGACCTCGCCGCCGCGAGCGTGGGAACCGAGACCGATGGCTCGATCACCTGTCCGGCATCGATGAACGGAATCGTGGGTCTCAAGCCGACGGTCGGCCTCATCTCGCAAGACGGCGTCGTGCCGGTCGCGCACAGCCAGGATACGGTCGGCCCGCTCGGCCGGAGCGTCGCCGACGTGGCCGTGCTCCTCGCGGCGATGGCCGGCAAGAGTCCGCATGGCGCCGACTACGTCGAGGCGCTCGATCCGAACGCGCTTCGCGGCAAGCGCATCGGCGTGCTGCGTTTTCCGCCTGGCCGCTACCCGGAGCTCGATGTCGCGTACGCGAACGCGCTCGGCCGCTTGAGAGAGGCAGGCGCGAGCCTCATCGAGGTGAGTGCTCCGGACCTCGCGCCCATCGAGTCCGCGGAATTCAAGGTGCTGCTCACCGAGTTCAAGGTGGACATCGACCGCTATCTCGCCGGGGTGAACCCGGCCGTCAAGGTCCGCAGCTTGAGCGAGCTCATCGCGTATGACCGCGGCTCGCTCTACGAGCTCGAGCTCTTCGGCCAGAGCATCTTCCTCGAGGCCGACGCCACGCGCGGGCTCGACGATCCGGGCTATCAGGCCGCGCTCGAGAAGTCCAAACGGCTGGCGGGAGCCGAGGGCATCGACCGGCTGCTGCGCGACGGCAAGCTCGATCTGCTGGTCGCGCCGACGACCACCGCGGCCTGGCGAGTGGACATGCTCTACGGCGATCGCGACACGGCGGCGTTCACGACGCTTCCCGCCGTCGCCGGCTATCCGCATCTCAGCGTCCCGATGGGGGAGGTCGAGGGCCTTCCGGTGGGACTCTCATTCATCGGCCCTGCGTGGTCGGAGCCGCTCCTGCTCGCGTGCGGCTACGCCTTCAGCATGCACTCCCCCCCGCTCGAGCCGCCGAAGTTCATCCCCTCACTCGAGAACGAGGAGTTCGGAGCACCGAAGAGCGGCGGTTCCGAGTGAGGGGGCCGGGCCTTTAGTCCGCATCGGGAAGCGTGAACCAGCAGTTGAATGCCACGGTGATGCGCTCACCGGGGCCCTCGTACGGCTTCACGTCGTGCAGCACCCACGAGGGAAAGATCACGAGCTGCCCGGGCTCGAGACGCACGCTCGCGACCTGGTAGCCGTAAGGGAGCTGCATTCTCGCAACGCCGGCGTCCATGTGCATCGCGCAGGTGATCATCGGATTGACGAAGCTCAGAAGTCCGCTTTCCTTGCCTGCGGCATCGGGCGCGCCCGGATCGACGCAGTACACCCCGCTCCAGGAGGCATTCGGGTGATTGTGCAGCCCGAAGAATCCGCCGCGGCGTGTGACGTGGAACCAGCAGTCGTTGTAGATCTGTAGCCGCTGCAGCGTCGGCGCATCATAGCCGTTGAGCCGCCCGATCACCCCGAGCAGCTGCTCCCAGCAGAACGCCTTGAGCTCCTGAACGGCGGGCTCTGCATCCCGGAAGAGATTGAAGTCACTCTCGTACACGGCGGCATTGCGCTGGGTGAGCGGCCGGGGATTCGCGGGGCCAGTCTTCTCGCGCTCGAGGATGTAGCGCTTGAGCGCAGGGTTGAGCCCCGCGTGCCCTGGATAGCGGCCGAAGGCGAAGGGCACGGCGAAGAGGTTCATCAGCTCCGAGGCGGCCATGGCAGCGAGCGTATACTGAGCGCCTCACGAATGCACCCGCGGGTCGGCTCATGTTTCTGCACGTCGAGAATTTTCTGACGCCCGCCGAGGTGCAGGCCGTCGTGGAGCTCGCGCGACAGGCGAAATTCATCGAGGGCCGCAGCTCCAATCCGCACAACGTCACGAAGGACAACGTGATCGTCGATCCGAACGATCGTGAGGGGCAGAAGGCGGCCCAGATCGCGCTCGGCGCATTCCAGCGCAGCGAGGACGCGCGCAACTTCGTGCTGCCGCGGCGGCTGGCGCCGCCGTCGCTCCTGCGCTACGGGACGAGCAGGAAGTACGGCCCGCACATCGATGCAGCCTTCATGGTCGTCGGGCCGCAGCCGCTGCGCTCGGACGTCTCATGCACGATCTTCATCAACGATCCGGCCGCGTACCAGGGAGGAGAGCTCGTCATCCATCTCGGTACCGAGACCACGAGCGTGAAGGGCAAAGCGGGCTCGGCAGTGTTCTACCCCTCGACGACGCTTCACGAGGTGACACCGGTCACTCAGGGCGAGCGTCTCGTGATGATCAGCTTCATCGAAAGCCAGGTTCCCGACCCGATGCAGCGCGAGCTCATCTACACGCTGAACGAGGTGCGCGCACTCGAGGGGTTGAAGATGGACTGGCGCAACCGGACGCACCTCGAGTACGTCATCCAGAATCTGCTGCGCATGTGGTCCCGATAGTGGGGCCCGCTCGGGGCGGTCCGCCGCAGCCGCCTTGCCCGATGTCCGTCGGCCGTGCTACTGGCTGCAACCGGGGCCAGCGGTGCAAGCGCGCAGCCGCTGCTGCTGCTGCTGCTCCTGCTCGACCAGGCTTGCGATATTCTGCTGATCGACGCATTGCTCCTGCCTGATCGAGACGCGCGATCCGGTGTCGGGCGGCGGCCGCTTGCAGAATACGGTCGTGCCGTTGCGCTTCTCGGTATGGTAGCCGAGTAACTCCGCATCGTGGACGGTCTGGGCTGAGACCACATCGGGGAGCGCTTGCGGTGTGCTCGCCGACGTGCCCGCGGGTGCGGCACGCACGGCGGCCATGCTGCCGTTCTGAGCACCTCCCGCGGCGCTTGCGGGTTGGTCCGCGGGTACGTGAGCGCAGCCGAGCAGGGCAGCGGTCAATACGGAGGCAACGACGGAAAGATACCTCGAAGGGAACATAATTCCTCGCGCGATAAAAAACCAACAGTCTAGCTGAGTTTATACTGGGTGCACACCAACTGGGTGCACGGCAACGGAGGCCCCAAGGGCATCGACGCTTCATGGAGCGGGATCTGGAGGCGGATCGCGCGATGCTACGCAGCGTTCTCGATACCGCAAAAAGCGGTGATCACCTGCGGGCCGGGGCACTTGCCGAGCAGGCGCTCGCGAGCGGACTCGAGCATCCGCTTCTTTTCAATGTAGCCGCGCTCAAGGCCGAGCGTGAAGGCCGGATACCGCAGGCCGAGCGGCTGCTCCAGCGCGCCGTGGAGATTGCTCCGGCGGATGTCGGTGCGCGCAATGCGCTCGCGCTCCTCTGCCTCACGAAGCTCGAGCAGCCGCGCGAGGCGCTGCGGCACATCGATGCCGTGCTCGCGCTCGATTCGAGCTTGCCCTACGCGCACACGACTCGCGGGAACGCGCTGCTCGCGGTCGGGGCGGTGAAAGAAGCCGAGGCGAGCTTCCATCGAGCACTCGAGTTGCAGGCCGCTCAGCCCGTTGCGCTCGCAGGTCTGGCGCACATCGCGAGCCGGCGCGGGGCGTTCGGCGAGGCGCGCAAGAGAGCCGCGGCGGCCCTCGAGATGATGCCCGGTTTCCCGGACGCGGTGATGAGCCTCGCGGTCGCGGAGCTCGGCGAGCGGCGCCCGAATCGCGCCGAGACTCACATTCGAGCCCTGCTCGCAGATCAACGGCTTTCGCCTCTCGAGCGCACCTACGCGCAGGGCCTTCTCGGCGATATCCTCGATGCACAGCAGAAGCCCGGCGAGGCCTGGGAGGCGTACTCGGCGTGCAACACGGCGCTGCGCAGCATGCACGCCGCGCGCTTCGCGGGCCGTGAGAGCGCCCTCGAGTACGTGCGCGCGCTGACGGGCTATTTCGAGCGCGCCCCGCTCGGCCCCTGGAAGTCGCAGCCGCCCGCCCCTGCTGAGCCCCGCCGGTTGACGGGGGTCTCCGCGGCGCGCGAGCACCTCTTCGTCCTTGGCTTTCCCCGCTCCGGAACCACGCTGCTCGAGGTGGTTCTCGAGGGGCATCCGGAGGTCGTGAGTCTCGAGGAGAACGAGCTTCTGATGCACGGCGTGGGCGAGTTCATGCGCTCGCCGGAGGACGTCGAGCGCCTGGTGCACGCCGATGCGGGACTGCTCGCGGCGCTGCGGGCGGCATACTGGCAGCTCGTCGCGCAGGCCGGCGTGGACGTTTCGGGCAAGGTCTTCGTGGACAAATACCCGCTCAATACGTTGAAGCTGCCCCTCATTGCGCGGCTGTTTCCACACGCGAAAATCCTCTTCGCGTGCCGCGATCCGCGCGATGTCGTTCTCAGCTGCTTCCGACGCCGCTTTGCGATGAGCGCTCCCATCTACGAGCTGCTCACGCTCGAGGGCGCTGCACGGTTCTACGATGCCGTGATGCAGTTTCTCATCCGCATGACGACCACGCTTCCCCTCGAGGTGTGCCTCGTGCGGCACGAGGACGTGGTCACGGAGTTTCGCCGCGAGATGAAGCGCATCTGCGAGTTTCTCGATCTCGAGTGGCACTCCGCGATGGGGGACTTTGCGCTTCGAACTGAAGAGCGGGCCGTGCTCACCCCGAGCACGGCGCAGCTGATGCACGGCTTGAACACCGAGGGACTCGGTCAGTGGCGCCGTTATCGCGAGCAGCTGGAGCCAATCCTTCCGCTGCTCGATGCCTGGGTGAAGCGCTTTGGTTACGACCCCTGAGCGTCGCGCTCCGGTGCGCGCTCGGGTGGCAGCGCAGGGGAGGTATACTCATCGCGATGAACGTGTCGGCCACAGAGGTGCGCACCGCCGCCGAGGAGAGGGTCGCTGCGCTGATGGCGGGCGTCGAGCAACTGGTGGCCGAGCGACGCGACTTGGAGGCGCAGCGGCTCCTCAGCGAGGCGGAGGCGATTCTGCCCAACCACCCGCTCGTGCTGCACGAGCGCGCCCGTCGGCTCCTCATCTCGGGTGATGCGCTCGGGGCCCATGCCCTGCTCGAGAGGGTGGTCAAGGCGGCGCCGCGCAACGTCACGTATTGGCTGAATCTGGCCGCCGCGCAGCGGGCGCTCGGGCATCGGGAGAAGGAGCTCGAGACCCTCGAGCGCGCGCTCGCGGTGGATCCGACCCATCTCATCGTGCTGCTGCAGAAGGCCGCGCTCCTCGATCTCACGGGCAAGCCTCGCTCTGCGGCCGCCGTTTACGCCCACGCACTGCGCACGCTCGCACCCGGTGCCCGCCTGCCTGCGGCCGTCGAGGGGCATCTCCGGCACGCCGAGCAGCGCGTGCGCGAAAATGCCGCGACGCTCGCCGAGCAGATCGAATCGCGGCTGCGGACCTTGCCGCGGGATGGAGTGAGCGGCTCGCGCGCGCGCTTCGACCGCTGTCTCGATCGGCTCCTCGGGCGGCGGCGCATCTACACTCCCGAGCCGACCTTCATGCTCTTTCCTTACCTCAGGAACTACGAGTTCTTCGAGCGCCAGTACTTCCCGTGGCTCGAGACACTCGAGGCGGCGACCGACTCGATCCGCGAGGAGCTTCTCGGCGTGCTCAGCGCCGATCAGGAGGGTATCGAGCCCTACATCGCCTTCAACGAGAGCTTGCCGCTGCGCCAGTGGAAGGAGCTCAATCATTCGCGGCGCTGGAGCGCTTACTTCCTCTGGAACCAGGGTCGGCGCGAGGAGGCTCACATGGCGCGCTGCCCCCGGACCGTCGCGGCGCTCGCCGCCACACCGCAGGTCGATATTCCCGCACGCGCTCCGACGGCCTTCTTCTCGATCCTCGATGCGCACACCCACATCCCGCCGCACACCGGAATCACGAACACACGCTTGACGGTGCACTTGCCGGTCATCGTCCCGGAGAAGTGCCGCTTTCGCGTGGGGGGCGAGACTCGTGAGTGGCGCGCCGGCAGCGCCTGGGTCTTCGACGACACGATCGAGCACGAAGCCTGGAACGACTCCGACGTGCCGCGCGCGATTCTGATCTTCGATGTGTGGAACCCGGAGCTCACGGCGCTCGAGCGCGATCTCGTGCGTGAGATGACGGACGTGCTCGCTGAGTATTATGCCTCCGAGGGCAATGTGCTCGGGGCAGTCATCTGAGGGTCGCAATGCAGAGCAGGGTCGCCGCTCGCGGGGGGGGGCTCTGGCGGCCAGCGGGGTGGCTCGTGGCGCTCGCCTTCGCCTGCGAACCCGTAGTCTCGCTCTCCCAGTCACTCGCGCCGCTGCTTGCCTGCCGCGGCCTCGCGGACGCAGGCGCACGGCTCGCCTGCTTCGATCGCGAAGCCGCGACGCTCGCCGGCGCCGGCGCAAACACCGCCGCGTCCCCCTCCCGTGCAGCCCCCTCGAGAGCTCCGAGCCGCGCGGTTACCCCACCTGCAACTCCCGCCTCGCCCGCTGCAGCTCCCGCGGCCGAAGCGACCCAGGATTTTGGATTGGCTCCCGCAGCAATTGCCGCCAAGGAGGTCGCGGCGGGCCGCCGGCCCGCGGATGTATCGCGCATCGATGCGCATGTCACGGAGCTTTCGCGCGCGGGAGACGGCCGGCTGGTCTTCACGCTCGACAACGGGCAGATTTGGTTGCAAGTGCTCGAGGTGGGGGATCTCCTTCTCAAGCCAGGCGATGGGGTGACGATCGTGCGCGGCGTTTTTCATTCGTACATCCTGCAGACCCCGTCGCGGCGCTCCTGCAAGGTCACGCGCATCCGCTGAGTTGCCCCGGTCGCAAACCGCGACCGGGCGAGGCGCCCAGGCACTCACAGCTGTGGCGCGGGGGCAACAATCTTACGGGGGTGGACCCTCAAGCGCTTCCGAACTCACGCCGCGGCACCCCTGAAGACCGCGCGCAGATGTTGCGCTGCTCCGACACGGTGTTTATAGTCCTCGTCCAAAGGGGCGAGACAGAACCAACAGCCACGCCCGGGGAGTGATCTTTAGGAGACCTTGAGCGTCTGCTTTCGAGCAGCGCCGCTTCCCGTGCAGCCGCGGTTCCGTCCTGTAAACCGAACGCCATAAGCCAATTTTCAGGGAGCTCTATTTCCATGCGTAGCAACACCGTCGGGAATCCTCTCGTCCGACGCGCCGTGCGCGCCGTCCTCACGGGCGGCACTCTCGCGACCTCGATCGTCGTCGCGCACGCGCAGGACTCGTCCTCGAACGCAGCGCCGGCCGCCAATCAGGCCACCGCGACACAGGCCCAGACCACGGCCCAGGCACCTGCTGCGGCGCCGAGCACTGCGCCGGTCACCGAGGTGGTCGTCACCGGCTCGCGCATCTCGAGCCCGAATGAGACGGCGATCAGTCCGGTGATTGCCATCGGGCAGCAGGACTTCCAGCAAACGGGCGTCACCCGCGTGGAGGATCTGCTCAATCAGCTGCCGCAGGTGTTCTCCGCTCAGAACGCGTACGAGGCGAACGGCTCACTCGGCATCGCGACGGTCAATCTCCTCGGCCTCGGCGATAAGCGCACGCTGGTGCTGGTCGATGGTGATCGCCTGGGGCCGGGCACGCCGCTCACTGCCGCAGCATCGGATATCAACGAGATTCCCGTCCAGCTGGTCCAGAGCGTGGACATCCTGACCCAGGGCGCATCCTCGGTCTACGGTGCCGATGCCGTCGCGGGTGTCGTCAACTTTCACATCATGCAGAACTTCCAGGGCGTGAGGCTCGATGGGAACATCGGCGGCTGGGAGAACGGCAACGGCGGCGATTACGATGGGATCTCGGATGCGATCACGGCCGCAGGCTTCAAACAGGCGCCCTCGACCGCCTGGACGGGAAGGAACGCCTCGCTCGCCTTCATCGCAGGCTTCAACACGGGCGACGGCAATGGCAACGTCACTTTCTACGCGACGTATCGCAACGCCCTGCCTGCGCTACAGCAGAACTTCGCGTACAGCGCCTGCACTGCGGGATCGGGCTACCTCCCCCCCGTCGGGAACGGCAAGTTCAGCTGCGGCGGGTCCGAGACCGCCTATCCTGCCAACTTCATCAACCTCGACACGGGCGCCACGGTAACTACCGGGCCGGGCTATACGGCGGTGCCCGGGCCTGCGCTCTTCAACTATGGCGCATTGAACTACTTCCAGCTTCCGGCCGATGAGTACACGGCCGGCACGTTCATGCACTATCAGTTCAACGACCACGCGACCGTCTACGACCAGTTGATGGTGATGGACAATCGTCAGGTTGCCCAGATCGCCCCGTCCGGCGACTTCGGAACCAGCGGGCCGTTCAATTGCGCCAATCCGTTCCTGACGGCCAACACGTCCCTTTACGCCTTCTTCGGCTGCCCGAACACAGCGGGATACACCTCCCCTTCGGGCATTTACGCTCCGCCGGGAACGACGGACCCCGACGTTCTGATCGCGAGGCGCGACGTGGAAGGCGGAAACCGCCTCCAGGATACCGAGTACGATGATTTTCACGAGGTCCTCGGCCTCAAGGGCAACATCGATAACGGAGGCACGTGGACCTACGATGCGAGCTTCCAGTACTCGACGAGCCTGCTCAACGAGTCGATCGACAACTACTTCTCCACGACGAAGCTCGACAACGCGCTCAACGTCACGGGGACCTTGGCGGCGCCCGTCTGCACCGTAGGTCCGCCCTGCGTGCCTTACAACATCTTCACGACGGGCGCAGTCACGCCCGCGATGCTCGCCTACCTCCAAGCGCCGGGGTTGCTGGAGGGCCGGGTCTCTCAGACAGATGTTCTGTTGACCTTCAACGGAGATCTCGGCAAGTACGGGATCCAGCTGCCGTCGGCAAACTCGGGCCTGCAACTCAATCTCGGCGCCGAGTACCGGGATGTGAAGAGCTACTTCCTGCCCGACGAGGAGCTGCAGACGGGGGATCTGTCCGGAACCGGCGGTGCAGAGCCACCGGTCTCCGGTGGAATCGTCTCGCGCGAGGGCTTCATGGAGGCCCTCTTGCCCCTCGTCAACGACAAGCCCTTTGCACAATCGGCGAACCTCGACCTGGGCTACCGCTACTCCTCGTACGACCTGGGTTTCAATACGAACACGTACAAGTTCGGCGCCGATTGGTCGCCCACGCACGATGTGCGCCTGCGCGGCACCTTCACGCGTGACGTGCGCGCCCCGAACATCGTCGAGTTGTACTCCCCCGCGACCGTCGCCCTGGACGGCACGTACTCCTCCGACCCCTGCGCGGGCGCGACGCCCCAGTACACGATGGCGCAATGTGCGCGGACAGGCGTATTGCCTGGGCAATACGGGCATATCGTTCCGAATACCGCGGCGCAGTACAACGGTCTCTTGGGTGGCAATCCGAACTTGAAGCCGGAGACGGCCCTCACGACCGACATCGGCATCGAGTTCACCCCGACGGTGCTGCCGAACTTCCGCGCGCAGTTCGACTACTACGACGTGAAGATCGAG
>Ga0335074_10002111_pt1 | contig 27047 bp, 25 predicted proteins | sample Lox_Sample_23_FD_206715 | JGI IMG/M metagenome (GOLD analysis project Ga0335074, IMG submission 206715) | Soil microbial communities from Loxahatchee National Wildlife Refuge, Florida, United States - Lox_Sample_2.3 | ecosystem: Environmental > Terrestrial > Soil > Wetlands | place: USA...
AGCCGCTCCATTTCTCCCTGCACGCGCTGTCTTTCCTTCTGCAGTTGCCGCACTACTCCAGTCAGGTTCGTCATGATCCCTCTCGGACAGGCATTGTAGCAGCCCATCTGAACCCTTTCGCTCCGATCGCCCTACCCACCCACGACCGATCTCACCGAGTTCCACAGGAGGAAATGCTATGAGGCTTCGTCGCAATGAGTACTGCCCAATCCACAAATCGATTTCCTGCTGCGGCCGGGAACAAACTCCCTATGTGCGCAGATTGCAGCCTGGGGTTCGATGTGTTGAGGATCCGCATCATCCGAGGGGATATCGGGAACTTCGATCCCCTGCTGAAATGCGGAAATTACTGAACCGGAAGATCGTCGAGCAGGACAGGAAATGTGCGATCTGCCATGAAGAGTTTACAAACTATAGCGATGTGGTTCCCGACCACAGGAATCCGAAAGGAATGGGCGGAGCGTGGAGGGACGACCACCCGGACAACATCCAGGCAACGCATTTCTGGTGTAACGAAGAGAAAGGATCAACCAGAACGGACTGACTCACGGCCGATCAGCCGGAGATGGTCGCTGAGATCTTAATCTGCAATCAATTACGTGGTCGAAGTGTGTCGGCAGTGTGTCTTTTAAGCTGTGTCCAAGAAGTACGTCTTTCCTCCGAGCGATATTCCCCGCTGCGGGAAGGTGGGATCGGAGCGAATTCCAATCCAGAGTTCGGGGCGCTCGATGATGACCTTCTTCCAGACATTTCCATAGAGCATGCCGGCGCGATCTTCGTCCGTGCTGCACGCCGTTTCGTAGATCGGCTGAAAAACCGTTCCGGTCCAATCTCCCCTGATGCCGGTATCTGGATTTGTCTTCCCGCCCTCGATTGATGTGTTTGTGATCGAACCCCAGTTTGGGTCGGGCGAATGGATCAGGTCATCAAGGCGGCGGTTGATCTCCGCTTCAATGGCTGCCCGCTCCGGTGCCGGAATCAGCAACCATGTTGCGTCGAACTCTCGCCTGTGGGGTAGGTGCGTTACATCGTGCGTACTGCCATCTTCTCCGATTTCTTTCAGCGCCATGGACCCTATACCTCCGTCAGAACCAACCAATATACGCGGTAGCGAAGCCTGGTTGATGGCTCCTAAGTCGAACCTGCATTCCAACGCTTACTAGTTTTCTCTCGACCGTCTCGTTAGAATGCTCCTTCCCGCAAACCTTCCCCTGCGGACTCTAACCAAAGGTGTCGAGTGAGCAACTTTTCAGAGAAGGTGGCCTTCATTTGGTCGGTCGCCGACCTCCTGAGAGGCCCCTACAAACCGGCCCAATACGGGCGCGTCATTCTGCCGTTGACCGTTCTTCGCCGCCTGGATTGCGTCTTGGAGCCGACCAAAGCCAAGGTGCTGGAAAAGCACGCCGCCCTGAAGGACAGCAAGATCAAAGAGCCGGAGCCGATCCTAAACAAGGTCGCGGGCCACGCCTTCCACAACACCAGCAAGCTGAACTTCCAGAAGCTCAAGGGCGAGCCCGACAAGGCCGCGCAGAACCTGTCGCACTACATCAAGAGTTTCTCGTCCAAGGCGCGGCAGATATTCGAGTACTTCGAGTTCGAGAAGGAGATCGCCAAGCTCGACGAGTCCGACCGGCTCTACCTGGTAATCGGGAAGTTCGCCGACATCGACCTGCATCCCGATACCGTTCCGAATCATGAGATGGGCCTGATCTTCGAAGACCTGATCCGGCGCTTTAATGAAGCATCGAACGAGACGGCCGGCGACCACTTCACGCCGCGCGAAGTGATCCGGCTGATGGTCAACCTGTTATTTACTCCCGACAGCCAGATCCTGCGAACCAAGGGCATCGTGAAGACCCTGTACGATCCCGCCTGTGGCACGGGCGGCATGTTGAGCGTGGCGGAGGAACATCTGCGCGACCTCAATCCCGATGCGCGCCTGGAAGTGTTCGGGCAGGACTACAACAACGAAGCCTTCGCCATCTGTTGTTCCGACATGATGATCAAGGCCCAGAACCCCGAGAACATCAAGTTCGGCGACAGCTTCACTCAGGACGGCCTGACGGGGCACAGGTTCGATTACCTGCTCGCCAATCCGCCGTTCGGCGTCGAGTGGAAGCCACAAGCCGACGTCATAGAGAAGGAACATGACGAGCAGGCCTTCAAGGGACGGTTCGGCGCCGGTCTGCCGCGCATTAACGACGGCTCGCTGCTGTTCATCATGCACATGATTTCGAAGATGAAGCCGGAAGGCTCGCGCCTGGCTATTGTCTTCAACGGGTCGCCTTTGTTCACTGGCGGTGCCGGTTCGGGCGAAAGTGAGATTCGCCGCTGGATCATCGAGAGCGACTGGCTCGAGGCGATCATCGCGTTGCCGACCGAGATGTTCTACAACACTGGCATTTCGACTTACGTATGGATTTTGACCAATCGCAAGCGCAAGGAGCGCCGCGGCAAAGTCCAGCTCATCAACGCCGTTGATCTCTTCGTGAAGATGCGGAAGAACCTGGGAAACAAGCGCAGCGAACTGTCGAAAGGCAACATTGCCGAGATCGTGGAGCTGTACGGAGACGTGACCAGGAACGGCCGCTCCAAGGTCTTCGACAACGAAGATTTCGGCTATCGCCAGATCACGGTCGAGCGCCCGCTGCGGCTCGCCTTCCAGGTGACGCAGGAGCGCATTGACGCGTTTAAGCTCGAAGCTGCATTCCAGAAACTCGTGACTACGAAGAAGAAGGGCAAACAAGGGCAACAGGAGATCGAGGAAGGACAGAAGACCCAAGCCGAGATTTTGGCGATGCTGGAAGACATGGCGGGGCCTGAGGTCGACCTGAACCGGCCCGATTTTGAAAGGCGACTGGAGAAGGCCGGCAGCGAGGCCGACGTGAAACTCTCCGCGCCGGTGAAGAAGGCAATCCTGAACATCATGTCCGAGCGCGACGAAGCCGCCGAGATTTGCCTGGATGCGGACGGCAACCCCGAGCCCGACGCCGACCTGCGCGACTATGAGAATGTGCCGCTCAAGGAAGACATTCACGCCTACTTCGAGCGCGAAGTGAAGCCCCATGTACCCGATGCCTGGATGGACGAGTCGAAGACCAAGGTCGGCTACGAGATTCCCTTCAACCGTTACTTCTATAGGTACACGCCGCCGCGCCCGCTGGAAGAGATCAGAGCGGAGATCAAGACCATAGAACAGGACATCATGAAACTGCTGGCTGAGGTGGCAGGGTGAAACCAGCGGGCTACCCAGTTTACCGGTTGTCGGGCCTTGATTGGATGAAGGAGATACCCGCACATTGGGAGATCAAGAAGCTGAGGTACCTGGGCGACGCTTTGATCGGCCTCACTTATGATCCCGCGGATGTTGTTGCCGAAGGTGAAGGCACTCTTGTTCTCCGGTCTTCGAATATCCAAAACGGAAGGATCACGCTCGATGACAACGTGTTCGTGTCGACGAAGATTCCGGCCGAGCTTATAACTAGGGAAAAGGACATTCTTATCTGCTCGCGGAATGGTAGTCGCGCACTTGTGGGCAAGACCGCCAAGATAGAGGGCTCTGCAGTTGGCACGTCCTTCGGGGCCTTTACCACCGTCTTTCGAAGTGGACTCAACGACTTTCTCTACTACGTCTTCAACTCGCAGCTTTTCAGTTTTCAAGCCGGTCGGTTTATGACGACGACCATCAACCAGCTCACTACCGGCACACTTAAGGATCTAGAGGTGCCCGTACCTCCCGTGCAAGAACAGCGCAGGATCGCGGACTTCCTCGACCGTGAGACAGCGGGCATCGACAGGTTGGTGACCAAACAGAACTGTCTCGTCAGTTCGTTAATCGACAGGCGACAGGCCGTCATCTGCCAGTTGGTCACAAAGGGCCTGAACGCGGCTGCGGCCCTCACTCCTAGCGGCGTCGAGTGGCTAGGCGAAGTGCCAAAGCACTGGGAAGTCTGTCGCATCGGATCGCTTTTCAGAGAAGCAGCGGACGTCGGCGAGGACGGCCTTCCGATCCTGACCGTCTCTATCCACGACGGAGTATCAGACAGACAACTAGACGACGAGGAGCTTGAGCGAAAGTTCATTCGGATTGAAGACACTTCAAAGTACAAGAAAGTGATTCCGTCCGACCTCGTTTACAACATGATGCGTGCGTGGCAGGGCGGGTTCGGGGCCGTCCTCGTAGCAGGCCTAGTCAGTCCGGCTTATGTGGTAGCTCGCCCGAGGCGACCGATGGTGACGAAGTTCATCGAGCTACTGTTGAGGACGCCAGCCGCAATCGAAGAGATGCGGTGCCACTCGTACGGGGTAGCTGACTTTCGGCTCCGACTCTATTGGGACCACTTCAAAACGTTGCGCGTGGCTCTGCCGTCATTGGCCGAGCAACGTGAGATCGTCGAAGCTGCACAACGTGAAAGCACACCATCAGTGTCATGAGCCACTGCAAACGCAGAGTCCGAATCTGAAGGACGGGATCGAGATCGCGATTCCAGGTGACCGAATTGGACGCCGAACGCGCGTAGCAGTTGGGACAAAAACAATCGAGCTCCCCGATTTCACGCTGAAGGTGCTTTTGCATCTCATGGTCGCTCAACGAAAGGGAGAACCAGTTAACAAGCGTGACATGGGTGCCATGGATGATCAGGGTTTTAAGGGCATTTCCGTGTTACGCAACGAGCTGAAGCCAATTCTGGGAAGCGTAGACATCATCAAGAGCCACTATCACGGCAATTACAGCTTCAAGCCAGGTATAACGATAGGCGAGTGTGCCGTCGACAAGCTACTCGACATCGGGGACAAGACGATATCAGACCTCGCTAAGCTACTTCAGAATCAAGCACTTGGCACACGCCAAAAAGGCTGAAGGAAACTCTGGAGAGTTTCCGACACACCACCGCCGTCGTAGAAAATAGCGATCCCAACTAGACTCGTATCAGGGCCCGACCGCCTAGACAGCGCTGCCATCGTTCTCCGGTCGGAGGTCCTTCAGTACACGGAGATCTGAGAAAAAATGCCTAACTTTAACGAACATCTCGGCCTAAGTGCCCTTGTCAGCACCGGCACCTATTTGGCGATGTGCCGGTACTACGATCGCCACCCGAATCTCGGAGAGCTTCTGGTTTGTGCAGGCATTGGAATCGGCGCCGGCACCGCTCCCGACATTTTCGAGCCGGCCACCAATCCCCACCACCGCGCAATAGGACATAGTGTGGCGCTCGGCACAGCTCTGACAAAGTTCGCGATCACGAAGTGCAGTCGGGAAAATGGTAATTGGGAAGAGTTTCTGAAAATTGTGGCGGCTGTTGCGTGTGTCGCGTACCTTGCCCACCTGATCGCAGACGCGTTTACGCCAAATAGCTTACCGCTGCTAGGTCGCTGGGACTAAACAAGGAGGCAAGAATGGCCGTCAAGATCACGTGCATCAACAAATCGGGCGGATACCATGCAGATCCCCATCATGCCATCTCCCATTTGGGATGGAAAAATGAAACGACCGGGGAAACCGGCAAGAGCACCCGACTCGAAGTGTACGAGTGGATCAAGGATAAGGGGGGAGTCGCCTACGTCATCGACTCTCGTGGCAACCAGGCACAAGTCGGAACCCGCGAACACTCCAATGGCACAAAGTATGTGCAGACCCACGCGGATCGCGTCTGGACCGACAACCTGCTGGCATTGCCGGAATGCGCATGACCAACCGTGTTCGAGCTGAAGAGTGCCACCCGGCGCGCGCTGGACGGAATATTGCGAGAGGCACCCCCACTCTTTCCAGCGCTGACCGAGGTCGGGAGGAAAATGTGATTACGTTAACGAAGGCGCAGGTATTCAAATACAAATCCATCGAGGATTCCTCGGCGGTCGAAATCGACCGCGATGTCACCGTGCTTGTCGGTAAGAATGAGTCCGGCAAGACAGCGTTCCTTGAAGCAATTCACAAGGGCCTCCCGGTCGAGAATGTCAAGTTTGACTTCGTTTTCGACTATCCACGCAAGGACTACGTCCGCTACCGGCCCCAGCACCAAGCCAAAGTGTATGGAAACGTCGTTGAGTTAACCTTCCGGGTTGAGAAGGAGCTCGCCGCAAAAATCAACAGAGAAGTCTTCCACGGCGCACAGGTCATTCAAGCGGAGCATACTTTCACCCGCACGACAAATTACGGAAACGGCAGCACCATCGGCTTTCACGTTGATATGGCCGCGGCCACTGCCGCGCTCAAGAAGCCTCTCGAAAGCATTGAGCATGCCGACGAGGTGTTCGCCGGGGCGAAACGTCTTGAGGATGTCGTCACGAAGATCGAGGCCAAAGCGCTGCCGGCCGACAGTTCTCTCAGCGTTTTCGCCAAGGACTGGCGGGAGCGCTTCGGCAAGGCGTCCGGCGGCTGGAACTTTATCGAGTGGCATATTTTCAATACGTACCTCAATCCCTCATTGCCACGTTTTCTTTATTTCGATGACTACAAACTTCTTGCTGGCAAAATCAATTTGGAAACGCTGAACCAGCGCAAGGCGAATAACCAGACGACCGATGCCGATGAAACAACGCTTGGGCTCTTCGATCTGGCTGGAACCGATCTCAAGGAACTGATGAGCGAGGAAGGTTACGAAAATTCGAAGGCAAAACTGGAGGCAATCAGCCTCACCATTACCCAGCAAGTCTTCGATTACTGGAAACAGAACAAGGAACTCGCGGTCGAGTTTGACATCAAGAGCGATCCTAAGGACCAGCCGCCCTTCGATAATGGTAAGAATCTCTATATCCGGGTCAAGAATCTGCGGCACGGCGTCACAGTTCCGTTCGACCAGCGTAGCAAGGGCTTCATCTGGTTCTTCAGCTTCATGGTCTGGTTCTCCGCCGTCGAAAACCGCACTGAAAGCGACCGAGATCTGATTCTGCTGCTGGACGAGCCTGGACTCAATCTTCATGCGTTGGCGCAAACGGATTTTCTTTCGTATATCGACAAGCTGTCCGAGACGCACCAGCTCATCTACACCACGCATTCACCTTTCATGGTGGAGAGCAATCGGCTGGAGCGCGTGCGGGTCGTCGAGGACCGCCCCAAGGAAGGCACCAAGGTTACAGGCCAGCTTGAGGGCTCGAGCGAGGAAAGCCTTTTCCCGCTCCAGGCCGCCCTGGGCTATTCGGTGGCGCAAAACCTCTTCATTGCGAAGAAGAATGTTCTAGTTGAGGGGCCTGCCGACTTTCTGTTGCTCCAGCATATGTCCACCCTCCTCGAACAAGTTGGCAAATCGGGCCTCGCCGAAGGCATCTTCGTTCCCGTCGGCGGCCTCGATAAGCTCGCCACCTTCATCGCCCTACTCGGCGCCAATAAGCTTAGGATCGCAGTGCTGCACGACCGTGGAAGCATCCCGCATCAGGGCCTTGAGAGACTGATCCAGCAGAAACTGATCGAGCGCAAGCGTGTGCTCGATTATTCTATTTTTCGCACCCCGTGCAATCATGAAGCGGATGTCGAAGACCTTTTCCCCGAAAGCCTGTACGTTGATGCCTTCAACCGAGCCTATTCCAAGGAACTAAAGGGGACTCGGCTCACGGTCGCAGACCTCGGACCTCATCCCCGAATCGTCGAGCGTATCAACCAGTGGTTAGACGTCAAGAACATTCCACTGCTCAAAGACGGCCGATTCAACCACTATCGCGTGGCGCAGGCGCTGCTGCCGTGCCTAAACGCGACGACACTTGGGCCGGCAGATCTCCAGTGCTTTGAAGATCTCTTTGCGCGTGTTAACAGCGCTCTGAATTAATCCCGAAGTGACGGCACGACCGAAGTGTGCACGGCATTGGTCCTCGCAGATTGCTGCCACTTGTTAACGGTCGGCTGAATGTCGGACAGTAGACCGACTACCTTTCAAACACCATGATTAACTCGCGCTTGACAGGTCCCTTGCCGCGAGGATGTAAATAGGGAAGTTTTGGAAAAACCATTTCGTACACTGTTGAAGGAGGTTGAAATCCAGCGGACCGTGCAACGTGTGAGACGTCTTCAGGTGTGGGAAGCCTATTTCCGTTCGTGACATTTAGGACGAGTCGTCCCTTCCGCTTGAGAACCCTGTGACTCTGCAAAACTACCGGGGAGAGAAATTCGGCCAACCAAACGTCATAGCGAGGATACCGCCGGAAACTCTGATCGTTCGAGCGAGAATAGTGTTCCCAGTCAAAAAACGGCGGACTGGAAAAAACGAGATCCGCGAAGCAGGCTTCCAGCCCGAGCAATTCTTTCTCTGCGGGCCCATTGAGAAATCTCACAGCCGGCACCACAAATCCGGCAGTTGAGATGGCCCTCGACATCTTGATAAAACCGTTCACCTGGGCACGATTGGGCTCTATCCCAATATAATCCCGGCGAGCGGCTATCGAGCCGAGCAGGCGGCCTCCGTACCCCGCGGAGAAATCCACGACCGTGCCCCGTTTAGGGCAATACTTGGAGATCACCGCCTTTGCAATCGTCGGACGGTAATTCGAAACACTTGCGGCTCCGGGAAACGATTTCAGGATTCTCCTTATGCAACTCGCATTGGCGCCGAATCGGTCAGGCCAAATGCGGAACGATCGCTCAATCGCTTTCTTCAACAGCTGATCGTCCCTGAAGACCTGCATAGGACTGAGATAGCGATTGACCCTCGCGCTCCACATCCGCGGTTGAAAACTGTTAGCGAGACGCAGACCTGCATTCGAGGCCCTAAGGTCCCGCTTGCCGAAGATAGAACGCGTGTCTTTATCCACCAGCGTGGACATTTCTTGGCGTAATTGAGCTGCGCCCAGCCTATAGTAGGGAAATCCGTGGCTCCGCCAAAATTCAAAGGCATGCCGGACCGCAGTTGCTCTGGCATCGGGGCGCAACCGTTGCCAGGCAGAGCCTCTGAGCTCTAGCACCGAACGCTGCTCGATTGTTCCCTCATTCATTTAATGTCCCTTGGACCGGGAAAAAGACGAGAGGTCAAGAATCAAAAGAGCGCTTCTCGCGCTCCACTTGTCGCTGAAGTCACTGTGTAAGCGATCCAGCTTCGCAAATTTGCTTTTGTTTGCCAGCCTGAAGCCATGTTTCTTGAAGAACCTGACATTCCAGAACATAGCAAGGACCAACGCAGACTTGGCTTTCTGGGTGTGCAACCAGTTGAGACGCTTCCATGTTAGGGCGTGACCGATCCCCTGTCGGCGCCATGACTTATCCACGACCAGACCGTACAGGTAGCCGACATCGCTGCGCTTACGAACGGCAGCGCACCCGATGATGCTCGATGCGGCTACCGCCACAAAGTACTCGGACAGTACAGAATCAGAACGTGCCGGTCTGTTCGAACGTTTTTGAAGTTCGGTGACTGCGTGCGCGTCACCGGATTCCGCCCTTCGAACTGACAATAAGGTATGCCCTGGCCGGCTCATACTCGAGGATCAGACCAGTTCAATATAATGGACAAATGGACGAGAACAAGGAAAAGGACCTGCCTAGGCAACAGGAGCATCTCGACCAATTGATGGCGAAGGTGAATGCAGCGAAGATTGCCTACCTTAACAAGACACCCTTCGGAGATAAGCCAGAATTGACATACGAAGATTTGAAGGAGATCACCCAACAGTTCATTCGGGCTAGCTACGAATTTCAGAAGATGAAGTACGGAGCCGTAAAGGTGAAGATCTCAGTAGCAAAATTACTGAGACGATAGGATCCGCGCAATCAGCACAGCAGTCGCGGATGGAACCATCTTCACGTGAACGCTGGCTGGGCTCAACGAAAAGTAAGGATTTGCGATCTATCGTGATCTTCAATGGCCTTTTTGATCGCTGCCCATTTCTCAGCCGAAATTGCACCCTTCTGGGTTTGACCAGCCTCCAAAAAGCTCATCGCCGCCGACCAGTCCTCCGTTCTCGCGGAAAGTAGTGCCATCTGGTAATGCGGATATTGGTCGAAGCTGTTTAGTCCTAGCGAGTGGAGCACAAACTCCTTAGCTTCTTGGTAGAGTCCACGAGCCTCAGCATGTTCCTTTGCGCGGTCTCCACGGAGCATTCTCAGTAATCCCATATTTTGCAGAGCACGCACGGAATTCGGCCGCAGGTCGAGGGCAGACCGGAGGTACCGTTCCGATTCTTTCCACCAGAAAGCCGAGCTTGGTTCGGACGGGAATAGCTCTCCCAGCCACAAAAAGGCTATGCCGACCGCATTCCTGGCTTCGAACAATATTGCGAGCTTCTCGTTGGAAGCCTTTTCTCGGTCCGCGCGTTCCAGCAGTTTTTGGCCGGCGCCGACAGCCTCTTCCAAGTATTGTCTTTTCCGGGAGATCTCCTCTTTCGCGCGACCGCCGCGAACCGCAAGAAGGAAGACGCGATAGGCTTCTATCAGGTCGATTAAATCTTCACGATTGCCACCCTTCGCGGCCACGCTCGCGCTGTGGAGTTCCTGGTCCGCCGCGGCATAGTCAACGTCCCTGTAACGCTTGATGTGGGCGTAGGCCAACTGGACATGCGCCTCCGGGAGGTAGCGGTTCCTCTGAACCAGTTCCTTGAGATTTGGAATCGCCGCATCGCTATCGCGCAGCTCGGTTTGAGTGACGGCCAGATAAAGTCTCGCAATGTCGAACTCGGAGTCACGAGCGGCTGCGCTCGCAAAGCGATCCCGAGCCTGTTGCAGGTCTTCGCCTTGCCCGCTTCCCAGATATGCCTGGAACAGGGCACGGCCCTGAACGAAGCTGCTAAATGCATCGGCGTCCTTCGTGGGTAAGCTCCTACGGTCCATACAGTCTCGCAAAAATAGCCTTTATCAACACATCATACGCGAAAAGACTCAACTGCCGATCTTGCGGATCGCCAGCCGCAGAAGGGACGCTGAAACTGGAGTCGCGGCTCTCCCGGTATGAGAACACGCGCCTCCTTCGCAGGATACGGGCCCGCGCGGTCCCATTAATTCCGCCTACGCTCCAGCGGCCAAACACCCGTATCCTCGGACTCTTTAACATTCGAATCCAGTTGGCAAGGGGCAGTTTGATTTCGCCAACTTCCAGATCCTCCGCGGGGTCAGGGAATTCATTCTCGAGGCCTGGAAGAATGATGAGAGGAATAGAGTCGACAACATTCGTCCCCGTGGTGGCAAGCAAAGGCGCAAGCACTCCTGGCAACGCTTCCCGCGCTGAGGAGAGAGAGAAAATAACGCGCTTGATAGCCTCCTCGTTGGGGGCCTCAAACGGCATGATTTCTATGGCTTGTCGTGTCTTCCAGACCCGCCATGCAACAACGAAGAGAAAAGCGATGCCTAGGACTCTGGCAGTGTACCCGGCCCAACGATCGAAATCCTCGACGTAATTCTCCAGCAAACGATGTTCCTGCATCCTCTTCACGGCGTCCAGAGCCTTATCGCGCACGGGCTTGGTCGCATCTTTTGCCGAGGCGGCGTAGTGCTGCTCTGCATCCTTCCAAGCGTGGTCTCCTTCGTACAGCCGCCCGAGCTCGAATTCGAAGTTCTCTTCATCGGGCGGTCGATGAATTCGCAGCCGTTCGATTGCGGCCAAAGCTTCTTTCTTAACACAGGGTGCACCAATTCTGCCGGCCTGCAGATACTCCTGCTCGGCTTCTTTCCAGCGGCCTTGGCCCTCATAGAGTCTCGCAACTTGGAGATCAAACATGCCCGCCGGCTCTGGGCGCGTCCACCGCACGGGTGCGGCTTTGTTGTTTGGAGGCACCTGCGGGTAAACGAGAGGGAGATCGCCACAAGCGATAGTCATCGCGAGTAGGAGCAGCCAGCGAGTTCGGCCTGCCCAATTCATAAGCGTGGTGACAACAAATAATAGCCCAGGTGTGCAGGCTGTGGGAGTTCATCGCGTACGAGTCCGGATGTCTCAGCTACGCAGTCGGCGCGACCGGATCAACAATTACCGAAGAAACCATCATGCGCGATAAACTACTCTGAAATGCCGACGACAGGAAGTGCGAGTCAGTCCCGATGGTTAACCGGAGGAATTTTTGATGTCGAGCCGCAGAGTTGGCTCGATTTGCAGAACTATGTAGCCCAGCTGTTTCGCGAATTGGGTTTCCAGGATGTGAAGAGCCCCACAAACTTGTGGGCGTTCGAACCACGAAAGAAGTCGATGTGTACGCGGTAGATGCATCAACTGTCCCACCAATCAGAATCGCTTGTGAATGCAAGAATTGGAACTCCGCCGTTCCTCAGGGTGTGGTCCTCGAGTTCAGGTCGGTATTGGAGGACAGCGGCATCAACAGTCGACCTATCATTTCGAAGGTTGGCTTTCGATCGGGCGCCCGCGATGCGGAAAAAAACACTCCCATTGTTCTTTTGAGTTTTGAAGGATTTGACCCAGTTATTCTTTGATGCATGGCTAAAGGTGACGAGTGCCCGGCTTGATCGGGTCAGTCGTCTGCTGTTCCTATTCTTCGACATCTATTGGTTCGAGACATTGCCGGAGCTAGCGGAGGAAAAGTTTCCGCGGTTCGAGGATCTCAGGGAAAAATACTGGGTCTTGTTCACGCTGGGGACACGGCTTGCCGACCGCGATAGAAAGCAGATTTCGATCGCGATCACAGCGGCTAATGAGTCAGTTTTCGAACCGTTCATTAAGCTGGGGATCACGACATATCGGCAATTCTTTGACATTTTGCTTGCGATGGCAGACGAGGCGACACCCGAGTTCTGCTCACTCTTCGAAATCACCACCGAGCAACTGCGTAGACTGTGAGCCCGGTGTCAAAAAATGGACGTCGGCTGACTGTCAGGGGGCCGGAGGAGACCTGTTTGCTGGCTCTCGTCCGACTTAAGTGTGCGAACAGTGTGCCGCACCCACGTCAGCAGTGGGGCCCGAGCCAACAGTCGAGATCTGCCTTTTCCTGGCGAGCTGATTCCTTCTGAGATGGACTTGTCGGCGGAACCAGCCTGGGGCGGCGACTGCATGAACATGAGGGCTGAGTACGCTGACCTCTCAAGGAGTGGATTTGCGCGCACTCTCAAACCGTTCGGCGAACTTAATGATGGGTATAGCTAGGACGTCGCAGATTGCCACCAAATCCAGGAAGTCGAGCCGACGCTCACCTGTTTCGTACTTGCTAACAAAGGCCTGCTTCGCGCCGATGCCTTTGGCCAATTGACCTTGTGTTAGCCCTTTCTGTTTACGGAGTTCACGCAAGAGGTCGAGAAAGACCTTTCTTTCCCGTTGCTTCCTGATCGCCCGTTGCGCCAGCTTCGCCATCGAAGCCAGCATAGGTAGCTCATAAGCCGTACTCCAAAATGGATTATCGGCTTTGAGTTTAACCAGAATGCTGACCGCAGCCCTCTTGGAATTGCCTGGCAAACTCGACCAGCGGGAATCCGACGGCATCACAGACGCGCTTCAGCTCCAACACATCCATTCGCCGCTCGCCCTGCTCGTACTTACTGACCCGTGCTTGCGTAACCCCAAGGAGCTTCGCGAGGTCTGTCTGCGTTAGCTTTGCCTCTAGTCGTATACGGCGCAGAAGTCGGAGGAACACTTTTCGTTCGTGTCGCTGTTTCGGGGACAGCCCTCCGATACGCTCCATACACTGGGAGCATAGGAAATGGTTGACAAATACTCCAAAATGGATTATTCCAAGACGGATTGCTATTCCCGAAGGCGCCGCTTCGGGCTGCGATCTTGAAAGGAGGGTGAGTGGAGGCAGAGAAGCTGAAGGCGAAACCCACCAGTATAGGCCGAACCGTCGGGTCAAAGACGCAAAATTGATTATCGTTCGAAAAAGAATTTTGGTCTTGCTTTCGGAAGCTGGTCACGGGTAAAGTTCCGCGAATAACAACCTGATTTCGCAAGAGGTTGGCCAGCCTTCAGCTTGTTCAAGACAGTTTGCCGTGACGAGACGCGATGGTGCCGGGTTCTTGCAGTGTGTGTTCGGTTTTTGGAACAAAATCAGGGTTCGCACCTAATGGGTCTGTTTGCCACGGACCAGTTCTGTAAGTCGTTAGCAGTAATTAGTTGCTTGGACTGACCGGCGTTTGGGAAGGTCGGGTTCGGCCGTCCAGGTTGCTGTCTGCTGTTGGCGAGCTTCCCCCAAAAGCTCACCCAAAAAGGATTACGACGGGTCGAATTACCCTTGGGCAGCCGTGGCTGTCCAAGGCTTCGTCATCGTCGATACGTGCGGTGAGGTAGAGCTGATGTCTCTAACGAATGACGAACTGGCAGCCCTCGTTTGTTCCCCGTGTCGGCTTCGAGCACTCACCGATGCAGAATTGATGGATGCGTTGCGCTCCGGTTGCAACGATGCCCTGGCGACCCTCTTCGAAAGGCACAGTGCTCTGGTCTTCCAGATAGCTCGGGGAAGGTTGTGCACTGATGGCGAGGCGGAGGCAACTGTCCGGCGGGTCTTCGGAAGTGTTTTTCAAGCCAGGGACGAGTTCAATTCCGACCGCGACAGCTTCACAACTTGGTTGCTCAAACAGGCGGAGCCCCGTCCGGGGAGACCCCTTGCATGAGAAGTCAATGCAGTAAGACAAGTATTGCTCAGTAAGAACGTGGTCTGGGAGAGAGAGCCGATGGGTGAACTTGATCGCGACCTGGCAAGTCTAATTTGTTCCCCCTCTCTACTTCAGACGTTCAATGACACCGACCTCATGGACGCTCTACGGAGGGGCTGCAACGATGCCCTGGCCGTCCTGTTTGAAAGACACAGTGCTCTGGTCTTCCGCATTGCGCGTGCCATCTTGCGCGATGATGGCGAAGCGGAAGAGACCGTCCAGCGAGTTTTCCTGGACGTGTTTCGAGCAATGAACCAGTTCGATTCCGCCCGCGGAAGCTTCAAGACCTGGTTGCTTCAGTATGCCTATCATCGAACCATCAACCGCCGCGAGCATCTTCAGGCGAACCACTTTTACAATCGCGAGGAACTCGATGAATTGGCACCAGCTGAGCTCTTCTATGGAGCTGGGCATTTGGTATGCTTGCCTCCTCAGGAAGTCGCGTGCTTGGTGGAGCAGGTGCTCGCCCTGCTTGAACCTCGTCAGCGTAAGGTGATTGAGCTCACCTACTTCGAGGGTTTGACGGCTGAAGAAGTTGCCAAGGCTACGGGCCACTCTGCGTCGTCGGTCCGGAACAACTTGTATCGAGGGCTTTCAAAATTGCGAAATGCCGTTCTCGAGAACTACAAATCGAGAGCGACTTCGGCTTCTGAGCGCAGCGCAAGAGCCAAGGGGATGCTCGTTGAACAGCCACGAACACTATGAGGAGCTGTGCGCCCTAGCTGTCAGCGGCCAGGCATCGCAGCCCGATCTGGCGGATCTCAAGGCTCACCTGGAAACCTGCCCCAGCTGTCGCTGTTTAACAGATGACTTTACGCAGCTTAGTGCCCAGAGCCTTTCAATGCTTGCCGCAAGACGATCGCGGTGCGAGATTCCGTCGGGAATGATGCAAAGATTCGTGGCCCGGTCGCGGTCCGAGGGGATAGTAATGAGCCGGGGACCCGCCATCGGGGTGAGGAAGCGGAATCGGCCTCTCTTTGTCGCGGCCGTGGGCGCTGTTGCGGCTCTCGTTCTGATCACCGGCATTTTGACAGTCCGGAAGATTCATCCTTCGTCTTCTCTTGCGAATCAAGTTAAGCCGCCCGCCCAGCAACCCTCCGTGGCTCCCACGGCAGTCCCGTTGCCAAACTCTCGCGTGCAGGATGCCGAATTGCAGCAGCAGTTGACCGCGGCACGAAAGGAAATGAATTCTCTAGCCGTCACGATTAGGGCGCAGCGCGATGAGCTTGAGGTCTTAAGCAAAGTCAAAGATGCCTTGAATTCCCAGCTCATTGGGGCTGAACGGCAGAATACCAGTCTCCGGTCTGAGAAAGCCGAATGGGAAGCCCGCGCAACACAGCTTCAGGCAGAGCTGGAAAGGTCGCGAGCCGATAAGGGTACGAGTGATGTCGCGCTGACTCTGCAGGAGACGGAACTCCGAGAGCTTCGGAAAAAGGTCGATGAGCAGGCTGACTTACTTCGCCAGCAAGAAGAGCTAACCGCAAGGGGAAGTGACGTTCGAGACCTTGTGGTCGCACGCAATCTCCACATCATCGATGTGCACGACCGGGACGGCGATGGCAAGAGCCAGCGCGCCTTTGGACGGATTTTCTACACGGAGGGGAAGTCCCTGATCTTCTACGCGTACGACCTTGGTGACCCACGGAAGGTGGATACAAAGGTCTCGTTCTACGTATGGGGCGGTCGCCTAGGTGCGGAGAAGCCGATCGAAAGCCTTGGAGTTTTTCACAGCGACGATGCCAGCGACGGACGCTGGGTGCTCACATTCGACGATCCTCATGTTTTGGCACAGATTAACTCAGTCTTCGTCACTATTGAGTCCTCACGGAAGGCGATACGGGAACCGGGTGGGCGAAGAATTTTGTTTGCCTTCCTGGGCGAAAAGCCTAACCACCCTTGAGAAGCTCCTGTCGTAGCTAAGGCAGACAACTCCTATCGGCCATCCTCCCCCCTTCTGATATTGCTGCGACACGATCCCTTATTGAGGAAATGGTCGTCCGCGTCCGGCATACGTCTGTAGAGGAATGTGAACTGATGATCCCTCTCTCCTTTGGGGCGGTGTGCAAATCCTGCTTTCTATTACTGCTGGTCTTTCTCGCTGCGAACTCTGCCTTCGCTCAACTCGAAACCGCCGCCGTATCGGGACAAGTCGTGGACCCATCGGGACTGAGCATCACGGGTGCCCAGGTAAAGCTGGTCGACATCGACCGTCAGACCACGACCGCAGCGGCTACAAACACTTCTGGACTCTACGCGTTTCCTAGCGTTCGGCCAGGGCGTTACAGAATGGAAGTCACAGCCGCAGGCTTCAAGGTAGTCAATGTCACTGGCCTGACCGTGAACGTCCAGGATCACATCGAGCAGAATTTCAGACTAGCCGTGGGCTCAGTTTCTGAGTCTGTGACCGTAGAAGGCGGAGCGCCGCAGGTGGATACCGAATCGGCAGCCGTCAGCACTGTAGTAGACCGTAATTTTGCTGAAAATCTGCCTATGAACGGCCGCAGTTTCCAGAGTCTGATTGAGCTGACGCCAGGTGTCGTTCTAACTCCGGGCAATGTTTCGGATGGTGGGCAATTCAGCGTTGACGGCCAGCGTCCATCTTCCAACTATTGGATGGTGGACGGAGTCAGCGCCAATATCGGGGTGGGGACGGGTGGAAATCCGGGGAATGGTTTTGGAGGAACTCTTGGGTCGTTTAGCGTTCTTGGAGGAACCAACAGCCTCGTCTCAGTCGACGCGCTCCAGGAGTTCCGCATTCAAACTTCGACCTATGCTCCGGAGTTCGGTCGAACGCCTGGGGGCCAAATCTCAATCCTCACTCGGTCTGGCAACAACCAATTCCATGGAACTGGTTTTGATTATTTCCGCAATACCGTCCTGGACGCAAACAACTGGTTTGCCGATAGCGATGGGTTACAGAAGCCCGAAGAGCGTCAAAACGATTTTGGTGGAACATTTGGCGGTCCGATTGTGAAAGACCGCACCTTTTTCTTTTTTTCCTACGAGGGTCTTCGTCTGAGATTGCCATACACCGTACTTACGACTGTTCCGGATTCTGATGCCCGCCAGAGCCCGAACGCCATTCCCTCGATGCAACCTTACCTTGACGCTTATCCGGAGCCTAATCCCAACAGTCCCGACCTTACGCCTGGTATTGCTCCCTTCGACGCTAGCTTTTCGAACCCCGCAAGCCTCGACGCATACAGCCTCCGGATTGATCACAGGTTGAACCAAAAGTTGACACTCTTTGGACGATATAATTACTCCCCCTCACAAATAGCCTCCCGCGGAGGCGCGACTGGTTTGTCGGCGCTAAGCGTAGTCGAGACAGACAAAATCACGACGCAAACGGCAACGATAGGCGCCACCTGGGCGGCTTCTCCGTCGATCACAAACGATTTCCGTTTTAACTACAGCCGAGTAAACGGATCTAGTCGTCTTGACATGACAACTTTTGGAGGCGCCGTGCCTCTGTCGTCCCTGTCGTTTCCTACTCCTTTCGATAATCAAAACTCTGTCCTGTTTTTTGATCTGTCCGCTCTCACTACCGGATATCAGCTTGCTGCTGGTCAGGGAGCACTCAATCTCCAGCGACAGATTAACGTAGTCGACAATCTTTCGAAGCAACTCGGGTCCCACAGCCTGAAATTCGGCGTGGACTTTCGGCGCTTATCTCCAGAAGTTACGCCCCCGCTTTACACCCAATTTCCCATATTCCTGTCGTTGTCTTCAGCCCAAGCAGGGGATAGTTTTTTTGTTGAGAAACTTTCAGCCGATTCTGCAACGCTGTTGTTCCATAATCTGGGGATATTCGCGCAGGATACTTGGCGCCTTAGCCCTCGCCTGACACTGACCTATGGCCTAAGGTGGGATTTCGACTTCGCGCCCTCATCTCTCGACGGTCCAAGCATCCCGGCAGTGTCAGGTTATAACCTGAACAATTTGTCCCAGTTGACAATTGAACCTGCGGGAACACCTCCCTTCAAAACCACGTATGGAAATTTGGCGCCACGGATCGGCGCAGCCTATCAAGTCAGCCAAAATCAAGATTGGCAAACGGTGTTTCGTGGAGGCTTCGGAGTGTTCTATGACCTTGTGAGCGCTGAAACGGGTACGGCAGTTGGCACGTCCACGGGTTCTGGCTTCCCGCCCTTTGGTGCTTCCAGCCTTCTCTTTGGGAGCACTTTTCCTCTTGATTCAGCCCAGAGCGCTCCCTTGCCAATCCCAACCACCGGTACCCTTTCACAACTGTTTGCATTTAACCCCAATTTGAAACTCCCATACACTCTGGAGTGGAATATCGCAGTTGAGCAAGCTCTCGGCAACCAGGAGATGTTGTCTGTTTCATATATCGGCGCCGTTGGAAGACGGCTGCTACAGACGACCGCGGTTAGCTTTCCACAAACTAACCCAAACATCACCGAAGCGCAGTTCGTCGACAATACAGCTACCTCGAATTACAACGCCCTCCAGATTCAATTCCAACGACGATTGACACACGGTTTGCAGGCTCTAGCGTCTTATACGTGGTCGCACTCAATTGATGACGGTTCCGCTAGTTCGAGTCTCGTTAGCTCGAACGGTGGCGTTCCCGGAAGCAGCTCAAACGCAAACCGAGGGCCTTCTGACTTTGACATACGGAACGCATTCTCTGCAGGAATGACATATGAGATTCAAGCTCCTAAGGGCAATGCACTTACGAATACCGTCATCCGTGGTTGGTCCATTCAGAATTTCATTCTCGCTCGGTCAGCTCCGCCAGTGACAATTTATAACCCATACCTAGAATTTGACAGCGGCGTGCAAGCGGCCATTAGACCTGACATTATTCCGGGGCAGCCCTTTTATCTCTTTGGCGCACAATGCGCGGCTGCTTATGGACCTCTTTCGCAAGGAGGAAATGGAGAGCTTCTTGGGGGACAGTCGTGCCCAGGGGGCAAGGGATTCAATCCGAATGCCTTCACGAATCCGCCCATTGACCCTACCACTGGCCTTGCCATCCGACAGGGAGACCTTCCAAGGAACGCATTGCGAGGATTTGGAGCCGCGCAGTGGGACTTTGCAGTTCATCGTGACTTCCGGATTCACGAGGCCGTGCGACTGCAATTTCGCGCAGAGATGTTCAACGTCCTGAATCATCCTAGCTTTGGCCAACCGAACGCCCAGTTCGGCAACGCCGGATTCGGCTTATCGTATCAGACCCTTGGACAATATCTCAGCGCAGGGAATGCCGGTGGCGGAGCGCTCAGCCCGCTCTACCAAATAGGTGGACCACGTTCAATCCAGTTTGCGCTGAAGCTGAGCTTCTGAATGAACGCTGCTTGCTTCCGCGTGCATGGAACGCCTTCCACGAGGCGGTCAAAATTGCTCAATAAGTCAAGCGGCTGCAACACCACAGAAAGCTGTTGATGGATTGCTCCAAGAATGAAGATCTCACTAAACGGAACGAATGTATTCGTAAGGCGCTGGGTTTTCTTACCTGCACTCTTGTTTCTCGCGAATCTATCGTTTGCTGGATCTGCTACTGCGCAAGAGCCTTCCAAGTCCGCTGAACGGTCAAAGCGCGCCGTGACTGTTGCGGATGCCATCAGCATGACAAAATTGGGAGATCCCAGTTATTGGAACGGAGCTCCCTCCCGTGGGCTTGTGGCACACTTCTCACCTGATGGAAGCAAGTTCGTGGTCGTCCTGAGGAAGGGAAACTTGGAACAGAACACCAATGAGTACACCCTCCTCCTTTGGCATACCAAGGATGTTTTCCGACGGACCTCTCCAGACGTCCTTCTGATGATGTCTTCATCCTCGAACCGACCCGCAATCCAAGATGTCAAGTGGCTGCCGGACAATCAAACGATAGAATTCCTGGGAGAAACTCCCGGAGAGCAGGGACAGATTTACGCGTTCGATATTAAATCGTCTAAATTGAAACGGGTGTCTAAGTGCGCGGGAAATCTTCTTGCCTATAGTACAACGCCAAGAGGTGACCGAGTTGCTTATGTTGCGGAGGCAAGCGCCGAACCACTATTCGACGACCGCGCGGAGAGGACAGGAGTTCAGGTTTCCTCGCAGGACCTCTACAAGCTTCTCAGCGGCCAGAAAGGAGAATATTGGGGCCATGAAACAAGGCTTTTCCTGCAGTCAAAAGTGGGGCCTCCGCATTGGATCCGCACAACTGAAGAGATTGACTATGAGCACTTTTCCATATCGCCAGACGGCAAGTACATCCTTGCGCTTTTCTATGTCGTGGATCCTCCCGAAAGTTGGAAGGAGTACTCAGATCCAGACATGCAGAGCGCGATCTCAGAAAAGCATCCGCTCGGCCAGCATACGTGGTTGACGAGATACGAGTTGATAGACACGAGCACGGAAGAGAGTCGCATTCTGGTGGACGTGCCAGAGAAAAGATGGAAAACAGCAGCCGTCTGGTCACCCGACAGTCGTTCGATAGTGATCGCCAGCACTTATCTTCCGCTAACTAGTGCAGAGGGCGAGCAGCGCAAATTGAGGCAATCGGTAATTTTCGCCGCGGAGGTTAAGGTTCCTAGTGGTGAGATTACTCCTATCATTCAGGGGGACATGCGGCTTGTTGACCGGGATGCCAAAACGGGCCAGTTGCTATTCGAATCTCCCGACCACAACGAGAAATCGCAGCAAGGAGTAGTACGGAGGTTGTGCAAGGTGAGCGGAGAATGTACGAGAACGGATAACATCAGCGCAAAGGCAAGCCTTCCTGAGATTATCCTTGACGAAGACATGAACACGCCGCCACGAATCGTGGCAGTCGACCCTACCTCACAGCAACGTGCCACATTATTGGAGTTGAACCCACAGTTCGCCCTACTGAAATTTGGCAGGGTTGAGGAGATCACGTGGAAAAGTTCGGACGGTCTTTCGGTACAGGGAGGTCTCTACTATCCGATCGATTATGTGCCGGGCAGGAAATATCCGCTTGTCATACAAACTCACGGCTGGACGCGCGATAGATTCTGGATTGATGGTCCTTGGACGACCGCGTTTGCTGCCCAGCCCCTGGCTGGCAGAGGAATTATGGTGTTACAGGCAGAACATTGGATGGTGGATGACAGTTGGTGGTCTAGGGTTATGGACTCTCCGGAAGAAGTGGATAGGGAAGTCAGCATCTATGCGCAGGCGATCGACAGCCTGGACAAGCAGGGTTTAATAGATCGTGAGCATATCGGGATCATTGGTTTTAGCCGCACCTGTCTTTACATCAAATATGCGCTAACTCATTCGGTTTATCGTTTTGCCGCCGCTTCCATTACAGATGGCGTTGACGGAGGATACTTCCAGTATGTTGTAGGCGCCAATAATCCGGGAACTGTACGATTCAGCGAGGACATCAATGGTGGCACACCTTTTGGAGACGGTCTCCGGTCGTGGTTAAAGCGCTCACCGAGTTTTGGGATAGACAGGGTAAGCATTCCGGTTCGAATCGTGGCACCACGTGTTGCTGCAGTTCTTCAGGAATGGGAATGGTTTGCATTGTCTCTTCGCTTGGGGAAGCCCGTGGAGATGGTGATGATGCGCGACGGAGACCATCTTCTGCAGAAACCTTGGGAGCGCATGATCTCGCAGCAAGGGAATGTAGACTGGTTCTGTTTTTGGCTGAAAAACGAGGAAGACCCAGATTCGTCGAAAACGGATCAATACAAACGCTGGCGAAGGATGCGCGACAGCCAGGATCTGCGGTCAAATATCACTACTGTTCCCTAACATGCAGCAGGGGCAGTCAGATAGGAGAGCAAAATCTATCACCGCAGGTGAAAGCGAAACATAAAACACTGGATACAAGAGCCTTCCCGGTCGCTGGGAGTGACCGGGAAGGCAGAAAAGATGCATTTCCCGGGAAAGGTGCACCTCGAGGTTTACTCGTCGAGATCATACGCAGGAGCGTTGAGGAACGTTTCACTACCGTCCTTGTGGCTGATTGGCTTCTGTTGCACAGTCTCGATCAACACGGAAGCGTCGCCGAGAATGCTCACTACAGGCTTTGTGTAAGTCATTGGATTGTCCTCCTTTCTCAGAGTATCCAACCCTTTGCTAGCGGGGGTGATGGAAACTTGTTTTCGCCCAATCTGGACCTTCATGCCGTCATCTTCAAGGACACAGGCACAGCGGGCACGGCTGGCACAGTTGTTGAATCAATGAGTGAGTGCGACACCAAGTCCCTAAGCCAAAACTCAAGGGAAGCGGTTTTCAGTAGCCGCACCAAATGAACTTCCTTGCCGTTTCTTGCTGCTTGGAGCGCTTCAAGGAAGCAGTCCCGATTGACGTATTTAAGCCTCGAGCTCACCGGGCAAACGAACGCTCGTTGCAACTCTTCCAAGTTCTTCTCTAAAGCGACGATGGGTGTCCGTGCTCCAAACTGTTTCGTCCGTCGCGCCAGAATCTCCTGCGGCACTATGCCGACCAGTGCGCGCCGCATAAGAGACCGCCTTTCGCCAGGGCGGAGTAACTGCGTAGCCGGTATTGAAAGGATAAATTCGATGAGAGTCTGATCAAGATACGGATAGCGGGACTCTTCTGGCGCCAATTTGGAGCTCAAATGCTTGGCCAGCTTGTTTGCCATGAGCACAACGCCACCGATGTACGCACGCCGGCTGGGGAGCCAGAGTCCGAAGTGGTCTTCGACGTCCAATTTTCGGACGGCAATTCTCGTGCGCTTGGCGAACTCTGGCTCAATCCAAGCTTCGATTTTCGCGTAGTCTATAAAATGCTGGGCAATCGAAGGTGGCAATAATTCTAGGATGGCTTGCCACAGAAGTTGAATCCACGGCCGCCGTTTAACAAGGCTCCACGCCACGAGTTGTCGCGCGAGTGTGATGAGCTCAAACTGCATCACAAGGTCAGCCAGATGAGAACTGGGGTTGGGAATGCCGCCAAGGAACTCGTCCCCGCCGGTGCCTGACAATACAACGCGGTACCCACCATTCTGCATGGCGCTCGCGCGTGCCAGTTCGAGCTTGCTTGTGATGCCGAGAGATCCCGGTAATGGGACAAAGTCCCGATAGGCAAGAGATGAGGGGAAATTGCCTAGCTCGCTGGCATCAATGTGCGTGCCGGACCGTCCCCTCTTCTCTTCAATCTTATGAAAATAAACCCAGTCATCACCATGGGGTTCAGTCTTGTCGTAAAAGGAAAGAGTATCGACGCGGGGGGTGAGATTGCTCTCTTTTGAGAGGATGTCGTCCGCCATGCAGACGATCGAAGAAGAGTCGAGACCCCCGCTAAGTTCTGCAAGAATCGGGCAATCTGAGCGCAGCCTACGACGGACAGACTGACGGAAAAGATGACGGAAATGCTCTTCATATTCAGCGTCGGTCTTGTATCGGATTCGAGAACTGGGACTGAACTGCCAGTGACGTTCTATGGCTTCTTTCCCGTTCCTAATATGCACAACCTGACCCGGTGGGACTTCGCAGATTTCGCGATAGGGAGTGAGGTGAGCATCAGGATCATTTGCGAAGTAGCCAGCAATGTAAAGATCGTCTATGTGGAGTCGTTCGCCTGACATCAGTACGAGGGGGGTCAGATCAGTTGACCACCAGACGGAGTTCCTTCTTATGTAATAGAAAATGTGCCTAATAGCCATATAGTCGACGGAGAATATGAGTTCACGTTGTTGCGGGTTCCAGACGGAAACGGCCCAGTCGCCTATGAGCCGGCGGAAGCAGTTACCCTCCCAGCGGTCGCAAGCGGCCGCAACTATGGCGACATCGGTGGGTGCAGCGTCGAGATCTCTTTGCAGTTCGACCTTAAGCTCGTCACGGTTGTCAAGGCGGCCATCCCAGATGAGGATGAAACCCTTACGGGAAAAGTAAGGCTGTTTCTCGCGGTGGGAATCGGATGTTGTGTGGAAGGAACGATGGAGCATCCCTATTGAACCGCTTAAGTATATGGATTCGCCATCTGGACCTTGACCTTTAAGGGACTCGCTGAAGTCTTTGAGCAGTTTGCGGTCAACAGGTTGGCCATCGAAGTTCCACACACCTGCCAGTGCGCTCATGCCGTCTCCTTATTAGCACCTGTCCCAAACAGCGTAGGTCACCTTGACATTCGATCTTTCATTGATGGGGCGCCCATTAACTTCAACCCATGCATGTGCTTTGAAGGGTAACTTCTGCGCGCCTAGAACCATTTGCGCCGCAACGCCGTGCTTTCTGAGCAGGCATGTAGTGACGAAGGAGCGCTGCAGACAAAGTGCCTGTTTCGGGTACCAGACGCACGCATAGTTGACCGCGGTGCAGACTTGGTCGATGATTCTGGATCCCTGAGTCCCGCCGTGAACCTTCCAGCCTTTTACTGTGGAGTAAACAATCCGAAAGCGGCAAAATGCACTCAGAACATCGTAGACCAAGAGCATGCCCAAGGCTTGGAAGAACAGAATCACGATAAGCTCCTCTTCTGGACATCGATTCGGAGTTCGCGGCATATAAAGGCGAGCCTGTCAGTTAGGGCTTCGACTCTCGTCGAGAAGGGCTGAACGGGTGTGTGGCCCCACGCGGCCTTGTAGTCGAGCAGAACAGGGCGGTCTGAGATCTGCACCGCCTGCAATCGCGCCGCCATCTTTCGGGCGTGCATCGGATTGCACTGGGTGTCCGCGTCTCCCGAGATGAAAAGGACAGCGGGGTACCCTACGCCGTCTTCAACGTGGTGGTACGGTGAATAGGCAAGCAAGGAACGGAAATCTTGGGGGTCTTCGTGCGATCCGTATTCATCTGCCCATCCAGCCGCAAGATCAAAGAGGTGAAACCTCGTCATATCGAGTAGAGGGCCGAGGCAAATGGCAGCGCGGAATAACTCGGGTTGTTGGGTAATAGCGGCACCAACTAACAGGCCGGCATTGGAGCCACCGCCAATCGCAATGTGCCCCGGTACAGACCAGCCCTCTGCTAGGAGCCACTCGGCGGCAGCAATAAAATCGTCAAATGCGTTCTGGCGTTTTCGACGCTTTGCAGCGAGATGCCATTCTTCTCCGAGTTCCGAGCCGCCGCGGAGCGCGGGTACGGCAAACAGAAATCCGTGTTCGATTAGGAAGGTGGCAAAGGCGGTGAACCGCGGTGTCACGCAACTGCCGAACCCACCGTAGCCAGTGAGGAAGGTCGGCAATGGGCCTAATCCTAGGAGATCCTTTCGCGCAGCGAGCAACAGCGGAATCGACGTACCATCCTTGGAGGGGTAGACAACTTCTTCGCTGGCAGTGGCAGAGGAATCGAACGCACCACCGGCCTCGTCCAGTATTTTGAATTCGTCCGCGTGTATGTCATAACAGCAAACAGCCGAAGGCTCTGAAAGAGAAGTGTAGCTGTAGAAGACCCGGCCGCTGGCAGTCGTTCGATTCAGCAGATCGACCGTGCTATTTGGGCGTACGGGAATACCCTGACCAGATTTTCCATCGAGCCTGAAAGACTCTATTCTCGTTGAGAAGCGATCGACGCGACTGACGAAGATCTGGTCATCCGCGACGGCAAACCCTTGGATGCGTCTGTCAGATTCCGGGACAATGTCCCGCCAATGAGCAGAATCCGCGTCGGCGATATCGATCTCTACGATGCGGAAATTGGGAGCTGCTAGATCCGTGTAAGCTAGCAACTGAGCACGCACAAAGAAGGGCACAAGGAAGCCCTCAATGTCTTCGACCAGAAGTTTAGCGTCGGGCGGTTCTGGAGACATATCCTGTAGATAAATGGAGGTGTGGCGGAGTTTGCCGGTGGAAAATACGATGTATCCTAGCAGTTTGGTCTCATGCGAATGAAGAATCCCAAGGAATAAGTTCGGCTCATCTCCTGCGAAGAATATCTCCTGATCTTGTGACCGTTGTGTACCAAACCGATGCCAGAACGCGGCTCGATAGTGGGGGTTTGGGTCAGACAGCTCGCGATGCGAATAGTAGAACCCAGAACCGTCAGACTCGAAGGCGATACCAGAGCAGAAGCCGTTTGGAAGACGGTCAGGAAGCACTGTGCCCTCTTCAAGGTCGAGAATCTCGATAGACGAGTGATCTGTTCCGCCCTGTCGTACAGAGTAGGCTAGAAATCGACCATCTTCAGAGATTGCAACAATAGCAACCGTAGTCGAGTGCCCGGTTGCGCGCAGTGCTGGGTCAACCAGAACGGTCTCCGGTCCAAACAAACCGTCCCTTGTCACAATGACAGGTTGTTCTTCGCCACCCTGACGCTTCAAGAAAAAATAGCGTCCGCCGACGTTCCAAGGTTCGGAGATGACTCCCTTGAGAGAAAGCAGTTCTTTAACGCGTTCTTTGATTTGCTCTCGACCCGGAATCGCGTCGAAGTATGCGCGCGTGTACGCCGTCTGTTCCTCGAGCCATTTCCTTGTGCGCGGCGAGGTCTGGTCTTCCAGCCAGCGATACGGGTCTGTGACTTCGACACCGTGCAAGACTTCGGTAATGGGTTCCACCACAGTTGGCGGGGGCGCGACTACTGCAGGAGGCATACTCTACCTTCCAGAACGTGCTGGTCGACTGAGGTGGCAGTTTGGGAACTTGGGATCTAGCCCCAGATCTAGA
>Ga0335074_10002112_pt1 | contig 27036 bp, 22 predicted proteins | sample Lox_Sample_23_FD_206715 | JGI IMG/M metagenome (GOLD analysis project Ga0335074, IMG submission 206715) | Soil microbial communities from Loxahatchee National Wildlife Refuge, Florida, United States - Lox_Sample_2.3 | ecosystem: Environmental > Terrestrial > Soil > Wetlands | place: USA...
GCCGATTTCACCCTGCGCACCGTGCCCGTGCGGTTCAAGGCGCGCGGTGACCCACACCAGGGAATCGATGCGCACGCCGGCTCGCTCGACCCACTGCTCGAGCTCTTCGCGCGTCAGGGCCTCGGCGATGCCCCCTGGCCGCCGCACTACCGGCGCGGGGCAACGGAGCCGCCGCGTGTGCAGCCCTCCAAGCGTCGCAAACACCCGCTGGTGGAGGTCGGACGCTCGCGCCACAAGGAGCTCGCCCTCGCCGGCCTCGAGCGCTGGAAAGCGCGCCATCCGCAGGTGGCGCCGCACCTGCAGCCCGCCGACATCCTGGTCGATGTCATGCGCGGACGCTACAGCACCTGGACGCGCATTCGGGTCAATCTGCAGCACGTGCCCGAGAAGCTGCGACCCGCTCAGGAGCCGCTCGATCCGGATGAGAAGATCGATTCGAGCTCGTAGGGCTTGCTGACCTCGAGCTGATCGTAGCGGCAGTCCCGGGGCAGCTTGTCGGGTCGCCAGCGCAAGAAGATCGCCGCATGGCGAAAGCGATCACCCTGCATGTGGTCGTACTTGACCTCGCACACCCGCTCGATTCTCAACGGCTCCCAGGATAGATCCTTGCCGGCACTCCAGCGGCTATGCGCCCCGGGCATGCGGCTCGATTCGGCGGCGGCGCCCGCCCACTCCTTCCAGGGGTGATCGCGCATGGCATCCGTACGCAGTGGCGCGAGCTCCTTCGTCAGCTGCCGGCGCATCGGCATGGTGAAGGACGAGGTGACCCCGACGTGCTGCAGCACGCCTGCGTCATCGTAGAGGCCCAGGAGCAGCGAGCCCACCGCATCCTTGCCGCTCTTGTGCCAGCGAAAGCCTGCCACCACACACTCGGCCGTGCGCGCGTGCTTGACCTTGATCATCGCGCGCTTGCCCGGTTGGTAGCTGCCGCCCTCGGGTTTGGCGACGACGCCATCGAGTCCCGCGCCCTCGAAGCGCGTGAGCCACTCGCGTGCCAGGGCCCGATCCCGTGTCATCGGCGTCAGATAGAGGGGCGGCTGCACCTGAGCGAGCAGCCTCTCGAGCGCTGCACGGCGCTCTGCCTGCGGCGCCGTCATCAGATTGCGCTTACCCTGCGCGAGCAGATCGAAGGCGACGAAGGAGGACGGGGTCTCCTGCGCGAGCCTCCGAACTCGCGATTCAGCGGGGTGCAGGCGCAACTGCAGCGCATCGAAATCGAGCCCCGCGTCGGTTGCGATCACGATCTCGCCATCGACCACGACATTCTTGGGCAAGCGCTCGATGAGCGCTTGGTGCAGCTCGGGAAAATAGCGGTCCAAGGGCCGCGCGTCGCGACTCTGGATGTAGACATCCCTCGCGGTGCGGAAAACGATGGCCCGAAAGCCATCCCACTTCGGCTCGTACAGATACTCCCCGGTCGGCACCTCGTCGGCGAGCTTGGCCAGCATCGGCTCGACCGGCGGGTGCACCGGCGAGTTGGCAGAGCTCGTCGAGCGGCGCGCGTTCACGGCGTGACGGTCAGGCTCGCGCGTCGCCGGCTCGCATCCGTCACACCGTCGGCAGGTTGCGTATCCTCACTCGATCGGGTCCTTAGCACCGTCGACTGCGGCAAGCCCAGCTTGCGCACCATCTCGGCGAGTTGGCGCGCGCGCAGGCGTCCGATAATCGGCAGCTCCCACGCAAGCGTGCCATCGGAGAGCAGCGTGGCCCCACGATAGCCGATGATCGTGAGCTGCCTCGCCTTCACCGCCTGCGCATACTGTACGGCCTTCAGCGCCTCGATCTGCGAGCGTGCGGGAAGCTCGGAATCGAAGTCGTAGGTGAGCGTGAAGGTGTGCGGCTGATAAGGCGGACTCACCAACGGCGGTGCGGGCGGTGGCGGAAACTTCCGCACGGCAGAGGCGGCGGTGTTGGGCCCCGGGCCGCGTCGCCCGAGAATGTGGTAGCGCGGATCGGCGGGCAGGAGCGTGTGGCAGGAGGCATCGAGCTCGCGCATCACGGAGATGATCGGAGGCTCTGGCAAGGGCCGTCCATCGGTACTGCCCGAGGGCGGCGTCGAGGCAGCCGATCCCGCCATCAACGGAATGCCACCACAGATGCGCGCCCCCCCCGCGAGCTTTCCCTCGACCAGGACCTGATGCCCGAGCCAGGGTGGCGACCACCCTCCGGAATCGGTCTGGATGCCGAGGAAGTAGCGCTGGCCTTGGTATTCGGCGAGCCAGCAGGGCACGGTGTCGGTGTCCTGAACGATTGGACAGGCGATGAAGTTGCGGTAATCGCTTGGCGGTCTCGGACCGTGGGCCGGCCGGCGTTGGTCGGCAGCCATGGCGGCGGCCGATGCGATCAGCGCCAGCCAGACGGCGCGAGATTGCACTAGAGCACACTCATGAAGTTCGCCAGATCGATGCGCTCGCGCTCGGTCAGACCCATGTTGAAGCGCCGGTCGTAGAAATCCACGACCGCGCGCAGATCCTCGGCCGAGCCGTTCGCAAAGTACGGCGCGCGGGCGGCAAGCCCCCTGAGCTGGCCCATCACGATCGACCCCACGTCGTAGCACTTACCCGATATCAGGGCGCGGCCGGGATCGTGCGTGTAGATCACACGCCCGAGAAAAGGATGCGGCCGGGCTTCGGGCTTGCACACGAGGCGAAAGAGCGGCAGCTGCGGGGCGCTGTCATACGCGGGCGAAAACAGCGACTCACCCGCCCAAGGCTCGTTCGTGGTGCCAAGGTCCGCCCAGCCCGCTGAGGCATCCGTGCCCATCATCTGCAGGTTGTGACAGGTCACGCAGGTGCGCTTGGCCGGATTGCCGATGCCGACCGTGTTGATATGGGTCGCGTCGCTGATCCAGAAGGGTCGATTGAAGAACACCGCATAGCCGCGGATCACCGACTGCCGGAAGCGCTCCTTGGCATGCGCACTCTCGTCTGCCGTATCCACATCGCCCGTCTTCCCCGCCCAGACGTCGAACGTCTTGAAGATGGGGGTGCCGAAATTGTCCCCGAGTACGCCCGTACGCGTCTCGAGAAGCTCTCGTGCACCGAGCGCGGGTGGCATCTGCGGCAGGGAGAAGTCATCGCCGACCGCATCGACACCCTGCGCCGCGTAGACCTGCGATTCGAAGTCGACAATCAGCCTCAGCTGCGCGTCCGTGAGCGGGGCTTTGACCTGCAGGTGATCGCGTGCCGCCTCCTGCGCCTGGAATCTGAGCGTCGGCGTCCGCGCATCCGACATGATGTTCATGCTCATGAACCGCCCGCTCTCCGGATCGCGGTCCATGACCATTCCCAGTCGCTTGGCATTGAACGGCCCCAGGGAGCCGTACACCTCGCCGCCTGCATCGACCGCGACGTACTTGAGATTGGCGACGACCCGCGGTCGGCGATACACGGAGATGTGAGGGTTCGCGCTCGCCAGGCCATAGACCGGATCGGTGTTGCAGCCGGTCGGATCACGCACCACTTCGATCGTGAACTCGGGCTCGACCGGGGCGCCATCGGGCGCCCGGGTGCGGGGCCACGGCAAGGAGACCCGGAACAGCCCGCGCGAGAGCAGAAGTGAGTGCGAGCTCTCCTTTTGCTGCGGCAGGTTGGGGCAGTTCGAGCCATCGATCGCGGCAAAAAGCGGGTCTTTGCCATTCGTCTCTTTCCAGCGGCGCCGAATGGCCTCGAGCGAGAGGCCCATCCCGCTTGCTGGCTGATGACAGGTGACGCACGCACGCCCGTTGGTTCCCAACGGCTGAAAGAAGGGATTGCCGGCCATGTCAAGTGGCCCGTGCGCGTAGAGCACCTCCACCTGACCGGCAGAATCCTTGAAGCGAGTACGTTCGGGCGCCACACCGCCCTGCCCCGGCTGCACCCAGTAGGAAACCGCGGCGGGTACCGCAGCGCTCCGAGCGGCGGCCTGCGGTGCATTCGCGGACGTGAAGCTCAACAACGACGCGCCGGAGAGCATTGCAAGCGCGCAGCTACACACGGATCGGCAGCGCCCTGCACGGCGCCCGCCAACATCTGCACGACGCTCGCCACGAGCTCCTCGTCGCATCAAAGGCCCCGCTCACTCCCGCGCGAGTATAGCCCCCGGCCCCCTTCACGCAAGCGCCTACACTACGAGGCTACCTTCGCCCTGACGCACTGACCGGCGTAGCGATCTGGACCACTCCAACCCCGTCCGCGACGGCGAGCGTCGTTCCGAGGTCTCGCGAAAGGTCTGCTAAGCGCTCGAGAATGGCATCGGCCTGAGCTGCGGTCGCCGCCACCGGCAAGCCGTGCGAGGCCGGCTCGGGCGAGTCCGACAGCTCGAAGGGTTGGATCACGAGTGTCCTCAGCCGGCCTCGGTCGTACCGGGCACTGATGAGAGCTCCTTCAAAGAATTCGCGCCGCGTAAAGATCGAGCCGGGCGGGATCTTCATCGGCATGGGATTGATCTGCTCCAGGGGCTGCATCACCGCGAAATTCCCGAGCGAGTAGAAGATCGGCTTGCCCTGACGGATCTCGATCCCTCGGAGCGTGTGCGGCCCATGACCGATGAACGCATCCGCGCCGGCATCGATCGCGGCATGTGCCAGCTGGACTTCGAAAGCCGGTGGATGCTGCGCATCGGTGCCGGGCTCGTGAGTGTGGAGCGACACCAGGACGAGCGCTGCGCTGCGCCGCGCAGCCCGGATGGCAGCGAGCAACGCCTGCAGGTCCGCACGGCTCACGACATAGTTACCACTCTGCAGGCTCAAGTGCAGCGCATTGACACCGGGGCGCTCCGCGGTTGCCGCGTCTTCCTTTGCAAACGTCGACGTGACTGCGATCAGCGCCACGGCTGCACCTCGCACACGCACACAGGAGGGCGAGCGTGCGGCAGCCAACGTGGCACCGGTTCCCGCGCTCACGATGCCGGCCTTCCGCAGCGTGCCCAAGGTCTCGAGCACGCCCCCCGGCCCCCAGTCCCCGGCGTGATTGTTCGCCGCGCTCACCAGTCTGAATCCGAGCGCTCTGAGCTCACGAGCCACCACGGGAGGCGCGAGGACCAGAGGACCATCCGCGGGGGCACGGGCATGTGCCGCCGGCGAGCCGAGCTCGAAGCTATTGGATTCGAAGTTGCCGAAGCTCAGATCGGCGTCGCTCAGCAGCCGAGCGATCTGCGGTGCTCGGGCCCGGATGAGCGCCGCTGCCGGATGCTGAATGATGATGTCACCGACCGCGCTAATCCTGAAGTTTGCGGGCAATACGCCCGTGCTGGCGATAGCGTCGGGCTCGCAAGGCGTGGCCAGCGCCCGACTCGCCGGCGGGCTCAGGAATAGAGCGGCTGCGACGCCGACTCCGCCGCAGATGCACCATCGTAGTCTGGGGCTCACGCTTGCGGCTTCGTCAGGGAAGCCTTGATCGGCTCGCTTGCCCACAGCGGTCTCGGGGCCACTCGTGGCCTCAGGATGGGGGCCACCCAGCCGCCATAGGCGAGCACCAGGAAGGCATTGAGCAGCAGTTCCCGCGGGCCCGTCCACAGCGTGCGCGGGTCGGCAACCACGAAGACGCTTAGCCAGCAGATCGTGAAGCTGATCGGCATCTCGATGATCGCCGCCAACGGGACGAATACATCGAGCACGAGACACACGCCAACGATGGACTCGATGAGCTTCACGATGCCGAACAGCCCGACCGCTTCCATGTAGTGCTGAAAGGGGCCCGCCAGAGGATGCACCATCTGCATCTGCGGATAGAGGTGCAGGAAGTAGTTGGGACCCGAATAAAGGGCGTGGAAGCCGAAGAAGTAGCGCACCCAGATCACGGCATAACGGGTCGGCTTGCGTGGCGAGCCAGAGGTTGCGCCGCGGCCGCGGTCCCGATACCAGACGAGGGCCACGGCCGCGCACGCGATCAGGAGCAGCACCGCATCCACTGGTGTCACCACCGAATGGCTTTGGAGCAGTTCTCGCGCAGGCATGGCTCGAGCGTCTAGCCCCAGACCAGACGCGCGGTTTGCGCCACCAGCGCAAGCTTGCGGGCTTGCTCATCCTCGCTGAGAAGATTGCCCATGTGCGTCGATGCGAATCCGCACTGCGGGCTGAGCGCGAGCCTCTCCAGGGGCACGTACCTGGCGGCCTCATCGATGCGCCGTCGCAGCAGATCGATCGACTCGAGCGCGCCCGTCTTGGTGGTCACGAGTCCGAGGACCACCATCTTTCCCTCGGGGACGAAGCGCAGCGGCTCGAAACCGCCCGAGCGCTCATCGTCGAACTCGAGCAGAAAGCGGTCGGTGTCGAGCTCGTTGAATAGCCTCTCCGCCACGAGCTCGTAGCTGCCGGTCCCGGCCCAGGCGCTGCGGTGATTGCCCCGGCACATGTGCACGCCGCGGATGACCCCGGCGCGCTTCGCCTCAGCCAGCACTCTATTGTCCGCGGCAATCGTCTCCGTAAGCACGGGATCGATCCCGAGCTTCTCCCATTTCTGCCGCCGCTGCTCGTCCAGCAGATCCGTATAACGCAACGAATCGAGCTGTACATACGGGATACCATCCTGCACGAGACCCGCGACCTCGGACCGGCAGATGCCGATCAGATCCTCGAGCATCTGCTCGCGCGATGCGTACACAGCATCCGTCACTCCCGGCTGATACAAATGCATCAGCATGTGCGGACTAGGCAGTGCCACCTTGAACGGCCGGTCGGCGTGCTGCTCGAGAAAGGCGGCTTCGGTACTGGTGAAACGAGCTGCCACGGACAGCTTGCCGACGACACGCAGGCTCGGGACCGCCGCATCGGCTCTGGCGATCTGCTCCCCGACGCCGCGCCAGAGGGGCTTGAGTGCCGGCGGTGCCGGCTCATCACTCTTCGCCAGTCCGGCGAGACTGTCGAGCAAGCCGCCGAGAAAGCTGCGGCGGCGAAACTCACCGTCGGTGAGCACGTCGATTCCGCTGCCGCGCTGCATCTCGAGCGCCGCGAGGATCGCCTCGTCCTCGGCGGCCCGAAGCTCGGCGATTCGAAGCTGGCCGGCGGCGAAGGCCTGACGGGCCTGCAGTAGCGCCGGCGGGCGCAGCAGGCTGCCCACTTGCTCGGCGCGCAGTGCGTTTTCAGTGCGCTGTGTGCTCATCCCTGACGTTGCTCACCTGTTTTGCCTACACTCTTGACGAGCTATCCGACCGCAGCGCATATTACTCTACGATTAAAGAGTTGCAAGGCGGAGGGGGACGCCGCTGGCCGCGGATCCTGCCGCCGCAGGATGCACCGGAGGGGATTCCATGAATGCATCAGCACATCGGACCATACGTCCGATCGGTGCACTCCTGCCGTTGAGCGTCGCGCTCGCGCTCGCAGCGCCGCAGGGCCGCGCCCAATCGCCTCCTGCGGTAAGTGACGCCCAGGCAGCGACGGCGCAGTCGACCGGCAACGCGCCGCAGCCTGCCAACGCCGATCAGTCCTCCGAGGCGCTCACCGAGGTCGTGGTCACGGGCACGCGCATCCACGGTGTCCAGCAAGTCGGCTCTGAGACGATCGGTATCTCCCAGCAGGACATGCAGAACACAGGCCTATCGAGCACGGCGGATATCCTGCAGCAGTACCCACAGCTGCTCTCGCTCGGCTCTGGGATTGGCGCCACCGGCGCTGGAACGGATGCCCAGGGCGAGACCCTCGACACCACCTTTGCGAGCGCAGTCAACATCCGCGGCATTGGTCGAGAAGCGACATTGAGCCTGCTCGACGGCCATCGCGTTCCGTACACCAGTGCGGACATGTCCTTCTTCGATCCCAATTCCCTACCACTCCAGATGCTGCAGCGCATTGAGGTAGTCCCCGACGGCACCTCCCCGATCTATGGCGCGGACGCCGTCGCGGGCACGGTCAATTACATTCTTAGGAAGCCCTTCACTGGAGCCGAGACCTACGTCCAGATGGGCAGCGCCCAGGGCGAAAACCAGTGGCAGGCCACGCAGATCGTAGGCCTCACATGGGGAGGCAATGGCAGCGGCATCGTCATCGGCTACCAGCACACTCATCTCGGGGCCTTGAACGCCGCGGACCGATCGTTCTATTCGGATGATTTCGCCCCCTACGGGGGGCCTGGCTCCTCGGACTACGCTACCCCGGGCAACGTCGTGGTGAACGGCATCACCAGCTACGCGATTCCGCACGGGCAGAACGGCACTGCGCTCACACTCGCGGATCTTGGCCCGGCCGGCTCGGCGAACACGCAAAACGCCTGGTACGCCGCGCAAGCCCTGCCCGACACCATCCGCAACACCGTCGCCTTCAACGCCACCCAGAAGTTGACCGACTCGATCAGTCTGTTCGCCGACGGCTATTACACCAAGCGCGACTTTTCCATCCTCCAGGAAGCCGACAGCGGCACATACTTCGTCCCGAACACCAATGCCTTCACTCCCTGCCGAAGCCCCGCGGGGGCTTCGGCCGCCCTCTTGGCTGCGTGCGCAAGCGGGGGCCTGACCGTCGACTATAGTTTTGCCGATCAGATTCCGAATGAGCGTTATGGTGACCAGGAAACCTACGACGGCTTCGCCGGTGTGCAGTTCTCGCTGCCGCACAGCTGGCAGTTCACAGTGGAAGGCGGGCACGGCCACGACATCGATTTCGATGTAAATCCCAACGATTCGATCTCCGACGTGCCCGGCAGCCCCATCTCAACAGAACTCGCCAGCGCCAATCCGGCAACCGCTTTCAATATTTTCTGCGACGCCACCGCCTTCAAGTGCAATTCCGCATCGGTGCTCACAGGCCTGACCACGCCGTTTCTCACAGTCACCTACTACGACATGTCGGATTACGAAGCCAATGCCGACGGTCCGGTCCTGTCCTTGCCTGGTGGGGATGTACGTCTGGCCACGGGCATCGAATACAACCGGCAGGTGGTCCAGGCCAACAACACCTTTGGCTACGGCAACATCCTTCACCGCAACGTCACCTCCGGCTATGTCGAGCTCTACGTCCCCCTGGTGGGCGCCGGCAACGCCATGCCCGGAGTGCAGAAGCTCGTCCTGGATTTAGCGGGGCGCATCGACGGCTTCGATGATCAGTTGGTGAACCTCGGAGAAAGAAAGAATCCGAAGATCGGGCTCGACTGGACACCTGTCGAACAGCTCAAGGTCCATGCCAGCTTCGGCACCTCCTTCCGTGCACCCTCCATGCTCGAGGAGGACATCACTGCGCAGCACGGCTACATCGAGCTGCCTTCCTTCGACGGCATCTCCGTGCCGTGCAGCGGCTGCAACTTCCCCGGTGCCCTGCTGCCAATCGATGTCGGCTATCACACGACCGAGGCTTCGACCGCCCGCAGCTTCTCCTTCGGCATCGACTGGGTGCCGACGCTGTGGGAAGGCTTCGACCTCAGTCTCAACTGGTTCAAGCTCAACTACTACAACGACGTGGATACTCCGCTGTCCGACGTGGGCTACGTTGCCGCGCTCAACTCGCAGCAGTTCAACTCGCTCTACATTTACAACCCTACCTACTTTCCGGCACTCGCTGCCAACAATCCAGTCGCCTTCGTGCTGCCTGGCGCGGTCAACGCCGCCGCGTGCTCCTCGGTCATCGGCAAGCGAATCACCACACAGGCGCTGTTCAATTCGTACGTTGGCTGCCTGGATGCCGGCGGCGACGTGGGCTTTCTCGGGCCGCCGGTGAGTCCCACTCAGATCGTAGCGATCGCGGACGCCGAGCACATCAATAGCACCACCATCGACACCAGCGGTCTCGACATTGCCGTCAACCAGAGTTGGAAGAGCGCCGTGGGAACCTGGCACGCAGGCCTGGTGGCGGAAAACTTCCTCAATTACTTCGTGTCTCTGCTGCCCGGTGCGCCGGCAGTCGACGAGCTCAGCGAGCTGAGCTTCCCCATCCGCTTGAAATCGCGTGCTCAGCTCGGCTGGCAGCGCGACTTCGGTACCGACTCCCTCACCGCCAATCTCTTCGTCAATTACACGGCGCCCTATCACATACCGGCCGCCTCATTGCCGCTGGGCGTTTCCGACTATTACAGCCAGATCCCCTCCTACACCACCTTCGATTTTGCCATCGTCTACAACCTGCACAGCTACCTGCCGCAGCTAGTGCGCAACGGCTTTACGCTCAGCTTCAGCGTGCAGAACCTGATGAACCGACCTCCGCCGCTGGTGCTGAACTTCGCATCGACCGGTGCGGGGGTGCTGTACGACCCCTCCAACGCCAGTCCGCTGCAACGGGTGTTCCAGGTGCAAGTCGCCGCCAAGTTCTGACCAGCCGCGGCGCGCAAATCCAGCGTGCGATGTACTCGTACTGGTTGCTCTCGCTGTTGGAGTATTGCCCGAGCGTGCGCTCGCAGCTGAGGCACGGCTCTCCGGAGTGCAAGGCCCCCTCCACCACGATGAATTCCTTGCCCTTCGAGGGGGAGCCGTCGAACATGCGCTCCTCGTCGGCAATGTCGGTGACTGCATCCCTGTGGCTCGCGGTCACCGCTCATCGCTGTTGGCGCTGAGCCGCAGAGGAGCGCACCGATGCCATCGCCCGCTGATCCGTGCACTTGCCGCTGGCGCGGCGCCTTGCTGATGCTGCTGCTGCTCTCACTCTTCCCAGCCGTTGCTCCCGCTGCGCTCGGCCACCAGATCCCCACGGCGCCGGCGAGCGCGCCGGCGGCGTCGGCGCAGAGCTCGCTCGCCGATCGCACCACTCATCCCGGGCCTACGGGATTCGCGCTCAAGCGTCCCGTGATGGCGGCGGCGTGCCCGCACGCCTGTCCCTGGGGCGAGCTCGGCGCATTCGTGCACGATGCTCTCGCACCGTTCGGCTACGAGGTCATCCTCTGCAGCAACTGCAACCGCGCCGAGGGTCCCCGGCTCGTCGCCCGAGCCGCGCGTCCACCTGCGCTAACGCCCTCGGACATTTCCCACGGGGACGAGAGTCGCATCGATGCGCCCGTGGATTTCGGTGTCACCGAGGCTGGCATGCTCGCCGCAGCCTACGCTGGGCGGCCGCCGTACGCGGCTGACGGGCCCTACCGCACTCTGCGCCTGATCGCACTCATCGAGGATCCGACCTACCTGCTCGTGGCAGTCAAGCGCTCCTCCAGCATCACCGACCTGGCGAGCATCGCCAAAGCGCGGCTGCCGGTGCGTATCATCGCTAGCGGCGCAGCGAGCGCCGCGGTCCTGCAGAGCTACGGGCTCACGAAGGCGACGCTACGGAGCTGGGGAGGCGCGCTGCTTTCTGAGGGAGGGGACACACTGCCGCCGTTCGATGTGCTCATCAGCGACCTCGCCAGCCCAGCGAACAACCCGGAGTCAGCCGTCTGGAGCGCCGCCAGCGAGCGCTACGATCTGCGCTTTCTGCAGCTTCCCGACTCCCTGCTGCAGCGGCTGAGCCGAATTCCCGGGGAGCAGCTCGTCACCGCTCAATGGGGTTTGCTGCGCGGGCTCGACCACCCGATCCGCACGGTCGCTCGCTCGGGCGAGGCGATTTTCTGTCGCACCGACACACCGGTGCAGGCTGCCTACGATCTGGCGCGCGCGATCGATGCGCATCGCGGCGCACTCAAGTGGTACGTGCGCCCCTACTCCTACGATCCGCGCACGGTCTGGCGCGATCTCGAGGTGCCCCTGAGCCCGGGCGCGGAGCGCTACTACCGCGAGCAGGGCTATCTTCGCTGAAGACGTGCATGGCGTACGCCACTGGGAAATCATCATGCGCTTGACACCGACTTCGTGGGCAGCCTCGCTGCTGCTCCTGGGCAGCACTGCATGCCTCGCAACGACTCAGGCAGTCGAAACCGGCGATCTGCACCGCAGCTATGTGCTGCAGCAGACCCAGGCGACGATTCCCTATCGGCTCTATGTACCGAAGTCCTACGATGGCACGCGCGCTTATCCGCTGATCGTCGTTCTGCACGGATCGTCCAGCGTGGCGGACGATGTCATGGAAGTCCCGCATCTGCGCGAGCTCGCGGAGCAAAGAGGAGTCATTCTGCTCGCCCCGCAGGGCTACAGCGCCTTCGGAAATTATGGGGACATCTATCCGGTCGTGGTCACCCGTGAAGCTGCCGCCCAGGCGGATGCGCTGCTCGCGGCCTCACGTCCCGGAGCCACACCGCCCAAGGGGATGACGCGGCCGCGTGCAGACGCGCCACCGGCGCGGGATGATGATTATGCCGAGGTCAAGCCCAGTGCCCTGACGGATCCGCACGTCTCGCTCCTCAGCGAGCAAGACACTCTCAATGTCCTCGCCCTGGTGCGGCGTCATTATCGGATCGATCCCGACCGTATCTATCTGATGGGCAATTCCATGGGCGGTGGCGGCGTTGCCTACCTCGCCGCCCGATATCCGCAGCTGTGGGCGGCGATCGCGCCTTCCGGCGGACCGTTTGCGGCCTGGAGCTATCCCTATTTCCAGCTTCGCGAGCACCACATTGCCGCGCTCTTCGTGCACGGGGACCGCGACGAGCACTCCAACTGGATCTGGTCGCGAGCCATCGTCGAACGAGCGCGGCACGAACGTGTCGATGCGCAGCTGCTGGTGGTGCCCGGGGGCAATCACGTCCGGGCCTGGCAAATGGTCCTGCCACAGACTTTCGACTTTCTGCTGCGCCATCGAAAGCCGGGCGGCGGCTCCTGAAGTGTCCCAACGCTCTCGCTCTGGCTCAATCGCGCGACCCGACCTCTGGTTGATTGCCTAGCAAGCCTGACAGAAACTATTGGCGGACCTTTAACGAGAATCGGAGCCACGGGTGGCGAGCGTCACTGTCCGGAACGCGATGATCGGGGGGCTGGCCGCGCTCCTCATCCATACCGTGTCGTGGGCTGATGAACGACCAGCGGATCCTGCAGCGCTGCTCGAGCTTCCTCCGAGCACCGTGATCGCTCCCATCATGCCGTGCACTGCACTGCTGCAGCAGGACTTTACGAACATCCCCGAGGCGCCCACCACCCTCGCCTCGGCCGCCATCGAGCCGGCGCACGCGGAACGTGCCGAGTTCTGCCTCGTGAGGGGCATCATCTCTCCACAGATCCAGTTCGAATTGCGTTTACCGACTCACGGCTACACCGGGCGCTATCTGCAGGGCGGCTGCGGGGGCGCTTGCGGCGTCATCCTGGATCGTGTGTCGCCAGCCTGCGAGAACCGGCGCGCCTTCGATGGCTCCTTTGCGCTGAGCTTCGAGAATTCCGGTCATACCGCGAGCAACATGATCGATACCAGCTGGGCGCTGCACGCACCGGAGCTGCGTATCGACTTTGCCTATCGCGCAGCCCACGTCATGGCGCTGGTCGCGAAGAGGATTCTCACTGTCTATTACGGACTCGCACCGCGGCACTCGTACTTTCTGGGTTGCTCCGACGGCGGCCGGGAGGGACTTATCGAGGCGCAACGCTACCCGGATGACTTCGAGGGCATCGTCGTCGGAGCGCCGGCCTATTACATCACGCAACTGCCACTCAGAATCATCTGGGAATCGCAGCACGGCTTGCGTGCAGATGGTCGGCCGGTATTCACAGCCGAAGCGCTGCAGCTGCTGCACCGAGCCGTGATCGATGCCTGCGACGCACTCGACGGTCTCAAAGACGGGCAGATCGATGACCCCCGGCTTTGCCATTACGACCCCGCCATGCTCGAATGCCGAGATGCGTCGGCGCGAGACTGCCTCCCGCCCGAGCAGGTGGCGGCGGCCCGTGCGTACTACTCCGGCCCTGTGGACCAGCAAGGTCGGCACCTGTATCTGGGCGGCGAGCCTTATGGGTCGGAGCTCACCTGGGCAGATGCCTTCTCGTCCATGGGAGCCACGCTCGGTGCACAGCAGATCCGCTTCATGATCTATGACGGCGAGCCGCCGCCGGGTTTCAATTGGCGCAGCTGGAAACCGGATGCGGCGGCCTTGCAGGAGCTGTTTCGGCGCGGAGGTTATTTCAATGCATCCAGCCCCGACCTGAAGCGCTTCCGGGCGGCGGGCGGCAAGCTGATCATCTGGCAGGGTGCGGCGGACAATGCCGCGGGTCCTTACGCGATATTCGACTATTACCAACGCGTGCGCGATGCTCTGGGTGGATACCCCGGCACGCAATCCGTCATGCGCGTGTTCCTGGTGCCCGGTGTCTATCATTGTCAAGGCGGGTACGTCGCGTACGAAGAGGATTTCCTCGGTCCGATGGTGCATTGGGTGGAGCAAGGGACAGCGCCGGAAAGCGTTCTTGCAACCGCCGTGCTGCCTCAAGGCACCTTGCGCCGCAGACCCGTCTATGCTTACCCGTTCCGAGCTCAGTACCGCGGCGGGGACGTGAATATTCCCGCAAGTTTCGCCCCGGTGCGGGCGGCGCGCGAGCTCGACGATCACTACGATTGGCTCGGTGCGGCCTTTTCCCAGGCGGCAAGCGCCGCACCGTAGCTCGACGCCCCGCTACGCCAGCACCTGCTCGCCCCCGCTGTGGGCATGAGCTCCGCTCTAGGCGAACCCGAGCGCGCGGCTGGCCGCCCTCGCTCCCTCGACGAGCGCCTGCAGCTTCGCCCACGCGATCTGCGGGTGGGCGCGGCCGCCGAAGCCGCAGTCGGCGCTCGCAATCACGCGCTGGCGCCCCACGCGCTGCGCAAAGCGCTGGATGCGCTGCGACACCAGCTCGGGGTGCTCGACCACATTGGTCGAATGCGTGATCACGCCCGGAAGCACGAGCTTGTCTTCGGGCAGCCGAATGCTGTCCCAGAGCACGTGCTCGTGCTCGTGGCGGGGGTTCGCCGCTTCGAAGGAGTACGCACCAGCCTTCACGCGCAGCATCAGATCGATCATCACGTCCATGCCGATGTCGTGGACATGCGGACCGTGCCAGCTGCCCCAGCACAGGTGATAGCGCACCTGGTGCTGCGAAACGTTGCGCAGCGCGTGGTTCAGCACCTCGATTCGCACCATGCAGTATTCCCGATAGGCAGCGAGCCCCATCGGTATGCCGATGCGATCCCACAGGGCCGCGAGCCAGGCATCATCCACCTGCACGTCGAAACCCGCTGCGGCGATCGCCTCGTACTCGATGCGCAGCGCCTCGGCGAGCGCTTGCAGGAAGGCTTCCGTGCTCGGATAGAACTCGTTCTCGATGTGCGGCTCGAGGCTACTCGGCGCCGTGGTAGTGAGAAAGCCGTCTGCGGGCGCCACCTGGGCACGCAGCACTGCGAGCTCACGCTCGAGCGCGGCGTGGCCACTGTAGATCAGCGGTCCGTTGCACACCCAGTTCGCGCTCGGGGTTCCGCTGCGCAGGGGGTTGGCATAAAAGAGCGTGCCCGTGGCAGTGGCGTGCGCGTAGAAGTCGGCGAACTCTTCCCGCTCCTTGCCGCTCAGCGATGCGTACGGCGACTTGCGCGCGCTGCGCGCGAGGCCAGAGAGGCGTTCGCCGGCATAGGAGATCCAGGTTCCAGCCTTGGTGTACTCCCCCTCGTTGATCCAGTCGAGCCCGATCTGCCGCTGCTTGGCCACGACCGCCGCCACTGCCTCGACCAGGCGCTGCTCGTAGTCGGCCGCGCTCGGATCGAGCGGCAAGAGCTCGGGCAGGCTGCCCACGTGCGTGGTGAGAACCCGGTCGGTGTTGTGCCGCATGCTGCGCTCGTATGGGAGACGGCGCCGAAAGGCCTACCACATGCCGTTGGCGTTGGCCGATGTCTCGGGCACGAGCTGCTTCACGTCCCAGTGCTCGCTCACGCGAGCATCGCGCACTCGGAAGATATCGACGTTGGTGCTGACGCGCGCGCTGCCCGGATAGACCACCTGGCGGTGCATGAGCACGTAGTCTCCCTCGGCCACGATGCGCGTGCGGCTCACAGCGCGTGGCGTTTGCCTGACTGCCTTGCCATATTCACCCTCGAGATAGCGGATCGCGCCCTCGGCGCCATCGGCGATGTTGGGACTGTGCTGGCGGTAGTCAGGCGTGAACCAGCGCGTGACCGCTGCGCGTATGTCGCCCGCGCGCACCGCCGCAGTATAGTCATCGATCACTTTGATCGAGGCTTCACGCGAGGCGTGCGGGTCGGGCGCCGCACAGGTGGTCGCCGCGGGTGAGGAGTCGACCTTGAGCGCATCCTCGAAGCTCTCGCCGCGGCCGCAGGCCATCCCGTTGGCATGCATCATCAAGCTCGGGTACGGCTGAATCACGTCCCAGTGTTCGACGATCCGCCCCTGCGCGACGCGCCAGATATCCACGAACACGCGTCCTGGTTCCTGGGGGCCCGTGAACGCATGATGGTGAATGGCGAAGAGATCCCGATCCACCAGCACCAGGTTGTAAACGTTCACCATCTTGCCGCCATGGCCGCCAGCCTGGCGCGCACGGTTGGTGAAGAACGCCTCCCGCCCGGCAATACCGTTTGCCATCTCCGGGTTGTGCTGCACGAAGTCCGGCGCGGCAAACCGGCGGTAGGCACCAAAGGAGTCCTGATCCACGAACAGCTGCTTGAGGAAGGCTCGGGCCAGCTCGCGCGTGGCCGCGCTCTGCGCCGCATCTGAAGAATCAGCCCGCACGCGCCCGCTGCCAAGAAGCACCAAGAAGACGGCCGCCATGCATATCGTCGAACGCCACTTCGAGCCCGCCCTTTCTGTAAGCATGATCCTAGATCCTTTCGCGCTGTGCCGCGACCTGCGTACCGGCTGTGCCTGGAACATGCGACCGCACGATGAGCCCGGACACCAGAGCGAGCACGATGGCGAGCGCAAGCGACCCGAAGAAGCCGGTCACGCCACCCACGTCGAGAGCCGCCACGGCGGTGAACGAGCTGACGACCGCACCGATGCGCCCCACACCGACGGCCAAGCCCAGACCGCTGCCGCGTTCGGCACGCTCGTAGATCTGTGGCCCGAGCGCGAAGAGCAGCGTCTGAACGCCGGTCACCGTGGCACCGAGCGTGGCGACCGCGAGCTGGAGCAGCCCTGCATTCGCAGGAGCCGTCACGGCCAGTCGCGGCAACACACTGGCACTTGCGAGCGCGCCGATGCACAGCAGCCACAGCGTGCTGCGTGACCCCCAGCGCTGCACCAGGCCGCCGGCGATCAGCCCACCCATCAGCCCGCCGAGGGCGAAGGCCGATAAGGCTCGGCTTGCCTGTGCCAGAGTCAGGCCGACGCTCGCGAACGCCGTGGGCGCCCAGCTGAACATGGAGTAATAGAGCAGCACCACGCAGAAGAAGGCGCCCCATAGACCGAGCGTGTCGCGGCGCCGCCCCGCGCGCAGCAGATCCTGGATGTCTCGAAGCCTGCCCCGCGGGGCCAGTGCAGCAGAGCCTGTCGCGAGGCTTGTAGGCCTCCCCTCCGGTCGCAGCAGCAGAACACCAATGACCGCCGCAGCGAGCCCCACGGCGCCCGTGGCGACGAACACAGCGCGCCACCCCCAAAGCGGCAGGATGATCGATGCGGCGAGGCCGGCTGCGAAGCCGCCGAGGGGCAGAAACGCGAGCCCTACAGCCATGGCGAGGCTGCGCACCGTGGCGGGCGCCGATTCCGCCATCACGGTCGCCGCCACTGGCAAGGAGGCACCGAGGGCGAAACCCGCGAAGGTGCGCACGATTCCAAGCTGCAGCGGATCATGCGCGAGCGCACACGTGAGCGTGCACAGACCGAGGCACAACAGGCTGAGGAGCAACGCCGTGCGCCGCCCCAGGCGATCGGCGGCGAGACCGCCGACGACTGCGCCCGCAGCGAAGCCCACGAGCCCCAGAGCAATCGCGACGGAGAGCGCCTGCCGCGGTACGGACCACGCGCGCAGGATCCCCGGGAGCGCAAGCCCCATGGCCTGGGTGCCAGCGCCCTCGGCGAAGAAGGTGAGTGCCGCGAGCACCAGCGGGGCCCGGTATGGCCGCACCGGTTTCACGGATTCACCTCCGTCGGTTTCGAACTCATCTGTTGCCCCCCTCGCATGCGTCGGCGGCGGACTCAGAGATCACACAAGAGTGCCTGACTGGTGACTGTATTGCGACATTTATACCAAAATGTATACACTACTGCATATGCACATTGGCTGCACCACAGCCAGGCGATGCTGACAGGCAATTCTTCGAGGGGGGTACAATGGCGTCGACGATTCGTGGCGCGCTGGCAACGGTCTTGGCTGCGGCGGCCGTTTCCATCGGCTTCTCACCCGCTGCGCGCGCCCAGACGGCACCGGTGGCCGGCACCGCGCCTGCATCGGACGACGGCGCGCAGATCGCGACGGTCGTCGTCACCTCGCAGTTCATCAGGCAAAGCGCGCAGGACACACCGCTGGCGCTCACCGCCGTGACCGGCGCGGCGCTCGATGCCCAGGGCATCACCAACGTGGATCAGCTCGCGGCGCCCAATGTCAACATTGCCGCCGGCTCCAACGTCAACGGGCCCGCCTCGGTCATCTATATTCGTGGGCTCGGCCAGTACAACACCAACTTCGCGTACGAGCCCGCGGTGGGCGTGTACATCGACGATGTGTACTACGGCGTGGTGCTCGGCTCGGACTTCTCGCTCCTCGATCTTGATCGGGTCGAGATCCTGCGCGGTCCTCAGGGTACGAATTCCGGCAAGAACTCGCTCGGTGGGTCCGTGAAGCTGTATTCGCCGCTGCCGACCGGCTCGGATCAGGGCTACATCGATGTGTCCACCGGTGACTACAACCATGTCGGGGTGCGCGCGGCCTACGACTACAAGTTGGCCGATAACCTGTTCCTGCGGGTCTCGGGCATGACCAGTCACACCGATGGCTATCTGAGTCTCGTCGACTTCGCCTGCGCCAACCCCGCCGAAGCGGGCTCGCTGCCGAACAACAGCAACGGCAATGGCTGCAAGACAGGCTCGGAAGGTGGCATCGACGTCTCAGCGGTCAGGGCGAGCTTGCGCTGGGTGCCGAGCGACACCCTCGATGTGGTCGTGCGCACGGACGAGACCATCGACCACTCGGAGAATCCCGCAACCACGCTGTATTACGCCAACGCTCCGGGCGTCACGCTCGATGGCGTGCCCTTCGACTCGCGCTTCGTTCCCAAGGACCCCTACGTCTCCTATGCCACATACAACGATCCGGCCACGGGCTACACGTTGAGCCCCAATACCGACGTGAACTCCTGGGGCATCTCCGGCGATGTCACCTGGCAGCCCTTCACGGCATTCGCGGTCAGGAACATCCTGGCCTATCGCAACCTGAACTCCGCGTTCAGCTACGACGGAGACAACTCGCCCCTCGATGTGACGATGGCTTACAACCACAACCTGTATCACCAGGTGACGGAGGAGCTGCGCCTGTCGGGCAAGCTCAATCAGCTGCTCGACTGGACCGCGGGCGGCTTCTACTTCGATTCGGTCGGCTGGCTGCAGAACCGGGTGCTCTCGCCACCGCTCGATTTCATCACCGACGATCCGGTGCACTCCTCCAGCAAGGCCGGCTTCGCCCAAGGCATCGTGCATCTACTGCCACGGCTCGATCTGACCCTCGGCATCCGCTACACGGACGACTCCAAGACCTATCTATTCTCGCGCCTCGGACCCGATGGGCTACCCGCCTTCCTGCTGGGCTCGCTCAATGGCGCCTTCGGCGCCTTCAATGGCTCGCACACCGACTACCGGGCGAACCTCGAGTACCGCTGGAACGACAACCTCATGACCTACGTGCAGTACTCCACCGGTTACACGGGCGGTGGCATCAACCCTCAGCCCTTCATCGCCGCGCAGGTCGTACCCTTCGATCCCGAGACGGTCGACGCGTGGGAGGTGGGCATCAAGAGCGACTGGCTGGATCACAAGGCGCGCCTGAACATCGCCGCCTTCTCGTATAACTTCAACGGCATCATTCTCATCAATCAGGACGGAGCACAGGGATTCCCGGATTCGGTCGAGCCCTTCAACGCCGGCGATGCGCACGACAGAGGCGCGGAGATCGAGCTCGAGCTGCGGCCGGTGAGCGGCCTATCGCTGTCGGCTTCCGCCAGCTACCTCGATTTCCATTACACCTCGCTCTCGCCCGTAGCGGTCGCCTCCCTGGTGACCATGAACAACGTGCCGCCCTTCACCCCGAAGGAGCAGTTCTCGCTGTCGGCGGCGTACACGCTGCCCCTGGGCAGCCTCGGCAGCATCACGCCTCAGGTGGACTGGCGCTACACGGCCTCGGTCTTCACCGACCCCATCAATGCCAACTACGATGCGGTCACGATCGCGAACTTCACGCGCCTGCCCGCCTACGGTGTCGCCAATGCACGCCTTGCGTACAACACCCCGGATGATCGCTGGCAGCTCGCGGCAAGCGTGACCAACCTCACCAACAAGATCTACTATACGAACGGCTTTGCTTTCGCCGCCCTGGGTGTCGACACGCACCTGATCGCGCCGCCCCGGGAATTCACGATAAGCCTGCGCCGCTCGTTCTAAGACGCTGCCGAAAGGAGCGCTCCTGCAAGACGCCGCTGCCGCGAGCGTTGAGGAAACACCCACCGCTGCCGAGCGGCGCGGGTCCGTCGTTACGCTGCTCGTGGTCACGGGCATCGTCGCCCTCAACAGCGTCGACCGCAACATGCTCGCGCTCGTTCTGCCGCAACTCAAGGCGGAGCTCGGCCTCTCGGATGCGACCCTCGGTGTGCTCGCGGGGCCTGCCTTCATGCTGGTCTACGCGCTCGCCGGCATTCCCGTCGCCTGGGTCGCCGATCGTTGGAGCCGTACCCGCATCATCATGCTCGGGCTTGCGTTCTGGAGCACAGTTACCGCGGCCACGGGACTCGCCGCCACCGCGCTCGAGCTTGCCGCCGCGCGCATCGCACTCGGCCTGGGCGAGGCGACGACGATGGCGCCTGCCTCGGCACTCATCGCCGATCGCTTTCCCGCGCGCACGCGGGCCGCGGCGTTCTCGCTGTTCACCTGCGGCGCCCCGCTCGGCATCTTGCTCGGCTTTCCGCTCGTCGGCTGGATGAGTGCGACGCACGGCTGGCGGGGAGCGTTCTTTCTCATGGGCGGCCTCGGCTGGGTGCTTGCTGTGATCATGCAGCTCAGGGTGCGCGAGCCCACGCGAACCATGCGCACGGTCGGCACCAGCGAGCCGCTCGCGCTCAAGGACGGTATCGTCCTTGCGCTGCGTTCGCCGGCCTTTCTCGTGCTGGTGCTGGGCGGCACGCTGCTCAGCGTGAGCTACGGAGTCATGACCGCGTGGTCGCCGACCTTCCTGCTGCGCGTGCATGGGCTCGGCGCTCGGGCGGCCGGTGGCTATCTCGGGATCTATCGCGGCCTGTTCGGGATTGCGGCTTCCTTGAGCGGTGGCTTTCTCGTCACTGCGCTCAATCGGTTCGATGCGCGCTGGCTCGCCTGGATGCCGGGTGCGCTATGCCTGCTCGCGGGCCCCGCCGAGCTCGTGTTTCTCTTCGCCCCTGACGCCCACGGCTGGCAAAGCGGACTCGGCGCCGACACGCTCCTCGTCAGCGCCGCCATACCCTGCACCTTTGCCTTGCTGCTCGCGCTCGTCGATGAGCGCATGCGCGCCCTCGGCGTCGCGCTCTATCTGCTGATCTTTCACCTGGTGGGACAGAGCCTCGGCCCCCCCGTGGTAGGGCTGCTCAACGAGCGACTCGCCCCGCAGCTGGGCGCCGCGGCCATCCGCTACTCGATGCTCAGCGCGCCGCTCGGCATGGTGCTCGCCGGGGGGGCATTTCTCGTCCTGGGCCGCTACTTGCGACGCTGACCGCTACCGATCCTCGGCCAGGCGAAACCCCAGCTCCGCCGAATCGAAAGTCTCGCCCGCCGCGGCACGCGCGGCCGACTGCATCGCACGGCGAATCCCGGCCCAGCCCCCGCCGCGCACCACCCGGCTGTCGCAGGGCCCATCGAGCCACGCGCGCCCGTCGCTGGGAGCGCCCTCGAAGGAGCCGTGCCGGCAGTCCTGCGTCATCTGCCACACGTTGCCGGATGCGTCGTAGAGCCCGAAGGGATTGGCGGGGAAGGCGCCGACCGGTGAGGTGTAGCGGTAATGATCGCGACCCTGGTTGGTCGCCGTATTTGCCATGTTCGGATTCGGCTCGTTCCCCCACCAGTATAAGGTGCTGGTGCCCCCCCGCGCCGCGTACTCCCATTCCGATTCCGTGGGCAGTCGGAAGTGGCGTCCCGTGCCCGCATCGAGCCAGGCGATGAACGCCTGCGCGTCGCGCCAGCTCACGTGGATCACCGGCCGCGTGCCCCGCCCCCAGCCCTCATCCACCGGCAGCTCGCGATGCGTCGCGCGCGCGAAGGCGTCGTACTGGTCGAAAGTCACATCGTAGCGTGCGATGTGGAAGGCGGGGACGTGCACGGCATGCGCAGGGAAGCCATTCTGAAAGCTCACGGCCGGGTCGGTGCCCATCACGAACCGGCCCGCGGCGAGGCTCACCATCTGCATCGTTGCCGCAACTGCCGCCGGCGTGTCTGCAGCAGGTGGTGCGAGCGGATCCGGCCCCTGCGAGCAGGCCGCTAGCGGCAGCGCCACGACCGCCAGCCAGGGACCTCGGCAACGCAACGCACGCGCCACCCTCATCGCGTCAGTCTCAGCTGCGTCTGGTGCGCAAAGTACGTGGCAAGCTGCTCGATCTCCTGCGGCGCAAGCCGTGCCGCGATTGGTCCCATCGTAGGATTCCGGCGCGTGCCATCGCGGTAGGCCATGAGCGCTGCGACCAGATAGTCGCGATTCTGGCCCGTGAGCACCGGGATGCCCCACATCTCGCCCATTCCGGTCTCCCCATGACACGCCGTGCAGTCGCGATGCACCTTGTCGTGTGCCCAGCTGTTTGCGTCCGCAGACGTAGGCGGATGCAGGGGTCCCTCGGCAGCCAGATAGGCTGACAGGTCGCGCAGGTCCTGCAACGACAGCGGCGCGGCCACTGCCTGCATGATGGGATTGGTGCGCATGCCGCGCTGATACTCGAGCAGCGCTAGAAAGATCGCATCGGAGCGCTCGCCGATCAGCTTCGGCGGATGAACCGGAGGCGAGCCGAGGGGCGGATTCGCCGGACCGTGGCAAGTCAGACACGGCCCGGCGAGCCTGCCGCCGCGCTCGGCGTCGGCCGGAAAGAAGGCCGGGGACCCCGCCAGCGCCCGCCCCGCAGCCAGCAACAGAGTGAGGGCCGCGGCGATGCGGACGCGATGGCCGCGCGGGAGAGCATCCCGCGCGTCCGCGCCCTCAGGCATCCCGCCAAATCTCGCGCGACAGCTCGACGATCTCCTCGAGCTTCGCCCATTGCTGCGCCTCGGAGATGTCGTTGCCCTCGTGGGTGCTCGCAAAACCGCACTGTGGAGACAGGCACAGCTGATCGAGGCTCACGAAGCGGCTCGCTGCCTCGATGCGCTCGCGGATCAGGTGCTTGTCCTCGAGTCCGCCGGTCTTGGTCGTCACGAGGCCGAGCACCACGCGTTTGTTGCCCTTGGGCACGAACCGCAAAGGCTCGAAGCCTCCGGCGCGCTCACTATCGTACTCGAGAAAATAGCCATCGTAGGGGAGGCGGTTGAAGAGCGCTTCGGCGATCGCCTCGTAGCCGCCCTGCGCGAACCAGGTAGAACGGAAGTTTCCGCGACAGATGTGAGTGGTAACGGCGAGGTCCGCCGGCCGCTCCGCGAGCGCCGTGCTCAGCGTGCGCACCCAACTGTCGAGCACCTCTTGCGGATCATCTCCGCGCGCCTGCAGTTTCTGCCGCATGTCGGCATCGCACAGGTAGGCGAGGTTCACGTCATCGAGTTGCAGATAGCGGCAGCCGGCGTCGTAGAACGCTCGGATGGCGGCGCGATAGGCGAGCGCCAGGTCGTGGTAGAGAGCGTGAATGTCCGGATACACCGTTCGGTCGACCACCTCCCGCCAATCGCGCGAGGCGGAGATCAGCATGGTGGGCGACGGAATCGTCATCTTCGCGGTCGCCTTGGTATGCGCCTTCAGGAAACGGAAGTGCTCGAGGAGCCGGTGGCCGCCGAAGTGGATCTTGCCCACCACCGTCGTGACCTTCATCGTGCGTGCGCCGTGCATCTTGCCGCCGCGCAGTGCCGCAGCCACCTCCTTCTCAACCACCCGCGTGCCGCCGAGTCCGCTCAGGAAATCGAGCGCCCAGTTCTCGCGACGCAGCTCCCCGTCGGTGACGGCGCGCAATCCCACCGCCTGCTGCTTGCTGATCAGAGCCTCTATCGCCCGATCCTCGATCGCGGCGAGCTCACGCGCGCCGAGCTCGCCTGCCTCGTGACGCGCACGCGCCTCGGCCACTTCCTTCGGACGCAGAAGACTGCCGACCTGATCGGCGCGAAACGGTGCATGGGGCATCGCGGCTTCCTCATTCTCTGCTAGGCAACTAAAGCATACAATATAAACGGCAATCCGATAACATCCGAACCTAGGAGGTGGCGATTGTCCATGGCCGTCGCGCGCAGCCGCCAGCCGCGCTTCTCCCGGGGGATTGCCCCGGGCAGCGGCGCGAGCCTTGCCATGCTTGCCGTCACCCTCGCCCTGCTGGGCGCGCCGCGCTCAGGCAAAGGCGCCGTTCCCGACTGCGATCGAGCCTGCCTCACGGCCATCGCGCACCGCTACTGGGCAGCGCTGCTCGCCCACGACCCTGCGCGCCTGCCTCAGGCAGCGTCGCTCCGCTTCACCGAGAACAACGTTCGGCTGCCGCTCGGCCGTGGGCTTTGGCAAACGGTGAGCGCAGTCGGACGCGATGACATCGTGTTCGCCGAAGTCTCCCGCGGAGAGGTCGCCACTACGGCCCAGGTGAGCGAGGGCTCGCGCTCGGAGCTGCTCATCGCACGCCTGAAAGTGCTCGGCGGCCGGATCAGCGAGCTCGAGACACTCGTTGCGCGCCGCGAGACGAGCCCTTATCTGCGTCCGGAGGGCTGGAACGAGGCGCAGCCGCTGCTCATGCAGGACCTTCCACCGGCGAGCCGCGGTCAGCGTGGCGCGCTGATCGGCGTAGCCGAGGCCTATTTCGACCGCTTGCCGGATGCCTCGCGGCCGGTCCCGCCCTTCGATCCGGGCTGCAATCGCGTCGAGAACGGCGTGCGCACGACCAACAATCCCGATCCCTTTCCCGGCGTGCATCCGCCGCCGCTCAATCCCGCGGTGAGCCGCCTCGGCTGCGCCGCGCAGTTTGCCGCGGCCGGCCTGTCGTTCGTCACACGCGTGCGCGCACGCCGCTATCCCCTGGTCGATGAGGATAAGGGCCTGGTGCTCGCCTGGGCGCTGTTCGATCACGACGGCACCGCGCCGCCGTCCCCCACGGGCGTCAAGCTTTCGAGCGCTCTGCCGAGCCCCTACAGCTACGCCGTGGCCGAGCTCTTCAAGATCGCAAACGGCCGCATCGTGCAAATCCAGGCGCTCATCTGTCAGCTGCCCTACGGCATGGAGTCCGCCTGGCCCTGATGCACCTTCTGCCTACACTATTGCCTGACGAGCGAGCACGCCCCTAGAATCACCAGCGCCGCCCTTCGCATTACAGGACACGATCGCCATGCCATCAGGCGCAGCCTCTCGCACGACCGCCTTGCTCGCACTCACTGCCCTGAGTCTGCTCGCCGCCGCAGCCGAGCCGCAAAGCCCGCCCGCCAGTGCGCCGCAGACTGCGGCCGAGCGTAAAGCCTTTGCGCCGGGTGATAAGTCCGCCATCGCCGTCATCAATGCCTTCGATCAGCAGGCGTTCTTCGACCACGACCCGGTCGGCGCCATGAAGAAGTATCTGGCCGATGACTTCATCGAGCGCTATCCCGACCTCGCCCAGCCCGGCCCGGGCACGGACAAGGAGAAGACCATCCGCTTCTTCGAGACCCGCGGCTGGAAAAAAGGCGAGGGGATGCAGGACACGATCTATCAGGTGATCGCGAACAAGGACCACGTAGCCGTGTTCCACCACACGAGCAAGGGGGCGGGGGATCGCGGCACGGCGTGGGTGGACATCTTCCGCGTCAAGGACGGTCTCATCGTCGAACACTGGGCAGTCGGGCAGCCGGTGTCGGACAAAGTTTCGCCCGCCCATAGCATGTTCTGAAGGCAGAGGTAAGCGAGTATGGCGAGCACGGCAGCGCAAACCCTCGGAGCGCAAGCCTCGGACCGAGGATTTCAGGCAGTCGTCTATGCCGTGCAGTTCTTCTTCGGCGCGTGGTTCCTCTACAACGGGCTCAACTTCTTCATCTCCTTTTTCCCGCAGCCGAGCGGCTCCTCTGCCCTCTCGCACGAGCTCATCAGCGCGCTCATCGACTCGAAGTTGTTCGCCGTGGTGAAAGCCCTGGAGGCGCTCACCGGGCTCGCTCTGCTCGCGAACCGCTTCGTGCCGCTGGCGGCAGTGCTCGCCTTCCCCATCTCCTTCTGCATCGCGCACTTGAACATGGTGGCGAACGGCGACCTGTTCAGCATTATTACCAGCATCGCCGTGATCGCCTTCAACGGCATCATTGCCGTGGGTCACCTCGACCGTTACCTCCCCATGCTCGTGTGCAATCAGGGCGATCCCACTTCGCACGGCTTGCGCGCGCTGTTCAGAACCTCCGGCACGCGGCCGCCGCGCACGTGAGCGCCGCCGACGCACGCGCATGAGAGCCTGGGTTCACGTGCTCGGTGTGCTGGGCGGGATCGCGGCCACGGCGGGCTTGGAGGGCTGGACGACCTCCACCCACGGTCCGCGCAGCAAAGCTCATTATGCGGCCGTCGAGCACGCATCGATGACGCCCAAGGAAGTAGCGCTCGCCTACGAGCGTATGGTGCCCGCGACCGCGGGCGCCCGAACCGTCGAGCACGTTGCTGCGGATGGCGACATCGTCATGGTGCAGTATCGTCTTGCTGCGCCCGATGGCAACGCCAGCTCGGGCGTCGACATCCTGCGCATCGCCGATCACAAGGTGCTCGAGCACTGGAGCGTGACGCAGACACCCGCGCCACGCTGAGCTCACGGGTGCCGGCGCAACGCCGGCACCCGCTGCGCCCGTCTACGCGGCCCGGGCGTGCCTTGTCAAATCACCCTTGCCCTCGGCCGCGAGCTGCGCCGATTTGTCCGTGCGCTCCCAGGTGAACTCCTGCTCGGTGCGCCCGAAGTGTCCGTAGGCGGCCGTCTTCTGGTAGATCGGTCGCACCAGATCGAGCATCTCGCGCAGCCCGTAGGGGGGGAGGTCGAAG
>Ga0335074_10002113_pt1 | contig 27036 bp, 19 predicted proteins | sample Lox_Sample_23_FD_206715 | JGI IMG/M metagenome (GOLD analysis project Ga0335074, IMG submission 206715) | Soil microbial communities from Loxahatchee National Wildlife Refuge, Florida, United States - Lox_Sample_2.3 | ecosystem: Environmental > Terrestrial > Soil > Wetlands | place: USA...
GAGTTCGGGCTGCTCGCGACCCACGCCATCGCGATGTGTGCCGGACTCACACCTCGGCGCATCGCGACTGCGCGCACCCGGCGTGCGATCTCGCGGTCGATGTCATCGCCGTAGAATCCCTGGTAGGCGTCGTGGACGGTGCGCGCCGTCTCCCTGTCGCGCGCGAGGAAGCCGCGTGCGAGCGGACTGAAGGTCGTCACGGCGATGCCCCGGTCCCGACAGTACGGGAACATCTCCCGCTCCTCCTCGCGGTAGAGCACGTTGTACTGGCACTGCATGTTCACGAAGGGCGTCCAGCCGTTCATCTCCGCCACCTGGTTCATCTGCGCGAACTGCCACGCATACATCGTGGAGGCACCGAGGTAGCGCACCTTGCCGGCACGGACGGTGTCGTGGAGGGCCTCCATGGTCTCCTCGACAGGCGTGCCGGCATCGAAGGCGTGGATGACGTAAAGATCGATGTAGTCTGTCCCCATCCGCGCGAGCGACCGGTCGATCGCGGTGGCGATGTGCTTGCGCGAGAGGCCGCGATCGTTCGGGTCGTCGCTCATCGGGTAGTACACCTTGGTCGCGAGGACCAACTGCTCGCGGGAGCTCATCCTCAGCAGGTTGCGCCCGACGACCTCCTCGTTGCGGCCGGCCGAATACCAGTCGGCCATGTCGAAGAAGGTGATGCCGAGCTCGAGGGCCCGCTGCAAGATGGGAACCGAATCGTCCTCATCCAGCACCCAGCCCTTCCAGGCCGAGCTGCCCATCGACATCGTTCCGAGGCAGAGCTGCGACACCTTGAGGCCCGTTTGCCCAAACCGGAGGTACTCCATCGCGACACCCACTGCGTCTCAGGGGGTCCAGCGATACACCACGCCGGGGTAGGGTGGCTTCCATTGCTCGAACGCACCCGTGATGTAGACGGCACCCGACCCCTTGGGGCCGAAGGCCATATTGGTGACGTATCGCGTGGGCAGCTCGATCGTGCGAATCAGCTTCTTGTCGTCGCTGACGACCAGCACACGACCGGATCCGTTCTGGGCGATGTAGTAGTTGCCATCGGGCCCTAGCTTCAGTCCGTCGGGGCCATCGTACGCGTCCTCGTGCGCCGTCGGTGGCGCGAGGTCCTGCAGCCGCGCCCAAACGACGCGAGGCCCGAGGCTCCCGTCGGGCTCGATCGGAAAAGACAGCACCCTGGCGGCCAGCATCTCGGCAACGAGCAGGTGACGGCCGTCCTTCGCTACGGTCAGGCCGTTGGAGTAGTGGATGGTGCCGGCCAGTTCGCGGATCGTTCGGCCGTCGGCGGACAGGTGAAGGACGGTGCCCGTGATGGGGGCGCTCACGTCGTAGACGCCCGATGCGGAAAAGTAAATGCCGCCGCCTCCGTCCGAGCAAAAGTCGTTCGGTCCCACGAACGGCCTACCGGAGCTGTCCTTCGAGAAGCTGCGCACCTCGCGGCCGCCGGAGTCGAGCTCGGCCAGATAGTTGCCGTCGTAGCAGGCGACCAGGAGATGATCTCCCTGATAGTGGATCAGGGCGCTCGCGCCGCAATGGTCCTTGTGCCAGTAGACGCGCAGCCGCTCCCCGTCCCAGGACTTGATGTTGCTCGTCGCATATTCCACGTAGAGCAGTCGTCCCCGGTCCGTGACGGGCCCCTCGGGGTAGCTCGCGTGGGCGTCGATCACGGCGCTTCCGGCGTGAGCTGCTGTCCAGGGTGTTAGGCTGGCCATGAGGACCAACGCCAACGCCAGGGTGCGTATCATCATGGAAGCCTCCGGCGATCCCTTGTCAGCAATGGTGACGCCTGTGAATCGCGAGCGTCAAATCCCCGCGGCCCCGTCGACCGACGTGGCGGGACGCGGTTCGGGAACGTTACTTGATTCCCGCACGATATGCTCTCGCCCTTGACACGGCCCCTGCACGGCCGATCGGCTGGCAGCCGTGGCGCGCCATGGATCATCGCCGCCGCTCTCGCGCTCAGCGCCTGCGCTCACATTCCGGTGGTTGACGAGACGCAGCTGCTGAAGGAAGCGCAAGGCACCGAGAGGATCCGCGTCTACGGCACTCATGGGCCGCTCAGCGTGCGCCAATCCCGGGCCGTTCTCGCGCGGATCGCCGCGGAGGCGCCCGATGCCGATGCGCTGCAACGTCACCTCGCGGTCGAGCAGATTGTCGCCGAGAGCCCGCTCTACACGGGCAACAGCGTGCGGATCCTGCGCGACGGCACCGAGACATTTCCCGCGATGTTCGACGCGATCGCCGGCGCACGGCACTTCCTCTATCTCGAGTACTACATTTTCGAGGACGTAGAGAGCGGTGGTCGGCGTCTCGGGGATCTGCTGGTTGACCGCAGCCGTGCCGGCGTACGCGTGTGTGTCATCTACGATGCAGTCGGTTCGCTCGACACGCCCGCGGCATTCTTCGATCGCCTCCGCTCGGCCGGTGTACAGCTGGTGCAGTACAATCCCGTCAATCCGCTCAAGGCGTTCGGGCACTATGCCCCGAACATGCGCGATCATCGTAAGATTCTCGTTGCCGACGATGCCGTCGCGATCGTCGGTGGCGTCAATCTCAGCACCGACTATGAAAGTGGCCTGACATCCGGGGGCGGGCCGCGCCGCTCGGACTCCGCCGATGAGGTTTGGCACGACATCGATGTGGAGATCCGCGGTCCCGTCGTGCACGAGCTGACGGAGCTGTTCCGCGAGCACTGGCGTGAGCAGACGGGCTCGCCCCTCGCAGCGGAGGAATCGCCCGACGATGCGCCGGCGAGCGGTAAGGAGATCGTACGCATCCTCGGCAGCAGCCCGAAGAAGCTCGCGTCCCGCTACTATGTTTCGGTCCTCACCGCGATCCGCACGGCCCAGAGCAGCATCTGGATCACCGCCGCCTACTTTGTCCCGACACGGCAGGAGCTGCGCAGCCTCGAGGCCGCCGCGCGGCGCGGTGTCGATGTCCGCATTCTGCTGCCGTCGCGCAGCGACATCGGCTTCATTCTTTCCCTGCAGCGTTCCTACTACCCCCGGTTGCTCCGCGCGGGGATCAAGCTCTACGAGCGCGAAGACGGCTTCGTTCATTCGAAGAGCGTGGTCGTGGACGACGTCTGGTCGCTGGTTGGCTCCTCGAACTTCGATCAACGCAGCGTCCTGTTCAATGACGAGGTCGATGCCGTCATGCTCGGCAACTCGACGGCCGGCCAGCTCCGGCAGGTTCTCGAGCACGACATCGCGCATGCGCAGCGCATCGGCTGGCAGCAGGTTCACGAAGAGGGCGCACTCGAGCGCCTCAAGGGGCGGTTCTGGCGGCTGTGGGAAAAGCTGCTATAGCGGTGCGTGCGTGGGGTCGCCCGACACGCGGTGATGGGGCGGGGAGCCTCTGTCGCCCCCTGCGGACAGGTTTTCTTGTCGATCGGCGGGCCGTACGCTCGACCGCATGACGCAGCGACTGGTCATTCCGAGCCAAGGGGAGGTGGATCGCGAGCTCCCGGTCGCGCGCCCCTGGTGGCAGTTCTCGGTGCGCTTCAATGTCGCCGTCTCGCAGAGCATTCCGGTCGCGCGAATGCATGAGCGCGAATCCGAGGGCGTGATGATGCGCTGGGGCCTTGCGCACACGTCCGCGCAGGGTGAGGTCGATTACACCGCCTGCGGCGTTGTCCGCTGCGTTGCCGTACGGTCCGCGCCCGAGCTACGCACGGCATGGCTCCGCGGCCAGCGCGGGATCGTGCCGCTCGCGGGCTTCTATCTGTGGCGGCGCGAGCCGGGCGGGCATCATCAACCTCACTACGTGCGTCTGGTGAACCGGCCGGTATTTGGCGTGGCCGCGCTCTGGGAGCGGGCCGAAGCGAATGACGGTGACGTGATCGAAAGCTGTGCGCTGATTACGGTCGATGCCAACCCGCTGCTCGCCGAAATAGCGAACGCGACCGGCCAGATGCCTGGAATCCTCGCGCGGAAGGACTACGACACCTGGCTCTCATGCGGCATTCCTCGTGCGCAGGAGCTGCTGCAGCCATACCCGCAAACGCGGATGGTTTGTCACCCGGTGGCCCCGCATGTGAACCACCTCGAATTCGACGAGCCCGGTTTGATCAAACCGGCCAACCGGTAGATGGGGGACGGGGCAACCTCGTCTCGCAGGACGGTACCGTGCGGCTACGCCGGACCGGTTGCGGTAAGCTGGTCACCGCGTGGCTACCCCATGAAATCACTCGGTTCCAAGGCAGAGGGCGCGCGCCTCGAGCGGATGAGGGCATCGCGGCTATGGGCGGGTGAGAGCTTCCGCAACGCGTATCCGATCCTGCCCGGCCTACGCGATCCGACGGCGCGCATGCCCACGTTGACCGATTTTCTCTGCGGAAGCGAGCGCGGTGTTCCCTCCCGGCCGTTACCCGCCTCGAGTCCGCTCGAGGTCTGGACGCGCAAGTCCGAGAGCGGCCTGCGCGCGACCTGGCTCGGCCACTCGACGGTCCTCATCGAGATCGGCCGGCTGCGTGTCCTCACCGATCCGGTGTGGGGACCGCGCGCCTCGCCGCTGCGGCTCGCCGGCCCGAAGCGCTTCCAGCCCGTCCCGGTCGCGCTGCGCGCGATGCCGCCCGTGGACCTGGTGATCGTTTCGCACGATCACTACGACCACCTCGACTACCCGACGATTCGGGCGCTCGCGAAGACCGATGTACCGTTCGTCACGTCGCTCGGTGTCGGGGCCCATCTCGAGGCGTGGGGCATTCGCGCGGAGCGCATCACCGAGCTCGACTGGTGGGAATCGCACGAGCTGCCCGCAGGCGGTCTGCGGGTGACCGCGGCGCCGTCGCAGCACTTTTCCGGCCGTACGCTGAAGACGCGCAATGCGACCCTTTGGTCATCCTTCGTCATGCGCTCCGAGCGGCACAGCGTTTTCTTCAGCGGCGACACCGGCCTGACCGGGCAATACCAGGACATTCGGTCACGACTCGGGCCCTTCGATCTCGTGATGCTCGAGGTGGGTGCATGGCATCCCGCATGGGGTGATATGCACCTCGGACCCGAGAACGCGCTGCGGGCCGCCGCGCTTCTCGGCGGCGGGGCTTTTCTGCCGGTGCACTGGGGCACTTTCCGTCTCGCGATGCACGCCTGGGACCAGCCCGCCGAGGTTCTGCTGGAACGGGGTTCCAAGAGTGGCGCACGGCTGATCATGCCAAGGCTCGGAGAGCCAGTGGAACCCGCGCTCGCGTCCGGCCGTGTGGAGCCTTGGTGGCGGAGCGTTGATGACGCTCGGCTGGCGGATCGTTCCAGATCTGCTGAAGAAGAGAAGGTGCCGGACGCCGTCCCCTGGCCGCTTGACTGAGTACGCAGGCCGCGCACCGATCCCGCGGAACGGGAGCCGTCTCATGCGCGGCAGGCGTACGGTGAGGTGTTTCTTCACGAAATCTTTACGCGTCGTTCGCTAGCCTGCAGACTGGAAACAGACGCGCTTCGTGCCCATGTTCGCGTAGGCGCTGAGGGGGCCGCGCGCCGCAACGACTAACCACAGGGACATCACGGCGGAAGACCGTGCAGACGCATTCCAGAGCGAGCCGGCCCGAGAGGGCGGGCTCTCGCACTCTGTTGCGATACGTGCGCCGGCGACTGGCCTGGCGGACGCTCGACTTGGCCTCGCGGCTCAATGCTCCCGTTTCGGGGGGTGCATCAAGCTCAACCGTCGCCGCGGGCCAACACCGGCTCTCAGCGGGGGCGGAGACGTATCGCTCCTGGTCGTGGACCAAGCACCGCTACCTGGTCGCACTCCTGATCCCTCTCCTTTGTACCGCGATCGCGCTACCGCTGTATCCGCGCATCGATGCGGTCAACGTGGCGATGGTCTATGTGCTCGGCACGGCGATCGGTGCGCTTCGCCTGGGGCGCGCCGCGTCGGCGCTGTGCGCGACCGGTAGTGTTGCCGCCTTTGATTTCCTGTTCATACCACCACGCTTCAGCTTCTACGTGGCAGACGCCCGGTATGTGCTCACGTTTGGAGCCATGCTGGGGATCGCGATTCTCATCGCGGAGCTGGTCGCACGAGCGCAGTTTCAGGCGCAGCGTCAGATCGTGCTTGCCGCCGAGCGAGCGCGACTGGCCGAGGCCGCGGCCAGAGCCCGCGCGGATGTGCGGCGTGCGGCACTGTGCAACACGCTGCTCGCCTCCATCTCGCACGACCTGCGCGCACCGCTCACCGCGATCGCCGGTGCAGGGAGCCTCGTTGCGCAGACCCAGAACGTCCTCGATGCCCACCGCCGCACCGTGCTCGGAGAGCTGATCGAGGACAAGGCCCGCGAGATGACGGAGTTGCTGACGAACGTGCTGGACCTCATGCGGTTGGAAACCGCCCCTACCGTCAAGCGCGGATGGCAGTCGCTCGAGGAGCTGATCAGCACCGCAATCCGCTACAAGCAGGCGCGGCTCGGCAGCTGGCGGATCCGTGCGGAAATCCCGGGCGACCTTCCTCTGATCCATGTCGACGGCCAGCTGATCGTGCAGCTTCTATCCAATCTGCTCGAGAACGCCGCGAAGTACACCCCACCCGGTACGTGCATCCGGCTGGTTGCGCGCGCGCAGGAGCGTGCGATCGAGCTCGTCGTGGAGGACGACGGTCCTGGTTTCGGCGCGGATGAACCGGCGCGGCTTTTCGACCGCTTTCAGCAGGGGATCTCCACCGGCCTCGCGAGCGGCGCGGGGCTGGGTCTTGCCATCTGTCGGGCGATCGCGGAACTACATGATGGCTATATCCGGGCGGAAAACGCCTCGCCCCGAGGGGCGCGGTTCATCATCACCCTGCCGACAGAGCCCGCAAATCGACCGGAATGACCGAGGCGATGCACCGGATCCTCCTCGTCGAGGACGATCAAGGAATCGAGACCGTTCTTACGATGCTGTTCGAGACGAACGGATTCAGAGTACTGACGGCCAACAACTGTGAGCTCGGCATCCGACGCGCGCGCACCTCCCGGCCGGACATCTGCGTCGTAGACCTCGGGCTTCCGGACCGCGACGGGCTCGCATTCATCGCCGAGACCCGGGCGTGGTCGGCCGTACCGATCATCGTGCTCAGTGCGCGCACGCAGGAGGATCAGCGGCTCGCGGCGTTCTACGCAGGCGCCGACGACTATGTCATGAAGCCGTTCAGTAGCGGCGATCTGCTCGCGCGGGTGCGGGCGATCATGCGGCGGATCGTGCGCCATGAGCACCCCGCGGCGCTCGTGAGGCTCGGTGAGACGGTCATCGACCTGGCTCATCGCACGGCCCGTCGGGTGGGGGGCGAGGAGCTCAAGCTGACCCCGCTCGAGCACCGGATTCTCGAGTGCCTCGTGCGCCGAGCGGACGGGATCGTCACGCATGCCGAACTGCTGCGCGAGGCCTGGGGACCGCACCAGAGCGATGTACGAGCGCTGCGTGTCTACATCGCGAGCCTGCGACGCAAGCTCGAGCCGGACCCGGCGCAGCCGAAATATCTCCTGACGGAAGCCGGGATCGGTTACCGGCTCATCACGGAAGTCGAGACCAGAACGGCGCCTTAGAGCCGTCGCGGCACTCGTGCGCTCGAGGCTTTCTTTATGCGGTCTTCACGCTGCCGCGGGCCGTGTGTTTCCGAGCCGATTTTTTTAATGCCTTTCGGTGTATCGCCGAGTCTTCCCCGCGGTCACCCTTCGAGCCGTTCGCCGCGACGTTGGTTTCGCGGCGCTAGGGGAGACGATGGTCGAACACAGACGGTCGCGATCGAATGTCGGAAGAGGCGGTCGTCACGCGGCGCTGCGGCGCAGGCAGCTCGTGGCTCCGGCCGTTCCCTGCGCGCTAGCCGCTTTGTTGGCGCTCAACCCGACGCTCACGAGGGCCGACGACGCCCCCGCTGCGGATTCGGCGGCGGGCAATTCCGCTCCGATCCAAGAAGTCGTCGTGACCGCGGAGAAGCGCGCATCCACGGTGCAGAGCACACCGGAGAGCATCGCGGCGCTCAGCGCGCAGGATTTGGAGGCGAGCGGCGTCAGCTCCTTGGCCGCTCTGGCGCAGGGTACGCCCGGCGTTTCACTGAAGAGTGAGGGGCCGAGCCAGACGGAGATCGAGATGCGCGGCATGACCTCGAGCGGCGGCAACTCCGCGACGGTCGGCTTCTATCTCGATGACATTCCGCTCACGGGACCCGCGAGCGCCCAAAACGGCCACGTGATCATCGATCCGGACCTTTATGACCTCGATCGCATCGAGGTTCTCCGTGGACCTCAGGGCACGCTGTTCGGATCGGGTTCGATGGGGGGCACGGTCAGGCTCATTACCAACCAGCCGAACCTGTCGGAGTTTCAATCGACCGCGCAGAGTGTCTTGTCAGGAACCGACGGCGGCGGCTTCAATCACAACGACAATTTGATGGTCAATATCCCGTTGATCGGCGACACGCTCGCGCTGCGCGTGGTGGGCACGGAGAATTATACGAGCGGCTGGATCGACCGAATCGTGGCGTACCCTTTTCCCTTGGTCGGTGGCGACCCGCTGGGCACGGTGCGTGGTGATGTCGAGGACGCCCCGATCGAGAAGCAATATCCGAACTCGAACGCCTATCAGATCTACGGGACGCGCGTGAGTTTGCTGTGGAAGCCGACGGAAAGCCTGTCGGTCACTCCGATGCTCTTTCACGAGGCGAGCATGCAAAACGGGATCAGTGCGTACGACAGTGTTCCCGGTACCGAGGCGCACTACCAGCCGTTCGACATCGCCGAACCGCTCACCGACTCGCTCACGGCCTACAGTCTCAATGTGAACTACAGTTTCACGACGTTCGACCTGACATCGAGTACCTCGCGATGGACCCGGGACTCCACTCAGGTGGAGGAGGCCACCGAGGCCTTCAATAATCCACTCGAAGGCATTACCTATAACGCCAACTACGGTCTTGCGAACGCTGGATATTATGGTCCACCCGGGGCCCCCTATAGCCCGACTTACGGGTCTGGTCCGCAGTCCGGAATCGAGAATGATCCGACCCGTCAGTTCACCGAGGAGCTGCGCGTCACGTCGAAGGGCGATCGACGGCTCACGTGGGTGGGAGGGCTTTATTACAGCAAGTACTACTCGCTCTGGGACTTCAACGGCACGACGCCGAACTACTCCGCCTTCATGGATCTCGGCACACTCGAGCCGGCGACCACACCGCACTGGTTCGATGCCTATTCGCCGACCAATCTGTCGGAGTACGCAGCCTTCGGCGACGCGACGTACGCCTTGACGGAGGCGCTCAAGCTCGATGTCGGGGCCCGGGTGAATCGCTTCGACTATCGCTTCTCATCGTGCATCAGCGGCTGGGGATCGGCCCTCGGGGCCGCCACGCCCTCGTGTTCCGGGCTCATCAAGCTTACGTCCGACAGCGTCGACCCGAAGTTCAATCTGACTTACACGTTCAGCCCGGACCTGATGACCTATGGAACGGTAGCGGAAGGATTCCGTCCCGGTGGCGGCAACGCGGTCTATCCGACCACCCCCGGTACGATCTGGGGAGCGGCGTTCGCGAACATGAATTATCAGGCCGGCGGCAAGTGGCCCTCGACGTACGAACCGGATTCCGTTTGGAGCTACGAGATCGGCGAGAAAGCGAGGATGCTCGATCGCCGCCTGATCGTGAACGTCAGTCTCTATTACGAGGACTGGCGCCACATCCAGCTCGAGGCCTATCCCAACGACTGGGCGCTGAACATCAACGGAAACGATGCCACGGTCTACGGAGCCGACATCGACGTGCTTGCCGTGCTAGGGGCGGGATTCAGCTTCGAGATCGCGGCGGGCTATCTCGATGAATCGCTGAACGGGGGCCCGCACTGGGTGATCCACCCGGTCAACACGCTGCCGGAGGTCGCACCCGAGAGCGGCACCGCCACGCTGAGCTATACGAAGCCGCTCGGCGACACCTACACGTTCACGGCTCGGTTGGAGAATACCTACACGGGCCAGCGCTACTCGCTCGGTTTCACGAACCCCTATGAGTCGACCGGCGTCTACATCCCCATGGCCGCGTATGACCTCACCAATGTCCGGGCGGGGATTCAATTTCGTGACACGTTGACCGTGACGTTGTTTGCGGACAACGTGTTCAACAAGCATGCGCAGCTCGAGAGCATGTTCACGGAGAATGAGCCGCAACCCGATTTCACGCGCATCATGACCAACCAGCCGCTGACCGCGGGGATCGATCTCAGCTTGCGCTTATAGCGCCCCACGGGCAGCATGCCAGGCGCGAGATTCGAGAAGGGTTCTCGCTGACCGAAGCAAACCACTCCCGGGGGTCCGTGCATGACTCTACCCGCGAAGATTGGTAGCGGCATCCTCGCGCTCATTGTCGTGGCCGTGATCGTGCTGGCCGCGGCGCTGGCCCACAACTCGGCGCCGGCGCCCGCGCAACCGCTGCCGCGAAACGCCGTGCTCATGAGGGCGATCGTCTATCGCCAGTATGGCCCCCCCGACGTCCTCACGCTCGAAGAGGTGCGCAAGCCGACGCCCGCGGCCAATGAGCTGCTGATCAAGGTGCACGCCGCATCGGTGAATCCCCTCGACTGGCACTACATGCGGGGCGCGCCCTACATCATACGGCTGGAACGGGGGATCGGCGCCCCGAAGTTCAACCGCATAGGGGTGGACTTCTCGGGAACGGTCGAGGCCGTGGGCGCCGAAGTCAGACAGTTCAAGGTCGGTGATCCGATCTTCGGCACGGCCGACGGTGCCCTGGCCGATTACGTCACCTCGACGGAGGTCGGGCTCGCGCTGAAACCGGCCAACATCTCCTTCGAGCAGGCGGCGGCCGTGCCGGTGGCCGGACTCACCGCCCTGCAGGGTCTGCGCGACTATGCCCATGTCGCGCGGGGGCAGAAGGTCCTGATCAACGGTGCCTCGGGCGGCGTCGGAACGTTCGCCGTGCAGATCGCGAAAGCCTTCGGCGCGGAGGTGACCGGCGTGTGCAGCACGCGCAATGTCGACCTCGTGCGCTCGATCGGCGCCGACCACGTCATCGATTACACCCGGGAGGACTTCACGCGCACGGGCTCGCGGTACGATGTCATCTTCGACGCCGTTGGTAACCGTGGGGTTCGCGACCTCGAGCGCAGCCTGACTCCGCGCGGCGTGGTCGTGCTCGTGGGCGCAGCGCCGAGCCTCGAGCCCTGGCTCGGGCCCCTGGAAGGATTGATGAAGGTGCGCGTGCTGTCACCGTTCCTGCACCACCGCTACGTCAGCTTCTTTGCGGATGCGAACAAGACGGCAGACCTCGATACGCTCCGCGACCTCATACAGTCCGGCAAAGTGACACCGGTCATCGACCGGCGGTACCCGTTGAGCGAGGCACCGGCGGCCATGCGGTATCTCGAAGCGGGACATGCACGGGGAAAGGTGATCATCGGCGTGAACTGATGGGCCGCAGCTTCGCTTGCGCCGTGCTACTCGATCAGAGCCATGTGAAACCGCTAGACGATGTCCTGGCGCTGAGCCATGAGAACGAGCTCGATGTCGCTCGAGAGGTGCAGCTTCTGCTTGATCAACGTATGATAATTGGCGACCGTCTTGCCGCTCAGGTTCAGCCGCTTGGCGATCTCGGCGACCGGGTGGCCGCAGGCGAGAAGGCGAAAGATCTCGAACTCTCGCGCGCTCAGAAGATTGAGTAGATTCTCCTGCCCCGAGAGCTTGAGGATCGCGATCGACTTGGCGATATCCGGGCTCAAGGCGAGCTTGCCCGCCGCAACTTCGCAGACGGCTGCGGCGAGGACCTCCGGCGGGTTGCTCTTCGTCACGTAACCACGGGCGCCGAGCTGAATGGCGCGCTCGGCGAGCGAGGCATCCTCGTGCATGCTGAAGACGAGGATGCGGGCGGCCGGCTGTCGGGCGATGATCCGCCGGATGGTGTCGAGGCCGCTGACCCCGGGCATGGATACATCCATGACGAGGACGTCCGGCTGGTGCTCGATGAACAGTGCATAGGCACGATCGGCATCGCCAGCCTCGGCGACGATTTGGAAGGCGGGCTGCTGCTCGAGCAGGCGTCGAAAGCCTGCGCGTACGATGGCATGATCGTCGACGAGCATGATACGAAGCGGTGCGCCCTTCACGCCGGTTCCTCGAGCGCCGCGGACAGGGGCATCTCCACCGATACGCGTGTTCCGCGGCCCAGGTCGCTATCGATGCGGCACGTTCCTCCCAACGCTCCGACCCGCTCGCGGATGCCGGTCAGTCCGAAGCCGCATCCCGCGGCGGCGGACGGTGCGAATCCGCAACCATCGTCCGCGACCGTCGCCCGGATTCGTGCCGGGTTGCTCGAGGCGTGGTCGGGCCGGAGGTCGGCGCCAGGGGCTTCTGCGACCTGCGTCACCTCGATGAGCGTGTGACGAGCATTCGCGTGGCGCGCGATATTCGTCAAGCACTCCTGCACCACGCGATACAGCGCAACCCCGATCTCGCCCTGAACGCTCGACAGATCGGCGCTGTTGCGCAGCGAACAGGCGACCTGGGGGTTGCGTTGCTGGAACGCGGCGACCAGGTCGCGCAACGCCGATGTCAGCCCGAGACCGGCGAGCTCCGGCGGCCGCAGTCTCTGGAGCATGCTGCGGACGATTTCCTTGATGTGGGCCGCTACCTCGACGATCGCCTGCGCACTCTCGCGGACCGACTCGCCGCCGCGATTGCGGATGGCAACGGCATCGGCATGGATCGCGCTCACACACTGTCCGATCTCATCGTGAAGCTCGCGCGCCAGTCTGGTGCGCTCGTTCTCCTGGGTCTCGAGCAGCCGACGCGTCAAGTTGCGATTCTCCGCGACGCTGCGCTCGAGCGTTTCGGCCATATGATTGAAGCCGACACCGATCGATGACATCTCCGGGACGCCGAAGCGGGGCAACCGCGCGGCAAGGTTTCCCCGGCGCAGCTCGTCCAAGGCGTGCAGGATCTGCTCCACCGGCTCCATCGCGCGCGAGACGGCCCACCACACGAGCAGGTTCACGAGGGCGAAGAACACGAGCAGCAGCGCGAGCAAGCCCCGGGAGGTTGTCCACATCTCGTCGGTCTCGTAGCTCGGATCCGGGGCGATGACCACGCGGCCGACCGTCGCGCCATCGAAGGAGAGCGTGCGGGTCTCCGTCTGCAGCGGTGGCGAGCCGATGTCCACGAGGAGGGCGAACCAGTGCGGCGCGATGGCCGAATGTTGGCGCCTCGCCTCGTTGCTGTCCGCGAGCCGTCCGTGCGCATCGAAGAACTGCACGCTCAAGTGCCGGATGTCTCCGAGATCGCGCAGGTGCAACAGGGGCGCGGCGTGCGCGCGCGACCGCGAGCGGTCCCGCAGCACGGCGATCTGGGCATCGAGAAAGTGGCCCGCGAGGTTGAGCGTCGATTGGACTTCCGCCTGCGTGTCGGCGCGTGCCTTGTGCACGACGTACACACCCCCCGCGAATGTCACGATCGCCAGCAGCATCGTGATGAGAAGACTGAGGCGCAGCCTCAAGGTCAGACCGGAGCGGCCGGCACCGCGAACCGGAGCGCTCCGAGGACTCGGTTGCACGTTCACCTCCTCGACTCCACGCCGCTCCGGGAGGGGCTCCCGGAGGCTCGGGGAATGTATCACGGCTCGTCGGCCCGGCTTGAAATCGTGCCCGGCGCGCGCGCTGTGCATGCCGCTCGGGGCGGGGGACCGGGCGGGAGGATCTCCCGAGCTCGCAGCCCGTGCTTGTGAAATGCGCGCGGCCCGCTACGCTTGCGGGGCGGAACTCGCCGCAACCGCGGTGACACCGAAACGGCCTTGAGGAGCCTCGATGCGCACACTCCGTCCCGCTCGTTCCTTCCAGCGACGTTCGCTCGTGACGACCCTGCTGCTCGTCGCCTTACCCGGGCTCGCGCAGGCCGTAGCGCGCTACGAGATCTTCGTGTCAAACGAGAGATCGGGTGATGTGACGTTGATCGATGGGCGCGACTTCCACGTCGTCGCGACGATCGCGGTCGGCAAGCGCCCGCGCGGCATCCACGCGAGCGCCGACGGCAGGACCGTGTACGTCGCCTTGAGCGGCACGCCGATAGAGGGCCCCCCTCCGTTGGATGCCCACGGTAATCCCATCTTCAAGCGGGGCCAGGACGACGATGACGAGAACGAGAACGCCGACAAGTCGGCGGACGGCATCGGTGTCGTGGACGTGGCCCGGCGCAAGCTCATCGGGAAGATCTCCGTCGGTTCCGATCCCGAAGAGTTCGACCTCAGCCACGATGGTACCCGGCTCTATGTCTCCAACGAGGATGTCAAGACCGCGAGCGTGGTCAACATCGCGACGGGCAAGGTGGAGCACATCATTCTGGTGGGCGAGGAGCCCGAGGGGGTCGCGACGACCCCCGACGGCCACCGCTTCTACGTCACGTGCGAAGCGGGCGGTGACATCTTTGTCGTCGATACCGTGAGCGACGAGACCACCGCGCATTTCAAGGTCGACCCGCGCCCGCGCAGTGTCGCGTTCCTGCCCGGTACCGCTGTCGGCTTCATCCCATCCGAATCGGCCGGCGAGCTGAACGTGATCGACTCGGCGCGTGCGCGCGTCGTCAAGGTCATCGCCTTGCCGGCGGGCTCGCGCCCCATGAAGGTGAAGGTCTCGCCCGATGGGCGTCGGGTCTACACGAGCAACGGACGCGCCGGGACCGTCTCGGTGTTCGATGCGCACACCTATCAGCTGATCCACACGATCAAGGTGGGGAGGCGTCCCTGGGGCCTCGCGTTCTCGCCCGACGGGCGGTACCTGTTCACCGCGAACGGACCCTCCAACGATGTCTCCGTCGTCGATCTGCGCGCGGACAAGGAGATCGCGCGGATCAAGGCCGGCGCCAGCCCGTGGGGCATCACGGTCGTATCGAGCGAACCGTGACGGTCCCCTCGCTACCATCGACCGAGTCCCTCACTTTCCGACGATGAAGACGTCCTGTACCGTGATGCTGCGGGTGAATCCATTCTTGTAGGCGCGCGCGCGCACGACGGTCGGTCCGGTGAGCCTGATCGGACCTTCATAGCGCGGGTCCGACCGTCCGGGCACGCTTCCATCGAGCGTGTAGTGGATGTCGGCGCCGGGCTCGCCCTCCGCGAGCGATACCTCGACGGCACCGGTGTAGTTGCCGCCTGCGGGGGTGATGACGGGAGGACCGAGAACGTCGCGTCCCGGCATGCTGAGGATCCACTCGCGCATGAGCGCGACGCCCCGTTCATCGATCGTCTCGCGCGCGAGCGGCGGCATCTTGATGTCGCCGAGCGTGTTGATGCGCATGTACGCGATCGAGCGCCAGATATCGTGGGGTGAGATCACCCGCGGCCTGTCGATCCCCTCATCGTAGAGCACGGGACCGTCCACCAGCTCCTGCTCATCGAGGGGCGTATCGTAGCGAGCGTCGAAGTTCGCAGCCGTCCCCCCGGGGCGATGACACTGGGCACAGTTCGCATCGAGATACGAGCGCGCCCGATCCTCGAGGCTGCGCGTGACATCGTCGGGTGCCGCGAGCCTCGGCAAGCGCGCCGGATCCGAAGCGGTGAGTTGCGGCGTGAACAGCCCGATGTGATTCCACGCTCGCAGCTCGTTGTCGGTCACTCCCGAGGGATAGGTGAAATCACGATTCAGCTGGCGCGTCTTGACGCCGAGCACGCCGCCCGCTCTTGCCGTGTGGCAGCTCAAGCAATCGTGTCGGCTCGGGTAATACCAGGTTTGCATGCGGACGCCGCCCGTCACCGTGCGAATGGGAATCTGCTCCGTGAGGCTCGAGGAGAGCAGGTCCGCCTCGCTCCCGTCGGCTCGCCACTTGTAGACGACTCCGTAGACCCCGCCGCCTTGAGCGCGCACCAGCAGCCGTGTTTCGAGGCGGCGGGTGACTTCCGGGTGGCGCTCGTCGATCGGCAGCGCGAAGGTCTTTACGAACACCGTGCCATCGGGGAAATGCCATTCACCCGTCGGCGAGAAGAGAATCTGTCCGCTCGGCACGGCGACCCACCGTGATTTTTGGGCTCCGTCCGACCAGAAGGGTACGACAACGTCGTAGGGAATGAGGCCAAGCGTCGCGACCTGGTTGCGCGCGTCGCTGAAAGCGCCCGTCTGAGAGAGCCGCAGCGGCAGCCTCCCGTCTGCGCGTGGGGGCATTCGCAGATACGGCGGGGGGGCCAATCGGGTCGTGAGGCCGTACGGCGGGGAGGTGGCACTGACCTTGGCGAGCAGCAGGTCGGTGCCGACGAGCGCCAGTGCAAGCAGCGCGAATCGCGCGAAGCGAGCGATTTCACCGACCATCAGAGGTACAAACGGAACCCGCCATAGAGGGCCAAGGGAGCGGCCGGACTCTGGAATCGGTTATCGACGCCCGGTCCGTTGGTGACGGCGTTGGGCGGGATGCCAGGGGCTCCAATCCCCGTCGGATCGCTGAGGATGCCATACGTCGCGTACTTGGAATCGAGCAAATTGTCGATCGTCGCGAAAATCTCGAAGTGCCGGTTGATCGAGTACGTGGTGTGCAGGTCGATGATGTGATAACCGGGCATCGGTGCGAGCTGATTGGACTCATCGCCGAAATAGTACTGGTCGGTCACGACGATCAATGATCCTCCCACCGACCACCGCGGAAGGATCTTGAAATCGAGTCCGGTCTTGAGGCGGTGGAGCGGGATGCCCGGCAGGCGGTCGCCGGGCTCGACCAGGATGTTGCCTGCGGCATCCTGAAACGGATTCGAAGGCGAAGGCACCGTGAGCGCGGAGCGAAACGAAGCGTCGACATAGCTGTAATCGAAATAGGCCGACCAGCGCTCGCGCTCGTACTTGAGGCCTGTATCGACGCCTTCCCGGCGCGTGGAGCCGATGTTGGCGAAGAAGCCGCTGCTCACCGAAGTCGCGATGCCGTAGATATCATCGTATAGGTTAGTCCGAAAGACACTCAGATTCCAGGCGAGAACTCCGGGCAGGGCAGGGGACGGAGGGAGCGTTCCACGCAGACCAAGCTCGAACGTGTGCGCGACGACCTGATGCAGATTAGGCGGGTCACCGGCGAGATTCGACGGCAAGAGACACGGCTGCAGCGGATTCGAGCACTCGATCTCGCTCGCATCCGGTGTGCGGTCGTTCTCGGAAAACCCGGCGTATGCGGTCAGCGTGCGCAGCACCTTGTAAGTGCCGCCGATCGCCGGGTTGAAGTGAGCGAAGCGGTTGTTCCCGGTGAGGTCCGTGCCGCGCTGGTCTTCCAGGTCGATGTTCGCGATGTTGTAGCGGCCGCTCGCCGTGAGCGACAGCGCCGAGGTGAGATCGAGCGTATCGGTCATGTAGAGGCCGTAGTACTTGTTGAACGCCTCGAGTGACACCGGGGTCGCGCCGAACGGTGAGCCTTCGGGCGTGTCAACGAGGAGATCGGAGGGAAGCACGAGCAGGTCGGGATTGATCAGCCCGACCTGTGTACCGGAGAAGAAACCGAGCTTCGCGTAGTCGACCGTCGCGCCCGCGGCGAAGTGGTTGGCGCGACCGAGGAGCGCTTCGCTGTCGGTTGCCTGCAGGGAGGCACCCCGACCGTAGGCGTGAATCATCTCGTCGTCGTTCTCACCGATCGGAATGGTGCCACCGTCGGAGATGTCGGGGAGGATCTGCCCGGCGGCATTGCTGACCGGCGTCAGTCCATCCGGCTGGCACAAGTCACCCGCATCGGCGGCGCTGGTGCAGGAGAGGTAACTGGTGGTGTTCCCGTTGGCGACGCTCTGTGAGTACTGGCGGTAGTAGAGGACGCTTTGCAACGAGAGCGTGTCGGTCGCCTTGAGCGAGCCGTTCAGCGTCACGAAGTCGAGCCCGTTGACGTTGTTCTGCGGGCCGGTAAAGACGAGCGAGCGGCTGATGGCGAGCTCCTGCACGGGCGCGGACCCCTGACCCTGCAGGACGTTGTCCGCCCGCGTGTAGCTCAGGTCGAGCGACATCGCGCCCGTGCGCGCGCTGAGCGCGGTGTAGAGCTGGCGCAGGTGAGAATCCGAGAACAGGCGCCAGCCGCTCTCGTCGAGTCCACGGGCCGCGACGTAGAGGCCGAAGGCTCCCGAATTCGCGCCGTACTGCACGGCGAGGTTGCGCCGACCGAAGGAGCCGCCGGAAACCTCCCCGTCGGCTCCCTGGAAATCGAAGCCATTCTTCATCGTGATGGAAATGCCCGCGCCGAGCGCATTGAGGCCGTAGACGGGGCTCGAGCTGACGACATCCACCCGGTTGATCGCGAAGTCGGGAAAGAGATCCCAGTTGACGGTGTCGCCGAACGCTTCGTTGATGCGCACCCCGTTCTGGTACACGGCGAGGCCCTGAGGGGTTCCGAGCACCGGCGAGGCCTCGAAGCCGCGATAGAGAACATCCGGCTGGAACGGGTCGTCGAGATTGTCGTTGACGTTGATGCTCGCGAGTTGCGTCTCGAGCGCCTCGGTGAGGCTGGGCGAGCCGTTTCTCGACAGGTCGGCGGCTGAAAGCGTCTGCACATCTCCGGGAACCTTGTCGAGGTCGATCTCGCTTCCCGGTATGGCTGTCGCCTTGACGACGACGGTGGGCACCGGAGCCGAGGAGGAAGCCGCCGGTGCGGCGTCGGTGGCGGTTCCTGGCTCGCTGTCGGAGGCCGTCACGGGATCCGCGGCGTGCGCACTCGCTGACGACCCGATCCAGACCCCATAGCACAGCCAGGCCACGCAAGCGATCCACAATCGCCTCATCGAATAACCCCCGACTCGCCGGCGTGGATGCAGTGTCCGCGACGCCACCGCGGGCTTGAAAGGGACACACTCCCGATGATGCAGGGATCGGTTCCCGTGTCTTGAGGCGACAACGGCAGCCGCGCGTCTACCGGGACGGTGCGCAGAGATACGCGTCCACGAGTTTCAGAAGCTCGAACCTCAGAGCAGGGGACTGCAGTGTGCCCTGACTGGCCGCATCGTGCACGACGCCGGCAACCGCCGCCGCGAGCACGCGCGCGGGCACGTGAGGGCGATCCGTGGTGGCGCCACGGGCGTTGACCCGAACAATGGCTTCATAGCACCGATGCAGGTTCGCCGTGAATCCATCGTGCACGGCGCCGGCCTCCTTTCCGCGCGGCGTCTCCTCGAGCAGGATCCGATGCGCCGCGGGATATAGACTGTGAACGCGACGGCGTTGGTCGAGAGTCCGTCCCAACCGCGCTCGCCGAGAATGTGAGCCGCGGCCTGCAGGATGGCCTCGATGGTCGCGCGCGAGCGCGCCTGTTGCGGCTGTTTGCGCATCACACCCGCGCGTCGCGGAATGCGAGTAGTCAAGCGGTTCACCTCGTCACAATATGAGCATTCTGCTCGTATTGTTCGGGCGGGTCGAGACAGCCGATCCGGGAGGTCGAGGGCTGTGGCGAGATGGACACGCGATCGCGACCATCCATATCGCGAACGCGACCTCGCGATCTGTCTGAGCGTGCGGATGCTCTCGGAAGCCGCGCTGCTCGCGCAGTCCGTCGCGATCGGCTGGACGGTATACCAGCGCTCCCATATGCCGCTTGCGCTCGCAATCGTGGGTCTCACGCAATTCGTCCCGATATTGCTGCTCACGCTGCCGGCGGGCGAGATGTGCGACCGTCTGCAGCCACGCCGCGTTCTGGCCGCCGGGCTCGCTCTTCAGGCGCTGTGCTCGGCCGCGTTCCTTGCCCTGACGCGCGGAGCGGCCGTGCCGTTGTGGCCGCTCTACGCCGTGCTGGTCTTCTCGGGGGCGGCGCGCGCTGTCGCCGAGCCGGCCGCACAGGCGCTGCTTCCCTTGCTGGTAGCGCCTGAGCGTCTGCCGCGGGCGATCGCGTGGAGCTCATCTCTCTGGCAGCTCGCGGTGATCACAGGTCCCGCGCTGGGCGGTTTCGCCTATGCGTTCGGTGCGACCACGGCTTATGCGAGCTGCGGTGCCGCGTTCCTCGTGACCGCATTCGCCAGCTTGACGGTGCTCGGGCGGCGCGCGGCGTCCGTAGACGGCGCTACGCTTGCAAGCCGAATCGCCCGCGTCGCCGCAGGCATCCGCTTCGTGCGGTCGCAGCCCATTCTGCTCGGTGCCATCTCGCTCGACCTGGTGGCCGTGCTGCTCGGCGGAGCGACGGCGCTGCTGCCCGTCTACGCACGCGACATCCTGCACGCGGGACCCATCGGCCTCGGTCTGCTGCGGAGTGCGCCGGCCCTGGGGGCCTGCGGGATCGCGGTCTGGCAAGCCTGCTACCCACCGCGGCAGGCGGTCGGCCTCAAGCTGTTCGGCGCGGTCGCGGCATTCGGGCTCGCCACCGTCGTCTTCGCGCTTTCGACGACGCTCGCCTGGGCGCTCGCGGCACTGATCGTCGTGGGCGCCAGCGACATGGTCAGTGTCAACATTCGCTCGTCACTCACGCAGCTTGCCACGCCGGACGCTCTGCGCGGCCGTGTCTCGGCGGTCAATATGCTGTTCATCGGCACCTCGAGCGAGCTCGGCGCCTTTGAGTCCGGTCTGCTCGCATCCCTGATCGGGACTGTTCCTACCGTGCTCATCGGCGGTTTGGGCGCCTTGAGCGTCGCGGGCCTCTGGATGTGGCTGTTCCCCGACCTGAGGAGAGTCGCGGCAATCCGCGCGTGGCATCGTTGCCTGTGACGTACGTCTCAGCGACTCGCGCCAATCTTTGACCGATTCGCTGGGCAATGCGGCCCGGTCGACTACAGTCGTCGCTTGCCATATTGAGTCTCGAGGGACTCGAGCGAGGTTTGCATCATGGCGGGCGGGGCTGTGCGAAATCCGGCCGATACAGCAATCAATCGTCGCCTGCAGCGGCTGGGGCTCGACGGTCAGGAAGAGTCATGGATCGACCGCTATGTGCTGTGCAATCACCTGGTGAATCCGGACGCCGCTCTGCCGCGGCAGAAGTTCGAGGCGACGGCGCGCTTCATTCGTGATCTCGTCGCGCACCGCTGGGCGCGCACGCGCCTGTCGCGCGCCGAGGAGAGACCTAAACGCGTGCACTACTTGTCGATGGAATTCCTTCTCGGACGGACGCTGCGCAACAACATGATGAACCTCGCCGCCGAGCCGACGGTGCGGCGCGCCATGCAGCAGGAGGGTTGGGATCTCGAGGCGCTCATCGAGGAGGAGCCCGACGCCGGGCTTGGCAACGGGGGTCTCGGTCGTCTCGCGGCGTGCTTCATCGATTCGCTCGCGACCCTGGAATATCCCGCGATCGGCTATGGGCTACGCTACGAATACGGCATCTTCCGCCAGACCATCGAGCGTGGCTGGCAGGTGGAGCGACCCGACGACTGGCTGCGCAACACGGATCCATGGGAGGTCAAGCGGCCCAACCGCATGTATGCGGTGCCTCTCAACGGCTCGTTCGTGCTGCAGGGGGCAAGCATCACGGTGCAGCGCAACCGGCCCTCGAGCCTGATCGGCATCGCCTACGACCGGCCGGTGGTCGGTTACGGTGCCCACTGCATCAACACGCTGCGGCTGTGGGCGGCGGTCGCGCCGAACTCGCTCGACTTCGCCGGGTTCTCCCAGGGCGACTTCGCCGGCGCCGTCCTGCAAAGCGTTGCCGCCGAGTCCCTGACCCGCGTCCTCTATCCGGACGACTCCACGCTCGCAGGTCGGGCGCTGCGCTTCCTGCAGCAGTACTTCCTCGTGAGCTGCTCGCTGCAGGACATCATCGCGCGCTTGCGTCAGGACGGCACGGATTGGTCGAGCCTCCCCGACCGCGTGGCGATCCAGATGAATGACACCCATCCGGCGCTTTCGGTCGCGGAGCTCATGCGGCTGCTGGTCGATCAGGCGCACCTTCCGTGGGATGACGCCTGGGATCTGACGGTGCGCACACTCGCCTATACCAACCACACCCTGCTGCCCGAGGCGCTCGAGTGCTGGCCGATCGAGCTCTTCGAGGTGCTCATTCCCCGACACCTGCAGATCATCTACGAGATCAATCATCGGTTTCTCGAGGACGTCCGGCGCCGCTTCCCCGGCGATGAGGAGCGCGCACAGCGCATGAGTGTCATCGAGGAGGGGCCCGTGAGGAAGGTGCGCATGGCGCATCTCGCCGTGGTGGGCGCGCACAGTACCAATGGTGTGGCCGCCATCCACTCGCAGCTGCTCAAGACGCGAGTGCTGCCCGACTTCAGCGAGATGTTCCCGGCGCGGTTCAACAACAAGACCAACGGCGTGACACCGCGCCGCTGGCTGCAACAGGCCAACCCGTTCTTGTCGGAGCTGATCACGCGTGCGATCGGCCCCGACTGGATCACAAACCTCGCTGCGCTGCGCGATCTGCTCCACCTCGTCGAGGATCGAGCGTTTCGCGAGGAGTTTCGCGCCGCCAAGCGCGCCGCCAAGCTTGCCTTCGCGGGCTGGCTCAAGGCGAGTTCGGGGCACATCATCGACCCGGAGGCGATCTTCGACGGCCATGTGAAGCGCATCCACGAGTACAAGCGTCAGCTGTTGAACGCGTTGCACATCGTCGTGCTCTATAACCGCTTGCGACGGGATCCCGATCGGGAGGTGACCCCGCACGTGTTCTTGTTCGCCGGCAAGGCGGCCCCCGCCTATCGTCTCGCCAAGCTGATCATCAAGCTCATCAACAACATCGGCGCAACCATCAATGGGGATCCGCTGGTGCGGGGCCGATTGCAAGTGCTGTTTCTGCCGGAATACAACGTCAGCATGGCGGAGCGGCTCATACCGGCGTGCGACGTTTCGCAGCAGATCTCCACCGCCGGATTCGAGGCGAGCGGGACCGGCAACATGAAATTCATGATGAACGGCGCGCTCACGATCGGTACGCGTGATGGGGCCACGATCGAGATGGCGGAGGAGGCGGGTGCGGAGAATCTGTTCCTCTTCGGTCTCACGGCGCAGCAAGTGGCGGACAGTGCCGGCTGGTACGACCCGAACTGGCATTATGCGAACGAGCCGGAAACCCGGGCGGCCCTCGACCTGATCTTCGCCGATCATTTCAGTCGCCACGAGCCGGGCGTGTTCGGTCCAATCCGCGAGGCACTGCTGCGCCACGGGGATCCATTTCGGCATCTGGCCGACCTGGCCGACTATGCGCGCGCGCACGGGGAGCTGCGCGCGCTGTACGACGACACCGAAGCGTGGACGCGCAAGGCCATCATCAACGTTGCCTGCAGCGGCAAGTTCTCGAGCGACCGCACCATCGCCGAATACGCCGCCCAGATCTGGAATTTGCAGCCGAGTCCCGTGCGGTAGAAGGTGCCGAGCCCACGCAGGCCCGGTGCGCGATACTCGAGCGTCCTACGGCGCTGCCGACTCGCGCAGCAGCTCGACCAGGTCGGCTTTCTTCAGACGCTGGCGCCGCGCACCACATCGATCAAGCGTCTGGGTTCCGGGGGCGACTCATCTGCGCGCCAGCCGACGTGCTGGTCCGGGCGACTGAGCACCAGGCGATGACGATAGGCATCCGGGAGCTCGCCTGCCTCGATGTCGAGCAGCGCGAGAGGCACGTGCGCTTCGGCTGCCGCGCGCAGGAGATTGGCGACATCGACGCTCCGATCGAACCGCAACAGCGTGTAATCGGGCCCCAATGCGTCGTACAAGGAACGCCCATCGCGCAGCCAGAAGTGCGGTGTGCGACATCCGGGCGCCGTGGAGGGCGTGTAGTCGTGCATCGAGTATGCGGGCGCCTGCTCTCCGTCGTAGACAATGATCGGGGAGCGTTCGTAGTAGTAGCCGTAGTTCAATCCCGCGCAGGCGAACTGCTGGACGTGCAATCGGTAGGCGGCCGCACCCACCGCGCGCCGTGCGGCGGCGCCTTCCGGCGTGTCATCCTCGAGACTGGGCGGCACGGCGGTGCGCTCACGAATCGCTCCTTCGGCATGGCGCATGGCGAAACGCGAGACTTGCTCGGTGATCGGCTGACGCTCCAGCTCGTGAGCGGCCAGAATCCGCTCCGCGGCCCAGCCTTTCAGATGCGCCGCCAGCATCCACGACAGATTCATCGCATCGGCGATCCCCGCGTTCATGCCGTAGCCCGCGTAGGGCACCCACAGGTGTGCCGCGTCTCCGCAGATGAACGCACGGCGGTCCCGGAAGCGATCCGCGACGAGCCGGCGCCCGATCCAGTCCTCCTTCCCGAGCAGCTCGTAGCGGAACTCGGGGCCGACCCCGAGCAGCGTGCGGATGCCGGCGTCGCGGTCCACCGAGTCGAATCCCGTCTCGTGCGCGAGCAGGTAGTTATGAATGAGCCAGGTTTCCCGGCCATCGATCGCGACCAGGTTGCCGGCGCGCTGCGGGTTGTACAGGTAGCTCATCCAGGCGTCGGGCTTCGTCACCCGGTGGATCAGGTCGGGGGCGCGAATGTAGGTCGATTGCACACGCTGGATGATCTCGTCGCCGATCAGCCGGGTCCCGATCGCATGGCGGACGAGAGATCGGCCCCCCTCGCAGCCGATGAGGTAAGCGGCTCGGACGTTCAGCTCGCCGCCGCTGCCGAGGTGGCGACCGTGTGCGGTGATCCCGTCGTTGTCCTGCTCGAACCCGTGGAACTCCACCCGGTTAACGATGGTGACGCCGCGCGTGGCGACAGCGCTCCTGTACAGGACCGGCTCGAGGAAGATCTGGTTGATGCGATGAGGAGGCTCAGGCGTCGGCCACCACCCGTCGGGTCCGGACGTATCCGTAAAGCGATTGCGTCGGCACGGGATAGGGATGCGCATCAGCTCGTAGCCGGTCGCGCGAGTCCGCAGCACGACATCGTTCGGATAGTCGTCCGGAAGCCCGGCAGCGCGGACCGCAGCGGCGATGCCCAGCCGACGGAAGGTCTCCATGGTTCGGGAGGACACGTGATTGCATTTCACGCTGGGTGGTTCCCCGGCGTGCCGTCGTTCCATGACGAGGCATTCCACGCCACGCTGCGCAAGATCCATCGCCAGGCACAGGCCGACAGGTCCTGCCCCGACGATCACGACTGGCGCCTGACACGTCGCGCTCACGTCGACCTCACCCGACCCCGTTGAGGAGATGGGGGCAGCCGGGGCCATTCGCTACGCAATGCCGACCAATTTTTCGCTCACCTTCCACAGCTGTTCTGCGGCCTGGTCGTCCTCGGCGGCCGCTGAGGGCGCAGTCCGCTTGCAGTCGAAGTAATAGCCACCGGATGCACCTTGAACCTCCGGGGAGGTCGCCAGATACACCACGGTCTCGGCGCCCTTCTGCGGCGAGCGAGCCAAACGCGACGCGAGCCGGAAGAGGCTTCCCGCCAAGGGCGGCATGTCGCGTCCAAGGCTCGTTCGCACGAACCCCGGATGCAGGCACGTCGCGGTTACCGTGGTGCCCTGGAGACGCTTCGCGAGAGCGCGTGTGAAGAGGATGTTCGCCAGCTTCGAGGTGCCGTAGGCGCGCATCGCGGAGTACTTGCGGGTAGCCTGCAAATCGTCGAACGAGATCTTGGCGCCTCGATGCGCATGCGAGGCGGTTGTGACGATGCGGGACTCGCCTGCGCTTCTCAGCGCGTCGATGAGCAGGTGGGTGAGCAGGAAAGGCGCGAGGTGATTGACCGCGAAGGTCATCTCGTACCCGTCCTTCGATGAGGTTCGCCGGGCGAACAGGCCACCGGCGTTGTTGATGAGCACGTCGATACGCGGCGCATGCTCCAGGACCGTCGCGGCGAGCCGCCGCACCTCGGCAAGCGAGCCGAAATCCGCTTGCAGGAATTCGATCGCGGGATTGCCGCTACGCGCCTTGATCTCGGCGACGGCCCGGGCGCCTTTCTCCGCGTCGCGCCCGTGAACGAGCAGCCTCAGGCCTTGCAGCGCAAGACCATGCGCGGCCGCCTTGCCAATCCCGTCCGTCCCGCCGGTGATGACGCAGACCTTGTCCTTCATTCCCTTGCCGAGTCGCGAGTACCCTCACTATCGATTATAGCGCCGTGGGCAGCGCGCTACCGCAGCAGTAGCCACACCAGCCGATTGATCGCCGCACCGCCCACCACCAGCCAGACGAACAGCAATGACGCCAGGGCAAGCGGCCTGAAGCCTGCGCGGCGCATCTGGCCGATGTGCGTGGTCAATCCCAAGGCCGCCATGGCCATCGCCAACAGGAATGTGTCCCCGGTGACGATATCGGACACGAGCTTCTGTGGCAGCAGCGCGAACGAATGGAATGCGATGACCGCGATGAAGGCAACCGCGAACCACGGAATCGCGACGCGGGGCAGGCGCCAACGCGATGCATCGTGAGCGCCCCTCTGGCGCGCACCGCGCAGCGATAGCCATGCGGACAGCCCCACCAGGAACGGCGCCAGCATCATCACGCGTACCATCTTGGTGATCACAGCCGTGTCCGCGGTCTGCGCACTGATCGCGCGGGCGGCGGCAAACACCTGGGCGACCTCGTGGATGGTGGAACCGGCGTAGACGCCAAACGCTTGCGCGCCGTCGTTCAGCAGATGCCAGTGAACCGCGCAATGGTATAGGGCGGGGTAGAGAAAGATGCCGAGGGTGCCGAACAGCACCACGCAGGCGACCGCGACGGTTGCCTGCTCGGTCCTCCCCTTGACGACGGGCTCTGTCGCCATCACGGCGGCCGCGCCACAGATCGCGCTGCCCGCGCCGATCAGCATCGCCGTCACGCGATCGAGCCCCAGCAGGCGCGCGCCCACCCAGCTTGCGAGCACGAACGTCGAGCTGACGATGAGCGCATCGATGAGGACGCCGGCGGGGCCTATGCGCGCGACATCGCCGAGCGTCAGTCGCAGGCCATACAGCACGACGCCGGTACGCAGCAGCGTTTGCTTGGAAAACGTGACGCCTGGTGCGCTCGCAACCGCCACTCGCCAATAGAGCGTGTTGCCGATGAGGATGCCGAGCACGATGGCGATGGTCAGCACCGTCAACCCGTACGCGGCAAACCAGGGAATCCGTCCGACGACCGTCGCGCCGGCCGCGATGGCGGCACTGAGTGCGACGCCCGGGAGCCGGGATGGACGGCTCGCACGGGCCAGTGTTCGCGCTGTCAGCCGGCGCAGCGTGGCGGTCGTCGCAGAATCATCCATGGCTGGGGTCAGGGGCACTCAGGACGGGCCGGCAGTCTAGTGT